>Ga0181519_10000272_pt1 | contig 48484 bp, 39 predicted proteins | sample PEATcosm2014_Bin_26_FD_121102 | JGI IMG/M metagenome (GOLD analysis project Ga0181519, IMG submission 121102) | Peatland microbial communities from MTU Mesocosm Facility, Houghton, MI, USA - PEATcosm2014_Bin02_10_metaG | ecosystem: Environmental > Terrestrial > Soil > Wetlands > Peat | place...
ATCCTGCGGCCGAGTCCGTACAGGTCCCGATATTGCACCTGAACGCCGGATGTATCCCGTCGGCCATACATTGCCGACTGCGCTCCGCGTCGCAGCCGGTCTACGAATGCGCCAAGCTGCCGACGGCCTGAGAGTGCGAATCAGCCGCAGCAGTTGCCGATTCGCACGGTCGGATCGCCCTTGGTCTGCTGCGCCACAGCAGATGAAGGGCGGAAAGGCGGTCGCCTGCAGACGGTCCAGCATCGAGCGCCAACGAACTGGAGCGCGATACCGCAGAATCGCGAGTTGTCCTCCGCCTGTCGTACGCCACCCGAACGGAACTCTCGCAGCGTCATGACTGCCGGCCTTCTGTCCGACGAGTCACAGGAATCGCCTCGCCCTGCGGGTGGTCGGCGGTCGGCGGCCGTGCTCCTGGCTACGATCTCAAGCGGCTGCAAGCGCCTGGTCGAGGTCCGCCAGAAGGTCGCCGATGTGCTCAATACCGATTGACAGCCGAACGGTATCCTCAGAGACGCCGGCTTTCACCAGCTCGCTCGGGGAGAGCTGACGGTGGGTTGTTGACGCCGGATGGGTCGCCAGGGACCTCACATCGCCGATGTTGACGAGGCGGGTGAATAGCTGCAGCGCATCGAGAAAGCGCGCGCCGCGCTCTGCCCCCTTTCCCGCGGTGCCTTTGAGCCCGAAGGTCAGGATGCCCGAGGCCTTACCCGACAGGTACTTCTTCACGAGCACATGGTCCGCGTGTTCCGGCAAGCCTGCATAGTTGACCCAGTCGACTTTGGGGTGCTCCTGCAGGTGCCGGGCGACCCTGAGCGCGTTATCACTGATGCGATCGATACGCAGCGAAAGTGTTTCGATACCTTGCAGGATCAGGAACGCATTGAAAGGTGAAATCGCTGCTCCGGTATTGCGAAGCGGAACAACCCGCGCCCGCCCGATGTAGGCCGCAGGACCCAGGGCGTCGGTGTAGACGACACCGTGGTAGCTCACGTCCGGCTCATTGAGTCGGCGAAAGCGCTTCTTGTGGTCCGCCCAGGGAAATCTTCCCGAATCGACTATGGCCCCGCCGATGCTGGTCCCGTGCCCGCCGAGATACTTCGTCAGGGAATGCACCACAATGTCCGCACCGTGCTTGAACGGGCGGCTGAGATACGGCGTGGGGACCGTATTGTCCACGATGAGCGGCACTCCGTGCCGGTGCGCAATCTCGGCGATGCGCTCGAAGTCGGTTACGTTTCCCTGCGGATTGCCGAGCGACTCGACAAAGACCGCCTTCGTATTGGCGTCGATCAGCGGCTCGAACGACTGGGGTTGCCGGTAGTCCGCGAAGCGCGTCGTGATTCCCCACTGCGGCAGCGTATGCGCAAAGAGATTGTACGTTCCCCCGTACAGGGCACTGGACGCAACAATGTTGTCGCCTGCTTCGGCAATGGTCAGAATTGAGTAGGTGACCGCCGCTTGTCCCGACGCCAGGGCCAGCGCGGCCACGCCGCCCTCGAGGCTGGCGAGGCGCTGTTCGAGCACATCCTGGGTCGGGTTGTTGATGCGGGTATAAATGTTTCCCGGCACCTTCAGATCGAACAGGTCCGCGCCGTGCTGCGCGCTGTCGAATGCGTAGGCGACGGTCTGGTAGATCGGAACCGCAACGGCCTTCGTGGTTGGGTCCGGTGAGTAGCCGCCGTGCACGGCGATCGTGTCGAAATGCCAGTTGTCGCGCCCAGTCTTCGTTGCCATGAGGATCCCCGCCGTGGTTACCGCGCTGAGGCTACTCAACACAGCATCGAGCGCACCAATGACGAATGGTCATGCCCCAAGCAGGAACGGATCTTGGAGCCGCGCGACTCGCTGCCAGGCCGACGCCTGGAGGACGCCGCGGTACGTCCATGACGCCGGCCGGGGCATTCGCCTCGGCGCCGACGTGACAGCTGCAATCAGGCGACTCGCTGGCCCGGCGCCGGCCCGACGCGTGCCCGCTCGTGACGGTACGCACCGTCGGGTACGTCCAGCGTTCAGCGGCTACTGTGCCGGGCGGAGCGGAAGCCCCCGCAGCTAACGAACGCCGACGATCTCAAGTTTGCTGTGTGTGCGCGCGGCGTCCTCATCGCTGAGTGGCGGCTCGTCACCATGTGCGCTGCGGAGCAGCTCCTCGAATTCGGCCGCCGGCAGAGGTCGGCTGAAGTGGTATCCCTGGTATTCGTCGCATCCCAACGCTCTGAGGAAATCGAGCTGGGCTGGCGTCTCCACTCCTTCGGCAACTACCTTGAGATGCAGGCTGTGCGCCAGCGAGACGATTGCGCCTACGATGGACGCATCTTCGGCCCGATTGACGATGTCGCTGATGAATACCTGGTCAATCTTCAGCTTGTCAATCGGGAAGCGGCGCAGGTAGCTCATGCTCGAGTAACCCGTGCCGAAGTCATCGACGGACACCAGTACGCCCATCCGGCTCAGCCGCTCAAGAATTGCGACGGACTGCTCGGCGTCGTTCATGACCGTGCCTTCAGTGAGCTCCACTTCGAGAAAGCGCGGCTCGAGCATCGTATCGTCGAGCGCCCGGCGAATGAGTTCCACGAGCCCGTCCTGGCGGAACTGCGTCGCCGAGATGTTCACGGACACGCGCAACGCCGCGACGCCATCGACCTGCCACGCGCGCGCCTGACGGCAGGCCTCCCGCACGACCCATTCTCCGATCGCGCTGATGAGGCCGCACTCCTCGGCCAACGGGATGAAGTCAGCGGGACTGATCAAGCCACGCGTCGGGTGCATCCAGCGAATCAGGGCCTCTGCGCTGCGTACGGCGCCAGTCACCGTGTCGACCTTCGGCTGGTAGAAAAGCCGGAATTGCTCCTGCGCAACGGCCGCGTGCAGGTCGCTTTCGAGCTGCACGCGGTCCTCGGACCCGGCGGTCATTCCGGGTGCAAAGCATTGCACCTTGCCACGCCCGCGCTGTTTCGCGCTGTACATGGCGGCGTCTGCGCGCGCAAGCAGCGCTTCGAGCGTTGTTCCATCTGACGGGTAGAACGCGATTCCGATGCTAGGCGAGGTGTGGACGTCGATTCCTGCAATCGTGATAGGGTCCTGCAGCATTGCAATGACACGGCCGGCGAGGTCAGAGGCCTCGTCCGGCTCGCCGATCGAGTTCTGCAGAAGCACGAATTCGTCACCGCCAAACCGTGCCACCGTGTCGCCGCCACGAACGAGACTCGAGATTCGGTTGGCAACGGCCTTCAGCAGCTCATCGCCGGCGCGATGACCGAGCGAGTCATTGATCATCTTGAAGCGGTCGAGGTCGCACATCAGCAGCGCAAACGAACGGCCGTCCCGGTCTGCAAGCGCCATGGCCTGCCCGAGGCGGTCATCGAGCAGGGCACGATTCGGGAGGCCGGTCAGCGTGTCGTGTGTCGCCAGGTGCCTGAGCTGGTGGTTCGCCGCCTCGAGGCCACGAGTGCGCGCGGCAACCAGCTGCTCTAGCACCTCGACGTGGCCGCGGACCTGGCGCTCGTTGTCCCACTTGCGGGTCAGGGCGGCGGCGCACTGCAGTACCTCGATCGGCTCGAAGGGCTTTCGCAGCACGAGCAGGCCGTCAGAGTGTCCCAGCCGGTCGACGACTTCGCTCCAGTCATAGTCGGTGTGCGCCGAGCAGATCACCACCTGCAGATGCGGATCGAGCGCCCACAGCCGTTCGATCGTCTCGAGCCCGTCCCAGCCCGGCGGCATGCGCATGTCGACGAACGCCATCGCATACGGATTGCCGCATTCGAGCGCCGTCCGGGCCATGTCGACGCCCTGGCGGCCCTGGTGGGCGAAGGCGAGCTCGAAGTGCGCCCGCGCGGAGGGTGCGGGTGCTTCGCCAAAGATGCCGGCTTCCAGCGTGGTGAGCACGGTCTGCGAGGCCAACTCGGGGTCGATGCCCAACACCTTCTGGAAGTCCCCGTGGATAGCCGTGTTGTCGTCAATGACGAGAATCCGACGGTTCGGGCTTGCCGGCGGATTGCTACTCACGGGGAGAATCCCCGCTCGCTAGCGGCAGCTCAAGGATGAACGCGGCGCCCTGTCCTGGCCCGGCGCTCTCGGCGCGAAGCGTGCCACCCAGTTCCTGCGCGGCGAGCGCTCCGCTGTGCAGACCGAAGCCGTGTCCGGTCTCACGTGTGGTGAAGCCGTGCTGGAAGAGGCGCTCCATGTTCTCGGGGAGAATGCCGACGCCATTGTCGACAACGGAGATGCATATCGCGTCCGCGCTTCTGCCAATGCGCAGCGTCATCAGTTTGTCCTTTCGTCCGGACTCGTCGCACGCGTACTTGGCATTGCGAATGAGGTTCACGAGAATCTGCAGAACCTTGTGCTTGTCGACCGTGACGGGTGGCACGTCGGCAAAGTCGCGTAGCACGGAAACGCCGTGTCGGACGAAGGCGCCCGCATTGAGACGAACGGCATCTTCGACGAGGTCGCTGACCTTCACGGTCTCGGTCACGCCGCACAGCTTTGCGTAGCTTTGCTGCATCGTGACGGTGTCCTTGATGTGCTCGAGGTTCTCGCGCAGCGACGCGACCTCCAGCAAAATGGCGTTCTGGTCGCTCACCAGCTGGTCACCCAGGGCTCTCAGGTACGTCGGGATTTGTTTGCCACGCTGGTCATCGGCAAGGAAGTTGCCGACGGCGTCGCCCTTCTCCTGCAAGAGCGCTGCAACGCGACTGAGCCCCGCCGCCTTGGATTGTTTGACGCGTTCGGCGACGAGGTTTGCCGAGATGTTGATGCTGTTCAGAATGTTGCCGACGTTGTGCAGGACATTTGTGGCGACCTCGGCCATCCCGGCCTGACGTGACGCCGACAGCAACTGCTTGTGGACGCGCTCGAGCTCGATCTCCGAGGCTTTGCGTTCGGTGACATCCTGGAATACTGCCATCGCGCCCAGCGTCTCGCCGTCGGCACTGACCAGCTGGCGAGCGGTCGCGAGTACCGTTCGCGCGCTAGAGTGGTGCGGCGTGATGACGAGTTCCATGTCGCGGATCGTTTCTCCCGCGAGAGCCCGCGCGAGAGGACGCTGCGGCCGAGCGACCGGCGTCAGGCCGTCGGGCAGATGCACCGTGGCCGCGAGCGGATAGCGGTCGGAGCTCCCGTCGGTTCCGGCCGCATCCGTGTCGATGCCGAAAAGGTCGGTAGCCGCCCGGTTGTGATGCGTGATCGCGCCCGTGACGTCGCAGACGAGCAGAGCGACTGGCAGTTCGGCAACCACGACCTCGATGAGGTGCCGGCTCTGCTGCAGAGACAGCTCGGCGGCCTTGCGCGAAGAGATGTCCTCGAGGAACGCAACCGAATAGTCGTTGTTTCCTTCCGGGTCCCGGACCAGCGAGCCGGTGACGCGCACCCAGACGCTGCTTCCGTTGCGGCGCGCGTAGCGCGACTCGAGCGAATAGCTCCCGGTCTCTCCGCGCCACAAGCGCTCGAGTTCCAAGCCCCAGCGCGCGGCGTCACCCGGATGGGCAAGTTCGGTGATGGTTCGCGCTTCGAGTTCGGCGGCACTGAACTGCAGCAGCCCGCTGAGCGCGTCGTTGCATCGGAACAGCTTGCCATCACGGTGGGCGTAGGCGACGCCGATCGGCATCTGCTGGAATGTCTCCCGGAACAGCGCCTCGATCCGCCGCAGGTTCTCGCGCGCGGCGATCAGTTCGGTGATGTCGGTAATCGTGCCGACGAAGCCCCTGCCGCTTGCGACTGGGACGACCTGTTCGGCGAGGTAGCGGATCGCCCGGCCGCCTGGATTCGAGCGATACTCGAATTGCATCCGGCGCGGCCGGGCGCGGAAGTCGGTCCACATCGCCTCGACTCGCGCGCGGTCGTCGGGGTGTACGCCTAGCGCCCATTCCGCATCGCTTCCGTCCGCTGCCAGATTGAACATCTGGCGGTAGGCAGGATTCATATATGAGGAGTAGCCGGCGCCGTCGGTATGGTAGATCGCGACTGGTGCGCTTTCGAGGAGCGCACTCTGGGGTACGGCATCGGCCAGGGAAGGCGGCGCACCCGTGACAATCAGCCGCTCTGCGGCTGCGGCGCGCAGCTCGATTTGAGAAAGGCACTGGGCAGCGACCAAGCGAAGCGCCTGGCGCTGTTCGTCGGTCAGTGTCCGTGGCGCCGTGTCAAAGATGGCGAGCGTTCCGAGCAGCTCAGCGGAGGCATCCCGCAATGCCGTTCCGGCGTAGAAGCGGATCGCCTTCGACAGAACGACGCACGGCTGGCCCCGAACGCGCTCGTCGCTGGCGGTGTCCCCGATCTCGAGCAGTTCGGCTGCGCGCGCCGTGACGTCCGCGAACGGGTTGAGTGCTGATGCGTCGGCCGCAGGCAGAGAGCCGTGTGCGCTGCACCAGGTCACACCAGAGGCGACAAGCGAGATGGATGCGAACGGCGCACCGCATGCGTTCGCCGCGAGCTGCGCGAGTCCGTCGAAGATCGGCTCCAGACGCCCATGCGCAGGTACTGATGCGCACAGTACCCCCTCAGGCTCCCGGCAGGCGGAGTCAGTGCTCAAAGGATCCTTCCTCGGCGTAAGTGGACGTGTCAGACGCTCTGGAGTCCTCCATGCCGGGCGAGTCTCCGAACGCGCAGGTACGCGCAACTGCCCTGTGGTCTGCGAGCGAGACGACCACGGGACTCACCATAAACTGTGAGTGCTGGGGAAACTGTGGCTTTTGTCCCGTTTTTCCGCGACTTATGACCGCGCGAAGGGCCTCGCAGGGCCGCAGATGCAGAATTCCCTGATCAGGAGCAGCCGGACCGTCGATTTCTCATGATCGAACGCGAGCCGACGACAGCGATGGCATGAGGCGCAACTCTCCCGGAGTTTCCACGGACTGGTCCAGTTGAACCGATCGGCAATTCGCCCGCGGGCGGTCGTTCATTTCAACCCGGTGCACGCGCGGCGCACGCCCAGATGCTGCTACAGCCCATCCAGCAATGCTCGCGTCATTGCGAGTGGGTCGACCGAGCGGAAAGCGGTCCGACAGTCCGGTCCTCGCCATGACCAGCCGTCGGCAAAACGTTCAAACACCGTAGGCAGACTCGCGATCAGGGCCGTCTCCGGCAGTGCCGCTGATCCGCTGCGCAGGTCAGGTTGCTGAGGCACAATTCGCCGCGTAGCCCCGGAATCTTCCCGGCGACGGCACAAGGTTCACCGGTCGTTGCGGCACGATCGGGCGCCCAGCTGCAACCCGCTCAAGGAGTGACTTGCCATGACGTCGACACCCACCGGCGACGCTACCGCGTTCAGTACCCGTTGCGTGCATTCGGGCCTCACGCCGGATGCGGCGACGGGCGCGATCGCGCCACCGATTCACCTGTCGACCACCTTCGAACGAGACCAGGACGGCAGCTATCCGCGTGGCTATCGCTACAGCCGCGAGGGCACGCCAAACCGCGCGGCGGTCGAAGCGTGCATCGCCGAGCTCGAGGGCGGGACCGGTGCGATCGCGTATTCCTCGGGGCTGGCTGCCAGCCTTGCGGTTTTCGAGCTGCTTGGGCCCGGTGACCACGTCGTCGCGCCCCGCGACGCCTACCATGGCACGCTGCGTCAGCTGCGCGACATCGTCGCCAAGCGCGAGGTTGCTCTTGAACTGGTCGATGCGACCGACCAGCAAGCGCTTGCCTCCGCCATCGGGCCGCGCACGCGCCTCGTATGGGTAGAGACGCCAGCGAATCCCCTGCTCGGTGTAACCGACATCGCGGCTACCGTGGCGCTCGCGCGCGCCCGCGGGGCGCTCGTCGTCTGCGACAATACCTTCGCCACGCCGTTGTGCCAGCAGCCGTTGTGCCTCGGCGCGGACCTCGTCGTGCACAGCGGCACTAAGTACCTCGGCGGCCACAGCGATGTGCTGAGCGGAATCGTTGTGGTCGGTCGAGATGCCGCGCTCGGTGACCGGCTGCGGGAGTGGCAGCGCATGACCGGATCTGTGCTCGCGCCATTCGATTGCTGGCTACTGAGGCGCAGCCTCAGCACGCTTGCACTCAGGGTCGAGCGGCAGTGCACGAATGCGCTTACGATTGCGCTCAGCCTCGCGCGCCACCCGGCGGTTGCGCATACCCTCTATCCCGGACTACCTCGGCATCCTGGTCATGCAACGGCGGTCCGCCAGATGAAGGGCGGCTTCGGTGCAATGATTTCCATACGCGTTCACGGAGGACGGGAGCGAGCAATGCGGGTCGCAGCGGGCACCCGACTCTTCCGCCGTGCGACCAGCCTCGGCGGGGTCGAGAGCCTGATTGAACATCGAGCATCGATCGAGGGACCGGGCTCGACAACGCCCGAGGACTTGCTCCGCCTGTCGATCGGCATCGAAGACGGCGACGACCTGTGCCGCGATCTGGCGCGGGCGCTCGGCTAGCAGCGGCTCGCGTCGCGAGAAATAGCATCGGTGGATCTTGCGGGCGGGAATTCTGTGCGTCGCATTGCGAGTGGAGATTCAATCGCCCGCGGTACGGCGCCGGACCGTCCGAATCGAAGGATTCGCCTGATAGGTTGGCCGCTCGCGGCACTCATGCCGGACTGAAAATGCTCCTACCTTGCAGTCCGGCTCGCCATCAGGCGTCGACGGCGACCTGCGCGGGCCAGCGATTGCCGGTCCCTTACTCGGTTGATCCACGCACGGCGCGCCTGTGTAGCGCGTACGAAGCGCGAATCGACATCACCTTCCCATAGCAAGTGGCTGAAGTCTTTGGCCTGGTGCTTTGAATTCAATCGCACCGCTGCGATCGTGATGGACAGGTACCTCAGTCCGGAGAGGCTCAGCGCCGCTGGCTCCTAAGTGAGCTGCTGACTACGCAGTCGGGTCACGCGCACTCTGACTCTCGCCTGCGGTTTCGGCCGATGCTAGCAGCTCGTCCTCAAGCATCCGAAGCCTGAATTCCACGCGCTGTCTCGTTTCGCCTGACTGTTGTGTCGACGAGGATAGGCGCAAGATGCTTTTGCTGGCGTTCCCCTTCACGCAGAACGCCTGCGGAAAGTCGCAGTTCACGGCCCGGGAATCGGCGGGACGGGCCGGCGAGGAAGTCGCATCCGGCAGACGCCCCAGCAGGGAGTGATGCCGGACGCGGGCATGAATACCATCGGCTGCGAGTCGCTCTACCCGTCGAGGACCGGTCCTGTTCATGGACGTGGCCGGTATCCATACCATCATCAGGAGATACGACGATGAGCGCAGTAATGAAGGAGATGCCGATTTCGAGGCCGGTCGTGCAGTTTCTCGCGACCGCGAAGAAGATGCTGATCAATGGCAAATGGGTGGGCGCCGCGTCTGGGAAGACGTTTGCAGTCACGAATCCAGCGACCGGCAACGTTATTACCCAGGTTCCGGAAGGCGACAAGGCTGATATCGATGCCGCCGTCCAGGCCGCCCGCCAGGCATTTGAAGCCGGGCCGTGGGCGACGATGACGCCGTCCGAACGCGGCAAGATCATCTGGCGCATCGGCGAGCTGATCGCCAGGCATGGCGACGAGCTCGCCGAGCTTGAGTCGCTCGACAATGGCAAGCCGATGGCGGTTGCCAAGGCGGCAGACGTGCCACTGGCCGCGGACATTTTCCAGTACATGGCGGGGTGGGCTACGAAGATTGAGGGAAAGACGATTTCGCTCTCGGTGCTCTACACGCCTGGGATCAAGTACCACGCGTATACGCGTCCGGAGCCGATTGGCGTCGTCGGGCAGATCATTCCGTGGAATTTCCCGTTGCTGATGGCCGCCTGGAAGCTCGCTCCGGCACTCGCGACCGGATGCACGGTGGTGCTGAAGGTGGCCGAGGAAACGCCACTGTCAGCACTCCGGCTCGGCGAGATACTGCAGGAAGCCGGATTGCCTCCGGGCGTCGTCAATATCGTGACTGGCTTCGGCGAGACGGCCGGTGCCGCGCTTGCCGCCCACCCCGGAGTCGACAAGGTGGCGTTTACGGGCTCGACCGAGGTGGGCAAGCTCATCGTGCAGGCGGCGGCGCGGGACCTGAAGCACGTATCGCTCGAGCTCGGCGGAAAGTCGCCCAACATCGTTCTCAAGGATGCCGACCTCGACGTCGCGATTGCGGGTGCCGCGAACGCGATTTTCTTCAACCATGGCCAGTGCTGCTGCGCAGGTTCGCGCCTGTACGTGCAGGAAAGCATATTTGACCGGGTGGTCGAGGGCGTGGCTGCGCAGGCGAAATCCATCAAGCTCGGACCCGGGCTCGATCCGGCCACCCAGATGGGGCCGATGGTGTCCGAGATTCAACGCAACCGGGTCTGTGGATATCTCGATGCCGGCAAGCGTGAGGGTGCACGGGCCGTCACCGGTGGCAAGGCGCGCGAGGGTGCTGGCTACTTCGTCGAGCCGACGGTGTTTGTTGATACGCGCCCGGAGATGAAGATCGTCCGGGAGGAGATCTTCGGACCGGTGGTTGCCGCGATTCCATTCAAGGAGGTCGGTGAGGCGCTGATCCGTGAAGCAAATGACAGCATCTACGGGCTGGCTGCGGGAATCTGGACGCGCGACATCAGCAAGGCACACGAGCTGGCCGCGCAGCTCAAGGCCGGATCGGTATGGATCAACTGCTACAACGTCTTCGATGCCGCACTGCCATTCGGAGGCTACAAGCAGTCCGGCTGGGGTCGTGAGATGGGGGAGTCGGTGCTCGACAACTATCTGAACTCGAAGGCGGTCACAGTGCAGCTGTAGAAGGGATTGATCCTGACGAGGAAGCGGGCCCCGTCGTCGCGGGGCCCGCGCCGCGAAGAGGCATCGGCCGCGGAACCAGTTGAAACACGGAAAGCGGATCCCGCCGCGAGAGAGACTGCTTGCCATGCCAGCAGCGGCGCGCAGCGGCCGCAGACCGCGGCCTCATCGGTACAGCAGGCCGCCAATGCCACCCGGCGTCGCTTGCGGCTGCGGCCAAGAGCACATCGCACTTGATTGCTGGCTAGGGCGGGTGCCCGGCGGTGGGCCGGCTGTGGCAGGGCGGCGAACTTCAGAGCAGGAGGGAACCCACCGCACGGCCCATGCTCGCCCTGAGTGAGTTCCCAACGACGTTGCGGGTCAAGAGACCCTGGAGGGGTTACTTCTCCAGACGACCGTATTTTCTTAGCAATGCTCGAAGCTGATCGTGAGGCAGCGCGATCAATTTCCGACCATCAAGCAATGTCATGTCCTCGGCCGCAACCATCGCATTGGTAATCGCTTCCTCGGTCGCCTGCACGGTGGCAGCAAAGAGCGGGTCGATATAGTCGTTCGGCACCATTCCGGCGGTTCTGACCTTGAATGGCGAGTCAAAACCAGCGTCTTTGGCCACGCCGTCATTGGCGGTTGAGAATGCGATGAAGATATCGCCGTCGCCATCGCTCACCGTCGTGCCGGTGCGGGCCAAGCCGATTGCGGCGCGACGCGCCAGCCGGTTCAGCTGGGTCGGCAGCAGTGGCGCATTTGTGGCCACTACTATGATGATCGAGCCCATCGCAGCCTCGCGGGTCGGAGACTGCACGTCGGCCCAGACGTTGATGCGCTTGATCTCCCGCCCCACGGGTACTCCGGCGACGCGCAGCTCGTCGTATCCGCCACAATTGCATTGCACGATAACACCCACCGTATATCCGCCGAGCTTCGCGGAGAGTACGCGGGACGAAGTCCCGGTCCCACCCTTGAACTGGTAACACACCATGCCCGTGCCCCCGCCAACATTCCCTTCCGCGACCGGACCCGACCGCGCCGCGTCGAGTGCCTGAAATACATGCTCGGGGCGAACGTGAAAGCCATTCAGGTCGTTGAGCGCGCCATCCCAGGTTTCCGCGACGACAGGTAATGCCCAGGGGTAGTTACCGTCCTTGAGAAGATCCTTTTTCCGGAGCCAGTCAATTACCGCATCGCGTACGACGCCAACGCTGTGCGTGTTCGTGATCATTACCGGACCCGAGAGCAGGCCGCCCTCCTCCAGCCAGGTCGTGCCGGTCATTTCGCCGTTGCCGTTCATCCGGAACCAGCCAGCAAAGACGGGATTGCCGTATGAGCCTGTACCGCGAGGCAGGATCGCAGTGACTCCGGTACGGATCGGGCCCTCCCCCTCCTTCAACGGTGGCTCACCGGAGATGAGCGTTGTATAGCCAACCGCGACGCCGGGCACGTCCGTAATGGCATTCAGCGGCCCGGGTGTTCCATCGAATGGAACGCCGAGATCGCGTGCCCGTGGTTTGTCGGCCGCCGTGCCGGGCCCACCGGCCAGAAGTCCCGCACAAGCGAGTAGCAGTAAGACGATTCGGTCCAGCTTCATTATTGAGTTCCTCGATTACCGATGAAGGCGCCCGTACTCGCTCAACACTGCGAGCAAGCGTGCGTGGTCGATCGCCGACAACATGCGCCCGTACGGCTTGAACGTCGGCACGGCTTCGGCTGCGATCATTGCATTCAGGATTGCCTCTTCGACGGCATCAACCGTCGGGCCGTAAATGTCGTCAAGATGGGCATCGTGGAGCCACTCTGCGTGGAACCCGACGGGCTGCACGCAGCCGATCGGCGGCAGCGGGGTCGCATTTGCGACGGAGAACGCCAGCATGAGGTCGCCTGAATAGTGGCCGCCGCTCGTCCCGGTTCGGCCGATGCCGAGGGCTCCGCGCTTCGCCAGGCGCCGCAGTTGGGTGGACGTAAGCGGCGCGTCCGTCGCGATCACAACGACGATCGACCCTTGGTCAGGCAGCCCGCTTTCGGTGAAAATTGCGTTCTCGGTCACATGCCGACCGACCGGAACGCCGAGTACCGCGAATTCACTGCGTCTGCCGAAGTTGGACTGCACTAGCACGCCAACTGTATAGGTGCGATCGACGATCGAAATCCGGCGTGAGCTCGAACCGGTGCCGCCCTTGAATTCGTAGGTCGCCATCCCGGCGCCGCCGCCGATGTTGCCTTCGGCGACCGGCCCGGGTGCGGCCGAGCGGAGCGCATCGAGGGCGTGTTGCTCGGTGACGTGCAGTCCACAGATGTCGTTGACGACCCCGTCGTACGTCTCTGACACGACGGGCATTGCCCAGGCGTGAAATTTCCTGAAAAGCTCGGGATAGAGTTCGATGAGGTAGCGAACGGTGGCCTGGTGAACGATGCCGACGGAATGCGTATTGGTTAGGCAGATCGGCCCGAGAAAGTACCCGGCGTCGTCAATCCAGTGGGTTCCGGTCATCTCGCCGTTGCCGTTGAGGTCGAACTGACCCGCCCAGACCGGTATCGGCTCAGCGCGTCCGCCGCGCGGCAGGATCGCTGTGACGCCGGTATACACCTGAGTCTCGTCAGGCGCACCCGCGAGCTGCTTCAGAGTCGTGAATCCGACCTCCACCCCGGGGACATCCGTGATTGCGTTGAACGGCCCAGGCTCTCCCTGCAGTGGCAGTCCCAGATCCCGCGCTCGAGGCTTAACCTTGGTCATCAGTCACCTTCGATTGCCGTGGCGATGGCCAGTGATGCGCCAAGCCGCCTCCTCAGATCGTCAGATCGGTCCGCAGGCACCTCTTCAACGCGGCACCGTAAATCAGGCCCGCGCCGAGCCAGGACACCCCAAGTGTCATTGCCAGCCGGCTCATGCCTGAAAGTACGGCGAGTACGACCAGGATTCCGACGAGCGGAAATGCGAGATGCGTTACCCAGCGTCCGGAGCGCTGCTTCGTCCAGAACAGCGCGATCACAGAGATGTGCAGCAGTATAAATCCTGACAGCGCTCCGAAATTGACGACAGACACGAGATCGTCCATCCGGTATCGCATGGCGAGAGCGACGCCGATGGAGAGCGCCGTCGTGACCAACATCCCGACGTATGGGGTTCCATGCACCGAATGAACGCGCGCCAGGACGGCCGGAAGCTGTCGATCCCGGCCCATGGCGTACATGACACGTGCCACTCCGACCTGCATTGGCAGGGCATTCGTGAAACCTACGACGGTCGCGGTGGCCCACGCCAGCAGCATCGACATCCATGGCGCGATGGTCAAGGCGGACAGGTCATATATGGCTGAAGCCGGGTCGGTTATCGTAAATCCGACCATCAGGTCCCCGAGCACCCAGGACATCACTGCAAAGAGTGCGGCGGAGAGGAACAGGACGCCGATGATCGCGCGCCCGACGACCCGGCGATCGTCGCTCTTGACCTCTTCGGACAGCGTCGAGATCGCGTCAAATCCGAGGAATGACATCACGCAAATCGAGGTTGCCGTGAAGATGCTCCGCGCATGAAACAGCTCGGGTGCGTAGAGAGGACGGATCGTGAGGCCGCCTGCACCCCTTCCCGCATGGAGTGCGGCGAGGGCGAACACGACCAACAGGAACATGATCGCAAGCTGGATCGCGACGGATACCAGGTTGACTCTCGATGTGACATGTATTCCGTACCAGTTGATGCCGAGCGTGACGCCACCGAGCGCCAGAATCCAGACTGCTCGTTCGATTTGCGGAATCAAGGTGCCGAGCGCAACCGCCATGAGCACGTAGATGTAGGCCGGGATCAGCAGGTAGTCGAGCAGTATCATCCAGCCAGCGATGAACCCGGCGAACGGCCCGAGGGCATGACGCGCGAAGCCATATACCGAACCGGCATTCGGCACCGTGTCGGTCATTAGCGCGTAGCTTTTTGCGGTGAAGTACATGCACACGCCGGCCAGCACGTACGCAAGCACTATCAGGCCGTTCGCGGCCTGCCAGACGAACCCGAGCGTTGAGATGAGCGCGAATGGCGATACATACGCAAGACCGTAGACGAGCAGATCAGTGTACGACAGGGTTCGCCGCAGCGACTGACGCGACAGCGAACTTGGTACTGGCGGCGCCGCGGCGCCGCCAGTACGTTCTCCTGTTTCCATGTGGGATCTGCCTCTGGCCGATCAGCGACCTGGACTGTGAGGAGCTCAGTAACGGTACGAAGCAGTGACCCCGATCGTCCGCGGTCTCGTCGAACGAGCGAAATAGAGATTTTCGTTCGTGATGTCGCGGGATTCAAACAGCAGCGGGTGCGAATTGGTCAGGTTCTGGCCGAACAAGGAAAGGTCGATGCCCGACCAGCGCAATCCACCACGCAGCCCGAGCGTACTGGTCTTCGGCAGCCCTGGAATCGTGGGATCAGCGATTCCGTTGTTCGGATCCTGTCCGGGGAGCAGTCCGCTCTGAGCGGTCGTATAGTGGTAGTCGATACGGATGTACGGGTCGCGCTCGTGGAATGCCGGGAATCCGTACTCCGTCGAGAATGTGAAGGTCCAAGGCGCGCCGGGCAGTCGGTCGCCCTGCGTTACGAGCGGCTCGCTCAGCGCACCAGCACCTGTGCACGAGAGTACGCCGGCGCAGATAGTCTGGGTATAACGTGCGTCAGTGTACGCAGCCGTTAGATCGAGCATGAGGTTGCTCACTGGCTTCAATTGCACGTGAATGTCGCCACCCTCACTGCGGGCCACGCCCAGGTTGGCCGTGTACTGCACTCCGCAGGACAGCAGGTATACGTTCTGCTGAATCCCCTTCCAGTCGACCAGGAATACGCTCGCGTCGAGTTGCAGGCGGTGGTTGAAGAAGCTGTTCTTCGTTCCGAATTCGTAGCTCCACAGACTATCCTCGCTGAATGCCGTAGGCACCGACGTCAGTCCCAGCGTCTGGAGGCTGGGGTTGCAGGTGTCTGGCAGCACGCCGTTGATACCACCTCCCCTGTATCCCTTAGCTGCGCTCAGGTACAGCAGGTTGTCACGGTCTGGCTTGTACGACAGAACGTAACGCGGCGTCACGGGAGTTTCGGTCGCGGAGCCAGCGGCGATGACCGGATCGCCCGCGCCTACCGTCGGGCCATCGAACGGTCCGTAGCTGATGGAGGTGCCGCTGATCTCAAGGCGTGCGACGCGCACGCCGACGGTTGCAAGCCACTGGTCGGTTATCTTGTAAGTGACATCGCCGAAGACCGCGAGCTGCTTGTCGATGACGCGGTCCTCAGGGCCGGCAAAAATCTGTCCGTTTGGGCAAGGTGCCAGCGCCGTACACAGCGGGACGCCATAGGCCGCTAGATACTCGGAATTGAGCGTGGGGTCGTAAATGAACTGGGTCGAGTTCTCGTCGAGATGCGCAAGGTAGATTCCAGTCGTCCAGCTGAGCCGCGCGTTCGGATCCGTTGACTGCAGGCGCGCTTCGAGAATCGTGTTGTGCTGGACGTCCGTGAACGGGGATTCGCCGACGTGGCCGTACGGCGCGCGAGGATCTAGGCTGAAGTCGGCGCGGTCGAATTGCGTGTAGTCCGGCGTATCAAACTGATCGCGCGAGAAGTAGGACAGGTTGGCAGTCAGATGCATCGTCGAGGCGACATCCGCATCCAGCTTGAGTGCGGCCAGATAGAACGGGTCGGTGCTCGGATTGCGCTGCGCATTGCCGTTCAGAAATTCGCCATCCTGGCGGTTTGACAATTCCGGCCAGTATGCGCCCGTGTCGTTGATGTGCAACTTCTGATAGAAGATCGACGGGGTGAGAGTCACGCCGTCGCTGAGGGCCCACTTGAGAGCGGCGCGAACCACGCCGGTGGTCTGCCAGTTGGCGTCGGGTTCCGTGACATCACCGGTGCGGTAGTCGGCCCTGTCCACATAGCCGCCGTCACGACGGTAGTAGGCGCTTACCCGAAAGCCGAGGATGCCGTCGGCGATCGGACCACCGGCGGCAACTCCCGCCTCGTAGCTCGCATCGCCCCCATCCGTGTTTGCCAGTTCAGAGCGCAAGTAACCCGAGTCGGTTGTCAGGCTAGGTTCTGGCGTAACGAAGCGGATTGCGCCGCCCTCGGCACTCGCCCCGAACAACGTTCCCTGTGGCCCGCGCAGCACTTCGACCCGTTCGAGATCGAACAGGATCGGGAATGCGTTGACTGTGCCGAAGCCGATGTGCCGTGTCTGGATGGCAGTATCATCTATATAGATGGCGGTCGTGGACGGACCCGCCGAGGAGTCGATGCCACGAATCGAGATGTCGGAGTTCTCGTCGTTGTAGTTAGACGATGCCGACAGTCCCATGCGCTCGAAAGACACACCGGGGGTCAACGTCGTCAGGTCATCGACAGTGCGGATACCCTGTGCATCCATCTTTTCCTGACTGAACGCAGAGACGCTGATCGGGACATCCTGGAGGCGTTCCTCTCGGCGCTGCGCCGTGACCACTATCTCCGCGATCCCGGCGTCCCCGGGAGCCTGCGCCTGCGGCGATGTCTGTGCGAATGCGGCCAGCGGTCCGATGGTCGTCCCCGCGAGCAATGTCGCGACAGCCACTCCCCTCTGCTTACACCACGTTCCCATGAACCCTCCTGAGGTCGACCCGCTCCAAGTGCGGGAAACGCTTCCGTTCGAGGCTCGGCGTAACCACGCCCGCCGCGTTCTGGATCTACGGATGAGGGGCTCTGGACGATCGCTAGCTGTGGCTGGCGCACAACAGGGCGCTGCGCCGCCGCCAGTTCCCCGTCCGTGCCAAATCGGGTTGCCCCCGCACCCGGGACTCAATATATTCGAGCAGCGTTCAGCAGTACTGACAGCGAGCCACGTAAATAGGCCAGTAGATGTCAATCACTGCACTTCCACCGCGCGAGCCGACGATTCACGTGAGCTATGTTGGCGCCATCGGGCGCTACGTCGCGCGCCTGGGGCTCGATCCGGCACCGTTGTACGGCCGCTACGGCTGGACGCCGGAGAGCATCGACGACGGGCAGGTGAGGGTTCCGCTGGCGCAGTTCTTTGCGCTGCTGGAATCGGCGGCTGAATACTCCGGAGACCGACATTTCGGTCTGCATGTTTACGAGAGTCTCGATTTCGCCGACCTGGGGCTGCTCGGTTTCGCGCTGCTGTCAGCCGAGGATGTGGGTGCCGCACTTCGAACGCTGATGCGGTACGGTGCAGTCTTTCAGGATTGCGACGACGGTCAGCTTCTAACCGATCGCGATTTCGCCTATCTGTGGTACCGCGTCGATTCCGCGGTGCTCGCTCCATGTCGACACGACTGCGACATGTCGACGGCGTTTCCCGTCTTCTTCCTGCGCAAGGTCGTCGATCCGTTCTGGGCGCCAATCGCGGTGCAGCTGCAGCACGCGATGCCGAGTCGCGACAGTGTGGCTGAGTACGAGAGGGTGTTTCGGTGTCCCGTGAGTTTTGGCGCTGCAACCAACCAGGTGACGATGCCGAGCCGCATCCTGTCGGCCCCTATTCGTTCGTCGGACAAGCGCCTGTTCGATGTCATCGAACGAAACCTCCTGCTGCTGCAGGAGCAAGTGCCGCGGGAAGGCTCACTCGCCAAGAGGGTCGAAGCCGCGGTCATTCAGAAGCTGTCGTCAGGCCCCCCTTCGCTGGAGGCAATTGCCGCTGTACTCGGGTACTCGGTGCGGGATTTCCAGCGACTGCTGGCGGAGCGGGGCCTGCGGTTCAGCACGCTGGTTGACATCGCCAGGAAGGAACTCGCCACGCGCCTGTTAGCCACGACTGCGCGCTCGCTCGCGGAAATCACCTATCTGCTCGGCTACTCCGAGGAAACGGCGTTCATCCGGGCGTTTCGTCGCTGGATGGATTGCACGCCGAATGACTATCGGCGATCGGCCCGTCGCGGCACAAATACCGGCATGGATGCAGGGCTTGCGCGTTGAGCCGCGTATTTTGCGGTGCAGCCGCCTCTGGCGTCGACCCGCTCGTTTATCGCCAGGCTGACGCTGGACAGATGATTGACAACGTCGTGGAATCACTTGACGGGTATCAGCGGGTTCTCCTGCCCATTAGGAACCGAATGACTTGGCGCGCCGGAATGCCGGCGACTCGCGAGCGCACCACTCAGCCACTCGACCAGTGATAGCGTGGTCCCCCCTGCGCAACGCACTCTGTATGGGGTACCTGTCGTGGCACTGTGCGTCGCGACGTTCGTGATGAATTCCTCCGCCGTGGCGACGCCACCTCGGGCAGCGAGCACGTCGCGCTTCTCACGCAGGTGGGCCGCTGCAAGTGCGGGGCCATACCAGCTCCCGTTACGATAGAACTCGCAACTGGAGGTGCCGACGGCATCGAGAAGGTATTCGATCTCGGCGGCGTCGCACGGTTGCGGCGCCGCGACGGAGTTCAGCCATGCGGCGACGCTGCAGAGCAACAGTGCAAGCGACGCCCGAACGCGGGGCTGAATCATAACTCGCGCGCGACCGGCAGCAACGCGAGGATGCGTGCCTCGAGGCGCCGCCACGCGCTCGGCGACGGCTCCGATTCCAGCTCGATTTTCTGCCCGCCGACCTCGACGGTCCAGGCGAGCTTCCCCCGGTCGACTGGCTCCGTGGGCCGGAGTGACACCGCGTAGGCAGCGGTCAGCGCGGTCATCGCCGTGAATCGCGCGGCGAAACTCGAGGCGAGTTCGTGGCTCGCGATGATCATGCCGATCTCGGTATTGATGTGCTTCGAGCGCTCGTCGAAGTTCATGGAGCCGACAAACACCGACGTCCGGTCGAATACGATGAGCTTGGCGTGGAGCCCATAGTGTCCGTAGCGAGTCAGTCTCGAAGGCTGCCCGCTGCCTCTCGCGGATTCCGGTTTCGCGCGGAGCTCATGCAGTTCAACGCCTTCGGCAAGGAGACTGCGCCGGTAGTTGCTATAGGCGGCGAGTGCCAAGACGTCACTGGTCGACTCGAGCGAATTGGTGAGGATGCGAACTTCAAGTCCGCGCTCGCGAAGCCCGCTGAGTACCCGCAGTTCGTCTGGGGAAGGAACGAAGTACGGAGTCGTCAACAAAAGTTCCGTCGTCACGCCGCGGGCTTCGTTCAAAACGGTGTCGACCATTAGCTCGCCGGCGCGTGCGCCCTCCTCCACCTGCCGCTTGTCTGGGCTGTCGCATATGACCCGCGCCTCGGCCCACACGAGTGGCAGGCGACCCGCGAGTATCCCGGCGAGCGGCTCGCCGGTTGCTATGGCGCTTACATAGTCCGGGCCACCGCTTGATGACGGGACTACGATGCTGATCGGATGCGCGCGTGCGCGTTCGCGGTGCTGTGCGAGCCTGCGTAGTGCGTGTGAGACATCGCCGAGCGCATCGACCGGAATCGCGAACGTGCTGTTCCAGTAGTCATCGAAGGTCGCCGAGAGCCGCACGACGCTCGCTCCGACAACGAACACGTCGTCGTCGGCAAGCTGTCCATCAGGAGCTACCTGGAAGTATTCGTCGCCTACGTTCCTGCCGCCAACTAGCGCGGCCGCGTTGTCGGCCACCAGCAGCTTGTTGTGCATGCGGTAGTCGAGCCGGTGAGCGTTGAACAGAAATTCCAGCCCGCGCCTCAGCTTGCTGTGGCCGCGGTAGCGGAACGGGTTGAAGATTCTTATTGCGACGCCCCGATGGGCGCTGAGCGCAAAGAGCTGCTCGTCCCCTGCGACGGTATCGCCATCGTCGACCAGAATACGAATGCGGATGCCTCGGTCGGCGGCCCTTACCAGCGCGTCCGTCAGCAGGCGGCCCGTTTCGTCGCCGCGAAAGATGTAGTACTGAAGGTCGAGTGCTCGTTCAGCCGACGCGATCAGCTGCGCGCGGACCAGAAATCCGTCAAGACCGGCAGACAGGATGTGGAAGCCAGATTGGCCCGGATGAGCGCTTGCGTCGTCTGCGAATCGCGCGCCGAGACGTGTGGTCTGCGGCGCCTCGAATGCCGCCGACGTGGCCTTCGGAAACAGGATCCCGGGCGGTGTCGTGACACACCCGGTAAGCATGGTGGCGAAGCAGGCCCACAAGAGCCACAGGTACAACGGCACATGTGCAGAGATACGCCAGGAGGCGGCCGGTGTACGACATCCGGGCATGGGCGAATTGGGTGGCACAGACGGGAGCGTAGCGTCCCGGGCAGCACGGCAATGTGCGGTGGCTGACAGATGCCGCCAGCGCCTGCCGCACGCCGGCGGGTTCTTGCCGCCGATGAACCCCGCGGTGCGCCAGCGAACCGACGGCCGCGCGTCAAAGCGCTGAATCTGCGAGTGCCGAACCATCGCAGCATCATCGGTCTCGCTCCGCGGATGCTGACCAGCGCCAGGGCCACGAGGGCCGCTCTGCGTCCGCCAATCACACCCTCAAGACAAGGTACCGTCATATGTTCCGCAGCATGAAAGACCTCGAAGGCTACGCAATCGGCGCGACCGACGGCGCGGTCGGGCACGTGAAGGACTTCTTCTTCGACGACCATGCGTGGGTCATCCGCTACCTGGTGGTCGACACCGGCGAGTGGCTCTCCGGTCGCAAGGTGCTGATCTCCCCAATGGCGATCGGCAAACCCGACTGGGACAACAGGCTTCTGCCGGTGTCGCTGACCAGGGCGAGGGTCAGGAGCAGCCCCGATATCGATACCGACATGCCCGTATCGCGTCAGCACGAGATGCAGTACAGCGAGTACTACCGCTACCCGCACTACTGGGGCGGTACGGACCTGTGGGGTGGAGGTTGCTACCCAGGAATGATGTTGTCTGGTGTCGGCTACGGCGGCACGGACGAGCAGTTTCGCCTGGCTCTTGCCGAAGACGCGCGCGCGGCTGAGTTTGCCAATCGCGAACACACCTACGATCCCCACCTGCGCAGTTGCAAGGAAGTTCGCGGCTACCACATCAGCGCGAGCGACGGCGACATCGGCCACGTCCAGGGGATCCTGGTCGAAGAGGATACCTGGGCCATCCGCTACATCGTCGTCGATACCAGCAATTGGTGGATAGGACACCAGGTTCTCGTTTCGCCGGAATGGGTGCGCGACGTCCGTTGGACCGATCGCACGATGGCTGTCGATCTCGACCGTGAGGCGATCAAGCTGTCGCCATCCTACATGTCGACAGACGTTCTGAACCGAGAATTCGAGACCAGCCTTTACGCGCACCATAAACGCCGAGCGTACTGGCAGTCGAAGGCGGGGCAGCCGCCAGGCCGCGCGTCGTCGACGAACCGGGCGATCTGATCGCGCGTTCATCAATCCGGAGGGGCGCTGCTCTGCGCGACGTAGAAAATATCCTCAGCGGCGTCAACCTTGGCGCCGATGCCCGGCTGAGGGGCGCGCATCACAGGCGGCCCTTGGATAGCTAGTGCGCGCGGGAGCTCGCGGCGGTCTTATCGATGTGTTCAGCCGCAATCCCGAAATTGCGCGCTGCTTTCCGACCCAACGTCTCGTCGCCCACTGAAGTGAGCAACCGCCGGTGCCTTGGCGGTCGTGACTGCGTGGGCTTCAGCCGGTGCGTCGCGGCGCAGCGGACGCTAGCGGACCGGCTCCACCAGCGCTCCACGTCACGCGGGGGATGCGGGAGCACGGCGTCCGGCACAGCGGCAAGCAGCCGGATACACGCGCCCTGTGTACGGCAGCGACCCGACAACCGTCAATGCCGCGGCGTTCAATGCGCATGTACTGGCGTCAGAGACAGTCGGCAACAGGTTTGTCGGGATCGTGGAGCGTCGCCGCAGGGGGATCGTCCATAGTGATCACGTCTCGGGCGAACCCAGCATCACATTCGTTTACACCAGTTTGGGAGATAGCCATGGACAAGGACAGGATTAAGGGCAGCGCGAAGCAGGTAGCTGGCAATGTCAAGGAGGCCACGGGCAAGGTGCTTGGCGATGCCAAGCTGGTCGCCGAAGGGAAGACCGAGAAGGCTGAAGGTCGCGTGCAGAACGCGATCGGTGGCGCCAAGGATGCCCTCAAGAAGTAACGCCACCACCTAACGAACGGTGAGAGGCGGCAGCGCCGGATGTCCGGCGTGTGCCTCACGAGGTTCCGGGAGCGCCTGCTCGCAAGTGCTCCCGATGTCGTCACCGCACCTGGTGAGAGCGTTGACAGGCACCAAGGAGAGATCATGCTTAACCGATCAAGCCTTTACCTCGCTCCGGTCGTCGTCATCACCGGGCTGTTTGGCACGCCGCACGTGGCGCTTGCGACCGTGGTCCCTCCGGTGACCTGCTTTCCACCAGTCGACGTCGACACGAGTCCAGAGTTCTTCGTCTTCGATCCCACTGACAGCCCGCCGTGGCTGTCGTCAAATTCCGCTCGAAATGAGGCTCCGTGTGTCATCTGGGACGACACCGCAATCGAGTCCCGGCGTTACGCGGACGGCGGCTTTCACGGGCGAGTGGCTGCGCACGCTGTGACCACTGGTGCCATCGCGAATATGAGCTTGCTGCGGACAGAGTCTGGCACCACCGCTGACGACACAGCACGTTCCTTGACGGCATACCCGGTTCCCGCGGATCAGCCGCCGGCCGCATGGGCTACCGATGCGTCGACATCACTGCTCCCGGCGGTGCCTGGCTTCGCCTGGACCGATGGTCCGACAGGCGGGTACGCGGAGGGAATGTCGGTCGCTTCCGGTGGGATCATGCAGGCCGCGACGTTCGTGTTTGACGGTGGCTTAGCCGCTGAACTGACATCGGCCGGGGCGCAGTCGGCACATGGCGCCTCGAAGCCCGGACACGGACGGATCCCGGCTGGAAGAACGGCGCCCGGTGGTCCCGTTGATGGTGCCGCCGATGGCGCCGTCGCCGTTCCGGTCACTGTGCATACCCCCGAGACAGCCGGGTTCCCATCGGTCATTGTCACAGAGCCCGGCACGCTCGCGCTCCTCGGGCTCGGTCTCGTATTGATCGCGGCACGCAAAACCCTTGGCCGCCTGCTCGGGCGCAAGGATCAACCCGCAAACGCAGGTCGCGCGCCTGCGCTGGGGCGCTGAACCGGCCGCGGCTGGCTGGGCTCCGGACGCTAAGTTCCGCTCTCCCCCGGTTTGCGCGCTTCCGCATGCGCCAAACCGCCGGTCTGCACGCCAGGCCGCATCTCAGCGTTCCGGAAGATCGCGCGCACATCCCGGGCCGACAGACGCGCCGCGGCCCCGACTCTGGCGCGCCTCGTGACACTGCCAGATTCCGAGTAGCTGCTACAGCGATCGGCACCATCCGTACGGTTCAGCACGGAAGTGCTGCGTGCGGCCCGCCATTGTCGCGGTGACAGGCAATCGACGCCGCAACGTTTGGTCTGCATTGCTGACAAGGACCCACTCATGAAAATGCCGATCGCCCAGCTGTCTATCTCGCGCGATTTTCAGGAGTTGTCTGCCATCGAGCATGCCAAGAGCGGTACGATGGACGACGACGATCGTGATGACGAGCACCCGGGCGAGAATGAAGCGGCCGTCAACTCCGCAAGCGAGACTACTGAGACGCAGGAGGAGTTTGGGCGGGACGACGAGGACGACGCGGGCGATGCGGATGATGACGATGACTACGAAGATGACGACGACGACGACGACGATGATGACGATGATGACGATGATGATGGGGACTACGACGATGGCGACGACGATGAGGAATCGCCAGGCAAACGCGGCAGCTAGCCCGCGCAGCCACCGGGGCACGGGGGCGCGGTAATTCGCAAGGTTCCCGGGAGTCGGGCAGAATGTTCTCCTTGGCACGCGACGCGTGCCTGAGGCGCGTCGCGAACCCGGCCAACTCCGTAGCATGCGACCAACGAATCGACACGCCGAGCGCCACCGCACCGCGCATACTCGCTGGTTGCGAGCCGCAGTGCTCGGTGCGAATGACGGGATCGTCTCGACCGCGAGTCTCGTCGCCGGCGTCGCCGCCGCACATGCGAGCCGCGGGAGCGTGCTGCTCGCCGGTGCCTCCGCGCTCGTCGCGGGCGCTATGTCAATGGCGGCCGGCGAGTACGTGTCGGTTCATTCGCAGGCCGACACGGAAAGGGCCGACCTGGCACGGGAGCGCGCGGAGATCGAAGCCGACCGACCTGCGGAGCAGAGAGAGCTCGCTGGCATCTACGTGCGTCGCGGGCTCGCGAAGGATCTTGCAGCGACTGTCGCCGCCCAGTTGATGGCGCATGACGCACTCGGTGCGCATGCGCGGGACGAACTCGGCATTTCCGACTCGAACAACGCGCGACCGGTGCAGGCCGCACTCGCGTCGGCGGCGAGCTTCGCCACGGGCGCCGCACTTCCGCTTGCTGTCGCCGCTGCGATCTCTCCGGGCGCCTTGCTGCCATGGCTGTTCGGTTCATCGCTCGGCGCGCTCGCACTGCTCGGATCCGTCGCAGCGCGCGCAGGTGGTGCGAGCCCGATGACGGGGGCACTGCGGGTGACATTCTGGGGTGCCCTTGCGATGGCCGTGACGGCGGGTGTCGGCGCCTTGCTTGGGGATGCGGGCTGACGCCTATGTGGCAGCGTGCCTGCGCTGAGCGGGGCCTCGGTTGCTGCGCGGCCGCCGCGGCCCCCGTATGTGCGGGCCCGAACGGCGACCGCCCAGGTCCGGACTGCATGCTTGGCGTCGTCGTCCGTGCCGACCTGTGCGTCGCGAGAGAAGGCTCCTGATATCCGAACTCGCTCTTCTCCGTCCGTCTCACCTGGGCGCTCTTTCCCTCGCCCTCTTGGGTGGCGTGGGTTGCGGAGGCATCGCCCGACGCGTTCCTGCACCGCCGTTCGCAGTGGAGTCAGGGGCGGTGGACGGTCGTCTCGCGGCGTCACTGGTCTCGACCGCGCCTGCCGGACGGCGCCTGGCGCCCCGCGTCTGCACCGGCAACGGTTCGTCGGGTTTCGGTATTGACCCGTCCGGCCAGCGACTTACGGCCACCGGCGTCACTGTGCAGGGCCCATGGCACAATGGTGCGGGTTCCCTGGCTCGCACGCTCCTGGTCGCGGTACTGGCCAGCACTGCGGGGGGTGAGCGTAGCGCGCTCATCAGCGACGCAATGGATGGTGCCACGCACGATGCAGAAGACCGGTCGATTGCTGTGCACGGTGGGGGCAGAGCCGGGGCGGCGCCGCTGGCCGCGGACTGCACGGCCCATGCATCCTTGCCTGACGTCGCACTTTCGGTCCACGACTGAGGCCGTGATCAGCGGCCGACCTGCCTCATTACCCGGCGGCCGGCTGGATTCGTGAACGACGCCCTGCCACCGCATCGGCGTTCCGGATTTTTGCGACGCCTGGGGCCCGGTCTCGTGACCGGGGCTGCGGACGACGATCCGAGCGGCATTGCGACCTATAGCCAGGCGGGCGCCCAGTTTGGCTACAGCCTCGGCTGGACGCTGCTGCTCAGCTATCCGCTGATGGCAGCGATTCAGATGATCAGCGCGCGAATCGGATGCGTCACCGGTGTTGGCATTGCTCAAAACATCCGCCAACATTACGCGCCGTGGCTGCTCTACGGCGTCGTTGGGCTGCTCCTCGTTGCGAACGTGATCAATCTCGCGGCCGATCTCGGCGCAATGGGCGCAGCCGTGCGTCTGATGATCGGGGGCAGCCAGCACCTCTACACGGCGTGCGTCGCTCTCATCTGCGTACTTCTCGAAATCTTCGTCAGCTACCGGCGCTATGCGAAGGTCCTCAAGTGGGCAACGCTGTCACTGTTCGCCTACGTGGGTGTCGTGTTCGCTGCGCACGTGGACATGGGTTCTGCGCTGTACGGTACACTCGTTCCGGTGCTCGTCTTTGACGCGCCCCACGCACTGGCACTGGTCGCGCTACTCGGAACGACGATCAGTCCATACTTGTTCTTCTGGCAGGCTGGCCAGGAAACCGAGGAACTGCGGCGTCGCCGCGTTGTGCCGCTGAGCAGAAACGGATCGGCGGCCGCCCAAGAACTCGCGCGAATCAGGACCGACACGTTGATCGGCATGGGTCTGTCAAACGCGATAGCGCTCTGCATCCTTATCGCCACGGCGGCGACGCTGCATGCCCATGGCATCATGGACATCCAGACCTCTGCGCAGGCTGCCGAGGCCCTGCGTCCGGTGGCCGGCGAGTTCGCATTCGCGCTCTTTGCGCTCGGCATTCTCGGGACGGGCATGCTTGCCGTGCCGGTGCTCGCGGGCTCCGCGGCCTATGCCGTGAGCGAAGTGTATCGATGGAAATCGGGCCTCAGCCGGCGACCCGGGGACGCAAAGGCCTTCTACGCGACGATTGCGGTCGGCACGCTTGGAGGCGTCTGCCTCAATTTCACGTCGCTCGACCCGATCCGCGCCCTCTTCTGGAGCGCGGTGGTCAATGGCGTGCTTGCCGCGCCGCTGATGGTCGTCGTCATGATGATCGCGACCAACCGCCGCATAATGGGTCCGCTGACACTTGGACGAACGCTCATTGTCGGTGGCTGGCTCGCGACATTCGCAATGGCGCTCTCGGCCACCGCGATGATGTTCGGTTGAGCGGATCGCGGCGTCCGGCTGGCAAGGGGTCCCCGTGATGGTTGCTGCTGCGCCGCTCGCGATCACGCTGGTGCACGGAGTGCTCGCCGGTGGCGTAACCGTCCACGTGCTGCTCGGCAAGCGTACCGCTGCCTCGGCCGTTGCCTGGATCGGACTCGCGTGGCTGACGCCGTTGCTCGGCAGCTGCCTGTACGCCCTGCTCGGCATCAATCGCGTGCGCCGTCGCGCGAGCAGCCTGCGCCGGCGGTATGCGCCAGGTACGCCCCTGTCGCCGTCATGGGCGGTCGAGTGCAGCGACCAGCTACGCCCGCTCAATATAGCCGCCGGAAAGCTGACCCAGCGCGCCCTGGTGGGCGGCAATGCCGTGGCGGCACTGCGTGGCGGCGACGAGGCGTATCCGCAGATGATTGGCGCGATAGCGGAGGCGCGGTACAGCATCGCCCTGTCGAGCTACATCTTCAGGGCCGACGCGGCGGGCACCCCGTTCCTGGACGCCCTGGCGTCTGCCGTGCGCCGCGGCGTCGAAGTCCGCGTGCTCATCGACGGATTCGGTGGCGACTATTTCCGGTCAGCCGCATACCGTCGCCTGCGCTTGGCCGGCGTTCCGGCGAGCCGCTTCCTGCACTCGCCGCTTCCATGGCGGATGCCGCTGCTCAACCTGCGCAACCACAAGAAAGTGCTGGTCGTCGATGGCTGTCGCGCATTCACCGGCGGGCTCAATCTCGGCGCGGAGAACGTCGCGGCACTCACGCCGCTCTCGCATATCCGTGACACCCACTTCCGCATCGAAGGGCCTGTCGTGAGGCAGATCGTCGAGGCATTCGCGGACGACTGGCAGTTCACGACTGGGGAACGACTCGCCGGCGAGGCATGGTATCCGCCAGCCATCGCCGCTGGCGCAATCCCAGCCCGCGTCGTCTCGTCCGGACCGGACCAGGACATCGGCAAGATCGAGTTTGTCACGCTCGTGGCGCTCGGCTGCGCACGGTCGGCGGTGAGAATCATGACGCCCTATTTTCTCCCTGATGAACAGGTACTGACGGCGCTGGCGCTCGCCGCCATGCGGGGTGTGACGGTCGACTTGATTCTGCCGGAGCACAGCAACCACCCGAGCGTTGACTGGGCCTCACGCACGAGGCTGGGTGCACTCATCGAGGTCGGCTGCCGAGTCTGGTACCACGGCGCGCCGTTCGACCATTCGAAGCTGATGACCGTCGACGGGATCTGGTGCCTGATCGGCAGTACCAACTGGGATGCCCGCAGTTTCCGCCTGAATTTCGAACTCGATCTCGAAGCCTATGACCCGGTGCTCGCGGCCAGTCTCGACAGCCTGATGGCGAGCCAGCAGCAGCGGCGTCTCGGAACCGAAGAACTCTCCGCCCGGTCCATCCCTGTACGCCTGCGGGACAGTGCCGCACATCTGCTGCAACCGTACCTCTAGGCGCTGGGTGACCACCGAATTGTTCACGGCGCTCCAGGGGTCGAGGCAGCGGTACTCGGGGCGTCTCGGTGCGTGCGTCGGCGCACTGACCAGCCGACCCCGCACTTGCACTCTTGCAACCGGCGGCGAAGGCCCAAGGCGCCTCGCCATGCCTCGCGGGCTCGATATCCATCAAATCCGGCTGCGCGGGAGCTTCGCATGACCACTCTGTTTGACCCCATCTGTTTCGGCCAGGTTCGCAGCGCCAACCGGATCGTCATGGCGCCCCTGACGCGAAATCGGGCCGGTCCCGGTCAGATGCCGACGGAACTCATGGCGACCTACTACGAGCAGCGCGCCACAGCAGGGCTGATCGTCGCCGAAGCAACCCAGATTTCCGCTACCGCCCAGGGGTACTTCGGTACACCCGGGATTTATACGCGCGAGCAGATGACTGGCTGGCGCCGGGTCACGGACCGGGTGCACGCGTGCGGTGGGAAGATCGCGCTGCAGTTGTGGCATGTCGGGCGCATCTCGCACGTATCGCTTCAGCCGGACGGCGTCGCCCCGGTGTCGAGCACCGCACGGCGCGCCATTGCCAACACTTTCACGGCCGCCGGCTTCGAGCCGGTGTCCGCACCCCGTGCGCTGCTCACGGACGAGATTCCGGGCATCGTTGCGGAGTTCCGCCATGCAGCTCGCCTTGCCATCGAGGCGGGCTTCGATGCCGTCGAGGTGCATGCCGCGAACGGCTATCTCCTCGAGCAGTTCCTGCGCAACAGCATCAATGATCGCTCCGACGCATACGGTGGATCGCCTGCCAACAGGATCCGTCTCACGCTCGAGGTCCTGGGTGCCATCGTCGCCGAGATCGGCGCAGCGCGCACCGGCCTGCGCCTTTCGCCGGTCACCCCTGCGAACGACGCCGGGCAGGACAGCGACGCCCAGGCCCTCTATGGCTTGCTCGTCGCGCAGCTGGCGCCGTTGCGCCTTGCCTTCATCCACGTCGTAGAGGGGGCTACGGGTGGTGCCCGGGACGTTGCGCCATTCGACTACGCGGCGATGCGCGCAGCCTTCAAGCAGGCTGACGGTGCCGGCGCCTGGATCGTCAACAATGGCTACACACGGGCGATGGCACTCGAGGCGGTCGCGAGTGGCAGTGCCGACATGGTCGCCTTCGGCCGCCCGTTCATCAGCAATCCCGATCTTGTCGCACGCCTCAAGGAAGATGCGCCGCTCGCCGCATTCGACGCAACGACCCTTTACGGCGGTGGCGTCGGCGGGTACACGGACTATCCGGCGCTTTGGCCAGCGGGTCCCGGATTGCACTCTGCGGCTGGCGGCTGAGGTTTGCGAGCGATGGCCGTAGCGAGCCGGCGGAGGCGACGGCCGGACCTCGCCTGGTGTGCCGGCCGGCACGCAATACCCTACAGTCGGCCCACCAGCATCAACACAACGACGACGACCAGTACGATGCCGAGGGTGCTGCTGGGCAGATACCCCCAGGACCGACTGTGCGGCCACGTCGGGAATGCCCCGACCAGTGCCAGCAGAAGGACAATCAGCAGAATGGTTCCAATGGACACGATTCTCTCCTTCAATTATCGGGCCCCGGCCTGTCCGCTGCGCACTCGCAAGCGCTGCGCGACAGGAATCTCCCGCAAGTTCAGTCAGGCTATCCGCTGCGGGTGACGGACTCCGTCTGGCATCGCACGCATGCCACGCGTCTGCAGTCGGTGTGCGCCACCGTCCGGAGCAGGCAGGCCCAATCGTGTTTTTCTGCCCGGATGACCGTGGTCAACGAAATTCGTCTGTACTACGCCGTTGGCGTCGGCCTTCTTGCGCTCACCTGCTGCCTTTTCTCATGGTGCCTGGTGACGGCGTTCGGCAGGCGTGGCACAGCGACCGACAGGACGTGCTCGCGTGCTGCGCCAGCCACAGCTCCCGGACCGGGACAGAATCGCTAGGCGGCTGCCATGGGCGACTGGCAACCGCGGCGAGCTTCGCTCGAGTGGCGCAGCCGAGTTGTCCTGGATATCAGTGCCGCAGCTCAAGCGTGCGCTGCCGGACGGACGAGGACACGGAGTCACCCGATACTCACGCTGCGGAATCTCTCACGGAGCTCACATGAAATACCCACTCGCTAGCACCTGTATTGCACTTGCGGTCCTCCTGGGCCCACTCGGCGCCCTCGCGGCGGATGTGGTCAACCCGGATCCGACGCCGTCAGGCACTTTCATCAAGGATTCGGCCATCACGACCGAGATCAAGTCAAAGCTCGCCGCCGATCACCTGATGAGCCTCGGTCAGATCCACGTCGATACCGACAAGGACGGGGTCGTCTGGCTGTCGGGCACTGCCCGGACGCAGGAAGCTTCCGACCACGCTGAATCGCTCGCTCGCGGGACGGAGCACGTGACGGCCGTGCATAACGACATTCACATCCGCAAGGAAGACTGAACGTCCTGACCTACGGACGGCCTGTCTCCGCGCCGCGTGCGGAACGTGGAATGCGGCGCCCCGGGGATCGGGGCGACGCGAGCGCGGGATTTGGGTTGCTTGCTGACCCGGCAATCGGACTTACGGGAGGTCTCATGTCCCTGCTTGCATGGATACTCCCCGGTATGATTGCTGGCATATCGGCGAGCAAGCTTGGAAGCGGAGCGACCGGAGACGGTGTCCTTGATGTCGCTGTCGGGATCTTCGGTGCTGTCACCGCCGGATGGCTCTTCACCAGGTTCGGGAGCTACGACGGCACGGCGATCAGTCTCTATGGCCTCTTCGTCGCGATAGCCGGGGCCGCCGCGCTGACTGTCGGCTATCACGCGGCGCTGCGGAAGGAACCGTAGCCCCAGCCCTGACATGCAGGTCGTCATGGCATCGGCCCCGCGGGTACACGTCCCGGCGCGTGTCTACTTGAGACCTGCTGGAGCTACAGGCGGCAAACCGGTGCGCATCAGTCAATTGAACTATTACGGCGACTTCGTGCTGTACCCGATCGTCATCGCCGGGTTCGCATGGCTGGGTCTCGTACGCGGAACCGAGCTCAGTCGGCCTGGCTGGCTGCTCGCGGTGTTGTGCGGTGCCACCGGGTGGACGCTGCTCGAGTATGGACTCCACCGAATCGTATTTCACAAGCTTGGGCCCGTCGTCGCCATGCATGCCCTGCATCACGCGGTGCCACGCGCGCTCATAGGCGCGCCGACGTGGCTGACCGCCGGCGTATTCCTGGTTACCCTGTACGCGCCTCTCGCGCTCTTCGCGCCACGCGGTCTCGCGAGCGGAATAACTGCCGGCGTCGTCGCCGGCTATCTCGTCTACGTGACGCTCCATCACGTCGTCCACCGGCCGCAGTCACGTTTCGTCCGTCGGATCCTCGCGGACACGAAGCGGCGGCATATGCTTCATCACTATGCCGGCAGCGTTGGCAATTTCGGAGTCACGACGTCCGCCTGGGACCGAGTATTCCGTACGCGATTGCGCTCATCACGGCGCTAGTGCGTCACGCGGCCCGCGTTGATCGGCTACGGACGGCGCTGGCATGGTGCGCGCGACGACCGTATTGGTCGGGGCATGGCCCGGCCGGCGCCTTGATACGCAGACTGAAGCGGCCTGGAGACGCCCGCGCGGGTCCAAGATCTGCCGACTCGAGGCTGCTCGACGGTGCCGAATGAAAGCCGACTTGGGGAGAGCTCGGAGAAATTCGCGCGACGGACCGCCCTGGCGCCATCTTCAGAGCGTGCCGTCACCGGTACATTTGCGGTCGCCGTCCGGCGCAGCGCGCGCGTGCGGGCCTCGCGCGCTTCCTCCCGGAGCCCCGCTACCGGAGCCTATGGACGGTGGCGGGCGAGCTGGTGCTCAACCCCTGGGGCCGTGCCGCAGGCAGCGCGCGATCGCGTCGTCCGAAGGAACAGCGGGATACTCGGACTTGCCCCCGGCGGGCGGCTGGCGTCGTCGCCGCAGTCAGCGGTGGCGCGTCGGTATGGAAGGCGCCGATCGCGTCGGTGATGCTCCGCGCGGGGACGTGCCGCCCCGCGAGCCACCACGTTCGCCGCCCCGCGGTGGCCCGACGTGGTAGCCGCTGCCCCAGCCTCCGTATTCGTAGCCGGACGGCTCGTAGATGCCACCGCCATACCAGCCGCCTACGTAGGCATCGTCGTATCCGCCGACGCTCGCAACGCATCCAGCAAGCCCGCCGAGCACCAGCGTAAGGCCCGCTGCCAGCATCCAGCCCTGCCGCACCCTGGTCATTTCGGCTCCTGCTTGGTATCCGTCGCAGACCATTCCATGATTCCAATCGGTGCTCCTGACGGATCCGAGACGACGGCGATCTTGCCGCCATGCCGGTCGGCGTGCGGCTCGACGATAACGTGGCCGCCAAGAGTGATCGCCAGCGCTGCCGTCGCGTCAGCGTCGGTTACTCGGATGTAGTTGAGCCAGTGTGCGTGGCGAGGTGTCGGGCTCTCCGGAAAGCCGTTGACGCTCGCACGGGCGTATTCATCGCTCGACAGAATCGAGTGTGCGCGGCCGTCGGGCGCAGGCGTGTCGAATAGGTCGTAGCCGAAGACGGTCTGGTAGAACGTGGCGCCAGCTGCAGCATCGGATGTATGCAGCGAACTCCAGATCCACTCGCCAGGTTCGGCGAGCACGTCGGGAGGGTCCCCGCTGGACGATGAGAGGATGGCAAAGGTCGCGCCCTGCGGGTCGGTCATGACGGCCTGACGCCCCCGTTCCGGGTACGTCGCAGGTTCCGCCACGGCCTTGCCACCATGGGCGATGGCCGAGTTGAGTGTTGCATCGACGTCGGCAGTGGCGATGAACGTCAGCCAGTGCGGCTGACGGTTGCCGGAAGCGGGCAGCGCGCGGTACAGAATGCTGCCAACGGGACGATCGCCGGCATAGGCGATCGTATAGGTGCCGCGCAGCGACGGGACGTCCCGGAAGCTCCAATGAAACAGGCCGGCGTAGAATTTCTCAGCGGCGCCGACGTCAGGGGTCACGAGCTCTGCCCAGATGACCTTGCCAGGATGATGATCGCTCGACGCCGTAGGCAGAATGGGCGGCAGTGTCGGCGGGCTGGCGCCGACTGGCTGTGCGCCACTGAAGACGAGGACCGCCAGGCACTGCACCAGATGGCGGACCGTTTGCGCGCCGATCGATCTCATACCGCATTCTCCGGGGAACGTAGTTGCACCGAGCCGCCCACTTGCTGCTTGCCGCGCACGCGCATGACGCGCGTGGCGGACCCTCCAATAATCTCGCGAGAGCTTCTCCCGTAGCTGGTGTCGGGTCTGTTCGGCTTCGCACAAACGCGCCGTGAGCGACCCGAGCCGGTCGTGCAGCACTGCGCGCCCCTGTCCCCTCCTGCGCGGGGGACTGTCGGCGCCCGAAGACGGCACAGCCCGGAGGGGGCTTACTGCCCCCGGCGCGGAAGGACCGGGTCGCCGCCGCAGATGTCGGCGGCGCGCAAGCCAATGATTCGTAGTGGGTCGCGAGCCGGTGCGTCAGCGTACCGACGGCCGCTCCAGGTCCCCGCAGACTGGCCGCTCGATCGCAGTGTCGCCCTGCAGGAACACCGGTCGACAGGACCTCTCCCGGCAGAGGCGTACCCAGACACCGATGATCGCGGCGCCAACTGGCGCACCGCGCGAGGCAGCGTGCTCGCGTGAAATCAACACCGCGCCGCCAGTGCGTGCGCACACGGAGAATAGTCATGTCACGTCCAGTCATTCCACGCAATCGGCGCCCGGTCTACGGCGCGATGCTCATCGCTGCGGCGCTCGGCGCCTGCGCCAGCGCACCGGTCGCGCCGACTCCGGCCATGACGAAGGCCGAAGCCGCCATCGATCAGGCACGGAAGAGTGGAGCCGAGCAACTCGCCAGCGATTCGTTCAGAAACGCGGAGTCGGAGCTGGCGGCCGCCAAGTCCGCCAGCGCCAACCACTCCGATCGACTGGCCGCCGACCTTGTCGACGAGGCTTCGGCCGATGCGCGCCTCGCCGACTTGCAGTCACAGGCCGTGAAGGCCTCGAAGGCGGCGGCCGAGGTGGACAAGAGCATCCGCACCCTCGAAGTCGAGAGCGCGCGCGTCAAGTCACCCTGATCGCCCAATACCCAGAATCCCCGGAGACATTTCATGAAGACAGTTTCAATGACCCGCGCGACAGTGTCGCTCGTTGCCGCGGCGGTCGCAGTCGCGCTTTCAGGATGTGCGTCAGCGCCCCGCCAGGACACTCAACTCGATGCAGCGCGGGTCGCCGTCTCTACGGCACACGCCGACCCGCAGGTCATCGGCGACGCCCGCGACGAACTCGCGCGCTCGGACGCGGCACTTGCGCTTGCGGACTCGTTGCTGGCCTCCGGCAAGCCCATGGCAGACGTCGACCGTCAGGCTCACATTGCGCAGAGCTTTGCCCAGGCGGCACAGGCCCACGGCAGCCTGAATGCATCAACGGCGGCCATCGCCGACCTCGATAACCGGCGCAACGCGGTACTGTTGCGGGCCCGCGAGAGAGATGTCGCCCGCGCCGACGTGGTCGCCGAGCGGAAGACTCTCGAGGCGCAGGATGCCAATCAGGAGGCTGCGAACAGCCTACTGAGCGCGGCCGTTGCAACGCAGCGTGCCGACTCGCTGGATGCACAGCTCGCCGATCTGAAGGCGACGCATACTGATCGAGGGCTGGTGGTGACGATCGGCGACGTCGAGTTTGCGTCGGGACGCAGCGAACTGCGGGTCGGCTCGCAGCACTCGATCGACGGGCTGGTCGCATTCCTGACGGCAAATCCGGAGCGCACCGTGCGTATCGAGGGCTTCACCGACAGCGTCGGCAGCGACGACTATAACCAGAGTCTGTCAGACCGCCGTGCCAGCGCCGTCGGCGACGCGCTCGCGCGCGGCGGCATCCAGCGCGAGCGTATCCAATCCGAAGGCTTCGGCAAGAACCGTCCGGTCGCGGCGAATGATACGGCCGATGGCCGGCAGCAGAACCGCCGCGTTGAGGTCATTATTTCCGACCCGCTGCCGGCAGTTGCCGGTGGGATTGGCTGAGTGACTTGAGAGGCTCGGAGTAGTCTCGTCCGGGCGACCGCAACGGTGCGGCGCCCGGTAGAGGCGGATGCGCTTGGCGGTGTCGCTGCGGCTGCCGATCGGCACGTCTTCTGCGGCTAGGTCAGATGCAGGGCGCCGGTTGCGTATATGCCGAGGACGCCGACCACGATCAGGTAGATCGCGACGATGTAGTTCAGAAGCCGCGGGACCAGCAGGATCAGGATTCCGGCAATAATTGCGGTGATCGGCGCAAGCGATGCATGTAGATTCATCGGCATTTCCTCCAACGGCGGAAAGTAGGCGTACGAACTGAGTGCCTGGCACCTGTCATCGGGCGATCAAAATGCAGCCGGCCGGAGGCCTCACCCGACTGAGGCCATCACGCGATTTGACTCGCTGCGCACGACGCCATAGCACTCGCAGGCGGCAGCCTCCAGATTCACGCGGTCCACGACAGAAATGTGCCCGCGCCGGTACCGGATCAGGCCGAGCTGCTGCAAGTCGCCCGCAGCACCGGTGACGCTCTCGCGACGAACCCCGAGTACGGCGGCGATCATCTCCTGGGTAACGACGACCTCCCGTGCGGGCGTGCGATCCTGCGTCAAGAGAAGCCAGCGACTGAGCTGCTGCTTGATGGAATGATGTCGGTTGCAGACAGCCGTCTGCGCCATTTGCGCGATCATCGACTGGGTATAGCGCAGCAGCACTCTCTGCAGGGCACCTCCCCGGCGAAACTCCTGCTGCAAGATGGCTGCGGACAGGCGGTATGCCTGTCCCGCGATCTGCGCCACCGCGGAGCTCGGAGTCGTGAGCCCACCCATGAACAGCGAGACGCCGACGACACCGTCGTTGCCAACTCCGGCTATCTCCGCGGAGGCGCCAGATTCCAGAATGTAGTGCAACGAGACGACGGCGGTCGTCGGAAAGTACGCGTACTGCTGTCGCGCGCCAGGTTCATACACCATGTCGCCCACGCGCAGCGAAACCTGCTGCAGATTGGCGGCCAAAACCTCGATCTCGGCCGGCGGAACGCGCGCGAGCAGATGGTTTCGGCTCCAGTCGCGCGGCGCGTCCGGTGGCGGGAGCATGGTCAGGACCCGTCCAGCGACGCAGGAAGCTCGACGCCCACACCGCGATAGCCGACGAAATGCGCCGAGCGATTGAACATCGGCTCGCCGCTGATCCTGAAACTCCGGCAGGCGCCGGCCGGAGTTCTCCGACTCAAGAGTACGTCGAGGAAGGGCTCGCGCGCCGCGATCTTCTGCTGCAGCGCGGCGCGCTCTCCCTCGTTCCAGCCGTCCGCCGCGTCCCCGGTCGAGTCGTCCGGTGTGGCGTCAGCGGTGAGCCCGAGCATCTCGAACACGGGACCGGACGTCCGGGTAAACGTGCCGTCTTCGGCCTGCTCCCAGTACCAGTCCGACGCGAGTTCCACCAGACTGCGGAACCGTGCCTCGCTGTCGTGGAGCTCCGCCGTGCGTTCGGCAACGCGGTGCTCAAGCTCGGCATTGTAGCGCTCGAGGCGCCGGTACAGGAGCCGCACTTCGAGCAGATTCCGGGTGCGCGTGCGTAGCTCGACGATGTCGAACGGCTTGCTGACGAAGTCCTTCGCCCCTGCCTGCAGCGCGCGTAACTTGTGGGCGGGCTGGGCCGTGACCACTAGCACCGGGACATAGTCATGCGTGGCGTCTGCCCGCAGGCCGCGCAGTACGTCGAAACCGTCCATTCCGGGCATCTGCAGATCGAGCAGGATCAGGTCGTAGCGGTTCAGACGATGCAGGTCGCGTACCTCCTGTGGGCGCATGGTCGATGCCACATTGACGTAGCCTCCTTCCTTCAGGAGCTCCGAAAGCAACGCTACATTGCTCTCCTGGTCATCGACGATGAGTATCCGCGCGGCGCAGATTTCGGCGTCAGAGATGAGCATCCGCGTCCCCGCTCTCGGCCCGCGCGGGCGCGGGCAACGCGGCCTCGAGTGCCGTGTCGATGGTCTGCATGAATTCAACGACCTTGATGGGTTTGGTCAGGTAGCGAAAGAACCCGGCATCGATGCCGTGCTTTACGTCCCGCGGGCTGGCATTCGCACTGAGTGCCACGACCGGGATGCGGGACGTCCTCGGATCGCGCCGCAGCAGCCGCAATACCTCGAGGCCGCTGATCCCGGGGAGATTGATGTCCATCAGGATGAGATCAGGCAGCGAGTGCCGCGCCATCTCGAGGCCCACAGAGCCATCGCTGGCGCTGGTCAGGCTGATGTCGGGCCGCCGCGCGATCAGGTCCTGGACGAGCATCAGGTTGGCCGGGTTATCCTCGATATATAGAAGCGCGCGCTGCGCCGCGCCAACGCGTGTGCACGGAAAGTCCTGCAGCTCCGTTGCGCCTTCGGCACGTGCGTGCGGTGTGTCCTTGCTGAGGTTGAGCTCCACCGTGAATATGCTGCCGGTGCCCACCTTGCTCTCGACGTCGATGCGGCCGTCCATGAGCTCGACCAGGCGTTTGCTGACGACTAGTCCGATTCCAGTCCCCTCATGAACGCGGTCCTTCTGGCCGAGCCGGTTGAATGGCTGGAACAGTTCACCCAGCTGCGCAATGCTCAAACCTTCGCCAGTGTCGGCGACCGCGATGCGCACGCGTCCGGGCACTGGGGAACTGCAGCTCACGGTCACAACGCCGCCGACGCGGTTGTACTTGACCGCATTCGACAGCAGATTGATCAAGATCTGCTTGACGCGCGTGCGATCCGCATTCAGCCGATAGGCAACCGATGTGCCGGGGAAGGATATGTGGATGCTTCGTTGAGCCGCCTGTGGCTCGATCATTGTCTGGATCTCTCGCAGAACCTCGGAAAGTGCAATCGGCTCGAGCGACAACGACACCTTGCCGGACTCGATCATGGCGAGGTCGAGGATCTCGTTAATCAGGTCGAGCAGGTACCAGCCAGCCTTCAGTATCTGCTCGAGGCTGCGTCGCTGCGAGACGGTCGGTGGCGGCACGCCCGACTCGATCAGCTGGGCAAAGCCGAGAATCGCGCCTAGCGGCGTGCGCAGTTCGTGGCTCATGCTCGACAGGAATTCGGACTTTGCCAAGTTCGCCTGGTCGGCGACCTTCATCGCATCGTTGAGTTCGAACTCCACCTGTTTGCGCACCGAGTTGTGCGTGCCAATTAGCAGGTAGCCGATAATGGCATCCGCATCGTCGCGCAGTGCAGTAATCGACACGATTGCCGGAAACCGGCTGCCGTCCTTGCAGATGAACGTGAGTTCATAGATATCCTCGATCCCGCGCGACGCCTTGAATGCAAGTGCACCGAACCCGGGTGAGATGACCGTGCCGAGCTCGGCGCTCAGCGCATTGGCTCGTGCAATGACCTCGAGGGGGTCGTGCAGGTCGCTCGGAGTCGCCTGGTCGATCAGGTCGGCCGCCCGGTAGCCGAGCATATGCTCCGCACCGACGTTGAACAGCTGGATGATCCCGAGCGCGTCAGTCGCGATGATCGAGAAATTGGAACTGCTCAGGATCGCCGTCTGCAGAGCACGTGTCTTCAGGATCGCATCGGCAACAATCGGGGTGACGATGGGTTGGTCCTCGGTAGAATCGGCGTCTGGGGGCGAAACACACGACGACCGCCGGCTGTCAAGGGGGCGCTCACGCGATCTATTGAAGTATCAAGCCGTTAGCGACTGACCGTCGGTTCGGTACCGTACTCAGAGGGGACCTCGGGGTGCGCCCGCTCGGTCTGGCCCGAGAAGCGCGAAACGCGGGCATTCGGCGGCAGGCCCAAAACTTGCCCCAGCACGAGGCACGCGCCAGCTGGCGGAGCGCCCGTGGCCCCGCGCGCTGCATCGCCGCTATCGCTCGGCGATCGACTCGATTCTCGCGTCCGTCCGCAAATCCCTGACCACTGCGTCGCAGCTCATCTGTGGCGCCGGACCATTCAGCTCAACGTCGATCTCGTGGTCGCTCCGCTGGCCGCGCCAGACCAGGGCGTACCCCGGGTGATTGCCGATCAGCGAGCTCAGAAAGGTCGCGCTCTTGACGTCGGGTACATCCGCCGTCAGAGCTACGGTCAATTGGATCGTGCAGGTTGCCGGGGGCGTCTCGGCCGGCGCGCTCGCTGAAAAAAGCGCAAGCAACAGGATGGATGGAAACGAGGAGCTTGCGCTCCTCGGTGTGCGCAGTGCCGAACCCCCGTCGTCCGGCAGGACTCGTGCCACCGGTGCCACGGTCTCAAATTCCGGCGTGTGCGGCGACTGGCCGCAGGTAGAGCAGGCTCCGACGGTGTCTGATTCACTCATGGCACCATCTAAGGCGACGCGCACCCTGCGGTCTGTGCAGTTACGTACAAACGCGGTGCCGGAAGCCAGGGCAGCAATTGCCGGCAGCAGGTCGCGAGGTCGCGCCGAACCTTCGAACAGCACCACCGGCGTGCCTACAGCAGGCATCCGGTAGCCGGTGTGCCCCATCTCCAGTTCCGGATTTCAGGCAGGTCGATGCCGTTGAGGTCGATGTATTCGCGGTGCTGGACCAGCTTGTCCTTGAGGCCTTGTTTAAGCTGGACGCCCCGGGAGCCCGTCTGCGGGACGCGGTCGATTACGTCCATCACGAGATGAAAGCGGTCCATCTCATTGAGCACCGTCATGTCAAAAGGAGTAGTGATGGTCCCCTCCTCCTTGTACCCGCGTACATGCATGTTGGCGTGGTTCGCGCGGCGATAGGTCAAGCGGTGAATGAGCCATGGATAGGCATGGAAGGCGAAAACTATCGGTCTGTCGCGCGTGAACAGCTGATCGAAGTCCACGTCACTCAGGCCGTGCGGATGTTCGCTGGCGGGCTGCAGCTTCATCAAGTCGACGACATTAACGACGCGCACGGTCAGTTCCGGAAGGTATTCTCGGATGATCGCGACCGCGGCCAGAGTCTCGAGCGTAGGGACGTCCCCGCAACAGGCCATGACGACGTCTGGCGGCGCATCCTGGTCATTGCCGGCCCATTGCCAGATGCCAATTCCTTGCTCGCAATGCGCGACGGCTGCGGCCATGCCCAGCCACTGCGGCGCCGGGTGTTTGCCCGCAACGACGACGTTGACGTAATGCCGCGAGCGCAGGCAATGGTCCATGACGGACAGCAGCGTGTTGGCATCCGGCGGCAGGTAGACGCGGACAATATCCGCCTTCTTGTTGACAACGTGGTCGAGAAATCCCGGGTCCTGGTGAGTGAATCCGTTGTGATCCTGGCGCCAGACGTGGGATGTCAGGAGGTAGTTCAGCGAAGAGATCTTGCGTCGCCAGTCAAGGCGCGCCGAAACCTTCAGCCACTTGGCGTGCTGATTGAACATCGAGTCGACGATGTGGACGAATGCCTCATAACAGTTGAACAGGCCGTGCCGGCCGGTCAGCAGGTAGCCCTCGAGCCACCCCTCGCATTGGTGTTCACTCAGCATCTCCATGACACGGCCCGCGGAACTCAGAAATTCGTCATTTGGCTGGGTGGCGGCATCCCACTGACGGTTGGTCGCCTCAAACACTGCCTCGAGCCCGTTCGACAGGGTCTCGTCCGGGCCGAAGATGCGGAAGTTTCGCTGTGCGTCGTTCTGCCGGACGACGTCGCGCAGAAATTTCCCCAGGACGTGCGCATCGCCGATGCCCGGGCTGCCATGAGATGGCACGTCAATTGCGTAGCTGCGGAAGTCTGGCATCTTGAGATCGCGCAGCAGCAGGCCGCCGTTGGCATGCGGATTCGAGCCCATCCGCCGCGAGCCGCGCGGCGCCAGATCCTGCAGGTCGCGGTTCAGTCGCCCGTCGGCGTCGAAGAGTTCATTGGCGGCATAGCTCTTCAGCCACGCGTCGAGCAGCGCCAGGTGCCCGCTGTTGGTAGCAGGATTGGCTATCGGCACCTGGTGCGAGCGGAAGGTACCCTCGATCTGCAGGCCATCGACGATCTTCGGTCCGGTCCATCCCTTTGGCGACGCGAGCACGATCATCGGCCATCGCGGTCGCTCCGAGGTGCCATCGCGGCGTGCCGCGACCTGAATGGACCGAATGGACGCGACGGCGTCGTCAAGTGCGACGGCCATGGCGGCGTGCATCGCCATCGGGTCGCTGCCTTCGACGAATAACGGTCTCCAGCCGTAGCCGCGCAGCAGCTGCTCAAGCTCATCGCGCGAGATGCGAGCGAGCACCGTGGGATTCGATATCTTGTAGCCATTGAGGTGCAGGATCGGGAGCACTGCACCGTCGGTGGCGGCATTCAGGAACTTGTTCGAGTGCCACGCAGTTGCGAGGGGACCCGTCTCTGCTTCTCCGTCGCCAACGACGCACGCGACGATGAGGTCAGGGTTGTCCAGGGCGGCTCCGAAGGAATGACTCAGCGAGTAGCCGAGTTCGCCACCCTCGTGAATCGACCCTGGACACTCGGGTGACGCATGGCTCGGCACTCCTCCGGGGAACGAGAACTGCCGGAAGAGCCGCGTCAGACCGGCGACGTCCTGGCTCAGGTCCGGGTATATCTCGCTGTAAGTACCCTCGAGGTAGGTGTTCGCCACGACCGCCGGCCCGCCGTGGCCGGGCCCTGACACGTAGATCATGTCGAGGTCGTATTGACGGATGAGCCGGTTGAGGTGGACGTAAATGAAATTCTGCCCCGGCGTTGTGCCCCAGTGGCCGAGCAAGAGCCGCTTGATGTCACTTGGCTGCAATGGACGCGCGAGCAGCGGGTTGTCATACAGATAGATCTGGCCAACCGCCAGATAGTTGGCTGCGCGCCAGTAGGCATTCATGCGCTGCAGGAGCTCGAGGGGCGGCGGTGGCGTCATGACGGCGGTCTTCCTGGGTGGGCCCGTGTGCGGAATTCTGGCACCCGTTTTTCCGGGCCTTGAGTCCGTTCGCCAGTGCGCGGCGCGGATAGCACGGACCACCCGCGCCTGGCGTGGAGACTGGATAGCGGATCGGCCATCGGAGGCGATACTCGTCCGCCCGCTGCCGGAGCTTACCCGGATTGGCGGTGACGGGTCGCAGCTGCGACCCGTCGCGTGCGGTACATCTGTTCGTCAGCGCGCGCCACGAGAATGTCCAGCGAGTCGGACTCACCGGTTGCGGCCGCAGCGAAGCCGAGACTCAACGACAGGCGTGGTGCCGTTCCGCGTGCATTGGCAGAGCGGACTGCCATTGTCACGCGATCGCGCAGATGTCCCTCGCTGCCGGCCTCATCCAGCCGCGCGAGCACTGCGAACTCATCGCCGCTCAGACGCCCGATCACGTCACCCTCGCGGAATGCGCCCCGTAGGGCATCCGCCGCTCTGTTCAGGAGCTGATCTCCGGCCGCATGGCCGCCTGCGTCGTTGACGGCCTTAAGGTTGTCGACATCCGCAAACATGACGACGAGGGCGGCCCCGCCGTACGACCTGCGTGCCATGATCTGTGCCCCCCTGCGCATGAATCCCCTTCGGTTGTAGAGCCCCGTGAGTTCATCGCGGAACGCAAGCGCCGTCAGTCGTAGCAGCAGTTCTCCGACGCGGTCTTCGGATGGCGGCCAGAATGCGCCAGGCGCGACGGGCCCGAATATGTCCCGATCACCCGACAGCAAAGACAGGTCGGATTCGCGAAGCACTGCCGCCACCAATTGCTGCCGCAAGGAAAGCCGACTGCCGTCCATGGAGTTGATGAAGCCGTCGGCCGCGCTCGCGCAGCGATCAGAGTGGTCACGTACGCTGCTCCGCACGCTCTGCACGCGAACGCTGCTGCCGACTCGCGACATCGCCTTCGGAACTGCGGAACCGCTCTGGTACATCGCCACTCTTGTGCTTCATCCAGCAATACGTCGCTTGCAACTGTCGTCGTGCTGCCGCGCACTGTCAGTGCGCTGCCCCACACTTAATGGTGCCCGCGAACATGACCGAATGTCTCGGTCTGTCGCGTGCTACCGTGCAGTCACTGTCAACTCGGTCTGGTCGGCTTCTCGTTGCATTCACGGCCGGCGTGCCTTCCGAGGTACGAGCGCCATGTAACCAACCCAGCGGAGCGGCGCGCCACAAGGGCTATTCGTTCCGTGCAGCTACCGTCACCATCCCGTCCAAGCTCGAAGCGCTTCGGCTCGCGCATCCGATCGTCACGCGACAGCCCGTGGAATTGCGAAGACCCGATTCGATCTGAACTGTTCAGCGTCGAGCGGCTGGAGGAGCACGGCGTCAGTCTCGCCAAGGCGCAGAGCGTCGCTCGCTCGGTTCCGCGCCGACCGTCGCTGACGCATCGGCTGCGCGACAACGAATCGGTCCTTCTCGGCGCGTATCGTTACATTGCGGCAGCAGTCGCCGACGGTGATGTGGTCTCGCCGGCAGCCGAGTGGCTGCTCGATAATTTCCACCTCGTTGAGGAGCAGATACGCGAGATTCGGCAAGACCTGCCTGACGGATACTACCGGCAGCTGCCAAAGCTGGCTGACGGTCCGCTGCTCGGGTACCCGCGGGTCCTCGGCGTCGCCTGGGCCTTTGTGTCGCACACTGACAGCCGCTTCGACCCCGACGCGCTGTGCCGGTTCCTGCATGCCTATCAGTCCGTCGAACCGCTGACGATCGGTGAGCTGTGGGCGGTCGCGATCACTTTGCGGATTGTGCTGGTCGAGAACCTGCGGCGCTCGGCGCAGCGCAGCGTCGCGGCGCGGGAAGCGCGCCGCGCGGCCGACGTGGTCACTGATCGGTTGCTTGAGTCAAACAGCGAGTTGCAGCCGGTCGCGCCGCCTGTCGGCGTCACCGATTCGGGCGCACTGCGTACCGAGTTTGCGGCGCAACTCGTGCAGCGGCTTCGCGATCAGGATCCGCGAGTAACCCCCGCGCTCAAGTGGCTCGAGGAAAGACTGGCGAAGCAGGGTACGACGTCCTCGGACATCGTCCACGAGGAGCATCAGCGGCAGGGCGCCGCAAATGTGACGGTTCGCAACATTATTACCAGCATGCGGCTGGTGTCGGATGTCGACTGGGCGGAAATCTTCGAGAACGTTAGCTGCGTCGACCGTCGATTGCGGGAGGTCGGTGAGTTCGCGGCGGTCGACTTTGCGACACGCAATATGTACCGCTCCGCAATTGAGGATCTGGCCAGGCGATCGCCTTTGACGGAACTCGAGGTTGCAGAGCGTTCGATTCAGGCGGGGCACCCAGCAGGTGGTGCGGTGCCGGGGGGCGACGTGGCGGACGCCGTCGAGGCGATGCGCCGCGCCGATCCTGGGTACCGACTGATCGGCCCGGGCCGCGCGGCGTTCGAGCGTCTCATCGGATACCGCCCGAGCTGGCGCAATTGTCGGACCAAATTCCATGACCCGCGGGCCGTCATGTTTTACTGCGCGGCCCTGGCGACGACAGCGGTCGTGGTATTGGCGGCCCCGGTAGCCGCGCTTCGTACGACGGGGCTCGGCGTCGTCGCGCTAGCGGTGATAGCGTGTCTCGGCGTCATTCCAGCCTCTGATGCCGCGGTCGCGCTGGTGAACTGGGTGGTCACGCGACGCGTAGCCGCTACGCGCCTGCCGGCATTGGCGCTTCGCCATGGCATTCCGGCCGACCTTCGGACTATGGTAGTGGTGCCGATCCTGCTGACGTCGCGAGAGGCGGTGCTCGCGCAGGTCGAGCGCCTGGAGATCCATTTCCTGGCAGCACCTCCCGGCGCGCTGTCTTTTGCGCTGCTGTCGGACTGGACCGACGCCGCGCAGGCGCGCGCCGATGGCGACGAGGAGATTCTGGAAGTCGCGGCTGAGGCAATAGCGGTGCTCAACCGCAGGCACGGACCGGCCGACACGGGCGCACGGTTCTTTCTGCTGCACCGGGAACGACGCTGGAGTCCGACGCAGCGAGCCTGGATTGGCTGGGAGCGAAAGCGCGGCAAGATCCACGAGCTGAACCGGTTGCTGCGCGGGGCGACCGACACGACTTATGCCACGGTTCGCGGCTGCCCGCCCGGCGTGCCATCAGGCACGCGGTTCGTGATCACCCTCGATGCCGATACTCGCGTGCCTCCTGAAGCCATCCGACGGCTGATCGGCAAGATGGCTCACCCACTCAATCGGCCGCTGTACGACAGATCCGTCGGCCGTGTCGTCGAAGGGTACGCGGTTCTGCAGCCGCGGGTGACTGCCGCCCTCCCGATCGGTGCGGCCGGCTCCGTGTTCCAGCGCATCTTCTCGAGTACGCCCGGCATCGACCCGTATACGGCGGCAGTATCGGACGTCTATCAGGATCTGTTCGCGGAAGGTTCATACGCCGGCAAGGGCATCTACGACGTTGACGCGTTCGAGGCGGCGCTCGCCGGCCGCGTCCCGGACGGAGCGGTTCTGAGCCATGACCTCTTTGAGGGAACGTTTGCACGCTCCGCTCTCGTCTCCGACATCGAGGTCGTCGAAGACGTGCCAGCCCGCTATGACCAGGCGACCCGTCGTCTGCACCGCTGGGTTCGCGGAGACTGGCAACTGTTGCCGTGGATTCTCGGGCGGCGCGACTGCGACCCGAGTCGCGGCGGCAGCGGTATGTCCCTCACGCTCCTCAACCGCTGGAAAATGCTCGACAATCTGCGGCGCAGTGTATCGGCGCCCGCGTGCGTAGCCGCCCTGCTCGTCGGCTGGGAACTTCCGCTCCGCGGCGCGCTCGTGTGGACCGCCTTTGTCGTCGTTACGATTGGCTTGCCCGCACTACTGCCGGTGCTGGCAGCGGTGCTGCCGCACCGCGCAGGCATCACGTTTCGCAGCCACATAAGGGCATTTTTGCTCGATGCATGGCTGGCGGCATGCCAGATGTTTCTTCTTGTGGCCTTTGTTGCGCACCACGCTGCATTTCTCGCCGATGCGCTCGTCCGGTCATTGTTCCGCATGAGCATCAGTCAGGCGAATCTGCTCGAGTGGCTGAGCGCGGCCCAGGCCAAGGCGGCAGAGCGGCTGTCGGTCACCGGGATGTACCGCCATATGGCGGGTGGCGTCGCCATCGGCGCAGCAGCTGCGGTTGCCGCGCTCGTGACTCGCTCCGCTGCGTCACCGATCGAGGGTGCATTTGCCGTGCTGTGGCTGCTGGCGCCGGCGATCGCCCTGTTCGTCAGCCGACCACCGCGACTAGCCGACGACAGCCGGACGTCTGGCGCAGACGTGCGGGAGTTGCGTCTCGTCGCGCGGCGTACCTGGCGCTATTTCGAGACCTTCATCGTGAGCGAGGAGCACAACCTCCCGCCTGACAACTTTCAGGAGGACCCGCGTCCCACCGTAGCGCACCGAACCTCTCCGACCAACATCGGCCTCTACCTGCTTTCAACTACTTGCGCCCGCACGTACGGATGGCTGGGAACCGACGAGATGGCGTTGCGGCTCGAAGCGACCCTCACCACGATCGATGGCCTCGAGCTGTTCCGTGGGCACCTTTACAACTGGTACGACACGCGAGACCTTCGGCCACTGGATCCGCGCTACGTGTCGGCCGTCGATAGTGGCAATCTGGCCGGGCACCTGATTGCCGTCGCCAACGCCTGCGAACGTCTGGCCCTTGAGCCGCCGACAGCAGAGGGGTTCATCGCCGGGATCGGCGACGCGCTTGCCCTCGCTTTCGACGCGCTGCCGCGGGGCGCGGCGATCGGGCAGATGGCCGTACCGGCTGGGACGACGTTCAAGGACGCCCTGCGCAATCTCAGTGTAGCGCTGTCCGAAGGCGAGTGTGCTGCAGACGATCCAGGGGTTCGTTTGCGCGCGGCCGTCGACGGTGCGGCAGCGCTGCGAAGCGCGATCGCCGGGCTCGAGCCGGAGGCTTCGATGCCCCTGTTCGCGGACTCGATCTACTGGGCGCGCGCTGCAGAACGGTTAATTGCGGAAGCGATTGAGGAGCTGTCGAGGCCGGCTGGCGTAGGCGATGAGATCGATCGCCGACTCCGTGCCATCGCGGCGGCTGCCAGGCGCCTTGCGAACGGTATGGATTTTCGCTTTCTATTCGATGAACGACGACGCCTGCTCTCCATCGGCTACCGCGTAGCCGATGGTGTCCTTGATCCCAGTTGTTACGACCTGCTTGCCTCCGAGGCGAGGCTCGCCAGTTTCGTCGCAATTGCCAAGGGCGACGTTCCCGCACGCCACTGGTTCCGTCTGGGTCGCGCGGTCGCGCCGGTCGGTTCAGGCGCGGCGCTGGTGTCCTGGTCAGGGTCGATGTTCGAGTACCTGATGCCCTCGCTCGTCATGCGGGCACCCACCGGGAGCCTGCTCGACCACACGAGCCGCCTGGTCGTCCGCCGGCAGATCTCCTATGGACACGCACGTCACGTGCCGTGGGGGGTGTCCGAGTCCGGCTACAACGCACGGGACATAGACCAGACCTACCAGTACGCGACCTTTGGCGTTCCCGGCCTCGGTCTCAAGCGAGGGCTGAAGGACAACCTCGTCGTTGCACCCTATGCGACGGCCCTCGCATCGATGGTGCAACCGTCTGCTTCGCTTGAGAATTTCGAGCGCCTGCGCGCAGCGGGGGCGCTCGGGCGGCACGGCTTCTACGAGGCGCTTGATTACACGCCGACTCGGGTACCGACGGGGCAGTCGTTCGCCGTGATCCACTCCTTCATGGCGCACCACCAGGGCATGACGATCGTCGCGGTCGCGAATGCCATATTCGATGGCGTGGCGCGCAGCTGGCTGCATGCCGAGCCATCAATACAGGCAGTTGAGCTGCTGCTGCAGGAGCGTACGCCGCGCGACGTATCCGTGCAGCATCCGCGCGCTGAGGAAGTCGCGGACGCGGTGCGCGAGACTGGAGCAACCGTGCCAATGGTCCGCATCGTGCGCACGCCTCACGATCAGGCGCCGGAAGTCCAGCTGCTGTCAAACGGTCGCTATGCCGTCATGGTATCCGCCGTCGGCGCCGGCTAC
>Ga0181519_10000274_pt1 | contig 48444 bp, 54 predicted proteins | sample PEATcosm2014_Bin_26_FD_121102 | JGI IMG/M metagenome (GOLD analysis project Ga0181519, IMG submission 121102) | Peatland microbial communities from MTU Mesocosm Facility, Houghton, MI, USA - PEATcosm2014_Bin02_10_metaG | ecosystem: Environmental > Terrestrial > Soil > Wetlands > Peat | place...
CGGCGATCGCGGCGAATACGACCATCTGATCCGCCGCCTCAAGGTCAAGATCGACCAGAACGACGTCTATGACGATCTCGCGACCAAATCGGTCGAGGAGATGGTCGTGCGCCTGTGCCGCGATCTGGAGCTCAGCCCGGATTGGCAGCAATGGGAAGGCCAGGCGTGGCTGCGAACCGAGGAACCGGCGATCGACGATACGGCACCGCATTGCCCGGCCTGCTGCCCCAGATGCCGGTCCGCATCGCCGCCATCGGAGCCGCAGCCCGCCGCTTCCGGCAGCACCGACCCGCCCTGATCGCCGCCGCGCTCCCGGTTCTCCGCTCCGGCGCAGAGAGGCTGTACGGCAATCGCCGCGCGCCTTAGGCTCCGCTGCCGGTGACGGCGGGGGAGGGGGCGATGCGCATCGGCATTGATTTGGGCGGCACCAAGATCGAGGCGATCGCGCTCGGGCCGGACGGCGCCGTGCTGCGGCGCCGGCGCGTGGCGACGCCGGCGGGCGATTATGACGGCACCTTGCGCGCGATCCTCAGCCTCGTCACCGAGTTCGAGGCGGCGCTGTCGCAAACGGCGACGATCGGCATCGGCACGCCGGGGGCGATCTCGCCGCGCAGCGGGCTCATGAAGAACGCGAACAGCACGGTGCTCAACGGCCGTCCGTTCGACCGTGATCTGGCGCGGCTGCTCGGCCGTGACGTGCGGATCGCGAACGATGCCAATTGCTTTGCGCTCTCGGAGAGCGTCGACGGCGCGGCGCGCGGCTGCGGCGTCGTCTTCGGCGTGATTCTCGGCACCGGCGTCGGCGGCGGCGTGGTCGTCGATCGGCAGCTCGTGACCGGGCGCAACCGGATCGCCGGGGAATGGGGCCACAACCCGCTGCCCTGGCCGGCGCCGGACGAGCTGCCCGGCCCGGACTGCTATTGCGGCCGGCGCGGTTGCCTCGAAAGCTGGCTCTCCGGCGCCGGCCTGGTCCGGAGCTTTCACGCGCTGACCGGCGGGGCGGCGGCGGCGCCGGAAATCTTCGCGGCCTGCTCCTCCGGCGACCCGGCCTCGCGGGCCGCGGTCGAGCGCTACACCGACCGCCTGGCGCGCGGTCTCGCCAGTGTCGTCGACATTCTCGATCCGGACGCGATCGTGCTCGGCGGCGGCCTGTCGAATGCCGCGCCGCTCTATGCGGATCTGACAGAGAAGATCGCCGGCTATGCGTTTTCCGACGGCATCGATACGCCGGTGCTTAGGGCCGTCCATGGCGATTCGAGCGGGGTGCGCGGCGCTGCCTGGCTGTGGCCGGCGTGACCGGGGCCGCCGCCCGGGCGCTCGGGAACCGGACGGCGGCGCCGAGGGCATTGTCTCGGCCGCCGGATCGTGGATGATGCCGGCCGACCGGACAAATTCAGGGGAGGCAGGGCGCCATGTTGACGATCTGGGGCCGCACGACATCGTCGAATGTGCAAAAGGTGCTGTGGTGCTGCGACGAGCTGGGGCTCGCCTATGAGCGGATCGATGCCGGCCGCGAATTCGGCAAGGTCGACGAGCCGGCCTATCGCGCGCTCAACCCGAACGGGCTGGTGCCGACTCTGCGCGACGGCGATCTCGTGATCTGGGAGTCCAACGCGATCCTGCGTTATCTCTGCAACCGCTATGGCGGCGAACGTCTCTACCCGGCCGATCCGGCGGCGCGGGCGCCGGTCGATCAATGGCTCGATTGGCAGCTCGCCGTGTTGGCAGTTGGGATATCGCCGCTGTTCTGGGGGCTGGTGCGCACGGCGCCGGAACAGCGCGACGGCGCGGCGATCGCGGCGGCGGCCGAGAAGGCGGGCAAGGTCTGGGCGCTGCTCGACCGGCGGCTCGGCGACGCGCCCTACGTCGCCGGCGCGGCGTTCAGCATCGCCGACATCGCGATGGGGAATTCGATCCGGCGCTGGTACTCGTTCGACCTGCCCCGTCCGGACCTGCCGGCGCTGGCGCAATGGTATCAGCGCCTGGGCGAGCGGCCGGGCTTCCGCAGCCATGTCATGACGCCGGTGGTCTGACGAGCCGGGCGCTCTCAGGCCAGCACGCGCTGGGCGTCGCGGCCGAACAGCCCGGCGATGACGCGGAGCCGCGCGGTTTGAAGTGCGATCGGCTCGAGCCCCGTCGCCAGGCGGCAGCGCGCGAGCCAGGCGCGCTCGCCGATGCCGAGCCCGCCCGGCGCCTCGCGCCGGAAATACCGGGCGCAGCGCGCGGCCTGGCGGCGGACGGCATAGGCGGCGTCGCCGGACGTCACCCGCTCGGCGAGCTCGTCGGCGGTGATCAGGCAGATGTCGCGATACATCTGGGCCAGGCGGCGCGACAGGCGGTTGGTCTGCTCGGTCGGCTGCAGCATGACGAGGGCCGGGCTGCGCACGAAGCAGCCGCGCTTGGCCAGGCGCAGCGCCACGCAGACATCCTGCGCGGTGCGGAGTTCCGTCGGCAGGGGCAGCACCGCGCGGGCGGCGTCGGCCGGCATCACCCCGGCGGAGAGGTTGAAATCGACATTGCGCAACAAGGACCGCAGCGGCCGCGGCTCGACCCGTTCGGCGGCGGCGGCCGGGAAATCCTGGACCGGCGCCGGCGCGTCGTCGGCGCGGTCGGTGCCCAGCGCCAGCATGGCGCCGTGCCGGCGGACCAGCGCCAGCAGATGGGCGGTGCTGCCGGGCAGGATCCGGTCGTCGGCGTCGACGATGCGCAGATAGGGCTCGGCCGCCCGCTCGATCAGCAGCGCCGTGGCGGCGAGCACGCCGCGATTGGCGGTCCCGCGGATGAGCGTTACAGGGCGGGCGGCGGCGATCGCCGCCGAGCCATCGGTCGAGGCGTCGTCATAGACCAGCACCTCGCCGCCGGTCTGCGCCCGCTCGGCCAGCGCGGCGTCGAGCACGCCGGCCAGGTACCGCTCCTTGTTGTAGAGGGGGATGCAATAGGACACGGTCATTTCGCCGGGCACAGTAGCGAAGCGCTCGTTGGACGGGAAGCCGCGATCGGCGAAGCGGGAAAAGCCACCCTCTTCCGCGCCGGCGGAAGAGGTGGCGGTCGTGCCGGGACCGGCGGTCGGCGCCTCGATGGCGGTGTTGGAGCCGGTCGAGGGCGGCGCCGTCAGGACCGCCTCGACCGACTTGCCGCGCAGGCAGGCGGCGTCGTTCGGCTGGGTACAGCCGACATCCTTGTCGAAGGCCGCGCCGAACAGGCTCGCATAGGTCGATTGCGACGGCAGATCGTGCAGCATATAGGGGCCGCTCTCGATGATCGCGCCGCGGAACAGGCCGGCCGCGAGTTTCGTCGAGGTCAGATGCGTGGTGACGCTGAGGCCGCCCGCCGATTCGCCGGAGATCGTGACCTTGGTCGGGTCGCCGCAGAACTTGGCGATATTGTTCTGCACCCATTGCATGGCGAATTGCTGGTCCATCAGACCGTAATTGCCGGCGTCGCCCGCAGTCTCGAAGGCATCGGCGGCTGCCGCGACCAGGCCGGGCTCGACCAGGAAGCCCAAGGCGCCCAGGCGATAGTTGATCGTGACGACGACCATGTTGCTCTCGGCGACCATCGACGAGGGGTCGTATGTCGCACCGGTGCCGAAGGTCAGGGCGCCGCCATGGATCCAGAACAGGACCGGCAGCTTCGCGCCCGGTGTCGCATTGGCCGGGACCCAGACGTTGAGGACCAGGCAATCCTCGGATTGCTGAATATTGTCGCCGGCCGGAATCGCGGACGGGCAGGCATCGCCGGGCGTTCCGGCCGTGACGGTGCCGGCGGGCGGCGTCGGCGCGGTCGGCGGCGTCCAGCGGGCATTGCCTGTCGGCGCCGCGGCACGGCTGGGCGACGCCATCACCTGCGGAGCGGCGTGAGGAGACCGGCCGCGACGCGATTGCGGCGTCGGGCCGGGCGCGTCATGACCGGGCGCGTCATGACAATGACTTGCCGATCCGCTAGAGTGGCGACCGGATGCGCTAGGGTGCGCCGTGCGGCCAGAGGAGGACAGTGACGTGACGCGCAGTGCCGCCGCCCGCCAGCTCGACGTCGAAGCGACCTCGGAACGGCGCTTCATCAATCGGGAATTATCCTGGATCGCCTTCAATGAGCGCGTCCTGGAAGAGGCCGACAATACCGGGCACCCGCTGTTCGAGCGGCTGCGCTTCCTGTCGATCTCGGCCAATAATCTCGATGAATTCTACATGGTCCGGGTCGCCGGGCTGCGCGGCCAGGTCAGCGCCGGGGTCGAGACGCCGAGCGAGGACGGGCTCAGCCCGGCCCAGCAGCTCGCGGCGGTGCAGACCAAGGTCAGCGCCGTCATGCATGCGCAGCAGGAATGCTATCGCCGGCTGCGCGCGGCGCTGCGCAGCGTCGACGTCGCGGTCATCAATGCCGACGAGGTGACGGACAGCGAACGGCATTGGCTGCACGATCGCTTCATGGCCGATGTCTTCCCGCTGCTGACGCCGCTCGCCGTCGATCCGGCGCATCCTTTCCCCTTCATTCCCAATCTGGGGTTCGGCCTGGCCCTGCATCTGACCCGCCTCGCCGACGACAAGCGGATGCAGGCGGTGCTGCTGATCCCGCCCTCGGTCGGCCGGTTCGTCCGCCTGCCGGGCGCCGCGATCCGCATGTTGCCGATGGAGCAGGTGGTCGGCATGTTCCTGAACCGGCTGTTCCCCGGTTTCGAGGTGATCGGCGCCGGCGCCTTCCGCGTCCTGCGCGACAGCGACATCGAAGTGGAGGAAGAGGCCGAGGATCTGGTCCGCCTGTTCGAGACGGCGCTGAAGCGGCGCCGGCGCGGCCATATCATCCATCTCGGCGTCGAGGCCTCCATGCCGCCGGATCTGCGCCAGTTCCTGACCGAACGGATGGATGCGGCGCCGGACGACGCCTTCCGGCTCGACGGGCTGCTGGGTTTGGCCGACCTGTCGAAGCTGATCGTCGACGAGCGGCCCGACCTCAAATTCGTGCCCTATAACGCCCGCTTTCCGGAGCGCATCCGCGATTTCGGCGGCGATTGCTTCGCCGCGATCCGGCACAAGGACATCGTCGTCCACCACCCCTATGAGAGCTTCGACGTCGTCGTCCAGTTCCTGCGCCAGGCGGCGCGCGATCCGGACGTCGTGGCGATCAAGCAGACGCTGTACCGGACCTCCAACGACAGCCCGATCGTGCGGGCGCTGATCGAGGCGGCCGAGGCCGGCAAATCCGTGACCGCGCTGGTCGAACTCAAGGCGCGCTTCGACGAGGAGGCGAATATCCGCTGGGCGCGCGATCTCGAACGCGCCGGCGTGCAGGTCGTCTACGGCTTCGTCGAGATGAAGACGCATGCCAAGGTCAGCCTGGCGGTCCGGCGCGAGGGCGGGGGCTTGCGCTCCTACGTGCATTTCGGCACCGGCAATTATCACCCGATCACCGCCAAGATCTACACGGATCTCAGCTTCTTCACCTGCGACCCGGCGCTGTGCCGCGATGCCGGGCGGTTGTTCAACTACATCACCGGCTATGCCACGCCGGAAGTTCTGGAGAAGATCGCGATTGCGCCGATCAATCTGCGCCAGCGCATCCTCGAACTGATCGAGGGCGAGATCGCCCATGCCAGGGCCGGCCGCCCGGCCTCGATCCTGGGCAAGATGAATCAGCTGGTCGATCCGGCGATCATCGACGCCCTCTATCGGGCGAGCGGCGAGGGCGTGCGGATCGATCTGGTGGTGCGCGGCATCTGCTGTCTAAGACCCGGCTTGCCGGGCCTCTCGGAGAATATCCGCGTGCGCAGCATCGTCGGCCGGTTCCTCGAACACAGCCGGATCTACGCCTTCGGCAACGGCGCACCCTTGCCGAGCCGGGACGCTCTGGTGTTCATCAGCTCGGCCGATTGGATGCCGCGCAATCTCGACCGCCGGGTCGAGACGCTGGTGCCGATCGAGAATCCGACCGTGCATCAGCAGGTTCTGGACGAGATCCTGATGGAAAATCTGAAGGACGAGGCGCAGAGCTGGACGCTCGAACCCGACGGTACCTATGCCCGGGTCCCGCACGGGTCGGACAGCGTGAACGCTCAGAACTACTTCATGACCAACCCGAGCCTGTCGGGGCGCGGATCCGCCCTGCACAAGCTGCAGGGCGCGCCGCGGCTCGTGCTGGACAATGAATGACCATATGCAGGTGAAGGCGCAAGATCGGGCGGGCCGATGGATTTAGGAATCGCGCCGCTGCTGGCCGAGCGGCAGCGCAGCATGATCGGTGTCATCGATATCGGTTCGAACTCGTTGCGGCTGGTCCTCTACGACCGGCTGTGCCGGGCGCCGAAAGTGCTGTTCAACGAGAAGGCCATGTGTGCGCTCGGTCGCGGGCTCAACCTGACCGGCCGGCTCAGCCCGGAAGGCCTCGTGCTGGCCCGCGAGAATCTGGAGCGTTTCGTGCTCCTGGCGCGCCAGCTCGGCGTCGGGCGGCTTGACATCCTGGCCACGGCAGCCGTGCGCGATGCCGCCGACGGGCCGGATTTCGTCGCCGAAATCGAGCGGCGCTACGGTGTTGCCGTCACGGTCGTCGACGGCGTCCATGAGGGGCGGCTGTCCGCCTTCGGCGTCCGCGCCGGCATTCCCGATGCCGAGGGCATCGCCGGCGATCTCGGCGGCGGCAGCGTCGAATTGGCGATGACCGGGGCCGACCCGACGGGGCCGGTCGCCAGCCTGCCGATCGGGCCGTTGCGCCTGGTCGATGGCTCCGGCGACGACACGAGGCCGCGCGCCGTGGTCGATCAGGCGGTGGCGTCGCTGCCCTGGCTCACCCAGGCGCGCGGCAAGCCATTCTACGCCGTCGGCGGGACCTGGCGGGCGCTGGCGCGCATGCATATGGAGCAGACGGGATATCCGCTTCATGTCATTCAGCACTACCGGGTGCCGGCGGCGGTGGCGCAGGATTTCCTCGACGTCATCGCGCATCAGTCGCGCCGGTCGCTGGAGAAGATCGTCGGCATCTCGCGCAAGCGCCTCGAGACCGTGCCGCTCGCGGCCTATGTCCTCTACCGGCTGATCCGGATCATCCAGCCGGCGGAAATCGTGTTCAGCGCCTTCGGTTTGCGCGAAGGGCATCTGTTCGAGCAATTGCCGCCGGAAGAGCGCGATCAGGACCCGCTGCTGGTGGCGTGCCGGCAGGCCGCCGAGGCCGATCCGCGCTTCGGTTTCGGCGGCGAGGAACTGGTCGAATGGACCGATCCGCTGTTTCCGGGCGAGACGCCGGCCCAACGCCGGCTGCGCCGGGCCGCGGCGCTGCTGTCGGATATCGGCTGGGCCGACCATCCGGATTATCGCGACGAGCAGGTCTTCACCCACTGCCTGCGCATGCCGGTGCCCGGGCTCGACCATCCCGGGCGCGTCTTCATCGCGGTGGCGCTGCAGGCGCGCTATGGCGGCGATCCCGAGGCACCGGTGATGGCGGCGCCGACCCGTCTCCTCGACGAGGCCGAATTCGCACGCGCCCGCACCGTCGGCCTCGCCTTCCGCTTGGGCTACACGCTGACCGGCGGGGCGCCGGCGCTGATCGGCAAGACCAAGGTCGCGCTCGACCCCGCTGCCCTGACCTTGACCGTGCCGGAACACACGGCGATCTATACCGGCGAAGCCGTGCAGCGCCGTCTCGAGGCGCTGGGCCGCGTGCTGGGGCGGCGGAGTTTCGTCCAGACCGAAGCGGCGGAACGCCTGAGCGCGGCTCGCGGGCGCTAGACAGAAACTCCCGGATTGAGGTACCCCTCGATCCGGTTGTTTCTTCCTCGGCGCGGCGATCTCGCTCAGCAACTTTTCGGGCAGGCTCGCGTCGGGCAATTCCATTGACGCGAGACTAGCGTTTGTGATAGTATTCGTTTATTCGTCTCAATGACGGCCTTGCCGATGCCCCATGTGCTCGCCGATCCGGAAAGATTTATCGGTCACGTGTTCCGGAACGCGAAAGGCCATGCCGAATGCGTCGAATTCATCTTGCGGACGCTTGGCGGCACGGCGGTCGCTCCGTGGCGGCCGGGAATCAAGGTGAGGATGTTGAACCCGGGAGAGGCGGATCCGGTCGCCAAGGGCACGGCGATCGCGACCTTCGTGAACGGCAAGTACCCGGATGGCGATACGGGCCAGCATGCTGCGATCTATCTGGGACAGAATTCGCTCGGGATTCAGGTGCTCGACCAGTGGCGCTCGCAAGACAAGGTCCTGCCGCGGACGATCTACTGGTCGGGCCATGGCGGACCGAAACTCAGCAATGACGGCACGGCATTTTCGGTGATCGAATGGTAGCGGCACGCGCCGTCATCCTTGCCGGATTGGCGGCTCTCGTCACGGCGCCGCGGGGCGCCGCGGCGACGCCGGTACAATGTCCGAATACCCTTTCGGTCGCGCAATCCGTCGGCGCCGCCGCGCCGCCCGGGTGGACGCCGTCGCTGGTCGACCGGCCGCGCAGCCTGGCCGGGATCGCCTTCTTCGACGGCGATCCGGCCAACGAAGCGTCGCTGGTGCCATCCAAGGAGCGGAAGGTCAAAGGCAAGGACGAGGCGGTGTGGGACTTCGTCCCGGGGAAAGACGAGATCTGGGTCGGCTGCCGCTATGTCGATACGGCGATCGTCCTCGGTCAGAAACTACCGCCGACGACCAAGCAATGCACGGTGATCTATGGTCCGGGAATGGTCGTCGACAGCGTCGATTGCAAATAGCGTCTGCCGGACATAAATCGACGAATTTCATCTATGACGGGACGTTTTTCTGAGGTTTTGCCATCCTGGAGAGCGCGCCGGTTCAAGCTGGGCATTCCAATGCTGCGGCGCTGCAACCCGATCGGCGCTTCAAACATTGAACCTGAAGTGAAATATATCCCCGTCCTTCACCAGATACTCCGCTCCTTCCAGCCGCATCTTGCCGGCTTCTTTCGCCCCCTGCTCGCCGCCGCTGGCGATGAAATCGTCGCAGGCGATGGTCTCGGCGCGGATGAAGCCTTTCTCGAAATCGGTGTGGATGACGCCGGCCGCCTGCGGCGCCTTGGCGCCCTTCTCGACGGTCCAGGCGCGCGCTTCCTTCGGCCCGATGGTGAAGAAGGTGAGCAGGCCCAGCAAGCCGTAGCCGGCGCGGATGACCCGGGTGAGGCCGGTCTCTTCGAGGCCCAAGGTCTCCAGGAACTCCTGCTTCTCGGCCTCCTCGGTCAACTGCGCCACTTCCGCTTCGATGGCGGCCGAGATCACGACCGAGACGGCGCCTTGTGCCTTGGCGAAGGCCTCGACCTGGGCCGAGAACGCATTGCCGGTCGCGGCCGAGCCCTCGTCGACATTGCAGACATAGAGCACGGGCTTGGCCGTGATCAGGTTCAGCGATTTGAGGATCGCCTGCTGTTCGGCGTCGAATTTCACGGTGCGGGCACTCTTGCCCTCGCGCAAGGCGGCGAGCGCCGGTTCCATGACTTCGAGCTGCGCCTTCGCCTCCTTGTCGTTGCCGCGCAGCTTCTTCTGCGCCGCGACGACCCGGCGTTCGAGGCTTTCGAGATCGGCCAGCATCAGCTCCGTCTCGACCGTCTCGGCGTCGCGCACCGGATCGACCGAGCCCTCGACATGGGTGACGTTGCCGTCCTCGAAGCAGCGCAGGACATGGGCGATGGCGTCGACCTCGCGGATATGGGCGAGGAACTGGTTGCCGAGCCCCTCGCCTCGGGACGCCCCGCGGACCAGCCCGGCGATATCGACGAATTCCAACTGCGTCGGGATGATCTTCTGCGATTTCGCCAGCTTGGCCAGGGTGTCGAGCCGCGGATCGGGCACGGCGACCCGCCCGACATTGGGCTCGATCGTGCAGAACGGGTAGTTCGCCGCCTCGGCCGCGGCGGTCGCGGTCAGCGCGTTGAACAGGGTCGACTTGCCGACATTGGGCAGCCCGACAATGCCGCAATTGAAACCCATGGCCTTACCTTTCTTGAGTGGCGACCCGCGGCGGGCGGGGCGCCGGCGGATCGATCAGCAGCGCCGCCTTGCTCATGAACGCCGAATCCTGGCCGGCCAGCAAGAGCGGCAAAGCCTCGGCCGCGGCCGGCAGGAGCTTGTCCAGCCACACCGTCTCGTCGGGCAGGAAATTCTGCAGGACGTAGCTCAAGACCAGATCCTTGCGCCCGGGATGGCCGATGCCGAGGCGAACGCGCCAATAGTCGGAGCCCAGATGCGCGTCGATCGAGCGCAAGCCGTTATGCCCGGCCGCCCCGCCGCCGCGCTTGACGCGCAGCTTGCCCGGCGCGAGGTCGAGCTCGTCATGAATGACGAATACGTCTTGCGGCGCGATCTTGAAGAAATGCGCCGCCGGGGCCACGCTCTCGCCGGAATTATTCATGAAAGTCATCGGCTTGAGCGCGACCACCCGGTCGCCGCCAAGTTCCCCTTCGGCGATCAGCCCGTGGAATTTCTCGCGGAACGGCCGGAAACTGTGGCGGCGCACGATCTCGTCGATCGCCATGAAGCCGATATTATGCCGCGTCCGCTCATATTTCGGACCCGGATTGCCCAGACCGACGACGAGCTTCACGGATCGACCCTTTCGCTGCTGTCCCGCGCTTGATGAGATTTGCTCCGTTAAGCGGGGCGGGCAGGAGGCCCGCCCCGCTCATCGGTTCCGGGTCAGCCGGCCGGCGTCGCCGCTGCGGCTTCCTCGCCGCGGACGGTCGGCGGGGCGATGGTCGCGACGGTGAAGTCGCGGTCGGCGATCGCCGGCGTCGCTCCGGCGGGCAGGGTCACTGCCGAAATATGGATCGAATCACCGATCTCATAGCCGGACACATCGACCACCAGCCGTTCCGGGATCGCGTCGGCGGCACAGATCAGCTCGACCTCATGGCGCACGATGTTGAGCACGCCGCCGCGCTTCAGACCGGGCGACTTGTCCTGATTCTCGAACACGACGGTGACGTTGACATGGGTGCGCGTGCCGGCGCCGACGCGGACGAAATCGACATGCAGGATTTCGTCGGTCACCGGGTGCAGTTGCACGTCGCGCGGCAGGGTGCGATGCGTGGCGCCGTCGAGCTTCAGATCGACCAGATGCGCCATGAAACCACCGCGCTGAAACGCGCGGGAGAGCGGCTTCGGATCGAGGCTGATCGTCACCGGTTCCTTCTTGTCGCCGTAGATGACGGCGGGGACGAGCCCGGCGCGGCGCGTGGCCCGGGCGGCCCCCTTTCCGACCCGGTCGCGTGCCTGCGCTTCGAGCGTGATGATATCGGCCATTCGGTACTCCTGCTCACCTGATCGGCTGCCGGGCCCGATGCCCGGCTCGGCCGGCCGATCGCGGCCTCCAGGGGTGCCGCCATCGGGTGCCCGGCCACCCCGGCCGGGCGAAAATGAAAGAGGACCGCCCGGCTCTTGCGGGCGGTCCCGTCAGATTTCTGGCGCTTCCGGCTGGCCGGAGGCTGTGGCGCGAACCTGTAGCAAACGGCGCCGGCCGATGCAATCGCCGGCCGCGCATGCGCGGCATCTCGTCCTGCATCCGCCCCGCCCGTGCGGCCGGCGCCGCGCGAATTCGCCGACGAATACCATTCTTGCCTTCGGCGCGCTGCACGTACCATGCTACTCTCGACCCATGATTGATCCGCGCCGACAGGGTCCGGAGAGCATGCGCTGTTTCTATCTCGATCCGGGCTTGCGCTACGACCTCGGACACCACGCGAATTTCTGCCGCCGGATCATCGCGGCGCTGCGGCGGCGCGGGGTGGCGACCCAGGTCTTCGCCTCGGCCGGGCTGGACCCGCAGCTCGGCGTCGAATTGCCGGCCGAGCCGCTGTTCCGCGCGCTGACCTATCTGAGCGGCGACGGCGACCCGATCTGCGGCTGGCTCAGCGGCTTCGATCTCTATGTGCGCACCACGCTGGAGGATCTGTCGCGCCTGCCGCCGATGGCGCCGTCGGACCTCGTCTATGTCAGCACCGCCTGGCCGCCGCAGCTGATGGCGGCCTTGCTCTGGCATCGCGGCCTGCCGGACGGCCGCCGCCCGTGTCTCGTGGTCGAAGCGAACGAGACCGGGCTGATCGGGCGACGCGACGGCGATGTGATCAAGCTCGACGCGCCGGACAACCCGCGCGACGATGCGCGGCCGCTGCTCTTCCGCTTCATCGGGCGTCGCCATCTCCAGCCGATGCCGGCCCGGATGCATGTCGTGACCTTCGATCCGACCACCACCGCCTCGCTCGGCCAATTGCTGGGCTGCGCGATCCGCACCGTGCCGCTGCCTTACGACGCCGTCGTCCCGCTGCGCAGCCGCGCCGGCGCGCGGCCGATCACGATCGCCTGCCTCGGCCATCAGAATATGCGGAAGGGCTATCCGCTGCTGCCTGAACTGGTCGGGCAGCTGCTGGCCCGGCACGCCGACATCCGGCTCCTTATCCAGACGGTCAATATCGGCGATGCAGGTGCGGCCGAGACGACCTCGGCGCTGCGCGCGATGGCCGGCCACGACCGGCGGCTCACGCTCGACGACCAGCCGGCCGGATCAAATCGCTGGCCGCTGCTGGTGGCCCAAGCCGATCTCCTCCTCTGCCCGTACCAGCCCGAATTCTACGTCGACAGCTTTTCCAGTATGATCTGCGAGGCGCTTGCGAACGCCGTGCCGGTCGTCGTCCCGGCGGGCACGACCCTGCAGGCGCTGCTCGACGCCTGCGGCGGGCCCGGTGTTACTTTCGCCGCCGGCGCGCCGGGACCAATCCTGGCCGCGACGGAGGCGGCGCTGCGGCAATTCGACCACTTCGCCCGGCGCGCCTACGAGGCAGCGCTCGACTGGCCCGCGACGCGCGGTTCGGACCGGCTGGCGCAAGTCCTCATCGACCTGGCGGCGAGCTAGGCCGACTACCCCTTCGGCACGGTTTCCGCCACGCGCAGTATGTCCGGCGCCGCCGCGTCGGCGACCGCCATCGCCATGTCGCCCCATTGGCCGGTCACCACGGCATGCGGCACGTCGTTCTCCTGGGTGACGATCCCGGCCTCGCTGCCGTCGGGCTTCAGCACGTGCCACAGGATCTTGATATGGTCCTGGCCGGCGGCACCCGGATGCGTCTCGACCGTGCCGGCCACCGCGACCGTGTCGGGGTGCTGGGCGTCGTCGGTCAGCGGAATGCCGCTGCGGCTCAGCAGGAACACGAGCGAGCGCTTGAGCGACTTGGCGCCGTCGCCTGGCGCGCCGGCGATCTCGCGGATCAGCAGCCGGCGCGTCGGCTGGTGCTCGTCCATGGCCGTGTCCTGGATCAGCGCCGCCAGTTTCGGCGCCGTTTCGCGCATCTTCGCGGCGAGCGCGGCCGGATCCGGGTCGGCGCCTTGCGGCAGCAGGATATGCCCGGTCTCCCGGCCGACCTCCCGGCCCGCGGCGTCGCGCATCGTCCATTCGATGTCGAACGCCCCGGGGCCGGCCGGCGCGGCGGTGCCGAGCAGGTGATAGCTGCGGCTGTTGCCGGCTTCCGGGCTGGCCGGAACCTCCGAATCCTGGAGCGCCAGCGCCATGGCGCCGGCCAGCGCGTCGCCGCTGCCGGGCGTGCCGCGCACCGGTTCGACGACCACGCCCAGCGCGTCCGGTACCGCCAGCAGCTCGGCATGGGGGCCGAGCTTGTCGTCTTCGAAAGGATGCGGCAGCGGCGCGCAGGCGCCGAGGATCGGCAGCAGCGCCGATACCGAAACCAAGAACAAACGCATAAGTCTACACCGTTCCTTCGGCGGGCAGCGCGATCAGCGAGATCTGCCGCCCGTAATCCGGTTCGCCGCGCAAAGTCGCGCGTCGGTAGCTGAAGAAGTGCTGCTCGTCCGCGCAGGTATCGAGCCCGGTATTGCCGACGGCACGGAGGCCGAGACGGGCCAGCCGGGCCTCGACATAGCCGGGCAGATCGAACATGTACCGGCCGGGGCGCGCCGAGGCGCGGAAGAAGCGCAGGTTCTCCGCGTCGGAATCGGCGAAACGCCCGGGGAATTCCGGGCCGACTTCGTATGAATCCTGCTGGATCGCCGGGCCGATCGCGGCGCGGATGCGGCCATATTCCGCGCCGAGGCGGCACATCGCCGCGATCGTCGCCTCGGCGACGCCGGCGAGCGCGCCTTTCCAGCCGGCATGGGCGGCGCCGATGATCCCGGCCTCGGGATCGGCGAACAGCAGCGGCACGCAATCGGCCGCCAACACGCCGAGGCAGAGCCCCGGGCGCCGCGTCACCAGCGCGTCGGCCTTGGGGTTCTCGGCTTGCGGCCACGGGGCTTCGACCGTGACGACATCGGCGGAATGGACCTGATGGACGGTGACGAGGGCAAGGCCGCCGCCGAGCATCCCGACCGCGCGGGCGCGGTTGGCAGCGACGATGTCGCGCTCATCGGCGCTGCCGAAGCCGCAATTCAGGCTCGCATAGAGGCCGCTGCCGGTGCCGCCCTGCCGCGTGCAGAAACCGTGTGGGATGCCGTCCAGCACAGGGTGGGTGATCACGCCAAGCTCCGCGAATGCCGAGATCAGAAGCCCGGCGGTGCCGCCCGGTCCGCCGAGGTCGCGGCCAGCACTTTGAACAGACTGCCCATTTGCTCGCGCTCGAGCAAGCGGCCGACGGCCCCGCGAATTGCGGCGGCGGTCGTTTCGTCCTTGCCGCGCGTCAAAACGGCAACACGTTCCCGCGCCCCGTTGGCGGCGAGGAACGCGCCTTGCTCGACGGGACCCCAGCAGCGCGCGCCGGACGCGCCGAGCGCATCGCGCAGGGCGGCGAAATCGACATGGGCGGTGAGGTCGCTAGCGCCCGGATCGGCCAGCACCGGCGCGTAGCGATGGGCGCGCACCGCCTGCAGCGTCTCGCCGAGAGCGGTCGCGTTGTGGCCGTAATCGATGATCAGCGCGGCACCCGGATGTTCGGCCAGGCGCCGGCCGAGCGCGGCGGCGACGGCGCAGCCCGGTTCGCAGCTTTCGAAGACCGCATCCTCGGCGGCAGGCGGCGGCGCGACGGGTGGCGCGCCGGCCGGTCCGAGCACGAAAACGAAATCGCCGGCATCGTCGAGCCCGACCCGCCGCTCATGCCAGATCCCGGCGCGATGCTGCCATTGCCGGATCGGCAGCGCGTCGAAGAACTCGTTGGCGACCAGCAGGATCGGTCCGTCCGGCACGGCCCCCAGCGAGTCATGCCAGCGCGGCGCCACGCCCCCGTGGTGCCGCGCCATCGTCTCCCGCTGGCGCCGGCGCAGCACCGGGCTGGTCTCGACCAGGTGGACCCGCATCGCGGCGCGCGCCCCCGGCAGCACGGCCAGGGCACGCAGCATGTCCGACATCAGCGTGCCGCGGCCGGGTCCGAGTTCGACGAGGTGGACCGGGTCGGGCTGCCCCATCTGCCGCCACTGATCGGCGCACCACAATCCCACGATCTCGCCGAAGACCTGGCTGATCTCCGGCGCGGTCGTAAAATCGCCGGCGGCGCCCAGCGGATCGCGGGTCTGGTAATAGCCGTGTTCGGGATCGCCGAGCGCCGCCGCCATGAAGCAATCGACGCCGATCGGCCCCGCCCGCCGGATCCTGTCCGCCAGAAGCGCCGCCAGCGCCGTCACGCCGCGGCCGGCCCCGCAATCGGCTTGGCGCGCCAGATCAGCCAGGCGCCGCCGAGGATCATCGGCAGCGACAGCAATTGCCCCATGGTGACGCCCTGCACGAGCAACGCGAGCGGATGGAGCAGTGCCGGAACCTGATCGCTGCGCAGGAAATCGTCGAGGAATCCCAGTTGCTGATCGGGCTCGCGGAACAGCTCGCCGATGCTGCGGGTCACGGCGTAGCCGATCAGGAAGGCACCGGCGATCAGACCCGGGCGTTCGCGCAGGCCGCGCCGCTGCAAGACGAACAGAAAGATGAACAGCAGCAGCCCTTCCAGCACCGCCTGATAGAGCTGACTCGGATGGCGCGGCAGATGGTCGGGGTCATGCGGGAAGATCATGGCCCAGGCCACGTCGCTCGGCCGGCCCCAGAGCTCGCCATTCACGAAATTGGCGATGCGGCCGAAGAATTGCCCGATCGGCTCGGCGCAGGCGACGATATCGGCAAGGCAGAGGAACGGGATGCCGTGCCGCCTTGTGAACAGCCAGAGCGCGAGGCCGACGCCGGCGCAGCCGCCATGGAACGACATGCCGCCATGCCAGAGCTGCAGGGCTTCGAGCGGATCCGTGAGGTAATAGCCGGGCCGGTAGAACAGCACATAGCCCAGCCGCCCGCCGAGCACGACGCCCAAGGTCGCCCAGACCAGGAAATCGTCGATATCGGCGGGTTTGAGCAAATGCGGCGGGCGCTTGGCCAGGAGCAGGCAATAACGCCAGCCGAGCACCAGCCCGGTGATATAGGCCAGCGCATACCAGCGTATCGCGAAGGGGCCGAGCTGGAGCGCGACCGGATCGATGTTCGGATAGGGGATGGTCAGGATCATCGATACATATCCGGCTGCGTCAGGAAGTCCTGGACATAGCGGCGGACGCCGTCCTCCAGGCCGGTCATGGGCTTAGCATAACCGGCGGCGCGCAGCCGCTCCAGCTTCGCTTCGGTGAAATATTGATAGTTGCCGCGCAACTCGTCCGGCATGTCGATGAAGCGCAGCCTGGGCGATTCCCCGAGTGCCGCATAGACGGCGCCGGCCAGTTCGGCGAAGCTCCGCGCCTGGCCCGAGCCGGCATTGTAGAGCCCGGCGACGACCGGCTGTTCGAACAGCCAGATCAGAATGTCGACGACATCGTCGACCCAGACGAAATCGCGCTGCTGCGCGCCGTCGGCATAGTTCGGGTGATGCGACTTGAACAAGGTGGCCGGGGCGCCGGACGAGATCTGGCGCCAGAGCTGCAGCGCCACGCTAAGCTGCCCGTCCTTGTGATATTCGTTGGGGCCATAGACGTTGAAGAATTTCACGCCGGCCCATTGCGGCGGGCAGGGATAGCCGCGCTCGACCTGGCGCACGACCCAGCGGTCGAACAGATGCTTCGACCAGCCATAGGCGTTGAGCGGACGCAGCGTCGCCAGGAAGGCGGCCGATGCGTCGTCGTCGAAGCCGGCGCTGCCATCGCCATATGTGGCGGCCGAGGAGGCATAGATCAGCCGCACCCGGTGGTCGGCGCACCAGCGCCACAGGCGCTGCGACAGGGTGAAATTGTTGTGGATGACGAAATCGACATCGCGCTCGAGCGTCGACGAGCTGGCGCCCAGATGGAACACGCCGCGGATCTCGGTGCGGTGCTGTGCCAGATACTCGAGCAGCTCGGCAGGCGGCACGATCGCCACCACTTCGCGCTTGCCGAGATTGCGCCATTTGTCGGCTTGGCCGAGCTGGTCGACGACCACCAATCCGGCGCCGCCGCGCGCTTCCAGGCTGGCGACGAGATTGGATCCGATGAAGCCGGCTCCGCCGGTGATGACGATCATGCTGCTCCGGAAGCCTCGGCGCGGGATACCGGCCGCGCCGGTGCGGTCTTATAGCAAGGCCCGGCGCGCCGCAAGGCGGTGCCGCCGACGCCCGGCTGAACGGTGGTCAACGAAGCGGCGCCGGGGTGTCCGACGAGCGGCTGCGCCGCCAAATCGACAGGACAGCCCCGTCAAACTCGTGTCCGGGGGCTTCGACCTGTCCGTGCCACTCGCGGTTCTCGAACCGCTCGATGCGCATGACGAAGGGCCGCGGTACGCGCGCTGCAGTTTCACCCGGCAACTGCCAACCCCATCCATAGACGGGATAGAGCGTTATCCTTGGCTCCGTGGACATCATCCGATCCGCCGTCCGCGCCGAGGAGAGCGGCATTTCATCTTGACCGCTTGTCTCTTATGGGAGACGGTGGCCCATGATCGCGATATCAAGCTGGCGATGGAAATGGCCGCCAGATTGGAGCGCTGATATGGAAAAGATCAAGACCCGGCCCTTTGATGCCGCCGAATTCCTCGACACGGAAGAGGCGCAGGCCGAGTTTCTGACCGCGGCGCTCGAAGAGAACGACGCGGAATTCTTTGCGTACGCCCTGGGCGTCGTTGCGCGTGCGCGTGGCATGACGCTGGTCGCGAAGGAATCCGGGCTTGGCCGGCAGAGCCTTTACAAGGCGCTGGACGATGGCGGAAACCCGACCCTCGATACGGTGCTCCGTGTCCTCGATGCGCTCGGCATCAGGTTGGTGGCGACGCCGGCCCATCACGCGGCGGAGTGATCATCCCGACCACCATGAAGCGCCCGAGCACCGGCGCCGCACGTCCGCACGCAAGGTGGCGGCCGCGCGCATGATGATGTCCGGAATTGCCGCCTCGGGATGCACGGTCGAATGCGAGGCAATGGGATGGACGCTCTGTCGCTCTTCGGCCTCTTCGCCGTCACGGCAATGCTGGTGACCTACGCGCTTGAAGGCCGAAGCCATTGGTTCGTCCCGGCGTTCGCCGCGGCCTGCGGGCTCGGCTCGATTTATGGCTTTCTGCAAGGCGCATGGCCGTTCGGGCTGGTCGAAGCGATCTGGGCAGTTGTCGCGCTGCGCCGCTGGTATCGACGCAGACGCGGTTGAGATATCGCCCGCGGCACCATCCGCGGCCGGTGATGGGCATTGGTCGAATGGCGGCGCGCAGCGCTGCAGGCATGCTGACGGGATGTGGATCGGATTCCGGTATGTTACCGTTTCAAGCGCGAGGTGTCGGTTCATGATGCCGGTTCGCCTTGCGCGCCGCTGCCCATCACCCTCATGCCGGAGGAACATGTCGAGGCAATGAAACTCTTCCAATGTCAGTATTGCGGCCAACTCGTGTATTTCGAAAATGTCCGGTGCGAAACCTGCGGGCGCCGCCTCGGCTACCTGCCGATGCAGACCGTGCTGAGCGCGCTCGAGCCGGAGGGCGGCGCCTGGCGTGCGCTGGCCGCCGACCCGGCGGAGCGCTACCGGTTCTGCGCGAATGCCCAATTCGATCTCTGCAACTGGCTGGTCCCGGACGGCGTCGGCCCGGCCCTGTGCGCCGCGTGCCGGCACAACCGCATGGTGCCCGATGCCGGTGTACCGGACCAGCTGGCGCGCTGGCGCAAGCTCGAAGCGGCCAAGCACCGGCTGATCTATGCGCTGTTGCGGCTGCGCCTGCCGTTGACCGACCGGTTCGAGGATCCGGTGCGCGGCCTTGCCTTCGAGTTCCTGGCCGAACGGCCGCACGAACCGCATGTCACGACCGGGCACGACAATGGCGTGATCACCGTCGCCCTGTCCGAGGCCGACGATGCCCAGCGCGAGCGCGCGCGCCAGGAAATGGGCGAGCCCTACCGCACCTTGCTCGGGCATTTCCGGCATGAGGTCGGGCACCATTATTGGAATATCCTCGTGCTCGACCGCTGGCGGCTCGCCCCGTTCCGCGCCGTGTTCGGCGACGAGCGGCCGGATTACACCGACGCGCTGCAGCGGCATTACCGGAACGGGCCGCCGCCGGATTGGTCGGAGTGGTTCATCAGCCCCTATGCCAGCAGCCACCCCTGGGAGGATTTCGCCGAAACCTGGGCGCATTACCTGCATATCGTCGACACGCTGGAAATGGGCTTCGCCTTCGGCCTGCGCGTTCGCCCGCGCGTGCTCGGCGGCGCGGATCTGGCTGGATCCGTCGCTTTCGATCCGTATGACGAAGGCGATACGCAGCGTCTGGTCGATGCGTGGCTGCCGCTCGTCATCGCCGTCAACAGCCTGAACCGGTCGATGGGACAGCCCGACCTCTATCCGTTCGTGCTCACACCCGGCGTCGTTCGCAAGCTGGACTTCGTCCATCGGCTGATCCGCGGCGCGATCTAAGCAGCCTTGCGTGGCTAACGCCACGTTGAATTTGCTCGTAAACGAGCAAATTCAAGCTGCTAAGACTCTTGATATGTAAGCAGGCTAGGGAAAGCCTGCTTAGCCGCGCTGCCGCCGGAAACCTCGTATCTGCTGCGACTGTTAATTCATTTGCACCTTGTCACAAATATGCTAGCGCTGCCGGGATACGGCGCGCCCGATCGACGCCGAAGGAAGGGGCAAGCGCTATGCAAACGGATAATCGCCTGCTCGACGACCTGTCCCGCGTCGCGACCGGCGCCTTCGCCGCGCTGTCCGGCGTGCGCGACGAGGTCGAGGTGCGGCTGCGCGAGCAGTTGGAGAAAGTGCTGGCGCGGCTCGACGTCGTGACGCGCGAAGAATTCGAGGCGGTCAAGGCGATGGCGGCCTTGGCCCGGGCGGAGCAGGAAAAACTCGCTTCCCGCTTGGCCGAGCTGGAGTCGCGCCTCGCCGAAAGCGAAGATGCGGCGGCAAGACCGGCAAAGCGCGCCGGCAAGGCCGCTGCGGCGCCAACGTCGGAGGCGCCCGAAAGCTGATGCGGGGAAATCCGCCGGAATTGTGCGGCCAGCTTCGGTTTTGACGCTTGCGCATGCCGCGCGGCTTCGGCACGCTACTCTATATAGAGTACCGCCCGAGAGTCGCTACATTATATCGTGCGGTCTTCGGCAACTCGCCGTTGTCGTCGCCGCCACGCTCCCCCGAAGGAGGGTAGCCATGACAGCGCTTGCCACGGATCACGCCATCGTCGCCGGCAATCCGATCGACATTGTCGAAGAGATCGTGCTTGCCAATGAATGGCCGCATGACCGCGCCAATGACGAAGAGATGGTCGTCGAGATCACCGGGCGCTGGTGCGATTACCGGCTGCTGTTCGTGTGGCAGGAAGAGATCAGTGCCATGCACTTCTCCTGCAGCTTCGATATGAAGGTGCCGAAGGCGCGCCGGCCGGCGGTGTGGGAATTACTGGCGACGGTCAATGAGAAAATGTGGCTCGGGCATTTCGACATCTGCTCCGACACGCATCTGCCGATGTTCCGTCATGCGGTGCTGCTGCGTGGCGCGCTCGGCGCCTCGGTCGAGCAGCTGGAAGACCTCGTCGACATGGCGCTGACCGAATGCGAACGCTTCTACCCGGCCTTCCAACTGGTCATCTGGGGCGGCAAGACGCCGGAAGAGGCCGTCATCTCGGCCATGATCGAACCGCTGGGCGAGGCATGAGCAGCGAAGCCGGGCCGGAGGTTCTGCTCGTCGGCTGCGGCAAGATGGGCCAGGCGCTGCTGGCCGGCTGGCTCGACCGGGCGATCATCGGCCATGCGACCATTGTCGAGCCGGCCGGCGTGCCGTCTCTCGCCGGCGAAAAGCGCGTCGCGCTGCTGACCGATCCCGCCGGCCTGCCGGACGGGTACCGGGCCGAAATCGTGCTGCTCGCCGTCAAGCCGCAGATGATGCCTGAGGCGGCGCCGCCTTACCTTCCGGTCGTCGAGCGCGGCGCGGTCGTGCTGTCGATCGCCGCCGGCAAGACCTTCCGCAGCCTGGCCTCCTACTTCGGGGAAAGCGCGGCGATCGTGCGGGCGATGCCGAACACCCCAGCCGCGATCGGCCGCGGGATTTCCGTCGCCATCGCCAACGCTCACGTGTCGCCGGCACGGCGCGCTCTGTGCGACCGGCTGCTCGCCGCGGTCGGCTCGGTCGAGTGGGTGACGGATGAAAGCCTGCTCGACGCGGTGACGGCGCTCTCGGGCGGCGGGCCGGCCTACGTCTTTCTGCTGATCGAAGTGCTGGCGGCGGCCGGCGTCAAGGCCGGTCTGCCGGCGGAGCTGGCGCTGCGGCTGGCGCGCGAGACGGTGTCGGGCGCCGGCGAATTGGCGCGGGTTTCGGGCGAAAGCGTCGAACAACTGCGCCGCAACGTGACCAGCCCGAAGGGCACGACCTTGGCGGCGCTCGAGGTGCTGACCGCGCCGCAAGGCCTTCAGCCGCTCTTCGATGCGGCGCTCGCCGCCGCCACCGCGCGGGCGCGCGAATTGGCGCAATAGGGCGACGTCGCCCGCGGCGGGATTGGCATCCGCCCGCCTTTGCCCCATATCCCAGCGATGCCGAATATGCCGGGAGAGGATGCCGATGCCCAGGAAATCGACGACGGCTCACGACACTGCCCCCGAGATTGCTGAGCGTCCGGCCGATCCGCAGGCGGCGATCATCGCCGCGGCAATGCGGCTGGCGGCCGATCGGCGCTGGGGCGAGATTTCGATGGCCGATATCGCCAAGGAGGCCGGTGCCGGCCTGATCGAACTCTATCGCCTGTTTCCCTCGAAGCTGGCGATCCTCGATGCGCTCGCGCGCCAGGCCGATGCGGCGGTTTTGTCGGCGCCGGCCGATCCGGCCGACCGGCCGCATGACCGGCTGTTCGACGTGCTGATGCGGCGCTTCGATGCCTTGCTGGCCAGCCGGCCCGGGCTGAAGCGCATGGCCCGCGATGCCGGCCATCTGCAGCTCGAGACATTGCCGGCGCTCCTGGCCCTGCCGCGGTCGATGGGTTGGATGCTCGAAGCGGCCGGCATTCCGGCGACCGGCTGGCGCGGCGCGGCGCGGTCGCGAATCCTCGGCCTGGCCTATATGGCGGCATTTCGCACCTTCCTCGACGATGGCAGCGCCGACCTCGCCCGCACCATGGCGACGCTCGACCGGGCGCTGCGCCGCGTCGCACCGCTATTGGCGCTGCCCGGTGCGGATGGCGACGGCGCGGCCGGAGCGGCACCCGACGAGACCGCAGCGGCGCCATCGTCTTGACTTGGGTCAATGCCGCGCCGAAGGATCGCGCCATCCTGGAGCGTCGCCCGCAGTTTCCTTCTCTCCCCGATGCAAGGATGCATGATCATGACCGAGCTACCAAACCCGCTGTTCGATCTGGACGTCGCCAAGCGCCTGGCCGCTTTTCAGGTTCCGGATCTGAGCCTCGACACGATCATGGCGTCGCAGCAGCGCAATATCGAGGCGCTGACCAAGGCCAATCAGCTGGCGGTCGAGGGTCTGCAGACGGTGGCCCGGCGCCAGGTCGAGATCCTGCGCGGCGGCTTCGAGGAGGCGGCGTCGCTGATGCGTGAGATCATGCAGCCGCAACCGCCCGAGGATCGGGTCGCGCGGCAGACCGAAGCCGCCAAGAAATCGATCGAACGCGCGCTCTCCAATGCCCGCGAACTGGCCGAGATCGTCACGCGCGCGGGCAACGAGGCCTTCGACATCATCAACCAGCGCCTGGGCGAGAGTCTGGACGAGGTGCGCGACGCCGTTGCCAAGCGCGGCGCCGCCGGGAAGGAATAAGCGGCGGGCGGCGCACTGCGCGGTCGAGCCTGGATGGCGTGATGGAAGGCGATGACGGCCGGGCCGGCGGCGCGGGGACGAGCCCGGCGCTGAAGCTCGACGATCAGCTCTGCTTTGCCGTCTATTCGACCGCCCATGCGCTGACCAAGGCCTATGCGCCGCTGCTCGGCCGGATTGGTCTGACATATCCGCAATATCTGGCGATGCTCGTGCTGTGGGAAGGCGACGGCATCACCGTGAAGGCACTCGGCGAGCGGCTGTTTCTCGATTCCGGGACCTTGACGCCGCTGCTGAAGCGGCTGGACGCCGCGGGGCTGATTCGGCGCGACCGCGACCGCCGCGACGAGCGCCAGGTTCGGATCAACCTGACCGCGGCCGGACGGGCGCTGCGCGACCGGGCGGCTTGCGTGCCCGCCGAGATCGCCTGCGCCGCCGGCCTGCCGCTCGATGCGATCGCGGCGCTGAAGGACGCGTTGGTGCGGCTGCGCACGGCGCTCCAGCGCGGCTGAACCCCGTTCCACCGGAAGACGGCGGCCCAGCGCTCTGGGCCGCAAAAAAATTGCTCCCGACCTAGTTATGCATTTGTCCGCTAATTCATCTTCTGGTATGAAACTGCGTAAGCCGGGCAGATGATCGGCGACGATTAACAACTGCGGGGGAGGGCCGATGTCCGATCCATTCATCGGCGAGGTCAAGCTCGTCGGGTTCAATTTCGCGCCGTTCAACTGGGCGATCTGTGCCGGCCAATTGATGCCGATCTCGCAAAATTCCGCCCTGTTCGCGCTGCTCGGCACACAATATGGCGGCGACGGCGTGTCGACCTACGCCTTGCCGGATCTGCAGGGGCGCGCGGCCGGTCAGGTCGGCCCGAGCCTGTACACGGTCCAGGGGCTGAAAACCGGAACCGAGGCCGTGAGCTTGAGCCTGTCGCAATATCCGGCTCATAGCCATCCCTTCAATGTCAACGGTACCGCCGCATCCTTGACGGAGCCGAGCAACACCGCCTTTCTCGGGAAGTCGACGGAACCCAATATTTACGCGCAGGCGCCGGGCGCGCCGCTGCAGCCGTTGAACAATACCGGGAATGCGCCGGTCGTCGGCCTGTATTCGGGCGGCTCGCAGCCGCATGAGAACATGATGCCGTACCTGACGATGAACTACATCATCTCCCTGCAGGGGATCTTCCCGGCACGAAGCTGACGACCTTTGCCGACCAGTCGAGAGACCGTAAGAAAAACGGGAGTACGCAGAAATGTCCGTGGATTTTCTCGGGGCGGTAATGATTTTCGCCGGCGATTTCGCGCCGAAGGGCTATGCGCTGACGCAAGGCCAGCTGCTGCCGATTCAGCAGAACACAGCGCTGTTCTCGCTGTTGGGGACGTTCTATGGCGGCGACGGGATCCGGACCTTCGGGCTGCCGGATCTGTGCAGCCGGCTGCCGATCGGCCAGGGTACCGGCGCGGGCCTGACGCCGCGCGTCATCGGCGAGACCGGCGGCCTTGAGAACGTCACGCTGCTCAGCACCAACGTTCCGCCGCACAATCACGTGTTCAACGCCACGACCGCGCCGACGAGCACCAAGATCCCCGGGACGACGACGCTGCTCGGGCAGCTGCAGAGCGCGGACGGCACCTTCTATTCGCCGGTGCAGACGACTTCGCAAACCGTGGCGCTCAGTCCCGGCGCCATCGGCTTCGCCGGCGGCAATCAGGGGCACAACAACATTCAGCCGTCCGCAGCGATCACCTATTGCATGGCTCTCGTCGGCATCTTCCCCAGTCGAGGCTGACCGGACCGCCGGCCGCACGTGACGAGACCGCAGTAATCTCCTGACGACTCTGAGGAGGCGCCGACTATGAGTGTAGCGTATATCGCTGAAATTCGGATCTTCGGCTTCAATTTCGCGCCGGTTGACTGGGCTGTATGCGCCGGTCAGACGATCGATATCAGCCAGAACACGACGCTGTTTCAGATCATCGGGACCACTTACGGCGGGAATGGTCAGACCACGTTCAATCTGCCGCAGTTCCAGGACCGGACCGTCGTCGGCGCCGGGCAAGGTCCGGGCTTGCGCAACTGGCCGCTGGGCGGGGCATTCGGCGAGCCCAATCACACCCTGCTCATCACCGAGGTGCCGCTTCACAGCCATTCGGTCCTCGCCGGGAGCCCCGCATCCGCCGCGAACCTGTCCGCCATGCCGACTTCGAGCAGTTATTTCAGCCACAGCAATAAGGGCACCCGCGCCGACACCTATTCGACCAGCGCCACGACCACCTTGGCCGGTACGGCCATCGGGATTTCGGGCAGCAGCGTGCCGCACCCCAACATCCAGCCGGTGCTGGCGATGAACTACTGCATCTCGCTGTTCGGGGTGTTTCCGTCGCAGAATTGACCGGTTTCGCGCTGCCGGCGGCGCTGGGCGAGATTTCACTGCGCCCGGTCGCCGCGTCCGACCTGGGCTTTCTGCAGCAGCTCTACCGCAGCGTCCGCTGGCCGGAGCTGGCGCCGACCGGTTGGTCCGACGACACGAAGATCGCCTTTCTCGACACGCAATTCGACTTTCAGGATCGGCACTTTCGGACGGGCTTTGCCGGTGCCGAATTCTACATCATCGCCGAGCGCGAAATTCCGATCGGCCGGCTCTATGTCGATCGGGTGACGCGGGATCTGCATCTGATCGAAATCAGCTTGGTGCCGGAGCGGCGCGGGCGTGGGCTCGGCACCGGCTTGCTGGGCATGCTGCAGGACGAGGTGCGCGCCGGCCGCAACGACCGCGTCACCCTCGACGTGCTCGCCGACAATCCGGCGCGGCGTCTCTATGCCCGCCTGGGATTCGTCGAGACCGCCCCGGACGCGCCGTTTCCCGGCCTCTATCGCCACATGGCGTGGATGCTCCCGGCCGGTCCCGTGCCGGTCAGTTGAACACCGCCTGATAGACGATGCCCTGCGGATCGCGGCCGATCGGCACGATGAACATATCGAGCCGGCCCATCGCCTCGTGTTTGAACGCATATTGCCGCTGCGGCAGCACGACCGGGGTGCTGCTGCGGAAGAACAGCGAGAACGGCTCGCGCATCATGCCCGGAAACGGCCGCACCGGCTGTTTCGCCGCCTGGGTCAGGGTGAGTTCGAGAGTGGACTCGCCCAGCGCCAAGGCGAAGATCGAGTTCAAATGCGGGCTGAAGGATTCGAACGTCAGAAAGCGCACGGCGACACGACCCTCAAGCTGGGTTGATCAATCGTCCGCGGCTTCTACCAAATATTCGCGTATGCAGCGAGAGTTTCTTGCCAATGTTTGCGGATCAATCGAATTTGTGAATGAACGCCCATCGGAATCATCGAGGGATTTCAGGGAATTTCAGCGGAAACGGGCGTTCGTTCACAAACGCTCAGCGCGGCAGATGCAAACGCGCGCGCAACCCGCCCTGCGGCGAGACCTCCAGGCTGATATCGCCGCCATGGCTGAGCATGATGTCGCGGGCGATGGTCAAGCCCAGACCGACACCGCCGGTCGACCGGTTGCGCGACGTCTCGAGCCGGAAGAACGGCCGGAACACGGCCTCGCGCAAGGCTTCGGGAATCCCCGGCCCGTCATCGTCGACCATGATGTCGACCGCGCCGCGTCCCGGCAGCAACGTGACCCAGACATGGCCGCCATAGCGCGCGGCGTTGCCGATCAAGTTGAGAATGCAGCGGCGGAGCGCGTCCCGGCGGACCGCGACATGCAGTTCCTCCGGCGCGCTCAGGCTGATCGGCGCGCCGTCGCGCCGCGCGGTGGCGACCACGTCTTCCAGCAGCGACACTAGATCGACCACCTGCGGCGCCTCGTTGCCTTCGCCCCGGGCGAAGGACAGATAGCCTTCGACCATCTGTTGCATCTCGTCGACATCGGATTTCAGCGCCTGGATGTCCTCGCCGTCGCCGAGCAGTTCCAGTTCCAGCCGCATCCGGGTCAATGGCGTGCGCAGATCGTGGCTGACGCCGGCCAGCATCTCGGTGCGCTGCGTGATCTGGCGCTGGATGCGTTCGCGCATGACCAGGAAGGCGGCGGCGGCCTGGCGAACCTCCGTGGCGCCCTGCGGCTTGAAATCCGGCACGTCACGGCCTTTGCCGAAGGCCTCGGCCGCGACCGCGAGGCGGTGCAGGGAGCGTGCCTGGTTGCGCAGCAGGATGCCGCCGACCCCGAAGGTGAGGACGCTCATGCCCAGCATCCAGAACAGCACCTGATAGGCGTTGCCGGTCTGCAGGCGGCTGCGCGGCACCAGCACGCGCAGCACGCCGTCGGGCAGCTGGATCGAAACCGTCAGCGCGCGCGGCCATTCGGGGTGTTCGCCGTCATCGATCTGGAACGGCAGATGGACCCGCTCGGCGAGCGAGATGGCCAAGGTATCCGCCTCGACGGTTTCGGGCGGTCCGGGCGGCGCCTCGGCCAGCCTGGCGTCCGGCAGCTGCGTGAAGTGCAGCTCGGTCGAAAGCCCGGCTTCGGCCAGCAGCGCCTGCCGCACGATTTCTTCCGGCGTGGCGGCGCTCGCCTCCACGGTCAGGGCGATCTCGCCGGCCACGCCGTTCGCCAGCCGGCGCACGACCGTGTCCCACAGCCGGTCGTTGAACACCTTGATGGTGACGCCCTGAACCAGGATCAGCGGCGTCGCCAGAATCAGGATCGAGCGGCCGAACAGCGTGCGCGGCAGCATTGCCTTGATGATGCCGCCCGGCCGGCGCCGCTTGCGCGCCCGGACCAGCCGCGGAGCGGCGGCTTCAGTCCGGCTTGAGGACATAGCCGGTGCCGCGCACGGTCTGCAGGTAGCGGGGGAACTTCGGATCGCGCTCGATCTTCCGGCGCAGCCGCGTGATCTGGACGTCGACCGTACGCTCGTTGCCGCCGAACTGGTTGTGGGCCGAGAGCGCCTCGCGCGACATCGGCTCGCCGGCCTTGGCGGCCAGCGCCATCAGCAGCGCCGCCTCGCCTTCGGTCAAATGGACCGGAACTCCGGCGCGGGTGAGTTCGCCCCGCACCAGATCGAGCCGGCAATCGCCGAAGTGCAATTCCCGCGCCGCCGCGGCCGGCGCCGCCGGGGTCGGCGCGCGCGCCAGGATGTTCTTCAGCCGCAGCACCAGCTCGCGCGGCTCGAACGGCTTGGCCAGGTAATCGTCGGCGCCGCGCTCCAGGCCGTTGACCCGGTCGCCCGGCTCGGCCATTGCGGTCAGCATGAGCACCGGCACGCGGCTGGTCCGGCGCAGCTCGGACAGCAGCACGAAGCCGCTGTCGCCCGGCATCATGACGTCGAGCACGAGCAGGTCGAATTCGAAGGCGGCCAGCTTGGCGCGGGCGTCGGCCGCATCCGCGGCCTCCGTGACGCGGAAGCCGTGACGGATCAGATAGCGTCGCAGCGCCGAACGCAGCCGGGCGTCGTCGTCGACGACCAGCAGATGCGGCGCCTCGGCCTCGATTACGGCTTCGAGCGGCGCGCCGAGGGCGCCGAGTTCCGGTGCGGTCACGACGCGTCCCGGGCCGGAAGCAGCGGCAGCGGGCCGCGCTCGCCCAAGGCCGCGAGGACCCGGCGAAACCCGTCCACGGCCTGCGGCCCGCAATTGCGGTAGGCGCGCGCAATCCGGCGACGCTGGCCCTCCCAGAGCTGCCGTTCCAGCGCCTGACCGGCCTCGGTCAGCGTCAGGATGCGCCGGCGCCGGTCATCGGGGCCGATCCGTTGCGTCACCAGGCCGCGCTCGGTCAGCTCGCGCAGCAGCCGGCCCAGGCTTTGCAACGTAATGCCGAGCGTGGTCTGGAGATCGGTGACGCCGCATTGCTTGGCCCGGCCGATGAAATGGATCGCCCGGTGATGCCCGCGGCCGAGCCCGCTGGCGCCGAGCAAGGCATCGGCTTCGCCGTCGAGTTCGCGGAAGGCGGAGAACAGTAGTTCGAACCCCTGGCGCAGCTCCTCCTCGCGCAGAAACAGCAAGGCGGTGGCGGGAGACATCTCAGGCATCGTTGCGGCGATCCGGCCGAAGTGGCATTCGCTCGGCAATGACCGTAGTTCTTACCGGGCGCCGCTTCAAGCCATCGTGAGGAGCCGCATCCTTGAGCCGCATCGCCGCCGCCGACCGAGTTCCGCAGCATCTGCCCGGCGCCGCCGTCTTCGGCGGCGGTCCGGCCGGCCTGATGGCGGCGGAAACCCTGGCCGCCGCCGGGGTCCCGGTCGATCTCTACGAGGCGATGCCCGGGGTCGGGCGCAAATTGCTGATGGCCGGGCGCGGCGGCCTGAACCTTACGCATAGCGAGGGCTGGCGGCACTTCCTCGCCCGCTACGGCGACGGATCGGGCCGGCTGACCGCGGCGCTCGACGCCTTCGACGCCGCCGCGTTGCGCGCCTGGGCGGCCGGGCTCGGCATCGAGACCTTCGTCGGCTCGAGCGGGCGGGTCTTCCCGGTCGGGCTGAAGGCGTCGCCCCTGCTGCGCGCCTGGCTCGACCGGCTGAACCGGCTGGGCGTGCGCTTCCATACGCGCCATCGCTGGACCGGCTTTGACGCGGCCGGGCGCTCTCTCGTGACGACGCCGTCGGGCGCCCTGGCGCTGGACGCGCCTGCCGTGATCCTGGCGCTCGGCGGCGCCAGTTGGCCGCGGCTCGGCGCCGATGGCGCCTGGGCGGAGGCCTTGGCCGGGCAGGGGGTCGAGTTGGCGCCGTTCCGGCCGGCCAATTGCGGCATCGCGATCGACTGGTCGGCGCCGTTCCGGACGCGCTGGGCGGGGGCGCCGCTGAAGACCGTCTCGGCGGAGTTCGGCGGCCGTATCGTGCCGGGCGACGCGGTCATCACGGCGTACGGACTCGAAGGCGGGCCGGTCTATGGGCTGGGCAAGGATCTGCGCGACGCCGCGCTGGCGCCCGGCGGCACCGAATTGCGCCTCGATCTGCGCCCGGGCCTGAGCGCCGCCGCCTTGGCCGAACGCTTGAGCATGCCGCGGCGGGGCGCCAGCCTCGGCAATTTTCTGCGCAAGGCGGCCGGCCTGCCGCCCGTGGCCGCAGCATTGCTGCGCGAGGTTGCGGGGCCGGCCGTGCCGGCGGCGCCCGAAGCACTGGCGGCGCTCGTTAAGCACCTGCCGTTGCATGTCTGCGGCACGGCCGCGCTCGACCGCGCCATTTCGACCGCCGGCGGGGTGCGGTTCGCGGCGCTCGACGACGATTTCATGCTGAGGGCGCGGCCGGGCTGCTACCTCGCCGGCGAGATGCTGGACTGGGAGGCGCCGACCGGCGGCTATCTGCTGCAAGCCTGTTTCGCCACCGGCCGCCGGGCGGCGCTGGGCGCGCTCCGCCGGCTCAGTACGCCATGATGCAGGAGCTTGGGTCGGGCGCCTAGCGCTATGGGCGGTTGTGGGGGTATGCGTCGCCGCGCGTGTTATTGCGGTGCGTTGCAGATCGCGCTGTCGTGCGTTGCAGATCGCGCTGTCGTGCGTTGCACAAGGCGCCTGACGGCTCAATGATGGGGTTTGACCCGGGTTTTGTTGCGGTGCATGTGGCCCGTCCGCCACAGTCCGCAGCTACCTCGCGACGAGAACACGCCCAGTGTTGTCATCGGCGCGCTTTTTGGAAAGTCTTGTAACAGGGGAGTTACAGATTCCTGATCGCTACGGCCCGCCGCGGAATCAGGCCGCGGTGGGCCGGTTTACAGGGGGAGTTTCCATGAGTGAGTTAGCAAGGAAGTTTGGATCGTTAACGCCTCCGATTGATCTTCTGCGAACCGTTGCATGCGCGGCATTGCTGTCCTGCCTAGCGGTTGCGCCCGGCCTGGCGCAGACGGCGCCGGACCAGACGGCGCAGGCTGGCCAGACAGCGGAGGCAACCGAATCGATCCAGGTGACCGGCACGCGTATCCGGTCGCCCAACGTACAGTCGGTGGCGCCGGTCACATCAGTGTCGGACGAGGAAGTGAAGCTCGAAGGCACGACCAATGTCGAAAAGCTGCTGAATAACCTGCCGCAGATCACCGCCGACCAGACCAACACGGAATCGAACGGCGGCTCGGGCACGGCGACGGTCAATCTGCGCGGCCTCGGCGTGAACCGCACGCTCGTGCTGATCGACGGCAAGCGGCTGGGTCCCGGCGATGCCAGCGGCGCCACGGGCGCCGCGGCCGACCTGAACTTCATCCCGGCCCCCCTGGTCAGCAGCGTCGAAGTGCTGACCGGCGGCGCGTCGACCGATTACGGCTCGGACGCGCTCTCCGGCGTCGTCAATTTCAAGATGAAGCGCGACTTCGAAGGCATCGAACTCGACCAGCAATTCGGCGTCTTCCAGCACGACCAGCAGAACGGCTTCGCGCAAGGTCTACTCTCCGCCGACGGCCTTGCTACCCCCGGCAATCAGCTCGACGGCACCAGTCGGACCAGCACGATCATCGCCGGCGCCAACGGCGCCAATGGCAAGAGCAACATCACCATCTATATGACGGATGCGCATGCGGACCCGGTGCTGCAGGCGTCGCGCGACTTCTCGGCGTGCGATATTACGGGCAACGGCAAGAGTCTGAACTGCGCCGGTTCGGTGAACTCGCCGCAGGGCGTGTTCATCACCAACGTCGCCGCCGGGGCGAACGGCCTCGTTGCGCCTGGCGCCGGCACGGCGGCGTTCGCCAATGGCGACGAAACGACGACCAACCCGAACGGTACACCCAGCTTCCTGATCACCGAAGGCGGCCCGCTGCAGCCGACGTTCAACTTCAACCCACTGAACTTCCTGCAGCGCAACGACCAGCGCTACACGGCGGGCGGCTTCGCCCATGATGAAATCGCGCCCTGGCTCGACATCTACGCCGATTTCGGCTTCCTCGATGACAAATCGACCGACCAGATTGCACCCGGCGGCCTGTTCGCCGGCTCGGGCGGCCCGAACGGTACGTATCAGCTGAATTGCAATAATCCGTTCTTGGGCTCTCAGCAGGCGCTGGCGTTCGGTTGCGGCGACCCGACCTTTGTCAACGGCCAGAACCAGGTCACAATTTTCGCGCCGGGCCTCCGCTTCGCTGGCATTCCCCGGCAAGACAATCTTGAACATACGGATTTCCGCTTCGTCGCCGGCGCTCGCGGCGATCTGCCGTATGGCTTCAACTATGATGCCTCCGTCGTCTACTGGCAGGCGAATTACTCCGACGAGACCAGCGGTTTCGCGTCCTTCACCAAGGTGCAGGATGCTCTGCTGGTGACGACCGGTGCCAATGGCCAGCCCGTCTGCATCTCCGGCAATCCGGGCTGCGTGCCGCTGAACATTTTCTCGCGCGGCGGCGCTGTCGGAGCCGGCGAACAGGCGGTCCTGACCAACAGCCTGATCCAGGGCACGGCAACCGAAGTCGTGGCCGGCGGTAACGTGTCCGGCGATCTCGGCCATTGGGGCGTGAAGAGCCCGATTGCAACGGACCCGATCTCGGTCGTTGCCGGTTACGAATACCGGTTCGAGAACGTCACCAAGACCCCGGACGAGGAGAACCAGACGGGCGATTTGATCGGCGGCGCCGGTGAAGTCAAGCCGGTCAACGGTTCCTACGATGATAATGATTTCTACGCCGAGGTGCATGCTCCGGTTGTCCAGGACCTGCCCTTTGCGAAGGCCGTCGATCTCGATCTCGGTCTGCGCCATTCGGGGTACCAAGTCTATGGCACGTCTGATACGTTCGACACCAATACCTGGAAGTTTCAGGGTGATTGGCAGATCGTGAGCGACGTCAAGCTCCGCGGCGGCTACAACCGCGCGGCGCGTGCGCCAAATACCTTCGAGCTGTTTAACGAGGATACCGTCGCGCTGACCACCGGCTTCGACGATCATTGCTCCGGTGCGACGCCGGTCGCCTCCTTGGCCGCTTGCGAACGTACCGGCGTGACGCCGGCTCAATACGGGCATATCGTCGATTGCCCGGCTGCCCAGTGCAGCCAGCTCACCGGTGGCAACGTGGCTCTGCAGCCCGAAAAGGCGGATACCTACACTTGGGGTATCGTGTTCACCCCGACGATGCTGCCGAACTTCACCTTCACGATGGATTATTTCACCATCAACATCGCGGACGCCATCTCGGATGTCGGTGTCCCGGCCAATATCAGCCTGGCCCAATGTCTTGCCGGTCCGTCACCGCTTTGCGCGAATATTCATCGCGGCCCGGGCGGCGTGATCTTCGGTCAAAATGGTTTCATCGACGCCACGGATATCAACGCGGCACGGGTGACCACGGACGGCATCGACTTTACCTCTGGCTACAAGCATGATCTTGACTTCATCGGCGCCGGCGATCTCGGCTCCATGGTGTTCAACTTCACCGGTACCTACACGGCGTCCTCGACGACCACTCCGTTCCCAGGAGCCGGATCATTCGATTGCGCGGGCTTGTTCGGAGTGACCTGCGGCGAGCCGACACCGACGTGGCGCCATGTCGTCCGGGCGACTTGGATCTCGCCCTGGGACGTCAATCTGTCGCTCAACTGGCGTCACCTGTCGGGTGTCTCGTTCGACGGTAATTCGAGCAATCCGCTGTTGAACATCCAGCCGTTCAACACGGTAACCGAAAATATCTCGTCCTTCGACTACTTCGACTTGTCGGGTACCTGGCAAGTCCGCAACAATTTGGAAATCCGCGCCGGCATCAACAACCTCTTCGATCGCGATCCACCGATCGTCGATGCGAACATCGCCGGTCCGGGGATTTTCGGCAACGCCAATACTTTCCCGGGCGTCTACGACGCGCTCGGCCGGGAGTTCTTTGTCGGTGCGACGATGAAGTTCTGAGTTCGGTTTAGCGGGCGACTAAGGAAGCGGTGCGGGCGATCCCCGCACCGCTTTCCATTTGGGTGGGGCCGAAGGACGGCCTCGGTGTCTTCCATGCAATCGTGGGGCGGCGGGCGGTCACGGCAATTTGCTTGCCGGACCACCGATACTTATGCGAACCAGATCTGCAGCCGGGATAACGGCGCTCCGCCCGGCGGGTTCAACCTTCGCCACGGCCCTGCGCGGGCATTCGGGGCGGGCGCGCTGGGGAGGTCTGATGTCGGGATGCTGAGATATTTCCTGCGCCGGCTGCTGATCGCGATCCCGACGCTGCTCGCGCTCATCACGATCTCGTTTTTCATGATTCACGCCGTCCCCGGCGGGCCGTTCGACGGGAACCGCAAGGCGACGCCCGAAGTGATGGCCAATCTGAACAAGGCCTATCACCTCGACGAACCGCTCTACGAGCAATTCGGCCGCTATCTCTGGGGCGTGCTGCAGCTCGATTTCGGCCCGTCCTTCAAATATCGCGACTACCAGGTCTCGGAACTGATCTTCCGTGGTTTCCCGATCTCGGTCGATATCGGGTTGTGGGCGATCGCATTCGCCGCGCTTGTCGGCATCGCCATCGGCACCTTGGCGGCGCTCCGGCAGAATTCCATGCTCGACTATGGCGTCATGACCTTCGGCATGGTCGGCGCGGCCGTCCCGACCTTCATTACCTCGCCGCTGCTGCAGCTCGTCTTTGCGGTCTGGCTGCGCTCATTTCCGGTCGCCGGCTGGGATGGCGGCTGGCAGCACAAGGTGCTGCCGATCTTCGCCTTGTCGCTGCCGCCGATCGCGGCGATCTCGCGGCTCACCCGCGGCAGCATGGTCGAAGCCCTGCGCTCCAACCATGTCCGCACCGCCCGCGCCAAGGGGTTGGGCCTGCGCCTCGTCGTGCTGCGCCATGCGCTGCTCGGCGGGTTGCTGCCGACCCTGGCCTATCTCGGGCCGGCCACGGCCGGCATCGTCACCGGCTCGGTCGTGATCGAGCGGACCTTCAGCATCCCCGGCATCGGCCGCTACTTCGTCGAGGCGGCCTCGAACCGCGACTACACGATGGTCATGGGGACGGTCATCGTCTATGGCGCGCTGATCATCCTGGCGAATCTGATCGTCGATCTCTCCTATTCACTGCTCGACCCCAAGGTGCGCTATGACTGATGCCGGTATCGAGGCGTTCGGCGCCGCCGGCCGAGAGGCGGCGGAGGCGGCGGGCGGCAAGATCCGGGGCGGTCTCGGCCGGCTGCGCCGCAATCGCATGGCGGTGGTCGGCATGGTCATCTTCGGCCTGATCGCGGTCGCCTGCGTGATCGGGCCGGCGCTGATCCCGTTCGATTTCACGATCCAGGATTTTTCGGTCATTTCCGATCCGCCCTCGCTTACCAGCGGCCATCTGTTCGGCACCGACGATCTGGGGCGGGATCTGGCCGCCCGGGTGCTGGTCGGCGGCCGGACCTCGCTCGCCATCGGCTTGCTCGCGACCTTCGTCGCCGTCGTCGTCGGCACCGGCTTCGGCGCGATCGCCGGCTATTTCGGCGGCGCCGTCGATCAGGTCATGATGCGTCTGGTCGAGGTGCTCTTCGGGCTGCCCTTCCTGTTCTTCGTCATCCTGCTGACCATGCTGACCGGGCGCGGCATCCTCGCCATCTTCGTGGCCATCGGCGTGGTGAGCTGGCTGACCATCGCGGTGATCGTGCGCGGCCAGGCGCTCAGCATCAAGCAGAAGGAATTCATCGAGGCCGCGCGCGCCGGCGGCATGAAGCCGTTCACGATCGTGCGCCGGCACATCGTGCCGAATACGATCGGGCCGGTGATCGTCTATGCAAGCCTGCTGGTGCCGGAGGTGATCATCGCCGAATCCATCCTCTCCTATCTGGGCCTCGGCGTGCAGGAGCCGCAGACGAGCTGGGGCGCGCTCATCGATGCCGGGGCGGCGGCGATGGAAACCCAGCCCTATCAGCTCCTGTTCCCCGGCAGCGCCTTGGCGCTCACCCTGTTCAGCCTGAATTTCGTCGCCGACGGCTTGCGCGATGCCTTCGATCCCAAGGATCGCTAGAGATGACCGATCTCGTCTTCGATGCAGCGGCGGCGGCCGAGAGCGCCGCGCCACCGTCGCCCATTCTGGAGATCAAGGATCTCCGCGTGCAGTTTCGGACCGATGCCGGCACGATCACGGCCGTCGACGCGGTCAGCCTGTCGCTGGCGCCGGGCGAGGCGATCGGCATCGTCGGCGAATCCGGCTCCGGCAAGAGCCAGATTCTGATGGCGATCATGGGGCTCCTGGCCAGAAACGGGACGGCGTCGGGCAGCGTGAAGCTGCGCGGCCAGGAGATCCTGGGCTTGCGCGATGATGCGCTGGACCGGTTCCGGGGCGCTGCGATGTCGATGATCTTTCAGGATCCGATGACCTCGCTGAACCCGTTCCTGCGTATCTCGACGCAATTGACCGAGGTGCTGACCAAGCATCGCGGCATGGCCAAGGCCGAGGCGATGCGGCATGCCATCACGATGCTGGAGCGGGTCAGCATTCCCGACGCGTCCCGGCGCATCCGGCTCTATCCGCACGAATTTTCGGGCGGCATGCGTCAGCGCGTGATGATCTCGATGGCGCTGCTGTGCCGGCCGGCGCTGCTCTTCGCCGATGAGCCGACGACGGCACTCGACGTCACGGTCCAGGCGCAGATCCTGGACCTGATCAAGGAACTGGCCGGGACCATGGGCACGAGCGTGGTGCTGGTCACCCATGATCTGGGCGTGGTCGCCTCGCTGTGCGACCGGGTGGTCGTGCTCTATGGCGGGCGGATCATGGAGAGCGGCCCGGCGGAGCGGATCTTCGACAGCCCCTGGCACCCTTATACCAAGGGGTTGCTCGGTTCGATGCCGAGGATCGACGAGCAGGTGCATGGCAAGCTCTACACCATTGCCGGCCAGCCGCCCTCGCAGGCCAGGCCCAGCCCCGGCTGCCCGTTCGAGCCGCGCTGCGAATGCCGCCAGCCGAAATGCCGGAGCATCCGCCCTGAACCGCAAAGCCGCGACGGCCGCACGGTTGCCTGCCATGAGGTCCGGCTGTGACTCCCGATCCGCTGCTGCAGGTCGAGGATCTCAAGGTCCATTTCCCAATGCGGAAAGGGGTCTTCGGCGGCTCGCAGCGCTGGATCAAGGCGCTCGACGGCGTCAGCTTCACCTTGCTGCCCGGCGAGACCCTGGGCATCGTCGGCGAGTCCGGCTGCGGCAAGTCGACCTTGTGCCGCGCCGTGCTGCGGCTGGTCGAACCGACCGGCGGCAGGACCGTGTGGCTGGGCCGGGATTTCTCCCGCCTGTCCGGCGAGGCGCTGCGGCAGGAACGCCGCAACATGCAGATCATCTTTCAGGACCCGCTCGCCTCGCTCGATCCGCGCATGACCGTCGGCCAGATCATCGAACGGCCGCTGCTCAACTTCCCGGTCGAGGAGACGCCGGCGGCGCGCCGTGCGCGGGTCGCCGAACTCTTGACCCTGGTCGGCGGCCATCCGCGCTGGCTCGACCGCTATCCGCATGAATTCTCCGGCGGCCAGTGCCAACGCATCGGCATCGCCCGCGCGCTGATCCTGAAGCCGAAGCTCCTGGTCTGCGACGAGCCGGTTTCGGCGCTCGATGTCTCGGTGCAGGCGCAGATCATCAATCTGCTGATGGATATCCAGGCCGAGTTCGGCCTGTCCTATTTGTTCATCTCGCACAATCTAGCGGTGGTGCGCCATATCAGCCATCGGGTGATGGTGCTCTATCTGGGCCGGGTCATGGAGATCGCCGAGCGTGACGAACTGTATCGCCGGCCGCTGCACCCTTATAGCGAAGCGCTGATCGCGGCCGTGCCGCTGCCCGATCCCAAGCTCGAACGGGCAAAGCCGCGGCTCCGGCTCAAAGGCGACCTGCCGTCGCCGCTGAACCCGCCCTCCGGCTGCCGCTTCCGCACGCGCTGCCCCAAGGCGACGGCGTTGTGCGCGGCCGAAGAGCCGCCGCTCCAGGAGTATGGCGGCGGGCATATTGCCGCCTGCCATCATATCGACCTGTGATCGAGACGCCGGACGCGGAGAGTTCCGCAACGACCAAACTCCCTCCTATGTTGATTGACGCGTAAACCGAGGCAGAAATATACTGATTGTGCAATTCCCTATAAACTCTGCCATCCGTCAAGAGCGCAGCTGAACCTCGCCGAGAAAGGCGGGCATGATCTCAGGTGACGCCTGCACAATCGGCCTATGTCTGGGGCTTCGTCAACAATGGCCATTACTAACCCGTCTCCTGGTCAGGTGCCGCCACCACCGCCTCCTAGGCAGCCCGGTACGGCATATGTCAGGCGGATCGGTCTCTGGCTATGCGCGGTAGTGGCAATGATTGTAGTGCCTATGCTCCCCGTAGCGATCGAAGCGCTGAAGCACAGCGGTTCGGTGATGCCTGAGACGTTTTTGCTAACGGCGGCTGTGCTTGCCGTCGGTTACGGCTTCTCTTCCCAGGAACCCTTGTCTTGGGCGGCCTATGGGTTCATATTCTTAGCCTGTTTGGTCTACGATGCAGCTCCGGATTTGACGGTTCCTAAGATTTGGTGGCCCAGATTCATGAAAGAATTCGGAGATTGGATTACCGATCACTTGCCCTTAAGTTTGATGTTGCTTGTGTCGGTTCTCCATACTGGTGAACGGCTCATATGGCATGTGGTGCGGGATCAGCCATTTCCAGATTGGCGAAAGTGAGGTGGTTATGTCTCTGTCGGCGATAGTCTCCCTCGGCGCGGTGGCCGTCAGCGCTAGCGCCATCGTTCGGACGGGGTTCGAAGTCGTTTACGGGCTCATGGCAAAGAAGGCGGCGCAGCGGGTGCTCGCAAAAAAGCCGGAATTGCGGCTGCAGCTTCAAAAAATTTCTCCGATTCCGGTCGAGGTTAGGGACATCGATCCGGCAGCGATGGCGGCGTTAGTGGGCGCGATCAAACAATCTCTGAATGAAAGCGATCTTACCAAAAGTCAACTTCACCACGTTTCCCAAGGCCTCAATCAGCCGAGTACAGCGGGAGAGCGGCGTTATATTGCGGATTTGGTTGGCATCCCAGAATAGGTCAGACATAGCGCCCTAATTTCCGATGATCCCGTGCTTGCGCAAGTAGTTGCGCAGCTGGTGATAGGTCATGCCCAGCACCTTGGCGGTATTCTTCTGGTGATGCGCATTGTCCTCGAGCGCGCGTTTCAGGAGATCATGCTCGATCCGGCGGATGTGATCGACGAAATCATAGGCGCCGGACGGTGCGGCCGGGATGGCGTCGGACGGTGCCGAGGCGGTCGCGATGGCCGGCGCCGCGACCGCGGGGCTGGCGGCCGGGGCCGGAGGTCGCGGTGGACGCCAGGGCGAGGCGAAGGGGTCGAAGACGATCTCGTCGATCGGCAGGTCCGGGTCGGTCGCCCGATAGACCGCGCGTTCGACGACGTTCTTCAGCTCCCGGACATTGCCCGGCCAGTCATAATCCTGCAGCTGCGCCAGAGCGTGCTCCGTGAAACCGGAAAAGACGTCGCGCTTCAGCTCCTTGGTCATCTGCAGCGCCATATGTTCGGCGAGCAGCTCGATATCCTCCGGCCGCTCGCGCAGCGGCGGCAGGGTGATGACGTCGAAGGCCAGGCGATCGAGCAGATCGGCGCGGAATCTGCCCGCGGCGGCGAGCGCCGGCAGATCGACATTGGTCGCCGCGATCAGCCGGACATCGGTCTTGATCGTTTCCGACCCGCCGACCCGCTCGAAAGTGCCGTATTCGACGACGCGCAGGACGGTCTCCTGCACGGTCAGCGGGGCGTTGGCGATTTCGTCGAGGAACAGCGTGCCGCGATGCGCCAGTTCGAACCGTCCGAGCCGGCGGCGCTGCGCGCCGGTGAACGAACCGGCCTCGTGGCCGAACAACTCGGCCTCCAGCAAAGTCTCGCTCAGCGAGGCGCAGTTCAGCTTCACGAAGGGCTGGTTCCAGCGCGGCGACAGGTAGTGCAGGCGCGCGGCGGCCAGCTCCTTGCCCGTACCGCGCTCGCCGATGACCAGCACCGGCTTGGACAGGGGGGCCAGCAACGATATCATCGACATGCTGTGCTGGAAGCTGGGCGACCGCCCGAGCGGGGTCGGCAGGTCGGGTGCGTCGACGGGCATGGCCGAACTGGCCTCTGGCTGTAGTGCGAATCGTCAATAAATTGCAGATTACGCTATCCGTGCCGGCGCCGCCCTGCAAGCCTCCGAAAGATCCGGCCGATAACAATGGGTTAGCGATCTGCGGAAGTTGGCACACGACGTGAAATGCCATGTCCGAGCGATTTCACCCGATCCCGGGCTTCCGCCAGAGCGGCGCCCGGTCCGCCAGCCCGAAGGAGGCACCACTATGGGAGTTTTTTCCCGCATTAGCGACATCGTGAATTCCAACATCAACTCGATCCTCGACCGCGCGCAGGACCCCGAGAAGATCATCCGCCTGATCATTCAGGAAATGGAAGACACGCTGGTCGAAGTCCGGTCTTCGGCGGTCAAGACCATCGCCGAAAAGAAGGAGCTGGAGCGCAAGATCGCCGGTCTGCAGCAGGAATGCGCCGAGTGGCAGGCCAAGGCCGAGCTGGCGCTGACCAAGGAGCGCGAGGACCTCGCCAAGGGCGCGTTGCAGATCAAGGCGCGGCGGATCCAGGATCTGGCCGGGCTGGAAAAGCATCTCGCCCAGCTCGACGAAGGTCTGGCCAAGCAGAGCGACGACGTCGTCAAGCTGCAGCAGAAGCTGGCCGATGCCAAATCGCGCGAGGCCCAGATGGTGGCGCGCCACCAGACGGCGACCAACCGCCTGAAGATCCGCACGACGCTCTATGACGAGCGGGTCACCGACGCGTTCACGCGTTTCGAACAGGTCGAGCGCGCGCTGGACGAGTTGGAAGGCCGGGTCGAGGTCTACGATATCGCGCGGCCGAAGAGCGTTGCCGATGAGATCGCCGAACTCGAAGCGGCGCATCAGGTAGAAAGCGAGCTCGCGGAACTCAAGGCCAAGCTTGCGAACAAGGCCTAACGGAATTCCGAAAGGGACTGATCGTGGGCGACATCGACATGAATGCGATCGCTATTGGTCTGGTCTTCGTGATCCTGCCGCTTTGGCTGGTCCTGCACTATCGGACCAGGTTGCGGCAGTCGAAGGTCCTGACCGCGGACAATGAGCGCAGCCTCGGCGATCTCAGCGAAGTCGCGGACCGGCTGGAGATGCGCTTGACCAATCTCGAGCGGCTCCTCGACGCGGCCGTGCCGGACTGGAGGAAAAGATCATGAATTCCGGTCAGTTTCACTGGTCGAACAATCCGATCAGGCTGTACCGCGATACCAAGCGGGGCCGCGTTGCCGGCGTCTGCGCCGGTCTCGCGACCTATCTCGACATCAAGGTCAAATTCGTCCGTATCGGCGTGATCCTCGGCATGTGCTTCGGGTTTTTCCTGCCGATCCTCATCGCCTATGTCGTCGCCGCGGTCGTTCTGAAGCCGATGCCCGACCAGTTGTTCAAATCGGAGGCCGACGAGCGCTTCTGGCGCACGGTCAATGTCTCGCCGAATTTGAGCGTTTCCGAGCTGAAGAGCCGGTTCCGCTCGCTCGACCGGCGGCTGGCCGAGATGGAGGCGCGCGTCACCTCCGATGAGTTTCACCTGCGGCAGAAGTTCCGCGATCTGAACGCCTGATCTCCGAGCCTGAGTTCCGTAACGCCCCGGCCGCCGGCCATGCTGTGACCGGCCGGGGCGCCGACGCGGCAGGACCCGCACAGGAGTTGTCGATATGCCCAGCTTCGGATCGGTTATCGCGGTTTGTGCCGTGCTCCTCGCCGCCGGAGGGTCAGTGCAGCCGGTGCGCGCCGTCGAATCGCCACCCTGCACGCCGGTCTGCCGCTTCACCCTGGAGCGCAACCCGCAGGCTGTGGACGGCGGGGAGGTCTGGGTGCTGACCTGCCATCACAGCCCCCCGACGCCGGAGGCGGAAATCCATGTCGTCCTGCCGCACCGCACGCCGGCCCCGGCGCTGCCGGCGACGGAGTAGCTCATCTTCCCGGTACCGCCTGCACGCGCCCCTTCCACCTGCCGCCGCGGCCGCGCCAGTACTCGACGGCGGACCCGATCGTTGCCGCCGCGTAGAAGGCGGCAATCGCCGGCAGCGCCAAGGACCATAGCGGGTTCAGCCGGTAGAACCGGATCGTCGGCAGGAAAGCGGCGGCCATCGCCAGCCAGGCCGCCAGCCCGAACAACCGCGCCAAGCCGCTGCCGAACACCGCGAAGAACGGCGGCGCCAGATAGGTGAGCCCCAGACCGAACACGGTGCCGGCCAGCAGCAGGGTCGAATAGCGCAGTTGGGTGAAGGCGCTGCGGGCGATCATCGCCCACAGCTCGGTCCAACCGGTATAGTCGCGCAAGGATTCCGTCGACTGCGTCACGTCGAGCCGGATGCGCCCGCCGCTGTGCTTGATCGCGGCGGCCAGGCTGCAATCGTCGATCAGCGCGCCGCGGATCGCCTGGATGCCGCCGATCCGGCTCAGCGCCTCCGGCCGGATCAGCATGCAGCCGCCGGCGGCGCCGGCTGATCGCAGCGTCGGGTCGGCAGCCCAGCGCGGCGGGTAGAGCATGAAGAAAAAGAAGACGAAGGCCGGGATGAGCGCCCGCTCGGGCCAGGAGCGGCAGCGCAGCTTGACCATCAGCGACACCAGATCGCGCTGCTCCGCCTCGGCGCGCGCGACGAGTTGGGCGACATTGTCGGGACCATGGGCGATATCGGCGTCGGTCAGCAGCAGGAAATCCGGCGCCATCGCCTCGGCGCGCAGCAACCCCTCGCTGACCGCCCAGAGCTTGCCCGTCCAGCCTGCCGGCAAGTCGCGGGCCGCTATTATGGTGAGGCGATCGGCGCCGCCGCACGCTTCGGCGGCGCGCCGGGCGATTTCGGCCGTGCCGTCGGTGGAGTGATCGTCGACCAGCACGATCGACAACGTGCCGTCGTGGTTCTGGGTCAGCAACGAGGTGACCGCCGCACCGATCCCGGCAGCCTCGTCGCGCGCCGGGATCACCGCGACGACCCGCCGCTCCGCCCGCAGGGGCGCCGCCGCCTGCGGTTCGGCGACGGCCCAGAAGCGCCCGCGGAACATCAGAAGATACAGCCAGATCAACAGGCTGGCTGCCGAGACGACGATCGGAAGCAGGTTCAATGCGCGGTTCCGACCGGTCTCAGGCGATGTTCAGGCAGCAGGGTTCGGTCGGACATCGCCAATCCGGCCAGCCGGCGACCGGCGAAGTCTCGGCGGGCTCGACCTCGAAGCCGTCGGTCAGGCGCAGGCGCTGCCGCCCGCGCTGAATGACCGCGCAGAGCTCCGCCAGAGTTATGCCGTCCCGGCGCATCACCGCATGGATCACGGGATCGCCGAGCAGGTCGAGGAGATCCGGCTCGTCGCCGGCACCGTCATAAGATCGCCGTCTTGACATTCTGCCCTCCCTCGTTTGCGCCGCTGGTGCCGAGCGAGACGGCGACCGGCGGCGGCGATTTCAAGGTCCGGTAAATGACGCAGTACCGTTCGGTCAGCCGCAGCAAACTGGCAAGCTGATCCGGCGAGGCATTCGTATCGAGATCGAAACGAAGCCGAATATCCTTGAATCCGACCGGGGCTTCCTTGTCTACACCGAGCGTGCCGCGGAAATCCAGGTCGCCTTCTGCCGCAACCGTCCCGCCCTTGATCTCGATCCCGAGCGCCGTGGCGACGGCGCGCAGCGTGACGCCGGCGCAGGCCACCAGCGCTTCCAGCAGCATGTCGCCGGAACAGGCGGTGCTGCCGTCGCCGCCGGTCGCCGGGTGCAGGCCGGCGGTAACCAGCGCGCGCCCGGTCTCGACCTTGCAGGTCAATCCCAGCGCATCCAGCGTCCCGTGCGCCTTGAGGGTGACGGAGGCGGCGCCGGGTTCGCTGCGATAGCGGTCCTTCAGCGGCGCCTGCAGCGCACGAAGCTCTTCAGATTGCATGGATTTCCTCCCTTGCGGCGGTGCCCAGCACGGCGACCAGGCGATGATGCCAGCGTTGGAAGCCGGGGCTGGTGCGCCGGCGCGGATGCGGCAGATCCGGCCCGAATTCCGCGACGACGCGGCCGGGTGGACCGTCCAGGACGACGATATGATCGGCCAGCGCCAGCGCTTCGTCCATATCGTGGCTGATCAGGATGATGGTCGGGCCGTAGTGGCGCCAGAGCGCCAGCAAATGCTCCTGCATGGCGAGGCGGGTCAGGGGATCGAGCGCGCTGAACGGCTCGTCGAGCAGCAGCAGGCGCGGCCGCACCGCCAAGGCGCGCGCGAGCGCCACGCGCTGCGCCATGCCGCCCGAGAGCTGCTTCGGGTATTTCCCGGAATGCGGAGTTAGGCCAACGATCTCAAGCACTTCGGCGACGGCGGCGGCGCGCTCGGGACGCCGCAGGTGATGCAACCCGAAGGCGATATTGCCGGCCACATCGAGCCACGGCATCAGCCGCGGCTCCTGGAACACGACCCCGACATCCGCCGGATCGATCGGCTTGCCGTCGAAGCGCGCGGTCCCGCCATCCGCTCGTTCGAGCCCCGCCAGTAAACGCAGGAGCGTGCTCTTGCCGGCCCCGCTGCGACCAATGATCGCAGTGATCCGGCCGCTTTCCAGGACCAGGTCGAGCGGCCCGACGACCGGCCGGGCGGCCTCGAATCGCTTGACCAACCCACTGATTTGCAAGAGCTTTGCCATGGCTCAGAGCGCCTCGGCGACGTCTTGCCAGCGCACCAGGGCGGCGCCGGCGCGGGCCAGCGCCAGGTCGCTGAGCTTGCCCAGGAGCGCGAACAGCAGCAGCGCGCCGATGACCAAAGCGGGCCGTCCGGTCTGCTGGCCGTCGACCAGCAGGAAGCCCAGCCCCTCGCTGGCGCCCATCAACTCTGCCGCGATCACGAACATCCAGCCCAGCCCCAGCCCGCCGCGCAGCCCGGCCACGTATGAGGGCAGGCTGGCCGGCAGAAGAATACGCCATATCAAGGCGATACGGCCGAGGCGATGGATCTTCCCGACCTCGATGAGCTTGCGGTCGACCTGCGCCATCCCCAACATGAGGTTGAGATATACGGGAAAGAACACACCGAGCGCGATAAGCGCCACCTTGGACGCCTCGAAGATCCCGAGCCACAGGATGAAGAGCGGCACCCAGGCGATCGAGGGTACGCTGCGCAGCCCCTGGATGGTCGGGTCGAGCACGCGCCGAGCCATGGCCGACCCCCCGCCGACCGCGCCGAGGAGGGTGCCGACCCCGGTGCCGAGGGCAAATCCGAGCGCCATTCGGCCACAGGTCGCGGCCAGATGCGTCCACAGCTCGCCGGTGAGTGCCAAACGGTATAGAGATACGCCGACCGCGCTCGGCGCCGGCAGCAGATTGGGCGCCACCAGCCCGAACCGGGCCACGGCTTCCCAGATGACGGCGAGCCCGGCCGGCAGCAGGAGTCCGACCATCGGCTGCGGCAGTTTGAGCTGCAGCCGCCCCGCCGCGTGGTCTCTTGCTAAGGCCAGATCCGCCATCACGGCCTCGCCGGCGGCACGAATTCCGCGTCGATCTGGGCGGCGAGCACGGCGCCGGTATCGGTCTCCGGCGGGATGATGCCGCTCGCCTTCAGCACCGCCCCGGCCGCCGCGATCGAGGCGCGCGGACCGGCATCGAGGGCGGGGTCGCTGAGATCGGTGCGCTCCAACTGCCGCGCCGCGACCTCGGGCGAGAGCTTCGCGGCGTCGGCGAGGATCGCCGCCAGCTCGGGCTTGTGCTCCAGGCTCCAGCGCCGGGCGCGCTCATAGGCGGCGATCACCTTGGCGACGGTCTCCGGATGCTCGGCCAGGAAAGCCTCGCGCACATTCAGCACGCCATAGGTGTTGAGATCGGCATTGCGATAGAACAGCACGTCATGGCTCTCGATCTCGGCCTGCGCCATGAACGGGTCGAGCCCGGCCCAGGCGTCGACATCGCCGCGGTCGAGCGCCAGCCGGCCATCGGCATGCTGCAGCGGCACGATCTTGACGTCGTGCTCGCTCAAGCCCGCTTCGGCCAGCGCGCGCAGCAGGAAGATATGCGGATCGGTGCCGCGCGTGACGGCGATGCGCTTGCCCTTGAGGTCGGCGACGCTGTGGATGCCGGTATCGGGCCGGGTCACGAGCGCCGTCCATTCCGGCTTGGAATAGACATAGATGGTGCGGATCGGGTTGCCGTTGGCGCGGCCCAGCAAGGCGGCGGCCCCCGCGGTCGAACCGAAATCGAGGCTGCGCGCGTTGAGGAATTCCAGCGCCTTGTTGCTGCCGGCGCTCTGCACCCATTGCACCTTGACGTCGGGACCCAGCGCGTCTTCCAGCCAGTGCCGGCTCTTCAGCACCAGGCTGACCGGGTTGTAATAGGCGAAATCGACCGCGACATTCAACGTCTCGGCCCCGGCCGGCGCCTGGAGCGCCAGCAATGCCGCCAAAGCCGCGAAAAGCGCCGAAACCCGTCCCGCCATGCTCCACCCCGCCCGAACACGAAAAAAACCGCCGCAGCTAAGGCTGGGGCGGTCTGGTCGCCTCGCTTTAGCTGCATTTATAAAGCGCCCGCAAGCTGATGCTCAAATCGGCGCTGTGGCACAGAATTACAACGGTCATTCGGCGATGTCAAGATGCCATTGAACAGAAATTTTCTGTTATTTTATCCGCAGCGGACCGAAGACGGTGCCGGAGGGGCGAAGCGCGCCGATCTCCCCGGCGGCGCCGCCGGGACTTTTCCGCCGGGTCACGGCGGATCAAGATAACTCGGCATCCGTGTTTCATCGCGGTGCAAGGTTGCGGCTTTTGCCCCAATGGTCTGCAACCATGCCGACTTTACCGTAGAAATCGATATTCGCGCTCGTTATGCTCCAATGGTGCGAGCGGGTCGGCGGGGGCGGGATGGCCGCGGAAAATGGCAGCAAGCCACTGGGCTGGCGGTTCAGCGACGGTAGCCGGGTCTTCCGGCTCTATCCCGAGCGGCGTCAGCTCTTGCTGGGCGAAACGCGGGTCATGCTCGGTCAGCGCGCCTTTGCCTTTCTGACTCTGCTGGTCGAGAATGCCGGGCGGATCGTCGGACGCGATGAAATCATGGCCGCCGTCTGGCAAAGCGTGATCTCGGACACGGCGATATCGACTCAGGCGTCGGTGGTGCGCAACCTCATCGGCAAGGAAGGCTGCATCGTCTCGGTCAACAACCAGGGCTATGTGTTTACGCTCGAAGTCGCGCCGTTCGAGCAGGAATACGGGCCGCCGCCGCAATTGACGCGGCTGGTGCTGCAGGCGGGGCCGAGTGTCGGGCGCGAGGCAGAATTGAACGAGCTGGCGGCGCTTTGCGCCCGGCATCGGCTGGTCACCGTGGTCGGGCCGGGAGGCGTCGGCAAGACCTGGCTTGCGGCCAATCTGGGGCTGCGGTTGGGAATTATATACTTGACTCCCTAACCGAGAACACGTGCTTTCCCCCTACGAGCCAAGGGATTGGCGCCATGTCCAAAAGCACGATTTCGGTTTACGAGCTCTTCGAAATGTTCCCCGACCAGGAGGCCGCGCGGGTCTATCTCGAAGCTCGGCTCTGGCCGAATGGCGTCAAGTGCCCGGTGTGCGGCCTCGGTGACCGGATCGGGACGCGCAAAGGCGGATACTACCGTTGTAACCAGTGCAAAGAGGACTTCACCGTGCGCACCGGCACGATATTCGAGCGCTCACACATTCCCTTGCAGAAGTGGGTTTTCGCCGTGTATCTCTTGGTGACTGCTCGCAAGGGTATCAGCAGCATGCAACTCGCGAAGGAAATCGGCATCACGCAGAAGTCGGCTTGGTTCATGCTGATGCGGTTGCGCGAAGCGATCGGCGACGCGATGCCCGAATTCGCCGGGACGATCGAAATCGATGAAACCAACTTCGGCGGCAAGGAAGCCAACAAGCACGAAGGCAAGAAGCTCAACGCCGGGCGCGGTACTGTCGGAAAAACGCCCGTGTTCGCCATGCGCCAACGCGGCGGGAACGTCGTAGCGATGCCGATTGCCCGTGCGGACCGTGCTACGATCCACGGTATAATTCATCGGCACGTCCAAGCCGGCGCGACGATCCACACTGATGACGCTGCCGTTTACGACGGCCTCAATGGAGTGGGATACAAGCAAGAGACGGTAAACCATAGCGCCAAGGAATATGTTCGCGATGACGTGACCACGAATGGCGCCGAGAGCGTCTTCGCGGTCATGAAGCGGGGCATCTATGGCGTCTATCACCACGCCACCGCGAAACACCTGCACCGCTATGTCTGCGAATTCTCGTTCCGGCACAGCGATGGTAAGGTCACGGTTCACACGCTCGACCGGCTCGATAGCTTCATTGATGGCGTTCCCGGTAAGCGGCTGACTTACAAAGGGTTGATCGCATGAGCGACGAACCGCGCATCCCGAAGGAACTCGACGCCATAGTTGACAAGGTGCTCGCGTTCCGGCCGAAACCGAAGACCGATGCGGGGAAGGCCAGGAAACGCAAGGCGAATA
>Ga0181519_10000275_pt1 | contig 48417 bp, 36 predicted proteins | sample PEATcosm2014_Bin_26_FD_121102 | JGI IMG/M metagenome (GOLD analysis project Ga0181519, IMG submission 121102) | Peatland microbial communities from MTU Mesocosm Facility, Houghton, MI, USA - PEATcosm2014_Bin02_10_metaG | ecosystem: Environmental > Terrestrial > Soil > Wetlands > Peat | place...
CCTGCCAGATCAAGCGTCCACCACGGCATATTGGCGAAGTTTGGAAGGATGAGAGCGAGGTGGCCCTGCAGGGGGATCATCGGGTTGCGCTGATCGATCGAGCTCTGCCGGACGTTGCTCCCGGGATGGGTGTGGACATCGGCTAGGACGCGCAGCCCCTTATTTCGGCAATGCTCCCACAAGGCCGCATGGCCCACGGCGTGAAACGCGATCGCGCCTCCTTCGTAGGCATCAGGGTCGAGATCGTCATAACAGACGAAGGAAGTTACCCGGTTGGCAATGCCGTTCCGAGGTGCCAGCAAGAATGCTCCGCTTTCGTGACGTCCCCGTCCCCGACGGCGCAGTTCAAGGACCAGGCGCCGCCACAGGCTGGCCCTAACCTTTACGCGTGCATGTGCGTGATCAAAGGCCAATGTAGTCTCCTGAGTTCAAGAGGGGGTGGATCTCTTCGAGGTAATCGACAATCGTGTGGTTGCTGTCCCAAATCAGACTCGGCTGTTCGGTTGCCCATTTCGGATGTCCCTTGGCCGCGACTCGGTCATAGGGATGGTAGAAAGCCTTGCCTTCCTCCCAGTCCATCCGGAACACCTTGGCTACGCGGCTGCCGTTCCTGCCTTTGGGGCGCTTTGCTGCTTCGAGCATGGTGCCGGTCTTCAGGTCCCAGAAGGTCCCTGTTGGAGATGCGGTCCGATAGTCCGCGAGATCGAGTTGGAGATAAAAGCGGTTTGGAGCTTCCGACCGCGGGGCTGCTGCGACCCAGAGAATACGCAGAGGCCACGCAGGCTGCTCCGGCAGCAGGTCCGTGCCGGGAAGGCCCCAGTATCCTTTCTGGGCGCCGGCACGGAATTGCGCTGAAGCAAGGTCGGCTTCGAACAGTCTCTGATCGGGCTTATCCATGGGCTATCCCTGCGGCGTGATTTCCTTCACGAGCTTGAAGCAAATGGCGCACACGAGCGGCTCGACCAACTCCCCGAGATGCTCGCTTGGCCGTGGCTGCGTTGTGGTGTCGCAGATCTGCAGAACGTACTCTGCCCCTGCTGCAGGATCGAGCTTGAACTTCTTCCGTGCCCACTGGGTGACTACGGCGATGGTTGTTGCCGGCGAAAAGCGATGCCGCTTTGTGTCCCCGTTAAAGTGAACCTCCACGGCCACCCGTTTGCAGCGATGCACATGCACGTGACGGTGGCGGTGAAGCTCCAGGGCCTCGATTGTCAGCGAGAGATCGACGGCGACATGACCGTCCTCGCCATTCTCGATTTCGCCCGGCTCCTCCAGAGCCTCTTCACATTCGCCGACAAAGACCAGCAGTTCCTCCTGGCCCTCAATTAAAACTTCCGCCCGCACAAGGACTTCCCGGAGGATCTCGTGCGGGCCCGCCACAGCAACCCGGGGCTTCGCGCCCTGCCTGTGAATGAATAATTCGATTGCTTCAACGGCCATTTGGCTTCTCCTTTTAGGGCGCCCCTCGTCAGTCACTTGCGTCCGCCGGCGGGAAGTGCCATCATTGGTGTCTGCATGGGCAACGTACTTGAAAGCCGCATCTGCCTCAACAACCCATTCATTAAAGCAGAAACATCAAGAGTGTTGTCCATACAGACAACAGATTACCAGAATTCCAGCCCATGTCAATAGGAGGTGTAATGGCTCAGCCCGCATTTGGGTTGCTGCTTCAACGTCTGCGCGAGGAACGCCGTCTGTCGCTGCGCGAACTGGGGCAGCTTGCCGAAATCGACCATGCATATATCTACCGTTTGGAGAACGGAGAGAAAGAGTCCCCCTCGGAAGAGGCTTTGAACAAGCTGATTCGAGCGTTGAAGGCTCCAAAAAGGGAAGCGGATATGCTTCGCTACCTTGCTGCGCATCCACAAGTTGACCCGGGCCTTGTTGAATACGCGCTAACGGACCCGACCATCACGATCGAGGAATTCAGCGCTGCCGCAGGCGTGGCTTACCGCGGAACGGGAAGACCGGACCATGCAAAGACCATTGAACGAATTCGCAGACTGTGGAAGGAGGAGGAAGACGGGAATGGATGAATTCGATGCGATTCTCAAGGCCCGGCAGTTGGTTAGGAAGGTGAATCCCACCTCCATTCCTGTTCCCGTAGAACTGTACGCCCGGGAGGTCGGAGCGGTCATCCGGCCGCAGACGGATATGGGCCCTGACGAAGCCGGTTCTTGTTTCGAGATCAAGGGCAAGCGCTTCATCTGCACGAACGCCAACGACAGACTGGAACGGCAAAGATTCAGTGTGTGCCACGAGGTCGCTCATCTCAGCCTCGGGCTGCCGTCACAACACCAGAGCTTGCCCTGGTGGAGCTATGCAAAGAGACCGTTGGCCGAAATCCTTTGCGACGTCTTTGCTGCGGAATTGCTCCTCCCCTACGATCTGTTCCACCCGGAGGCCGAGAAAGCAAGTATCGGACTCTCTTCCATTGACAATCTGGCAGAATGTTTCGCAGCATCTGTTACGGCAACGGGTTCTCGCTATGCCTACGTAGTCAGCGCCCCCGTGGCGTTTGTGCTCTCCGAGCAGGGTAAGGTGCGGTACGCGTCACGATCGAGGCCGCTACGGGATGCCTCGGCCTGGATTCCGCCTCGCTTGGACGTGCCCGACGGATCGCTATCGAAGAGCGTGCGCGCCGGCACCTCAGTTGATAGTAAGGGTGTGGTGGATGCAGATCTTTGGTTCAGCGAATGGGAGCGAGGGGGCATATTGGCGGAGGAAGTGCGTTATCTTCCCCAATGGGATCAGACATTGACACTGCTTTGGTTCGAAGATGAGGAGGTGCCGGGGCGAAAGATCCGAGATGAGCGCGGGGAAATCCACGAGGATGAAGAAAACGAAGGCGAAGCACTTTTGAAAGAGCTCGACGGCCATCTGCGCTGGCCCAGCAAGCGGCGGCGTTAATAATCGCAGGCATCGATCCCAAGGGCTTCTTCCGCCATGAGCCGCACCATATTTGAACGTAAGACCTGATTATAAGATCCTGCGAAGCCGGCTTAACGAGACAAATCCGGAAACATCGCCTACGGAATGGGACATTGATTCAAGGACAGGAGATTGTTGTTCCAGTCGCCGTCCGCGTACGTCTGCACGAACGGAGCCCGCCCCCCACCTGGCCGGACAACACCGACATTCGCCCGTTTGCCAGTTCTCAGGTCAAGCACGTAGAACGTGTTCGTATTCGCCTCAATACTTGCGATAACCTGCTCGCGGGTCCATCTCCACCCTACCGCTGGGTTCCCAAGGTGGGTGATGTGCTCGTGAGGGCTCTGAGGGTTCGGTTTGATGATGCAAGTCACTTGAACGTCTGCCATTTGTTCTCCTCCTTTGTTTTCGCAGTATGGCGGCGATTATGCCGCGTGACTTTGGGTATACGAATCCGGACCGCGGACCCCTGAAACCGGATAAGCGGCTTCATGGCCGAAGGTGGAACGGTTGATTGAATGCACTTTTCCCGCGAGCTTTACGCGCAGTCGCGAAAGGCGAGCGCGAATCGCGCCAGGAGTCGATGCGTGCCGGCTGGCAATCTCTCGGTCGGTGTACCCAAACCCTGCATCCAGGAGGATTTCTTCGTCGGCCTCCTTAACGTCACGCCCGATCCTATCGAGTTCGATAGAAGCCTCAGCGGCGGAATTGGTGGACAGCGTATCGGGTGGAGCTAGCCATGTCCTCCGGGCCAACGAATGGCTGCGACGAAGGCGCGCGCCTGACGCGATGGCGCGGCTTAACGCGGCGTCAAGATCTGATTGGTTAAATGGGATGGTGCCGGTCTCTATAACACAAAGTAGGTAGTTGAGGGCGGCTTCAATGCCCCACGAGTAATCGTTAAGTTCTTCGGCTTTTCTGCTGCGCGCCTGTAAGTCGGCGTAACGCAGCCATGCATAATCAATAATCGTCATAGTTCCCTTCTCCAATGTCTGTCCAGGCGGTATGCCTGGGGAGCGCCAGCCGGAAAGCTTTCACTTCGGTGTTCCGGGTTCTTTACCTGTCGCGCTATGGACAAGAAAAGCTTTCCGGACCCTGAGTGGGTCTTTACCGTATAGCAGTTAAATTATAGCCCGGCTCTGGTCGCCGCGCCACAACATTGTACTTCAAAACATCCAGTTAAACTCCCCCTTCCATAAGCTAAGGAGCCCAGATGCCCCCAGTGTTACAAATAGGGGCGGCGCGGTCCCCGCGCCGCCCCTGCTGAATATCAGTTGTTGAGTTGGACACGGTAGGTCTCAGACCATGAACGACGAAAGGAGTCGAATATTGTCGCCGCATCCGGGTTATCGCGCGCCAGTACGCTCTGAGCGCGTGCCATAGAAAGAAGAAGCAACTCAAGGGCTACGATTGGCCCCTTGCTGCTTGGCACCAGCTGATCTGCTGGATTGTCGCTTTCGACAGCCTCCTTGATCTCAAGGTCTCGGAGGGGCTTGTACAGCTGCGTGAAAAACGGGTGAGCCGTATTTATCGTGAGGATCACCCGACCGAATTTGTGCTCAACATGATAGAAGGGCCAGTACACATCGTCGCGGTCCGTAATGAGAAATCGCGATGACTGCACCCGCTGGTAGGCCTCCTCGTCAGTCTCGCCTTCGCGCTTGAGCGTCACCGCGAGTCCACGAAGGTTAGCCTCCATCTGTTTTGCATCTTCAGGTGAGAGCGGCGAATCCGAGTCCAATTTGTCAGGCAAGAAGATATCCGCCTCGGTTGCGCGCGCTTCGCTCGGAGTTGCTTTTGAGCCCTTACGTTCCATCGCACGCTTTGCCTGGACGCGCCTGATCTCCTCTCGAATGCTCGCAATATCGCTGCCAATTGCCGAGTCGATAAGGTCGGTCACGTATGCCTTGGGCCGAACACCCTGCTTGTTGGCTGCAACTCCGAAAGCCTCGTCGAGTTCGCCGGAAAAGTCGATCTCGACGCGAAGCCAGTTCACTTCGCTATGCCTCTGGATCACCCCCGGAAGATACCCAATGTGGACCTCCCGGTCATTGCGCATGATTGAAACCACGTGACCATCAAAGATGCGCAAATTGCTATTCAGCTCCTTACGTGTGAGGCTCGACCAGTCTTCAATTGGAAGAGCATAAACCTTCAGGTGAACAGGCGCTGTCTCTTTCGTCCCGTCGCTCAGCGGAACCTGAATGGTCTTGGGCACAACGAGCCGGCTGGTCTTTACGTTGAGGCCTTCGATGCTTGTGTGCCGCGCGTTCGCCATTGCGTAAGTCGGATCAACTGCCTGCGTGAGGCGGTTGTTCACGTAGATGCGGAGCCCTTTCGCGATGTGCCTACGGTAAACGCGGGCCATTTCCGCCACGCAATGTTCGACCAATTTGCGGTCCGTTGCATGGGTAAGCCGGTCGCAGTCCGGCATCAACACGATCGTCCCGTGTGTCCCGAGTTGCTCGTATACGTCCGTTCCACGGGATGCGAGGATTTGTTGCTCTGTCGCGTCCTTGGGAAAACCCACGGGCCTTATGAACATGTCCAGGAGCGGCTCTGGCAGAATCGAGCTGAAGCTTGGCTCAGGGAGCGCGACCAAATTGCTCTTATCTCGCCCAATTGCGTCCGTGTCGAGCGTCATGTTGTAGTATGCTTCCTTCTCCTGCCACGAGTAGATCTCCATCACCGGGCTTAGGCTAAGAGCGGCCGTCTTCATGCCCATGCCGAACCGGCCTATGCCCTTCCGGTTCCCGTAGCTCATCGAGCCGCCAAATGAGGTTGCCACTTTCAGCACGTTCGGAGGCATTCCCTTCCCGTTGTCGTAGACCATGACATCGGTCTCAAGTGCGCCTCGCCGTCCTGTCTGGCGAAAATAGACGCGGACCACACTCGCGCCTGCCTCAATTGCATTGTCAACGTGCTCGCAAAGTGCGGATGTGGTGTTGTTGTAGCCGACGTCTCGTAGTGACTGGACCAGAGTCTGAGCGAAAAAGAGCGGCACCGTGGCCGACTCCTTCAAAATACGGTTAAGGACCGCGCGTCCCCCGCGCGGCGCATCAGATGCCCAGTTTGGGTTGAATTTCTCTTCACCTTCGTCCGCGTCATTGACCGGCGCATCGGTTTCGGCAGAGTCGTTGATTTCCCCGGTTTCCGGTGAGTTGATGATTTCCTCGGTTTCGGGTGAGTTCTTGATTTCATCGCTGTTCATTTTTGTCTCCAAGTTTTGTGACGCTGTTTTTGGCGTCGGATTTTGCCTTCTATCTATAAGGAGCCGGGCCGTTCGGATCGTTACATGCCATTAAATCTATATTCTCGATCACTGGTGTCCGGTTAGATGTCGAATAGATTCAGTTGGTTAGCGAAGGTCGGTTGATCAGTTCCGTGGAGATTTGGCTGAAGGGCGCATGAAATCTCGGTCTTTTCGAAGATCGATACCGACAGAATCTGTAGACAAGTGTAGAGCGAGGCATCGAGTTTCAGTTCCTTTTTGACGATGGCGATCAACACATAGGTGGCGATGGCGCACCAAATCTGGCTTCTGACGGCGTTCTCGCTGGTAGCCAGAAAGCGCTTGATGCGCAGGTGTTGCTTGATCCATTTGAAGAACAACTCAACCTGCCAGCGGCTTTTGTAAAGCGCGGCGATGGTCAGGGCAGGCAATGCCGTGTTGTTGGTGAGAAAGACCAGCGTTTTGCCGGTCTCCGGATCGTTGAAGCGAATGCGGCGAAGATGGTCCGGGTAATTCTCTGCCGAGTAGAATCCGTTGAGCATGACGCGCTGGTCGCAGATGATTCCGCTGGCCCGGTCCACGGGAAACGAATACACGCGCCGCGCATCCATGTTCTCCTTGGCGCGCGTGACGAAGAAGGCTCCGGCCCGGTGCATCGCGTAGAGCCGCACAAAGTCCAGATATCCCCGGTCCATGATGTAGAAACTGCCCGCCTCGACAAGAAGCATGTCCAGTACATTGACATCGTGCAGCTTCCCATCGCTGATGTGAATGAACGCTGGAATCGCGCCGCGCAGATCGAGTAGGGTATGTAACTTGATGGCTGCCTTGGTGGATCGAAACGGCGTCCAGTCGAACAAGCTCAAACATAAGTCGATGGTGGTGGAGTCAAGAGCATAAACGGTTGCATCCAGCCCCAGCACCGAAGGATCTTCCGCGTACCACGTCCTGGCGTGGGAGATCAGCCGCAAGGCCAGTGCGTGGTAGATGCGCCAGTCGCGCTGGTTCAGCGCATCGGCCAGCGTGGAACGGGCGGGCGGCGCCGCAATGCCCATGTGAAACAGCTTGGACTGGTTGGCTTCCAGGCACACCTCAATGTCGCGCAACGACTCGCGCCAGGTGAGTTGAGAAAAGGCCATCACGCGAAACAGGTCAGCACAGCCGAGCGTGCGTACTCCCGCATCGCCCTTGTGCCGTTCGATGATGCGTGCAAAGGTCTTCCACGGCACAAACTCCATCACCTGCGCAAACAGCGTCTTGCCCACGTTCATGCGGCACTCCCGGTCGTTGAATCCCGAAAGCATCGCAAATGGGCCCCACGCAATTCAAATCGTGGACACCCTAAAGTCGCTATAAACCATACTTGGCAATGAGCTTGCCGGCGACACAGCTAAGTTAAACCGGACAGCAGTGATTCTCGATAGCAACCCATGCAGCCATTGAGCAGCCAGAAATGGCCGACACCCGGAAGTTAAGTTCCAGATGCAAACAGCGCGGGAACGCTATGAAGCTCTCGCGTTTCCGTGTGCACACTGTTAATCTCGGGTTGAATCTCGGGTTGAAGAATTCAGTGAAATTGATGTAAGTTATTGATAAATATGGTAGGCACGACTGGATTCGAACCAGCGACCTCTTCCGTGTCAAGGAAGCGCTCTAACCAACTGAGCTACGCGCCTAGAGTGCTGCAGAACATAGTTTAGCAGCATCGATACAGCACGGAAAGACTCGCGCCCGAGCATCCCGATAGGAAATCGGGTGGTCAGGAAAAGGTACAAAATCCGTCTTGAAATTTGCTCGGAAGAATGCTGAAAAGGCGATCCCGCCCCCGAAACCGATTCTTTCCAGCCATTGAATGGTGATCTTGGTGCCGAAGAAGGGACTCGAACCCCCACACCCTTGCGAGTACGTGGACCTGAACCACGCGCGTCTGCCAATTCCGCCACTTCGGCACGAGACAGCGCTCAAACGGGTCGCGCCTGAGCAGGCAGCAACTCTGAGTCTCGCAAATGCGGAACGTGGTGTCAAATTCCGCCCGCGTACTCAACAAGTTGCGGCCGGGGAAATCCGCCCCGGCCTCCCCATCCCATCCGCGCTTACACCAGCCCCGCGTCTACACCAATTTCGCGTTGAGCGTGATCTCGGTGTTGTTCGCAAACAGCTTCGAGATCGGGCACCCGGCCTTGGCGTCCGCAGCCGCCTTGTCGAACACTTCCTTTGTGGCGCCGGGAACGCTGGCCGTTGTGGTCAGCGCGATCTTCGTAATCGCAAAACCTCCATCCACCTTCGCCAGGGTTACGGCCGCCTGGGTTTCGATGCTGTTGGGCGTCAGTCCCGCGCCCCCGAGTTGCGCGCCCAGAGCCATCGAGAAGCAGCTCGCGTGCGCCGCCGCAATCAGTTCCTCCGGCGTGGTGCCGCTCGTGGCGCCCTCAAATCGCGTGGCGAACGAATAGTTGGCGTTGTTGAGCACGCCCGTCGCCGTCGAAATTGTGCCCTTGCCTTCTTTCAGTGATCCTGTCCAAACCGCACTTGCCTTGCTAGCCATAGTCCCTCCTTGGGGGATTCAAGAATCCAGTGGTTGTGTTGGGGCATTCGGCGCGCGTTTTCCGGGGAATACCGGGGTGCCGTTCTTGCTGTTCGAGCAACTCCACAATAACTATACCCATCGCATCCGTGCCCCATCCTTTTCTCGCTTTTGCGAAAAGGGCGGGAAAGCAAAAAGCCTGGGTACATCGAGCCTGGAACCGACTCAAGCTATTGAGCGCCTGCCCATATCGCGCCGCGCAGGTAGCCTCATGTCCATGTTAATCTGTCCCCCATGTTGCCGCAGCGGCCCCGCGTCCTGAATTTCGACTTTTCCGCCCACTCCGAGGCTGAAATCTCACAAGGTGGTGTGTCCGGCTCCGCTGAAGAGGCGCTGCCAGTCGGCCACCACTGCCAGGTCTGCCCCACCTGCGGTCATCGCCTCACCGGCCACCACTGCAAACTGGTCTGCACCTGGTGTGGCTACTACCTCAGCTGCGCCGATTATTACTGAAGGGCTCGGCCGGACCCCGATCCATACACGAAGGCCTCTTCCTTTTAAGAAGAGGCCCTCGCACAGTCCCAACGGCTCATGGTAACCAGGAAAGCCGTCTAGAAGATGATCTTCCCTGCCACCTGCAGTTCACGCGCGGGAAGGGTTGATGAAATCACGCCGAAGCTGCCTGTCTGCCCCTGAACCAGCTGGGCGCCTGTATCCGGCACATTCGTATTCGGATCGCCGAAATTCGTGTGGTTGAAGAGGTTGAACGCCTCGGCTCGGAACTGGAAGTGGGATCTTTCCGTGATCGCGAAGTCCTTGCTCAGGCCCATATCGACATCCCAGTAGTCGTATCCGCGAATTGAGTTCCTCGGCATGTTTCCGAAAATGTTGTATGTGGTGCTCCCGGTCGGAGGCGCCGTAGGCGGGGTGCTGAAGTTCGTCACATTGAAGTACTGCAGGTAAGACTTGTTCGACGCAATGGCGGGACCGCTTATGTTGGGGCGGTAGGAGTTGCGGCCGTCGACCGGGGTAAGCGGTGAGACCGACTGGTCGCTGGTCGGGCCCGGGCTATAGGCAAAATCGAGCGGGTCGCCGCTGCGCCCTGACACAATCGCGTCGGTCTTCCAACCGCCGAGGATGGTATCCAGAGCACGGTTGGCGTTGGGCAGCAGCCACTGGCCCTTGCCGACCGGAACCGACCAGATCGCAGTCGTGGTGTTCACGAAGGGGTGGTTATACGCTGAAATCCCACGGTCGGCCGCGATGTCATAGATATTCTGCACTGAGGGAATGCCGTTGCCGCAATTGTCGCAATTGCCGCCGCCGTCCAGCGCCTGGGGCGCGATGTCAATGGCCTTCGACCAGGTGAAGGATTCCAGCAGGTAGAGCCCGTTCGAGAACCTCTTCTCCACCTTGGCTTGCAGGCCATCGTAGTCGGAATACGCGGAGGGCAGGATGCCGGCGATCATGCTGAAGCTGGCATACGGAACGCGCACCGGGTAAGTAGCCACGCCGGCCTCCGCAGCCAGGTCGAGCGGAAGCGAGCCGCCCGCCGGGGCCTGATTGATGTCGTTGACGATAATCTCGTTTAACCCGTAATTGCCCACGTAGGAGATATCCAAAAGCCAGTTGTGGGTCAGGTCGCGCTGCACGCCGAAGAACCAGCTCCGCACCTGCGTATCGGGCGAGTCCGGAGGCATGTATTGCAGCGTATCGAACGCCGGGTTGTAATTCGTGGGGCTGACCATATTGGCAGGAAAGCCGCTTTGAACGTTGTTGTAGAGGCCCGTCCCGGGAATCGACACCTGCAGCGCCACCACGCCGTTGGGCGGGTTCATGCTGAGGTAATTGGAGCCTACGCGGTTCCAGTGCGAGTAGCTGATGCCATAGCCGCCCCGGATCACAGTCTTTTCGTCCACTTGGAATGCTGCGCCAAATCGCGGCCCAAAATCCGCAGTGTTCGGGTTGATCGTGTACCTGTTGCTCGAAGTCGCCGGCACGATGGATTGGGTCGTGGGATTGAAGTTGGCGAGTTGATTGCTGGCCTCGTAGATGGGCGTGTTGAACTCGTAGCGCAGCCCTAGGTTCAATGTAAGCTTCCGGCTCGCCTTCCAGTCGTCCTGCAGATAGCCCGCCCAGCCCCAACTGCGAAGTTGGCTCACGGTGGGGCTGGCGAGGCCCATTTCGGCCTGGTAGCCGAGCAGGAAGTCGGCATAGTCGAACATGCGGGTGTTCTCAGGTGTCGAAGGCCCGGTTAGGGGACCATAAAGCTTGTTGTAAAAGCCATAACCTGCACCATAAGAGGGCTCGGTGTAGACGTTTCCGCCCATCACGGGATGCAGATCCTGTTGCGCCACGTGCAGCATCTGGTACTCCACGCCGGCCTTGAGGCTGTGACTCCCCATCAGCCGCGTGTAATTCACCTTCGGATCCCATATGGTCGGGTTCTGATACTGCGGGCTGGTCCACAGGCGGCCCAGGCTCGTCCATCCGCCATCGATGAAGTATTGATAGGTAACTCCGCCCGTGTATTGCGGATCGGTGGGCAGTCCCGGGATGTTGAACAACGTCTGCATCGAGGGGCCACCGGCTTCGATCGGCTTCTTTCCTGCCTGCATGGTGGAGAAGCCGAAGCGGGCTTCGAGCACCGAAACCGGGCTGATGGTCCAGGTGGCGCCGGCGTCAATCGCCTTGATGGGCGCGTACACTTGGCCGTCGCCATTGTCGCCGGCTACGCCCGGGATGCTGCCCGGATCGATGACGTTCTCGCGGCTTTGCGAGTAGCGGATGAAAAGCCGCATCTCCTCATTTGGAATCCAGTCGATCTTGGCGTCGCCTTTGTCCTTGTCGTAGGTCTGAGGATCCAGAACGATGTAGTTGTAAGGGAAGGCGCTGTTGAACGCGTTGGTATTGGTTGGGCTGGGCAGGTACGACAGAAGCCCTCCGTTCGACGATGCGGCAAAGGGAATCACGGCTGAAGCCGGAATCTCGCCGTTGAGGTACTGCGTGCCTCCCACCGCGGCCTGGGACCCTGCCGGACCCGCGCCAAGCCCGAGACCGAAATAGGTCGAAGAATTGCACGGGTTCTTGCCCGCATTGTAGTTACAGGGGTTGCTAACCGGCAGATAGGGCGCGCCAGACGGATTGGCGGTTCCTGTGTCGGTATTGTCGATCAGATAGTAACCAAGCGCCGCGCCGCATGTCGTGGTGCCGGCCTGGCCGCGTTCCGCGCACGAGGGCAGTTGATTCTGGTCCGTGGAGGATGACGTCTGGCGATAACCCTCGTAATCCAGGAAGTAGAAAAGCTTGTCTTTCTTGATCGGCCCGCCAAAGTTGCCGCCGAACTGGTTGCGGTGCAGGGCTGGCTTGCCGCCAACATCCGGCAGGAAAAAGCCCTCGGCATCCAGATTCGTGTTGCGCAGGTACTCCCAAACGCCCCCATGCAATTCGTTGCTGCCGCCCTTGGTAACCACGTTGATCGTGGCTCCGCCCGCGCGACCGTACTCCGCGCTTTCATTGTTGGTCACCACTTGGAATTCAGCTACCGAGTCCGGCGCTAACTGCACCACCTCGTTGCTGAAGCCCTGGTTCGATGTGCCGTAAAAGTTGTTATCCACGCCGTCGAGCAGGTAGTTCGTGTACACGCTGCGCAGCCCGTTGGTGATAAACGCGCCTTCACGCGAACCGTAGCTGTCCGACAGGTTGCTCGGGCTCGGAACCACGCCCGTGGAGAGTTCGACTAACTGCGAGTAATTGCGGCCGTTCAACGGCAGTTCGGCGATTTCGCGCGCATCGACCACCTGGCCGTGTTCGCTGGAGTCGGTCTCAAGTTGCGCAGCTTCGGCTGTAGTCGTCACCGAGGAGCTCACCGTGGCAACCTTCAGCTGCACGTCCACGCGCTGGTGCGCACCCACCGTCAGGTCGAACTTGGCCACAGCCGGCTGAAACCCCTGCGCCTTCACATTCAACGCATAGACGCCAATCGGGATGTCCACGAACCGGAACTCTCCCCGGTCGTCGGTAGCCGCTGTAAGCTCCACCGCCGTTGCCGTGTTGTGCAACACCACGTTGCAGCGCACCACCGCTGCCCCGCTGGGGTCGGTCACGGTGCCAAGGACGGTAGCTGTATCGAATTGTGCTCTGGCACTGGCCGTCAGAACCAACAACAGAAAACAGATTGCGAAACGACGCATCACAAGTGCTCCTTAGGCTCGAATTGTGCTCCTCGCCGCAGGCGCAACTGCATGGCTGCGCAGAATGTCACCGTTCATGAGCGGTCGGGGGTCGCGCCTTCGCGAAGACATGCGGTGAAGGATTTGATTCTTGCAAACAATCTAGGTTGCGCATGTCAATTGTCAACAAAATTCACCTAAATGCTTTGATTAGATACAAAGTCGTGTGATTTTCATCACCTGATCCGCGAGGATTTCAGCCCCGCGAGCCGGGTTCCGGGTTGCCCCATCCTAAAAGCGCTCTGTGCGTTTAGGGTGGGATAGCACAACCCCAACTCACGCTGTCCCTTTGCTCTTCGTGGGCGCAATACTATCCAGCGGCGGAGCCGGCAACAGATGCGCCCGCGCCAGCACCTTGCGCGCCAACCCCGTCAGCGCCATCCCTGCTGCCTCGCGCAGCGGCACCCAGCGGCGCTCCCCGCCCGCCATCGTCATCCCTTCGATATCGTCCTCGAATACGGTCCGAATGCGCACGTAGTAATTCACCTGCATAATGGCGTGGCGCACGGTCATGCGCAGGTCCTTCTGCGGCACGTCAGAGCGAACAAGCATCGGTAGCTCCCACATGCCCGGCATCACCGTCTGCCGCGCCGGCCGCTGTTCCAGTAGCACTTCGCGCGTGCCCGTCCTGCCGCGCTTTTGTGGCGCCGCTCCCATCCGTACCGAGAGCGCGTACCCCACGGCGCGACTCATCATCGGAGCCCGCCGCGGCGTTTTGTGTTCGCCTTGCGTCTTGCAATCCACGGCCAGCGGGCACACCAAGCATTGCGGATTCCGCGGCGCGCACACCGTTGCGCCCAACTCCATCATGGCCTGGTTAAAGTCTCCCGCCCGCGCGGGATCGAGCAGCCGCCCCGCCAGATCCTCAATCTTGCGCCGCAGCGTGGCCCCGCCGCCCTTGCGGCTACCCGCCTCCCAGCCCGCCAGCCGGCACAGCACCCGCTCCACGTTGCCATCCACCACCGCCACCGGCTCGCCGTGCGCAATGCTCGCCACCGCCGCCGCCGTATAGGCGCCGATCCCCGGCAGCGTGCGCAACTGCTCCGCCCGCAGCGGCAGATTTCCCCCCTGGTGCGCCGCCACAAACTGCGCCGCCTTGTGCAGCATCCGCGCCCGCCGGTAGTAGCCCAGCCCGCTCCACAGAGCCAGCACATCCTGTTCGGGAGCTAATGCTAATGCAATCAGCGTGGGAAACCGCTCCATGAATTTCTGGTAGCGATCGACCACGACGGCGACGCGCGTCTGCTGCAGCATGATCTCCGAAACCCAGATGGCGTAAGGATCCGAGCTTTGCCGCCAGGGCAGATTGCGGCGATGGCGCGTGTACCACTGCAGCAAACGCACGCGTAATGCCGCGATCTTCGCGGGGTCCTCATCGAACTTCGCCATGGGGAAAGCTTACGGCATCCGCGCCAGCGGACGCGGCGAAGGAACCGCATTTTTGCTTGTGGGGTACAATGGCTCGTTAAGTCCAGCAGAATGAGACAAAATGTTCGCTTTTCGGGTGCCAAAAACCTGCCAAATGTTCGCTTAGAAGCGACCGATTACCCCCGGAATGTTCGCTTGGAGTTTCGCGATTTTTTGAGGGAAACTACAGACAATTGCGCGCTTTAGCAGCAAGTGTGAATAGAGAATTGCGCGAATAAGAGCAGAGGTGCGTAGAGAATTTCCCATAAACGCATCAAGAAGGGCTTTGGTGCGCGTTTTTTGCGCCATTTTTCGCGTGTTTTGCGTCGATTTTCGCGCGTTTTTGCGCGCGTGTGCGAGTGAGCTGGATCACGGGTGCGAGCTCCCAAACGCGTGCTGCGCGTTCAGGGTGGGGCCGCACAACTCTACCCCAGCAGTTCGCCCGCAATCTTCGGCGCGGCCGCGAGCGCCGCATCAATCTGCGCCTGATCCTTGCCGCCGGCCTCGGCAATCTCCGGCTTGCCGCCGCCCGATCCGCCCACCAGCTTCGCCACTGCGCCCACCAGTTTGCCCGCCTGGATGCGCTTAGTCAGCCCCGGCGTCACGCCGGCGATGATGGCCACCCTGCCCTCCGGCTGCGCCGACCCCAGCACCACCACGCCCTCGCCCAGCTTCCCTTTCAGGTTGTCGACAAGCGTGCGCAGTTGTCCACGCTCCAGCCCGTCGGCGCGATGCGTCAACACCTTCACGCCATTCACTTCGACAGCCCGAGAAACGGCCTCGTCCAATCCTCCGGCCGCCGACTTCATGCGCATCTCTTCCAACTCGCGACGGAGTTTCTTCAGCTCGTCTTCCTGCGAAGCGAATTTCGCTTTCAACCCTTCGGTCAAATTGTCGGTTGAAGGAACGAACTGTCCCGCCACCTGCGCCAGTTCAAAGTCGCGCCGGAAGGTATCGAGCGACCCCATCCCGCTGATGGCCTCAATCCGGCGCACGCCCGAAGAGACCGACTCCTCGCCGGTCAGCTTGAACAATCCAATCTCGCCCGTCGCCGCCGTATGCGTCCCGCCGCACAGCTCCGTCGAAAAACCATCCGCCAGCCGCACCACGCGCACCTTGTCGCCGTACTTTTCGCCGAACAGCGCCATCGCGTGGTACTCATTCACCGCTACGTCGATCGGCACGTCCTCGAGCGTCTCTACCCTGGCGTTCTTCAGCACCTCGCGGTTCACAATATTTTCGATCTCCTGGAGATCTTCCTCGGCGACTTGAGAAAAGTGCGAGAAGTCGAACCGCAGCCGGTCGGGATGCACCGCCGACCCCGCCTGCTTCACGTGTGTCCCCAGCACCTGGCGCAACGCTGCTTGCAGCAAATGCGTACCGGTGTGATTCCGCTTGATCGCGTCCCTCCGTTCTCCGTCCACTTGCGTCGTGACCAGGTCGCCCAAGGCAAGGTCCTGCTTGAGAATCGCCTTGTGCGCCCGCACGCCCTGCACCGGCAGCACGCAGCCAACAATTTCGGCAATGACGGAATTCCCATCCGCGGTGAGAAAGGCACCGAGATCGCCAACCTGCCCTCCCGAATCGCCGTAGAAACTGGTGTGGTCGAGGACGACTTCCACTTCATCGCCAGCCGAAGCCGCCGGCACGCCTCCGCCGCCCTTCACAATCGCAAGCACTTCGCAATTCGTCGACGTTAGTTGCCGGTAGCCCTCAAACACCGTCTTCGGCAAGTCGCGAAACGCCGGGCTCGCGGTCTTCTGCGCTCCGCCCTTCCACGATGCCCGCGCCCGCGCCTGCTCCTCGGCCCGCGCCTGCTCAAAGCCCTCCATATCGAACGCAATTCCCGCATCCCGCGCCGCATCTACCATAAAGTCGAGCGGCAAACCGAAGGTTTCATACAAATGGAAAGCTCTGTCGCCGCCTAAAACTGCCGGCTGACTAATAAACTCAATATGATTTCTTTCCGGGGCATTCAGGGGAATAGTTCGATCAAGGCGTTCCTTGGTCCTTTTCCAATCGATCTCCGCAAAGCTTGTTCCGTCATCGTGAAGTACGGTCACACCGGTTCGCACAATGCAATCTGGCCCGAATTTGGATTTCAAGTCATTGAGCTTGGCGCTATCCCACCCGAATTTCTTCCTATTGGCGCTTTCAAGTTCCGCATTCAATTCTTTTGCGCCTGCGATCTCTTCATCCAGCCGCGTCAATCCTATCTTCAACACGCGATCAAACTGCTTCTCTTCCGCCTCCACCACGTTCGCCACCCGCGCCGCCGAATCCTTGAGCTCCGGATAAGCACCCTGCATCAAATCCCGCACCGCAAACACCATCTCGAACAGAAACGGCTTTTCCTGTCCCAACAATCTGCCGTGACGTATGGCCCGCCGCATGATCTTGCGCAGCACATATCCGCGCCCCTCGTTCGACGGCACCACGCCATCATTAATAAGAAACGTCGCTGCCCGCGCATGATCGGCGATGATGCGTAGGCTGGCGTTGCCGACGAGGCTTCCCTCAGGGGCTAAAGCCCCGTCCTTTGTGGAGCCGGCTTCGGCACGACTAAAGTCGTGCCCTTTCAAAGCGCCCCCTTCGGCGACAGGGGCTAAAGCCCCATCCTTTGTGGGACTGGCTTCGGCACGACTGAAGTCGTGCCCTGATACAAAACCTGTCAGTTCGGCGGCGCGCTCAATCAACGGCGTAAACAAATCCGTCTCGAAATTCGAAACCTTCCCCTGCAACACCGCGGCCACGCGCTCCAGCCCCATCCCCGTATCAATCGAGGGCTTCGGCAACGGCGTGAGCTTGTACTTGACCGGCTCTCCTCCAAGACCTGGAACCGTGGAACGGTCGAACTGCATGAAGACTAGATTCCAGATCTCCACATACCGCGCATCGTCGTGCCCAAACGGCTTATCCACCCCGGGCGTCTCCGCAGCCTCGATCCCCATGTCGTAGAAGATCTCGCTGCACGGCCCGCACGGCCCCGTCTCGCCCATCTGCCAAAAATTATCCTTAAGCCCGTACTCGAAAATCCGATCCTTCGCGACGCCCGTCTCGATCCAAAACTTCTCCGCCTCATCGTCACGCGGGACATTCCATCCCGGCGAATCCGCGCCTTCAAAAATCGTCACGTAAAGCCGGTCTTTCGGCAGTCCAAACCACTTCTCGTCCGTCACCAACTCCCACGCAAACCGGATCGCATCGCGCTTGAAGTAGTCCCCAAACGAAAAATTCCCCAGCATCTCGAAGAACGTATGATGCCGCCGCGTAAAGCCCACATTTTCAAGGTCATTATGCTTGCCGCCCGCGCGCACGCATTTTTGGCTGGTCGTCGCCCGCGTGTACTCGCGCTTCTCCGCGCCCAGAAATAGATCTTTGAACTGGTTCATCCCCGCGTTGGTAAACAGCAGGGTCGGATCGTTGGCAGGCACCAGCGACGAAGAGTGCACCCGGCGGTGCCCCTTGGTCTCAAAGAAGCGCAGAAACAGCTCCCGTATCTCATTTCCCGAGCGCGTTTGCATAATGCTTTTAGTGTAACGGTCAGCGGTGTACCGCGGGCATTCAGGTTTATGTAGCGCCGATCTCCAGACCGGCTGTACGGCCGGCGTCCACGCCAGCCGAACGTGGGGGTGCCCCCGGTCCCTCGTCCGCCAAGGCGGAGGGACCGGGGATAGCATAATCATCAACCAACCAAAATCGCGCCTTGCCGACTCGCTGACTTGCTAACTGGCTGACTCGCTAACTCACTTTTCGCCCCGCTCCGTCTCCAGACTCTCGAGCTCCGCCAGTTCTTCCTCCGGCACGTCCCACCGCCGCAGAATCTTATAGATCGTTCCCGTCGCGAATCCCGCCGTCACCAGCCGCCGCACCACGCGCGCCGTTTCTTTCTCATTCGTAGGCTTCTTGATCCGCTTCCGCTCCAAGTGTTCGTGCGCCAGCGCTTCCTCGTTGGTCTCGCCATACCGCGCGCCCACGGTCTCTTCAATCACCTCGGCGCGAACGCCCTTCTGCTGCAAATCCTGCCGCACCCGCCGCGCGCCCAGCTTCTCGTTCTCCTGCCGCAGACGCGCAAAGGTCTCGGCAAACTTCTGATCGTTGAGATACCCGTGCTCCTTCAGCCGCCCCAGAACCGCCCGCACCGCCGCCTCGCCCTGTTCCCCCGGCTCGGCCCGCGTCCCCATCAGCCGCCGCATCTCCGCCTCAGTACGCATCTGCCGCCCCAGCGCCCTCACGGCATACTCGTACAACCCCGCTTCGTTCAGCGGCTCTTTCTTCCTGGCGGCTTTTCTTCCAAACGCCATCGATGGCCTGTGTTTTGTAACAGGGCGCGACTTCAGTCGGGCCGCAAATAGCCAATAAAATCGAGGACTTTAGCCCCTGCGGCGGTTTTCGTACACCAGCTTCACCGTCCAACCACGCTGCGCACACTCGAGACCGTCCGCCCTCGCACAAACAAGCTAGCAGCTAGAAGCTAGCGGCTAGAAGCTGGCCTCACCCACTGATCTACCCAATCGTTCACCGTCTTCCACCAGAGTTGCGAATTCTGCGGCTTCAGCACCCAGTGCCCTTCATCCGGGAAGTACAGCATCTTCGACGGCACTCCCAGCATCTGCAGCGTGTCGAACAACTGGAACCCCTCGCTCACGTCGAGCCGGTAATCCAGTTGCCCATGCACAACCAGCGTCGGCGTCTTGAAGTTTTTCGCGTAAAGCGACGGCGACCACTTGCGGAAAGGATTGTCGGCGTCGGGTTTTCCGTAGTAGTCCCACGGATGCCCCTTAAACTCCCAGATATTGAACCAGTCTTCTTCCGTAGTCCCAAACGCCGACTCGGCATTGAACATCCCGTCGTGGCTCACAATGCACTTGAAGCGATTGGTATGCCCCAGCACCCAGTTCGCCATGTAGCCGCCGTAACTCGCCCCCAGCGCGCACTCGCGATCCTTATCAATAAACGGGTAATGCTGCTCCGCGAAATCCAGCCCCTCCATCAAATCGGTAAACGGCTTCCCGCCCCAGTCCCCGTTCACGCCATCCACAATCACCTGCCCATACCCCGTCGACCCGCGCATGTTGATCATCACCACGACGTACCCATTCGCGGCAAACAGCTCCGCATTCCAGCGGTAGCTCCAATCGTCGCCCCAGTTCCCCTGCGGCCCGCCATGAATCAAAAACTTCACCGGATACTTTTTCGCGGCGTCAAACCCCGGCGGCCGGATGAGGAAACCTTCGAGCTTCGTCCCGTCCTTCGCCGTGAACCAGAACGATTCCATCTTCGGCAGGTCGAGTTGCGAGAGGAGGGCGTCGTTGAGATGAGTGAGAGCCCTATCGCTAAAACCCATGCCGGGGCATTCTCCACCTGTGCAGAAGTTGAAATCGCCTTGAAAGTGAACCACCTCGGGCGGTTGTGCGTCGGTCATTATCGTGGCCAGCCAATTGCCGTGGGCAGGCAGCGGATGCAGATCTTTGGCCTCGCCGTCAGACCACAGTTTCACCACGGTTCCGGTGAAATCCGTTGCGAAAACCGGCTCTTCGCCTTTCTCAGGTGAAGCAAAATAGATGAAGCTGGAGTCACCCCCCCACGCGAACTCATCCACCCAGTTGTCGAACTTCGGCAGCAAATCCTTGCCCGTCTTCGTCGAGCGGTCGTAGAGCCATAGCCTAAACCTATCGCTCTCATACCCCGCTCGCGCCTGGCTCCGCCACGCCAGCCACTTCCCATCCGGCGAATACGCCGGCTCCATATTTCCGCCCGCCGAAGTGCTCACCTTCACCGGCTTCGCATGCGCATCGGTCAGGTCGAGCGTAAAAATGCTCGCGCTCGTCGACACCGCCGGCACCGCATCCACATTCTCCGTAAACGCCAACTCTTTTCCGTCCGGCGAAATGTCGCACCCGCATCCAATCGGGTCCGTTGGATAATCGGTCGGCACATCGTGCACATCCCCCGGATTCAAATCCCGCATTCCACTGCCATCCACCAAAACCAAAAACAGGTGCGACCGCTTTTCCCCCGTGAAGTGGTTCCAGTGCCGATAAAGCAACTGCGTGAAAATCTGCGCCTTCACCGGCCTCGCTGCCGCCGCCGCATCCCGATCCGCGTTGCACGTGTTACCCGTCGCAAAATCCGCCTCCGTAATCGCCGGGCAATCCGGATAAACCGCCGAGGTGAACACAATCGACTTGCCATCGGGCGACCATTTCGCGTTGTCCGCCTCCGTAGCAATCGCCGTCAACTTCCTGGCGTGGCTCGTCGCCCCCGTCGCCGCATCGAAATCCGCAATCCAGATTTGTTGCCCATTCTCTCGCACGGAAAGGAAAAGCACGGAGCGCCCGTCGGGCGCAAACTGCACCCCGCTATCGCCCGGCTCGCCCACCCCCAGCTTGAACGGCGCCGAGCTCTGATCCGATGCGCCCGCAATCGCCTGCACCCACAGCTCCGCTGTTTTGGTGTTTTTCTTGAGATCGACGGTGGTCACGGAATACGCCAGCCACTTCCCGTCCGGCGAAACGGCCGTATCGCCCAGCCGCTTCATCTGCATCATGTCCTCGAACGTCATCGGCCGCTTCGCAGCAGGGCTCATGGGCCGCTCGGCTGCCGGAGGCTGCTGCCTCGCCGACGAACTCCCGCCCGAAGCGGCTCCAGATTGACCCGAATTGAAGCCGGGAAGCGCGAAAACCGCAACAAAAACCAGAAAACTTGAATGAAGACGCATGGCAACCCTCATCGCGCGCAGCAAAACCTCAACTTCACGAACAGAAAGTGTACACCGGACGGACCGTGCACCGTGAACCGTGGGCGCCTGGACGGCGATTCTCGGCTCACGGTACACGACTCACGTTTCACGCGCTCACGTCACTTATTCTCGTTGCCGATCAGCCGGAACGTGATCGTTCCCCAGAACAGCCGCGCCCGCATCTGCACCGGCAAATGCCGCTCATCGTCCGTGTACCAGATCCATATGTCGCCGCGGTTTCTCACCACGCCAGCGTCGGCGGTGGGGTGCACGCGCAATGTGTTGAACGTGCCCAGCGTGGTCTTAATCTCTTCGCGTCCCTCGACCTTCATCGTCACCGGCACGGTGCGCATGCCATCGACCACGGGAATCACAAAGTTGTGGCCCAGCGCCATCGACTGCGACGACGCGTAGAACACGCCGGTCAGCAGATCGGTGAGGCAGCCGTTCACCGTCGCCTCCAGATGCTTGGTCTGTCCTGTCACCTGGTTCTTCTCATCCAGGATCGACTTCGCATGCGCATAGTCCAGCCTCAGCGTGGAGTTGATCTGCCGGCGTCCTTCCACAGTCTGCTTGTCGAAGTCGTACGTGCAGCCGCGCTCGCGATCGAAGTCCGACTGGAAGCGGTCCGACACGTGAAACAGCAGGTTGATGGCGCCGCTGGTGTCGGCCGAGGCGACGATGCGCTCGCGGTCGCCCGCCTGCTCAAAGTGGATGACCGCGGTGCCCGCGGGAAAGACCCGCCAATCTACGGCGTAAGTGAGGGTTTGCTTCTGGGGAAAGCTGTAGCCGGGGCGCGGCGGTGCAAGCGTGGTGGCCTGCTGGCCAAAGGCCGCTGCTGCCACGGCTAAAGCGCAAAAGAGGCTGACTGCGTTCGCGCGTGTCTTCAATTTTCGGCACGGCTCCTTGTGGGTGAACAACTTGTGGTGAAAGTCCGCTCGCGAAAGAGCACGACTTTAGTCGTGCCGATCGACTCCATCAATTCAATCAACGGGGCTTTAGCCCGCGAGGGACGTTCTTATCCAAATCTCCATTTGCGCCAACGGGCGTTGTACCAATCCCTTTTTGTTGGACTCTGCGCTTGCGCAAAGTGCTTACCGGAACCGGTCGAGGAGTGCCTCCAGCGCCGGCCGCAGAAAAAGCAAACTCAAGTACAGCAGTACGGCCCCTATTGCTGCATTGTACTCGCGGTGCTTGCGATAGAGGGCCAGGGAGAAACCGCCTGAAGAAGGTTCCGCACCCGGTGCAGCGAGGGCAACTGCCTTACCGCTTTGAGCTTTGGCCGGAGTAAGGCGCGGGATCAGTCGTGGCACGAGTCGGCAATAGTCCTCGAAGCCGGTAAAGGTGTCGCGGAGAAATCGCTCTTCCCCGGCGATCACGGGAATGTAAATGATGGCGAACCCTGCCGCGAGCAACACCGCCAGCGGCCAACTGAGCAGGGCCACGGCAAAGCCCGCGGCCATCAGCATCGAACCCAAATAAAGCGGGTTGCGCGTGTAGGCGTAGGGACCGGTCACGGCCAGCTCGCAATTCTTTTTCACCGTGCCCGATGCCGCGGCGCGCAACGCGAGACCGGGCAATACTAGCACGAGGCTCCACGCGATCGCGGCCGGGTGCGCCGGACGGCGGGCCACTTCAAAAACATAGACCGCAGCGGTCACAAAGCCCAACGGCACGCGAATCCGCCGCGCCATCCATTGCATGGAGCGGACCTTTGGATGAGATTCGTGGGAGGTCATGAGGCGCGTTCCTCGGCCAGCAATTCATCTGCCGCGCGCATTACGTCTTCCGGCGCGATCGTCAACAAGCCCGGCTCGGGAGCATCGCGGCGGGAGTGGTCGCGGCGGCTGCCGGGGCTGCGCAGCACGCGGGCACGCGTGCCGTAGGGCCCGTTGCGACTGGGATCGGTGGGTCCGTAAATGCCCACTACCGGCCGCCCAAGAGCGGAAGCCAGATGCAACGGCCCCGTGTCGCCCCCCACGCAGAGAGCGATGCGGCGTGTGAGCTCGATCAACTGCGAAAGCGTGGTTGTAATGGGAACTGCGCCACCGGCCGAAATGGGCGCAGCCAGCGATTCTTCTCCGGGAGCAGCGTTCACCAGAACCTGCATGCCGCGGTCTTTCAATCCTTTTGCGACCGCCGCGTAGCGCTCAGGCGGCCAACGCTTGGCGCCCCAGCCTGCTCCGGGAATGACCAGCGCCAGCGGCCCGGCTCCAGCAGCAGCCACGGACTCCGCGAGCCAATCGTCACACCAGCTTTCCGCCTCGCGGTCGACGGGCAGTAAAGGAGCGGCGGCCGTAAGAGCATCGCCGGCCACAGCCGAAGCCAGCTCCACATCCTGCTCAATCACGTGCGCGCCGTGCGTCGCAATGCGCTCGGTAAAAAGCCAGTGCGCAGGCCACTCGCGGGGCCGGGCCTCGCCGATGCGCCGCACGCAGCCGGTCATGCCGCCGATCACGGCCGAGCGGATCGCGCCCTGCAGGTCGAGCACCGCGTCGTACTGGACGGAGCGCAGCTCACGGCGCAGTTCCTTGATCTGGCTAAGTGTCTTGCCGTTCAATGGATGGCGCTTCCAGGCGCGGCTGGCCGCAAAGTGCAGCCGGTCGACAACCGGCATCGCGCCGTCTCTGATCCCTGATCCCTGATCCCTGTTCCCTGCACTTAATAACGCCTGCCAGCGCGGCTCGACTACCCAGCCGATCTGCCACGCAGGATGCGCCTGGCGCAGCGCCGTCACCGCGGGCAGCGCGTGGAGAATGTCGCCCATGGCGCCAAGACGGACCACGAGCAGGCGAAAACTGGACTGCGTGTGCAAACTTCAATTTTCGCACAGCAACGCATAAGTAAACCCTTAAGGTGCAGCGGCCTTCCTTGGGGAACACGGCTCATCAGCGAGCGTTGGCGGCCGCCTATTATTCTGAAATGTGACGGCCAAGCCAACCCTACCTCCGAAAACGCCGCGCCGCAAGGTTTCTCTGCGATCGATTCTGCTGGGTCTCGCCATCGCAGTGGCGGGGCTTTGGCTGCTGGCCGCGTTCACGTTAGTAGCCGCAAAGTGGATCGACCCACCCACCACCGCCGTGCACATGGAGCGGCGCGTCGAGGCCTGGATTCACCACAAGCCCTATCGCCTGCGCTACCAATTCGTTCCCCTCAGCCAGATCTCGCCCGACATGCAACACGCCGTCATCGCCGCCGAGGACGGGCGCTTCTACGAGCACCATGGATTTGACTGGCATGCCATGGAAATCGCCGCCGAGGAGGACATGCAGGGCGGTCACCGAATCCGTGGCGGTTCCACCATCACGCAGCAGTTGGTCAAAAACCTCTTCTTCGGCACCGGCCGCTCCTATCTGCGCAAGGGTGCGGAGTTCACTCTCGTTCCTGTCGCCGAGTTCGTGCTCGGCAAGCAGCGCATTCTGGAACTCTACCTGAACGAAGTGGAATGGGGCCCGGGGATCTATGGCGTTGAAGCGGCGAGCCGCACCTACTATGGAACCTCGGCGCGGAAGATTGACCGCGAAGAGGCGGCGCGCCTGGCCGCAGTGTTGCCGTTGCCCCTGAAGCGGCGTCCCGAGCGCATGGATCACTACAGCGAGATCATTCTGGACCGCATGCGGGAAATGGGATGGTAAGAGCAGGAACACCGGGTGTAGCGCCGCTCTCCAGACCCCCGCAATGCAAATTGGCAACTGGCTATTCCCTATCTCTTGAAGAGGTCGATAGGCTCGGTGAAATCTGTAACGCGGATGTGGCGGGCCAGCGCCGGATGCTGCCGCTGAAGAGCTAAGAACATCTCCCAGGCCACGCGGCGATAGCTGAAGTGGCCCGCAGGCCCCGAACGCAGCTCCGTGATGTACTGCGCCTCGGCAAAATCCATTTTGAAAAGCGAGCGGATGCGCGTAGCCAGCGGAAACAGATACTGCGCCGATTGCGCGGCCTCGGCAGCAGGGCCAGCGGCGATCTGGCCGGCGGCGTGGTGCGCGGATTCGATGGCCGAGCGGTAATCGCCGAGGACGCCTGCCGCGGCCAGAATGTCGAAATCGTTTTGGGGTCCGGCCGGCAAATCCCCCGCGCCGGGTGTCTCGTAGCCGTGCCACGAAGTGAATCCCTGGATGATTTGCGTGCAGCGGCGATGGCGGTGCATGTCGCGGAAGCCGCCGATGTCCATCAGTAAATCGAACCGCAGCGCGGCTCCCGCGTGAAACGCGCGAAGCAACTCGTCGTGCCGGCCACGGTGCTTCACCCCTAGTTCAATCAAATCCAAAACCCGTGAGCCGGACAGCCCCGAAACATGATCGCGAATCGATCGGTAGGGGTGGTGGCTGACCGAGTAAAGAAGGGTCGCCGCAAGTTCGACTTCGAGGGATTCGGTGCGCTCCACCAGGTCCACCAGCGGCGCCGACGCGATGCGCAGATTCTTGAGAACTTCCGCCGCAGCCTGCGCCAGTTCGGCTTGAGATTCGATGAGGTAAGGATTGGGCTGTGCATATTTCACGAGCGTAGGCGCGGTGCGAACTTCGCGAGTGAAAAGAGCCGCTGCTTCCGCGGCGAGGGAACCACAGTGCTCGCCCGCTGCAGAAAGTTTGTCGATGAAGGCCTGGGCGGCGCGCGTGTTCAGGTTCCAGGCAGGGCCGATGGCAGCATCGCGCAGTTTTTCACCCAGCAGCCGCACCTCGGCGGTAGGGCTTGAGAGCAGCCGCGACACCTGAGTTTCAAGCGTGCGTGCGCTCACAATTTGCCCAAGTGACGTGTTGGTGGCAAGCGGCAGCAGGTAGCGGGCAACGTCAAAGGCTCGCGCGCGGAGCGTGCGCTCATAAGCCTCTGGCTTCAGCGCCTCGGGCCGCGCGACGCGGCCGCGCAGCAATTCGAAAACTGCGGCGGAAACGCGCTGGTAGGCGTCGAAGAGATTTTCGATGGTTTGGGAGTAAAGCTCCGCCGAGGCGGAATCCTCTCCAAAACCAGGAAAATACCAGCCCGATTCGAGGAAATTTTGATAACGCGTCGACCGTTCCTGACCGTCCCAGCGCGCCTCGTCGACGAGTACGACGGCGGCCAGCAGGCTCAGCCGCTCCACCGCGAATGCGATGTGGGCCAGGTCGGCGATGGAGCGATGGCCGTACTGAAAATAGAAGGTATTCAGAAACTGTTCGGCGCGCTGGGCGCTGATCTCGCTCAGGGACTCGCGCATGGAGAGCGAAGACCGGGAGTATTTGGCCATGGCGAAGGCCAGGATCTCTGGATCGGCGCCATGGACGGCGAAAACTTCAGATTGCGTGCGTGCGCCCGGGGGCAAAAAAGATTCGCTGGACATGAGGATCGTCTCGCGGACAGAATACGTCATAGAGCCTGCTATTCACTTTGGCGCGCAGGGCGGGGTATGTTCCTCAATGGCTAATGATTCACTTTTGCACCTGCAAAGGTGAATAATAGCCGTAGCCGGAAGGCGAAGCGCCGAAAGAGCGCAACCCGGGACGCGCGCGAGCGCCGAACCACGCGTTTGGGGACAGGAGTTTTTGGTGCGGGAGTTTCTGGTGCGGACGTCGCACAAGCCGCGGCCCTTGCCGCCGGGACGCTGGGCCATGACCCAGCGCTGGAACGATCTGCTTTTTGCGCACTGGCCCATCGTCGGCTCCGTAATGGACGCATTGCTTCCGGAGTGGCTTGAAGCCGATTCGTATCAGGGATCGGCGTGGTTGGGAGCGGTGCCCTTCTGGCTGGACCGCATCAAAATCCGCGGCGTACCGCCCATTCCAGGGCTGCGCAACTTTCCCGACCTGAATTTGAGGACCTATGTGCGCGACCGGCTCACGGGAACGCCGGGAATCTACTGTTTTTCTGTCGATTCCAGCAACCTGCTGGCGGTAGCGGTGGCGCATGTCGCCTATCACCTGCCCTACAAGCTGGCGGAGATGCATCTCGAGCAACGATCGGAACGGGAATTCGCGTTTTACAGCCGGCGGCGTTTCTCGCGGCCCCCGGTCATCTTCAAGGCACGCTACCGGGGACTGGGACCGACGCATAAGACGGCGGAGATTCCGCCCGGATCGCTCGAGTACTTCTTTTCCGAGCGCAATTGCGTGTTCAGCACCAATCGAGCCGGACAACCGATACGCGCCAACCTGCACCATGTCCCCTGGCCGCTTGAGGAAGCTGAGGCGGAGATTGAGCGCAACGATCTGGCGACGGCGGTAGGCATCGAGTTGCCAAAGATGGAGCCCGTGCTGCACTACTCGCGGCGTCTGGCGGTCTACATCTGGCCGGCAGAGCTGGTGCACTCCGCACTCGCGGCGCACCCGGTCACGGTGGCGGCGACCCCGACGTAAAAAAAGCCAGCAGGCAATAGGGAACAGGGAACAGTGTGAGTGATCGGTCCACCCGCATTCACACTCACACGTCACACAACCGTTCGCTACCGACTGCCTTATAATCAGCCGTGGAAAGGCGCGGCCTTCTCCGCGCAGAGGTCAACAAAAAACATGAGCGATTTGCAGGGAAGAATTGCGCTTATAACCGGCGGTGCGCAGGGCATTGGGCGCGCCATTGCCGACGAGCTGGCCGCGGCCGGCGCGGTCATCGTGTTGGCCGACGTGAATGAGGCCAAGCTGGCGGAGACGGTAGCCGAGATGAAGGCCCAGGGCATCGATGCCTCGGCGTTCACCGTGAACGTGTCGAGCCAGGACTCGATCGAGGCCGGGGCCAAGGCAATTATCGAGAAGTTTGGCAAGGTCGAAATCCTTGTCAACAACGCCGGCATTACGCGCGACAACCTGATGCTGCGCATGAAGCCCGCGGACTGGGACCTGGTGCTGAGCATCAACTTGACGGGAGCTTTTCTGCTGACCCAGGCGCTGCTAAGCCCCATGCTCAAGAATCGCTGGGGACGCATTGTGAATATTGCCAGCGTGGTAGGCCGCGCGGGCCAAGCGGGCCAGGTGAACTACGCGGCATCGAAGGCGGGCCTGATCGGGCTCACGCGTTCGCTGGCGCGCGAAGTGGCCTCGCGGAACATTACCGTGAACGCGGTAGCGCCGGGATTTATTGAAACCCCCATGACGGCAGTCCTGAGCGAAGAAGTGAGCAAGGCCATGCTGGCCACGGTCCCCCTCGGGCGCCGCGGCACACCCAGGGATGTGGCGCAAGCGGTCAAGTTCCTGGCCTCGGACGCGGCGTCGTACATTACCGGCCACGTGCTGGATGTGAACGGCGGCATGTTCATGGGCGGCTAGTGTCCTGTCCCTAGAGTTCGCAACATAAATACTGCGGCCAGCATAAGTACTGCAGTCATTCTGAGCGATAAGAAAACAGCATGTCATCCTGAGCGAAGCGGGCCGCCAATGCGGTCTGCGAAGTCGAAGGACCTGCATTTGCTTCGCAGCGAACTTTGGACGCCCCGGCGTCATCCGCCGCATTTTCGGACAATCTTTCAAGAGCTTCTGCGCCCCGCCGATAGACCTTTCGGAGGGGCACGAATGGCGACGCACCTCGAAACTCCTGTCAACACCAGGTCCGTCAGCAACGTACCGGAACCGGATCTGGCGATTGGCATGCGCTACGTGGCGCGCCAGCCCATCCTCGATCTGCATGGCAAGGTGCACGGCTACGAACTGCTGTTTCGCGATGGTCCGCAAGCAGTATTCAGCGGAGACGGCGACTTGGCCACCCGTACCATGATCGACAACGCGGTGCTTTTCGGGTTGGGGAGGCTGACCGGCGACCTTCCGGTTTTTCTCAACTGTACGGAAGAGGCCCTTACCGGCCAATTGGTGCATATTCTGCCCGCGGGCATGACGGTTCTAGAAATCCTTGAGACTCTCGACCCCTCTCCGGCACTGATCAACGCATGCCAGCATCTGAAGGCGCGCGGGTTCCGGCTGGCGTTGGACGATTTCACTTGGAAGCCCGGCATCGAGCCGCTGGTGGAAATTGCCGACTACATCAAGGTGGATTTTGCCATCTCCAATAAACAAGACCGGCGCGAGCTTTTGCAGCGGCTCCGGGGCGTTACGGTAGCCCTCATCGCCGAGAAGGTGGAAACGCAGGAGGAGTACCTGAGGGCGCGCGATGAAGGCTTCACGCTCATGCAGGGCTTCTACTTCTGCCGCCCCGTGCTGATGAGGAACCACAAGGTTCCTGCCAACCGGCTGCAGCACGTGGAAATCCTGCGCCTGCTGCAGGACGAATCCATGGACATGCATGAACTGGCCGGGCTGGTAAAGCGCGACACTTGCCTCACCTACCGCCTGCTGCGGCTGATTAATTCGCCGGTGAGCGCCATGCGGCAGGAAGTGCAGTCGGTGCAAGCGGCGCTGATCGCGGTGGGCGAAGAGACCTTCCGCCGTCTGGCCACGCTGGCCATTACCAGCGAGATGAACGCTGGCCAGCCCATGGAATTGCTGCGCATGGCCTTTGTGCGCGGACGCTTTTGCGAACTGGCCTCAGTGCTTTGCGATCTGCACCCCACGGAGCAGTATCTGCTGGGGATGATGAGCCTTCTGCCTGCGATGCTGCGAGTGCCGATGAGCAACCTGACGCCCTTGCTGCCGCTGCGCGACGAGATTCGCCGCGCCCTGGAGGGCGAGAAGCTCCCGGAGCGCGCCTTGCTCTGCTGGCTGGAGGCCCACGAATACGCCGACTGGGCGACCTGCGATCTGGTCACGAAGCTGCAAGGCCTGAACGCCGGCGATCTACTGGTGTGTTACGAAGAAGCCTTGCAGTGGGCTGAAGCCGCGCTGCATTTTGCCTGAGATTCGCCAGCCGCACCACTCCTGCCTTGCGCGCCAGTACGCACCCACAAAACAACCCGGCTCAGGAGAGCAAAAGGCCTCCCGGCCTGTGCTAGTATCCCTCCAAGTATTGATTGCACAAATCGGAGGGATGCTGTGAACGAACCGGGTATTCCTGTGCCTCTTTACGTATCGACTTCCGCTCCTCTACCGCAGGGAGCGCTCACCTTCGGTCAGATCCTCGACCGCGTATATCGCCTCATGCGGGCGCATTGCAAGCTCTTTTGCGGCATTGCGAGCGTTCCTGCGGCTGCTGTCTTCCTGTTCACTGCGGCCTTGGTGAGTTTCGAGGTGAAAATCTTTGGCGCGCTAATGGCCGGCAATCCCATCTCGCTGCCAGCCTTTCCCATGTATTTCATCGTGATCTTCCTCATCGGCGAGCCGCTTCTTCTCCTCGTTTGTGCGCTTTATCTGCCGGCCGCTATCCATGCCGCTGTTCAAGCCGATCGCGGGGTCACTGTCACCTTTCGCCAAGCCTATCGCGCAGCCTGGAGCCGCTTTGGCCGTTACTTGTGGCTGATGATTCTATGGACTCTTTACCTGGCTGTGCCGATCGTCGTGCTCGCGGCGTCGATTGCCATTCCCACTGCGTTGATGCACCTTTCCGCGGGAACTGCCCCGGGTTCCGGCTTCCCGTTCATCCTCATTCCACTCATCGTGCTCATGTACCTGTGCGTGATCGCCTATGCCATCCTGATCTCCCTGCGCTTCGCGCTGGCCTACCCGGCAAGTATGGAGGAAGATCTGACGGCACGGGCGGCTCTCCGGCGTAGCGCCCAACTCACGCGCGGTTCCAAGGGGCGTATCTTCCTGGTGATCCTGGTGGTCTACGCAGCCGTGTACGCGGTGCAGCTTGCCTGCATGCTGGTCCTTGGCGTCCTGGCATCGTTGGTTGCATTGGGAGCCATGTTGGCGCATGTCGCGGTGGGATCTCCGGCATTTTTCACGCTCGTGGGCCTTGGCGTGCTGGGTTACGTGCTGACGATTGTCGTCACCGTTTTGCTCGCCTACTCGGCCCTCACCACGGCATTGGCCGTGCTCTACCACGACCAGCGGCTGCGCAAGGAGAGCGCTTCGCCCGCTCCCGCGCCGTAGCTCCGGCCGCGCGCCACGCACGCGGGTGGGTTGCCCCATCCTGAACGCGCTTTGTGCGTTTAAGGTGGGATCGCACGGGCCTCAACTCACGGGCTTTGTAACAAGGGCACGGCTTTACAGGCTGTTACGAAACTCGAAATCGAGGCCACATTTTGGGTGCGATCATCTTGCCGAACCCAACATCTTGTGGTGAATTTTGAAATTCCTCGAGTTTCGTAACAGCCTGTTTAGCCGGGCCAAAGACGCTGCAGAAAACTAGATGGGGGCTTCGGCCCCCGAAGGAAGATCTTCTCGAAACTGTCCCGCCACCTTAAATCCCGCCGCGAGCGGCGCCCGCGTATACTGGCGCGTGGCCGGAACAGTGCGAACCAGCCGTCCCCCACGGAGGAATCATGCCCACTCTTCGCCACGCCGGGGTCGGTCTGTTCGCGCTATTCGTCGCCGCCGGATTTCTGAACGCGCAGACGCCCGGCATCGCGGGCTGGAAGACCTCTCCGGTCTCTGTGATTTCGCCCAACGGCCAGATTGCGCTGACGCTTTCCGACAGCGGCGCGGCAGGTCTTGTGTATTCCGTCGAGTTCCATGGCAAGCGGCTGATCGTCGAATCAAAACTGGGCCTGGAACTGGTGGGGCAGCCGCCGCTGGGACCCTTCATGAAGCTCGCCGGCATGCAAACGGATAGCGCCGACGACACCTATGCGCTCCCCGTGGGCAAAACGCGCACCGTACGCAACCACTACAACGGCGTACGCGCGGATTATTCTGATTTGGATGGTCGCAAACTTTCCATCGAAGTGCGCGCCTTCGACGATGGCGTTGCCTTTCGCTATCTGGTTCCCAAACAGCCGGCGATCGGCCAAACGCGCATTGCGCACGAGTTAACGCAATTCTCCTTTGCCAAAGACGCTTCCACCTACCCGCTGATCCTGGATGGATATCAATCGTCGTGGGAGGACGAGTATCAACTGCGCAACGTGAGCGGTCTGCACCCGGACTGGCTCATCGGCTTGCCGTATCTCGCCAACGAGCCGGGCGTGGGATGGGTGGCCATCACCGAGGCGGACATCGAGCACTACTCCGGCATGTACCTGCGCAAGACAGAGGGGTTTGCGAGCCGCGCAGTGCATGCCGATCTCTCGCCGCATGAGGATCGCGCGGGCAACATCGATCCCAGTTATGCGGTCGAAACGGAAACCCCGTTCTCAAGCCCCTGGCGCGTGCTGATGATTGCCGACCAACCGTCGCAGCTCGTCGAATCGAACATTGTGCTCAATCTCAATCCGCCGTCGCAGGTCGCCGACACCTCGTGGATCAAAGCCGGGAAATCGGCGTGGGACTGGTGGAGCGGCGACGCGGCGCCCAGCCTTACGGTGAAGCCGGGCGTGACGACCGAGATCATGAAGCACTACATCGACTTTGCCTCGGCGTCGGGCTTCCCGTACATGCTGATCGATGCGGGATGGGAGGCCAGGGACCCGAACCCTCCGCCAGACCGGCCGCGCCAGGCAGACATTACGCACGTGTCGCCCAACATCGACATGCCCGAGCTGCTGCGCTACGCCAAAGAGAAGAACGTGAAGCTGTGGCTGTGGGCGCATTGGACGTCAGTGGACGCGTATATGGACCAGGCCTTTCCGCTCTTTGAAAAATGGGGTGTCGCGGGCGTCAAAATCGACTTCATGAATCGCGACGATCAGTGGATGGTGGAGTGGTATCGCAAAGTCGTGGCCGCGGCGGCCGAGCATCACCTGATGATCGATTACCACGGCGCATTCAAGCCGGACGGGGTGCGGCGCACGTATCCAAACCTGATGACGCGCGAAGGCGTGATGGGCAAGGAGTATCTGAAGGGGACGGCGCGGGTAACGCCTGCCCAAAACGCCACACTGCCCTTTACGCGCATGCTGGCCGGGCCCATGGATTACACGCCGGGCGCATTCAACAACACCAACCTCGAGCACTTCGTTCCGCGGCATTTTATGCCCATGGGACTGAACACGCGCGCCCAGGAGCTGGCCCTGTACGTGATCTTCGAGAGCGAGCTCCAGATGGTGTCGGATGACCCGGAGGCCTATGCGGGACAAAAGGAATTCGATTTCATCAAGCGGGTTCCGTGCACGTGGGACGAGGTGCGCTCGATCGGCGGCATGCCGATGCAGTGGATCACGCTGGCGCGACGCAGCGCGAGCGATTGGTATGTCGGTTCGCTCACCGACTGGAACGCGCGCGACGTGAAGGTGCCGCTGAGTTTCCTGGGCGATGGCAAATACGTCGCGGAGATTTACGCCGATGCGCCGGATGCGGCCGATCAACCGACACACACGGTACTGACTCGTCAAACGGTAGACCGCACGACGGTGCTCGACGTGCACATGGTTTCCGGCGGCGGCAACGCCATCTGGATCCACCCCGTAGAGTAGCCCCGATCTACCCCGGGAAGCCTTTGAATCTTTGCGGCCGGAGGCACATCTGAGAAAATAATGGCAGTGAATCCACGGCATCATTTTGACTTCATGCTAATCGCGCCCGCGATCTTTCTATTGGCTTTGATGGAGATTTGCGCCGGAGCGAAGTGGGCGCGTGGCCAGAACCCGACGTCGGCGGCCAATCCCTTCTTTGGCAGCGTGACCGTTCAGCCGGTCACCGGCGAACCCCTCAAGTTGTCCTTGGATGACGTCATCCAGCGGGGCCTGAAAAACAACCTGGGACTGAAAGAAGCTGAGAACGGCGAGAAAACGCTGCACGGCATGAGGAACGAGGCGCTCCAGGAGTTTTTGCCGACCATCTGGCTCACCGGCGACACCGGCTACTATATGCACGATCTGGCGGCGCTCGGTTTCGGCCCCAGCGTGATTGCCGAGTTCACGCCCTTGTTTCCCGGCGGCAAAATACCGGTCGGCCTCTCCAACATTACGCGCGACGATCTCACCGAGGGGCAGATTCACTTTAGCCAGATCCTGTTTTCTGGCCCCGTCATCCAGGGCTGGAAGGCGGCAGGCGCGGCGGAGCGGTCGGCATATTTCAACAAGATGTCGGCGCGCGGCGAGGTGGTGCAGCAAGTGGCGACCGCATATCTGCGCGCGGTTGCCGACCAGAGCCAGGTAGAGAACGCCAAGGCCCTCGTCGCCCAGGCGCAGCTGCTGCTGGACCACGTTCATGCGGCGCACCAGGCCGGGACCGTGGCTAATCTGGATGAATTGCGCGCCCGCGTGCAGCTTGAGGCGCAGCAGCAGGCGCTGATCGCGGCCCAGAACCAGCAGGCGAAGGATTTGATTCTTCTCGAGCGCGAGATCGGCATCGATCCCGGACAGGAGATTACGCTCACCGATCCGGCGCCCTACAGCGACTTGGCCGAGCAGACGCCGGAAGAGGTGCGCGCCTTGGCTTACCGCAGCCGCCAGGACTACCAGAACCTGCAGAACCAGGCCGTTGAGTATAAAGCGGTGCACGCGGTATATCGCAGCCAGCGGCTGCCCACGTTGAGTTTTTATAGTTACTACGGCACCAGCACCGTGAACGGTGCGGGCACGCACGGCGATTTCGTTGCCATCGGTACGCTGAATTTTCCTATCTTCCGCGAAGCGAGGCTGCGGGGCGATGAGGACGCGTCAAAGGCGGAGATGGACTCGGTCGACGCGCAGCTTGCCGACCTGCGCAACCACATCGACGAACAGGTACGGGCGGCCCTGCTCGATGTGGGCGCGAACAAGCAGCTCGTGGACGTGGCGCGATCGAACGTGGACCTGGCCACGCGCGCACTCAGCGATGAGACCGACCGCGTGAACGCCGGCGTCGACGACAACCTGCCCCTGGTGACCGCCCAAGCCACCTTGGCCACCGCCGAAAACAACCTGGTCGAAAGCCTGTATCAGTACAACGTGTCAAAGCTGCTGTTGGCGCGCGCCGCCGGCATCCTGGAGCAGCAGTACCGGGTGTATTTGGGACGGTAAAGGCAGGTTTCAGATTTCAGAGATCAGGTTTCAAGGCTGCGCGGCCTGGCATTCACGGCATATCAGGCCGGCATCGTCGATAAAGGTGATATGAGAGCCACCCTACGGCTCGACGACGACCTCGTGCGCCAGGCGCAGGAGTACGCCGGAATCACCGACAGGACCGCGCTGCTGCGCGAAGCGTTGAAGGCTCTGATTCATTTTGAAGCGTCGCGCAAGCTCTCCGCGCTTGGCGGCACCATACCCGAACTCGAAGATATCAAGCGTCTGAGAGTCGATCGTTTGTGATCCTGGCGGATACGACGACCTGGATCGATCATCCACGGCGTCACAATGTGCAACTGTGAGCACTGCTCGACGGCAGGGCTGGCCCACGGCGTATCATTCCCACAAATCATTCCAGGCGAACAGCGGCGATTTGAATCGCTGCGGTACGGATTCATAGCCGGCTCCGCGTGGAGAAGGGCGTAGGTATGCGCAGATTTCTGGCTTTGATTGCGACGTGTCTTCTTGCTTTTTCGAGTTCTCTTCAAGGACAGATGCGGCACGTCGACGACAAGGACCTGGCCGCGTACCTTGCGGGGGTTACAGAGCGGGGCCGCGCACTCTACGCCTACGATCAGGCCGCGTGGCACGGGACCGACGCGTTTTTAGCGCTGCATCCCGACACCAATGGATTGGCCCACTACATCTGCCTGAAAACCCCCGCGGGCTGGGAAGTAGTGTTTCCCAGGTGGAACGAAACGCACGACCGGCTGATGGTGGCCTACGAAGCGAAACAAGCGGGAGGGCCCGAAAGCTACACGGCTGTGAAGTACGATCCGCCGCGGGAAGGACCGGACGATCTGGTTGCGAAAGAGCGGGCGCTGGAATTGGCGATTGGAGACTTTGGGACTCCGAACCGCTCGTACAACACCGCGATTCTTCCCTCTGAAGACGGAAATCTATACGTCTACCTTTATCCAGGACAGACGAAGAGCGATGTTTGGCCATTAGGCGGCGATGTGCGCTACACAATTTCGGCGGATGGCAAACGGATCGTCGAGAAAATTCAACTGCACAAGGCAATCCTGGACATGGAGTTTGATCCCGCGGAACACCCCGTCGCGGGCATCCATGGGCACGTGTTAAGCGACGTTCCGGAAGATACCGATGTTCTGTATGTGCTCACGCGAAGGCCATCGATGCCCGAGTACATCGGCGCGGGCAAGCGCGTGTTCATCGTGAATACCGACGGCAGCATCCAAGTTGAAAAGAAGAAATAGCCCACGATGGCGGACAGGCGCACCCGTGTAATTTAGAAACCAGAGGATGTTTCCCCATGCCTCAACGAATGAAGATTGTCTACTACGTCGCGTCCGATGCAGCCGCACTCGCCGCGCGCGCGGCGCAGTATTTTGTGGAGCAGGCAGAACGCGCCGTGGCTGCACGGGGCTGGGCAAGGATCGCCATCAGCGGCGGGTCCACGCCCAGGGCGGCGTTTGCCCTGCTGGCCGATCCCGCCGAGCCGTGGCGGGCGCGAATGCCGTGGTCGAAGCTCGACCTTTGGTGGGTCGACGAACGCTGCGTGCCGCCGGATGACCCCGACTCGAACTACCGCATGACGCACGAGGCCATGCTCGACCACGTGCCGCTCCAGCCGGAGCAGATTCATCGCATGGAAGGCGAGCTGGAGCCGGAGGCAGCCGCGGCGCGGTACGAGTCGGAGCTGCGCAACGGCTTCCGCTTGGAGGGCGCGGAACTGCCCCGTTTCGATGTCGTCCAATTGGGGATGGGTCCGGATGGACACACTGCGTCTCTTTTTCCCAACACTCCGGCCCTGCACGAGCTGGGTCGCCTGGCCGTCGCCAACTATGTCGAGAACAAGGACGCCTGGCGAGTCACGCTGACCTGGCCGGTGATCAACCATGCGGCCGAGGTCTTCTTCCTCATAGGCGGAACGGATAAAGCGCAGATTCTAAAAGAGGTATTTATGGGCGCGCGGCATCCTGAACGACTGCCCAGCCAATTGATCAGGCCCGCGGGCGGTATACTGACGTTGCTTCTGGACCGGGCAGCAGCGGCCCTGCTGCCGACGCCAGATCCGCAAGGCTGTGGGGTTCTCGAGAGGACGGAATGATTCTGGCAGGCGATGTAGGCGGCACCAAGGTTCACCTGGCGCTGTTTGATTTTATTGATGGCAACCTGAAGCACGCACGCGACAAGCAGTTCCCGGCCAAGGAATATTCGGGCCTGGAAGCGATCGTGAAGGAGTTTGTCGTTTCAGAAAAAGTGACCGCGGCGTGCTTTGGCGTGCCGGGACCGGTGCGGGAGGGGCGACTGCGGCTCACCAATCTGCCCTGGACGCTGGACAGCCGCGAGCTATCACGCAATTTGAAAATTGATTACGTATTTCTTATCAATGATTTGCAGGCGAATGGGTACGGCATCGCCGAGCTCGGACCGGAACAGATTTACACCTTGAGCGAGGGTGATGCCCGGCAGGTGGGAAACCGTGCGCTGATCTCGGCCGGAACGGGGCTGGGCGAGGCGTTTCTGGTGTGGGATGGGCGCGACTACGTTCCCTACGCATCGGAGGGCGGCCACTCGGACTTTGCGCCGCGCAACGAGGACGAGATCGACCTCCTGCGCTTCCTGAAGCAGAAATACGATGGGCGCATCAGCTTTGAACGCGTCGTGAGCGGGCAGGGGCTCACTAACTGTTACGAGTTTCTCCGCGAGGTCCGGGGCATGGAAGAGCCGGCGTGGCTGGCTGAGCGCATGACCCAGGAAGACCCGAACGCGGCCATCACTGAAGCGGCGCTCAAGGCCAGGAGCGCGCTCTGTGAGAAGGCGCTCGACATGTTTGTTTCGGCCTACGGCGCAGAGGCCGGCAATCTGGCGCTGAAGATTCTGTCGGTGGGCGGCCTTTACGTAGGCGGCGGCATCGCGCCGCGCATTTTGGAAAAGCTCAAGGACGGAACGTTCATGAGGGCCTTCACCGACAAGGGGCGCCTGAGCCAGTTGCTGGTGAATACGCCGGTGCGTGTGATTCTGGAGAGCCGCACGGCGCTGATCGGCGCGGCCGCGTACGCTGAGGCGCGCGCTGCAGAGCTAAGCGGCATTTCGCCGCGCGCGGGTAGCGTAAAGTTTTAGCAGCCTGAACGGGCACAATTGCAAAACTCGAACCTGACGGGCCGGGACGGTCATTCGGGTTTCCAGGCCGTCATGCTTCATGGCGCCGATTTCATCTGTTGGGCAAGGACCTGGCGGTAGAGGTCGCATTGCGGACCGCGAAGAGGACTGGAGCTGACGCCGGTGTTGCCGTCCTGCGTGAAGCGAAGGTAGCTTTGCGTCTTGTCGAGCCCAGGCCAGCGCGGAAGGCTCGTGCCGTTCGGGTCGCCTGTGCGCGCAAAGTTTGTCCAGTAAGCCCGCATCAGATCGGCAAGGTGCATGTCGGAGGCGCCGAAATTGCCGCCGATATTGCCGGATTTTGGGAAGTATCCGAAGACGTACGGAAGTTCGGCAGAGTGAAGCGCTCCCTGCGCTTCCTGGCCGGGGGTCGCGTGGTCGAATTCGTACTCGAACGTGGCGTGATGGGCGTATGTGTGCCATAGCGCTTCGGTCGTGATCGGGCAATGGAACAGGCTATCTGCGTTCCACTGGACGCCGGCAGAGCCATAGAGTGCATCAGGGGTGCCCTGGCCGTCGCCGGTGAGACCGTAGAGCGCGAGGGCTTGAGACGCAAGAGCACCATCGGTGCGTGTGATGGCGGCGCGTAATGCATCGACCGGCTCCGTGTTGCCGAATTCATGCGACGTAGTGCCGATAAGGAGCGGGATTGGGGCTTCACCGCCTGCTGCAAAGACAGCGGCAGGAGAACGCGGCAGAACCCAGCCGTCGACATTGGGACCGAAACCGGGCCACTCGGTTGCGAGGTTGCCGAGTTTTGCAATCAGCTCCGGCGCGGGAATCTTTCGCAGAGCGGCGATGCCGGCAGCGCCTGCGGGGACATCAAGCGCGGCCGCGGCGGTGAGGCCGCGCTGTTCCGCGTAAGCAAGTGGAACAACTGGCGGTGCGAATGCTGCGCCACTTTCGGCGATGGCTTTTTCGAAAAGCCCGGCAGCGAGCGGCGAGGTCATGAGCATGCCGGTGTCCATGGCACCGGCAGACTGGCCGAAGACGGTGATGTTGTTGGGATCGCCCCCGAAATCGGCAATGTTGTCGTGGACCCAGTGGAGCGCGAGGATCTGGTCCATCAATCCGTAGTTACCTGAGGCGTGACGCGGCGACTCCGCGGTGAGCGCCGGATGCGCGAGAAAGCCGAAGACGCCGAGCCGGTAGTTGATGGTCACAAGCAAGACTCCGTGATCGGCCAGCGTCCCGCTGTTATACAGATCGCCCGACCCCGAGCCGCCGATATTCGCGCCGCCATGAATCCAGACCATGACCGGAAGAGGTTTTGCGGCCGGCCATGCGGGAGTGACGACGTTGAGATAGAGACAGTCCTCCTGGCCATGCTCGGCGTCATAGCGGTTCCAGGCGCCGCTGAGCAAAGGCTGCGTGCAGGATGCCCCAAAAGTGTTTGCATCGCGGACTCCGGCCCATGGTTTGGCGGGCAGGGGTTCGTGCCAGCGCAGGTCGCCAACCGGCGGTTGCGCGTACGGCACCCCGAGAAACTCCGCACCGCCGCCGGGCCGCGCGATACCGCGGTTCAATCCGGCAGTGGTGCGGACGACCAGAGGGCTGGAGAGGGGATCGGACGGTGCCTGGGCGCTCGCCGCGCAAGCAGATAGAAGCAGGACGGCGAGCGGAGAAAGAATGATAACGGGAAAAATAAGAGCGACCTTGCAACCGCGGGCGGGTTTTCGCACCGGGTCTCCTTCCTGAACTTGCGATGATGGAGAATTCTAACAACTTCGCACGGAATTGCCGCCGGGGCACCATCGCAGACGCACCGTAGAAGTTTTGCCCGCGCCCGCACGTAAACAGCCAGCAACCGTAAAGGGCATGTTCAAATGACGAAGCTGCCAGTGAGCCGGTTCTTGCATAGCGGAGCGCGAATAGCAATCCGCAGGCGCATGTGACGGTGCCGGCATTGCTGCACCCCAGAGCTCGTTGCCCCACTCTTGCGACGCCCTTTTGTCGCAAGGGTGGGAAACCACCATCGCTGGCTGCAGCATCTCGGGTCCCGTTGTAAAGCTCGAGGCGTAACGGAACGCGAGAAGGCCAGCCGCGAAGGCTAGCCGCTTTGCTGTCTGCCAAGCCAGATCTTCCTTCATGGGCCGAGCGTGTAAGTCACGTTGACGATGGTTTCAACCTCCACGGGCTCGCCATTGAGCAAATACGGCTTGTATTCCCACTGAGAGACGGCCCACACGGCCGAGGCAACAAGCGAGGGCCATGGAGCCTCGATGACGTGGAGTTCGTGAACCCTGCCGTCCCTGCCAATGATGGCTCCGAGCACGACTTTTCCGGAGACGCGTGCGTCTTTTGCATCCTGCGGATAAATGGGCGTCACCTTCTTGAACAGGAGCCCGACGGCCACCGTGTTTGATACCGGCACCTTGTCGATCCCCGGAAACTTCGCGTGAGAATCCGGCACCAATGCCGGATCGGCCGGAGAAAGGCCTGCAACCGATTCCATTTTCGCTGAGAGAATCTCGCGCCTACCGTCAAAGAAAGCTAATTCTTTGGGCAGGAAGCGTCCCTGTACCTCCACAATGGCCTCGAATCCCTCGGTAATGGTCCCGAAGGAATACTTGATCCGCAACGCAGGCACGATGGGGTCAAAGCAATAGGTCGGGAAGAGGCCGAGCGGAATGACTTGGAGTTGCCCGTGCTGCGGCATCAGGGGAACGACCATAACGCAAGGCAGTTTCGCATTGCCCACTTTCAATTCTTCGCGATCGAGGCGAACCTTGGTTGCATCGAGGTCGCCCGCGTCCGGGAGCGGAGACAGAAAAGCTGATTGGAGCTGGGATTCGAAGTAGCTGAGCCCCTCGCCGGAAGAAAGATAGGCATGCTTGCCGTCCGCCGTATACCAATCAGTGTGCGTAACGCTCGGCCGCGTCCAGGTACTGCGGTAAACCTTCGGCGAAGCCCACCAATATTCAAAGGTCCCCTGCTCAGCGGCGTTCCCCTTGTCGTCGTAGAGCTGGTAAGACGCCTTCAAATGCCAGGGCTTCAGCGCCGCATCACTGAAATCGTAGAAGGGCGCAGCAGCAGCGAGAATCGCGCGAGGATCTTTCGGCAGACCTTGCGCCGGAGCGGCAGCGGTCTGCGCAAGCCCCTGAAAACCTGCCACAAGGCAGAAAACGAGCACAAGCTGTGAACGCATGGTGCGGACAGGTTAGCAGGCAACGCGAAACTGCGCCAAATCGCGAAGGCAGCTCGCGTCGATTGGAACTCACCGACCAACCACGGGGATTACCAACCCGCTAAAGATGTGCGGCCGCACCGATACGCGGGTTTATTCTGGCTGCAGCGCGCCGGCCACCATCCACAGACGTGGCAATCCATGCACAAGCACCGCGCACGAAGGAGCTCGGACCCTGATGCGATGGCTCGGTGGGTGGATTCTTCGCGTGCTTGCCGCATTTATGGTCGTGGTGCTTGTGTCCTTTGCCATCGACTGGGTGTTGTACGTCGTGCGAGGGTCACCGCAGTCCAGCGTCACAGTGAGTCAATTCATGTCGGTTCCGCTCAAGGGCCAAAAGACCGAGTATGACTTTCTCGGAACCACAGACGTTGCCTGCGATCTCGCGCTGTTTCCTCACGGCGGAGAAACGCCCTGCTGGTACCTCAAGAGCCATTCCGACCAATGGGAGAATGTGGGAACGCCGCAATATTAGAGCCGTTCCATCGCGGTGATACCCATTAGCGGTGCCCCGATCCCTCGCTCTTGAGGATCGGCGGTGATGCTAGCTCAAACGCCTGCCACACTTATTTTGGAATCGTTCCAAACGATTGCAGATCGCGCGCCGTCCCTCGCGACAGCACCGTAAACATGCGGTTGTGATGAGAGTCACGCCAGAAGATTCGAGATAGTGGCTAGGATCGAAGAGTATTTTCCCCCATCGGTCATGTATAGCCGCACACAAAACGAAAACGGCAGCTACAACTCACGTTGCCTCGACTGCTTTATGACCATCGCTTCCTGCGTGCAGACGGAGAATGAGCTCGACGTGCGCGAGGCGCATCATATGTGCCCGGAAAAGGCCCTGGCGCAAATGCTGGCCGAGGACCGGGCAGCGGCCGCGCACGCGGCGCGCAACTGACGCGATTCGGCTTCATCTTCCCTGAAGTAGAGTTGCGGTCTCTGCCGAGGACGATGCGAATGCTCACCCGGACAAGTGTGAGAATCCACTGAGAGTTCACTTTGGCGGCGCACAATCTTGACCCGCTGCAAATGCGTCTGACGCGCGCCCTACTCTAGCCGAATCAGCACTGCAGAATAACCCGGAATGCGTACATGCAGCTTGCCGAAATGGGCCTGCAGCGGCTCGCTGGCGCGAGGGTGAAAGTGCACATTGCTCCTCACTACGTTTCCCCCAAACGTGATCCCATCCTTGGCGTCGATCGCCGAAGCCTCGAGGCGCTCCACGCTCGCGCGCTTCAATCCGGCGGAGGGTTCAGCGATGGTCGCCTCCGCATCGCGGCCATCTTTGTTCATGATGGCGATCAAGCCCGTCTCGCCGGCCCCGGCGGATGCATAGGCTGTAACATTGGCTCCGTGTGCCTCAAGCGTTGCCCTATGCAAGGCGCGCCCTGCAAACTGTTGCGCCAGCATTAAGCCGTAATACTCCGGTCGGGCGGTAAAGCCGCTCTCAATGGAGCCCACGATCGGCGAGTAGTATCCGTTGGCGCCCCCATGCAGATTCACTCCCACGCAACCCAGAGACGCCATTTCGAGGCAGTAGTCGGCAGCCCACAACGCGGATGCAAACGTATCGCTGACTCCCTGTTTTCCAGCGTTATAACAGGAGTTTCCTTCCGTCATGCGAAACGGCAAACCGGCAGCCTTCGCGGATTCGATTTCATGCCGGCAGGAGGTTTCGAAGCGTGCCACGGGATGAAGAAGCATCTCAATGGTCATGCTCGGATCCGTGGGCGGACCAAGGGGATAGTAATGGCTGGTCACAAGCACGATCTCCCTGGGAACATCCTCAGTGAATTGCTTGACCCATTTTTCGTCGGAGGCCGTGTCCGGTCCGGCCACCGCTACCTCGGGCAGCTTCTCATGAAACGCAGCCCTGAACGTCTTCCACTGGGCCAGATACTCGTCGAAGGTCCACCGCTTGTTCCCCTGATCGCGATGCCTGAACAGATCGGGCTCGTTGCCGAACTGGACGCATATCAATTGCCGGCCCAGGGTCTTGGCCACAAATCCGCCTTCGGCCACAGCCTGTTCCACTGTGCCCCCGCCAAGATTCAAGCCATAAATGCAGCGCCAGCCGGTCGCGCTTAGAAACCCTTGCAGATTGCGAATAGAGCGCGGCGTGATGGTGAACGTGCGCGTCTCGCGATGGCCCGGATCGGGCCCCACCAGGCCACCGGCTTCTGGCGGCGTTGCCGGTTCCGATTCAGACCAGGCGGTGAACTCGCTCAGATTGCCGCCAAGCCGCAGCACACCCGCGGGGCTCAGCGTGCGAAACATCTCAATCAGGGCCGCATTCCCAGGCGAAAAGAAATCCGGATAGGCGAGCTGCCCGCTCTCGTAGCTCAGCCCCATAAAGTCCGTGGGAACTTTGGCAATGCGGATCGCCGGGTCGATGGCCAGCGAAATCTGAAGCACAGCAGTTTGCGCCAGGAGTTTATTCGGTGCGTTCAGCGCGCATGCCCCTAGGGCAGCCGCCATGGAACAGAACTCTCTTCTTGACGGTCGAATCATATGACTTTCCGTTTCTCATTGCTTTTGATATGGGCGCAGGAAATCTAAGGAAGGCTGCGCCCGCTCGCCATGAGCGGGCGCAAAGTGAAAGTGGTACAACGTGGAGGCCTAGAAGGTCAGCCGTCCGCCCAACTGCATAATGCGCTGGGTGTCGCCGTTGGATGAGTTGGCGGTTGAGGTGATGGTGCCCTGAGAGCCACTCGTGATATTACCGGTGGAGGGGTTGTTGAGGTTGACCCAGTTCATCACGTTGGTGACTTCGAAGCGGAACTGGAATACCATTTTGCCCTCGATGTTCACGTCGCGGAGCAGGCCGGCATCCATTTGCTTGAGGCCCGGTCCGATGATGGTGCCACGTCTCACGTTGCCATCTGCGCCGCCAGGGCCGATACCGCCAGTTACGCCCGGTCCGTTGAGTATGTACGACATCCCAGCCGCCTGGGCAGCCGCCAAATTCGTTTTATCAGCGGAGACGTACGTGCTGTTGAACCATTGTGTGGTTACGCTGGTTGGGCTCTGACCCGTGGCGCCGCATACACGGCAGCGGTGTACGCCGAGCTTGAAAGGAACGCCTGTAGAGTTGGGGCGGCTCTGGCCCAACGAGTCAAAGTTCAGGTTGGATCCGGATGACACCGTATTCGGCAGGCCGGACTGGAAATAGACGATGGGTGAAATCGTCCAGCCGTTCACCAATTCGTTGACGACCTTGTTCGATCCGTGAAAGTAGTTGGGGGTCCACATGCCGGAGATGGCCGCATTTTGGTTCCGGTTGTTAGCCATGGGCTGATATTCCTGCCCAAGTCCGCCGCCGACGGCGCCCATCAAGTTGTTTTGCGCGGTGAATGGCTTGCCGAAATAGCCGTAATCCTGCACGCCGGTCATCCCGCCATTCTGCACGAACTCTCCGCTTTCCAGCGCGCGACTCCAGACATAGAAACCGTTGACTGTGAAGCTGCGGGCCATCGCCTTGGATGCCGTGACCTGGAGCGCATTGTAGTTGGAGGTCTGGTCTGAGAGCAGGTAGGTGATTCCGTTGAGGGTTCCAGGCGTAAGGTTGATGCCGCCATCGAATTGACGACGCTGCTCGTAGCTTGCGGCTGAAGTGCTGAGTGCGCCGACTAACGCGCCGCCGGAAGCGTTGACAGTCGCGTAAGGCGCGTAGTTGAGATCGATGAAAGTACCCAGGTGGCGGCCCATTGTGCCTACATAAGCAGCCGTTACGTTCACCCTGTATGGCAACGAACGCTGCACGCTGAAGTTGAACTGGTAGATCGACGAATCCTTGAAATTCGGCCCGATGGCTTCAATGCTTCCACTGGGGTAGAACTTCGGACTCGCCGGGTTATAGGTATACGGGAAGATGCCGCCACCCGCAGCCGTGCTGGGGAACCCGACATTGTAAATATTGGTGAGAGAGGTTTCCGAGCCAAAGGCGTTGCGAATGGCGAATGGCGAGTTGTTGCCGGGCTGATTCCACTCATTGCCGCTCTTGGAGCCGTAGAAGATGCCTGCTGCGGCGCGAATTGAGGTTTTGCCATCCCCAAACGGATCCCATGCAAAACCGAGACGAGGCGAAAAGTGGCCCAATGGCGTGCTCACAATGCCGCGACCGATGCCTTTGTCGCCAGGGAAGACCACGCCAAGCGGAGCTCCCGAAGCAATCGTGGATTGCTGGCCGGGAATAAAGGACTCCGTCCTGTTATGCGATTCCGTGGGTGGCGTATCGATATCCCACCGCAGTCCAAGATTGACTGTGAGGCGGCGCGTCACGCGGTAGTCGTCCTGCGCAAAAAACGCTGCATGCCAGGTGCTCAGATGCGTCACATACGGCGAGTCCTGCTCAAATGCACTGATTTGGCCGGTCATGAAGTCCGCAAGTGCAACACCCGTGCTGGTGGGCGCGGAGGTCGAGAAGGTAATCTCGCCATAGTTATTCAGATTGGCGAGGAACATGGTCTTGTCGAGAGCGAACTCGCCGCCCAGGGAAAAGTTGTGCTTACCCTTGGTCAGGCTCACCATGTCGCGCAGCTCATAGTTGTCAGAACCCGTCACAGGGCCTGCGTTCGGGTTACCGGTGTTAAAGCCGGCGCCCGTTAGCTGGGGCAATGCGGACGGTCCCTGGATCTGGAAGTTCGAGCCGAAACTGGCGAGAGTTTGGTCGGCCGGGCCGGTGACGGGAACCATCGTGCGGCCGCCCATGGCCCGCGTGAAGGTTAGCCACGCCTGGTTGGCCAGGGTCGGCGAGAAGGTGTGAACGTCGCTGATGTTGGCATTGGTCTGAGCGGAATGGGACTGAACTCCCGTCCAAAGGACGTTGCCCCCTCCGCTGGGTGTTGAAGTGGTCTTGACATAGAAATAGGTCACTCCCAAACGGTCCTTGGCGCCGAGGTTCTCGTCATATTTTGCCAGGTATTCGTTATCGTCTGTCGGAGTGTTGTAAATGCCTGACCATAACGCGCCGCCAGTCTTTGCAACCGCAGCGCCGTTGGGCAACGGAATGGAAACGAGGCTCGTGCCGGGTTTTGTGGGCGCGAGGTTTAGAGCGGTTTTGTCCAGGTCGGCTTGCGCAATGCAATACCCGGCTGTAGCTGAGGATATGGTCTGGCAACCGGGGCCGCTGTTCGTTCCATTCTCGAGAACCGTTTTACCGGTGCCGGGCTTGTAAATAAGGCCCGAGGTCAGCGAGGACTGCGTAAAGTCGCCTTGGCGCTCGGCAAGCGTTGGCACCGTAGCCCCTGAGACTGTTCCGCCTTGGATCTGGCGCAGGCCGGCATAGCTGAAGAAGAAGAAGGACTTGTCGCGCATGATGGGGCCGCCGGTGGTGCCGCCAAATTGGTTGCGGTGGTAAGGGGCTTTTATGGAGCCGGCAGCCGGATTCCAATTCCAGGCATTGAAGTCAGTGTTGCGGTTGAACTCGAACGCACTGCCATGGAACTTGTTTGTTCCCGACTTTGTAATCACCGAAACAATAGCGCCGGAGAATTGGCCGTATTCGGCCGCGAATGCGCTGGTATCGACGCGGACCTCTTCGACTGCGTCGGGGTTGGGAGCCGGGTTGCCGTAGTTGCGCATACCCGTAATGTTGTTGCCGCCATCCAGATAAAATGCGACGGTTCCGTTGCCGGAATCGAGCGAGCCGTTGACTTGGATATCCTCGGATGCCAGTCCAACCTGGAAGTTGGGAGTGCCGGAGGGGTTCGCGGTGGTGCTGCTGCTATTGGCCATGATGCCAGGCGTCAGAGAAAGTTCGGTGTATACATTGCGGTTGACCAGCGGCAGGCCGATAACTTCGGCCGGCTCAATGGTTCTGCCCAGGGTCGCGTCCGATGTATTGACCACCGGGGGCGCCTCAGTCACCGTAACCGTCTGCGTCTGAGCACCCACGGCCAGCGTGATATTCACGGCCAGCGTCTGACTGACGTCGAGCGCAACATTCTTTTGTACAAAGCGCTCAAATCCGGGAGCCGTCACCTCGACGGTGTACGTGCCCACGGGCAGATAATCGATGCGGTATTCCCCGTAGCCGTTTGCCGGCGCCGACCGGGAAAACCCGGTATCCGGGTTAATTGCCTTCACGGTTGCCGTGGTGACGACCGCGCCTTGTTGATCATTCACCGTACCGACGATGGAACCGGTAGTCTGCTGTCCAAATGCCATCATGCTGCCCGCGATGATGCAAACGAGCACCGCAAGGATTCGCGTGCTCGCGCCTGGCCGCGAGGTTCTTGCTGAACTGCATGCGTCCATATTTACTGCCTCCCGAGTATTTCTGCTTTTTGAATCATTCGGCGACCATCACCCTCATTCGCATTCCATGCTCCAGGCGAATCAATTGCTTGTGATTTGGGGCACTGAGCTACTGGGTTTTGGATCACCGACAGGAACCATAGGAGGTCTTTTCGAATTTGTCATGTAAATCGAAAGTGAAAAAAACCGGGCGCAACGTTAAAACCAACTGCATTCTGAAAAGACTGAAAACATAGGTCATGCGAGGGTCTATATGCAGGCCTTACGCGCCGTTAACATTGTTAAAGTTCTAGCAACTACATTGTTACAAGATGGTTAGCGAATCCAACGGAGCATGAGTAGCCGCCGTCAACCCCGGTTCAATAGCAGGGCCAGACCCAATCTGAGGGTCTACGCAGGTGCATGGGAAGGGCAAGCGCAGGGGTCAGAGAGGAGGGTTGAAGGAACAAGGAAGGAGCGGAACTGCTCGTCGAATTGGGGCATTCAGTTACGCAAAGAATCCCGCCCAGCGCTCCGACTGGTTTTCAACTGCCCACCAGACAAAAGGTGCATCACCTGGCGATTTCGTCCCTGAGATTGCGGTGAGGGTCATCAACAGGATGAATGGTCCGATCAGTCTCGGGCCTTCGCTTTGTCCGTACGAGGCTCGGCAACAACTTCGATTGCGTTGACCTCCGGGTAATTGACGATCGGCATGAACGAGAGCACGATCCTGCCTTGCGCAGTCGGCTGAATATGATCAAATGTTTTTACAACGGGGTCGGTCCCGCCCTCCGCCATGATGTCGAAATTCTTCAAAATCAAGCTTCCGTTGCAGGAGACATCGAATATCCGGCTGCCGGGTCCCCCGCTCACCAGATCTTTCTTGCCGAACCACGGTTCAAAGAAAAACAACGTGACAC
>Ga0181519_10000276_pt1 | contig 48186 bp, 42 predicted proteins | sample PEATcosm2014_Bin_26_FD_121102 | JGI IMG/M metagenome (GOLD analysis project Ga0181519, IMG submission 121102) | Peatland microbial communities from MTU Mesocosm Facility, Houghton, MI, USA - PEATcosm2014_Bin02_10_metaG | ecosystem: Environmental > Terrestrial > Soil > Wetlands > Peat | place...
CATCAAGAATGGCGAGCGCCTGGCAACAGAAGCTCCCCACTTACCTCGGTGTCGGGTGGCGCTCCCCTTATTTAACATCAAGAATGGCGAGCGCCTGGCAACAGAAGCTCCCCACTTACCTCGATGTCAGTTGTCGCTCCCGAACGTCATTGCAGGGCGGGATTGATCAGGAATTTTTCACCGGTTGCCCGCCTGTTATAGGCGGCGATGTTGTCCAGCTTCAGCGCGTCCGCCAGGGAGACGACCTTGGTGTAGTGGCTGGCGAATGTGGTGGTGATTTCCGAGGCGACGCGCCGGCGAAGCTTCTCACCCTCTTCGGGGCCGATCTTCATCAGGAAGGGCGTCAGCAGCCACCCGCCCAACCCCCAGGCCATGCCGAAGCCGCGGTTCAGCAGGGTCGGGCCGGTGTCCAGGCCGCCGTATATGTAGACCTGCTTGTGAACCGTCGAGCCATAGCGGCTGTAGACCTTCGCGGTCTTGTTGGCGGCGATCTCCATGGCGCCGAGGATCTGGCCGGCGAGCTTGCCGCCGCCGATGGCGTCGAAGCCCAGGGTGGCGCCGGTGGCGACCAGGGCGTCGACCAATGCGTCCATAAAGCCCGTCGCGCTGGAGTCGACGATGTGGACCGCGCCGATGTCCCGCAGGACCTGAGTCTGGGCCGGGCTGCGGACAATGTTCACGAGACCGATTCCATCCTTGAGGCAGACCTTGTTGAGCATCTGACCGAGGTTCGATGCGGCGGCGGTATGGACGAGCGCCGTATGGCCTTCGGCGCGCATGGTCCCGACCATGCCCAGCGCGGTGAGCGGATTGACGAAGCAGGAGGCGCCCTGTTGCGGCGTCACGCCATCCGGCAGAACCAGGCAGTCGGCCGCCCTGACGGCTCGATATTGGGCGTACATGGCGCCGCCGATCGCCGCGACAGTCTTGCCGAGGAGGGCCTGGGCCTTCGCCGATGATCCGGCCTCGACAACCACGCCCGCGCCCTCGTTGCCCACCGGCATGGACTCATCCACCCGGCCGGCCATGGCGCGCATCAACGGGGCCGGCACCGTGGCTGTGACAACGGCCTGGTCGCCGTCTCCCGAGGCTCTGGCTGTGGACATATCCGCGGCGCCCACCAGCAAACCCAGATCGGAGGGATTGATCGGCGTCGCCTCAATGCGCACCAGCACCTCATCGGGGCCCGGTTCGGGCACGGGTACGCGGGCGAGGGAAAGTTCAAGCTCGCCGGAATTCTTGACCAGAGAGCGAAGCTGTAGAGCGGTGTCGGGGTGGGCGTGGGCCATTGTGCGTCTCCTCGTTTAGGAACCTTTATAACTCCATCCAGTCCTGGACGCGCCTAGCTTCCGGTTCCATGCGATCACGCCTTGCCTTGCGCGCGTCCGTCGCTAGGGTCGCGCCATGGCCACCGACAAGCCCAAAGACCTGATGGGGTACGACACCCTGCAGCAGGACGCCCTGCGTGGGGTGATCCGCGCGGCGCTGGAGCGGGCGGCCAGTCCGCGGGGCCTCCCAGGCGATCATCACTTCTACATCAGCTTCAGGACCGACGCGGCGGAGGTCTCGGCGCCCGAGGACCTGGTAGAGCGCTATCCGGAGGAGATGACCATCGTCCTGCAGAATCAATATTGGGACCTGGCGCCCGGCGAGAACGGTTTCTCGGTGACGCTGCAATTCGGGGGCCAGCCCAAGAGCCTGTCGATCCCCTACGCCGCCGTGACCCGGTTCTATGATCCCAGCGTGCAGTATCTGCTGCAGTTCGCGCCTCCGGAACCCGCGCCCAAGGCCGCGCCCGCGCCAGCCGCCAAGGCCAAGCCGACCGATGACGACGGGCCCAAGATCGTCTCCCTCGACCAGTTCCGAAAGAAGTAGCGCGTGAGCGAGGTCGCTACTGACGGACCGCCCGCGGTCACCGACGAAGCCTTGTTGGCCCGGTTCCAGGGGTCGAAGAATCAGCCGGCCGGCTCGCGCACCCTGGGGTTCCACATGCTCAAAGTGAGTCAGGCCGAGCGCAGGGTCGAAGTGGCTTTCGACGCCCGCGCCGATCTGCTGGCCAATCCGATGAAACAGGTCCAGGGCGGCTATATTTGCGCCATGCTCGATGAATGCATGTCGGTGGCCTGTCAGGTGGCGTCGGGCATGACCAGCGTCGCGCCGACCCTGGAGATGAAGACCAGTTTCTTCCGCCCCGCCATGCCCGGCGTGTTGCGCGGCGTGGGCCGGGTAGCCAAATGGGGCCGCACCATCGCCTTCACCGAGGGCGAACTCTATGACGCCGAAGGGCGTCTAGTGGCCAAGGCGACAGGCACGGCCATGCCCACGCCGTTCGCCAAATACAAATAGGCGCCTTAGTTGCGTCTCTTCCTGGCCGCGCTGGCCGGCGCCCTGGCTCTGGCGTCAGGCGCAGCCTGTGAACCCCAAAGCCCCTTCGCCGACTGGGCCGCGATCGTGGTGGCCGGCGACGACCACGCCTCGCATACCGACGAACTGACTGAAACTTTCGACAACGCCCGCCGCGACATCGCCGCCGAGCTTGTGCGCAAAGGCTTCTCCAAGGTTGATATTTTGCAATTCTCGGTGCGGCCCAGCCGCTATCCTGACACCCGGCCGGCGCTCGCCGACCTGGGCCCGATCGCCCAAGGGCTCGACAGACTCGTCAAGCAGGCGCCCGGCGGCTGCCTGGTCTATTTCACCACCCATGGCGCGCCGCAGGGCGTGGCGCTGGACGGATACCTCCTGCCGCCGAAATACTTGGCTCGGCTTGTCGATCGGAGCTGCGGGCAAAAGCCGACGGTGGTGGTGATGTCGGCCTGCTTTTCAGGGGTGTTCATACCCGCCCTGGCCGGTCCCAATCGCCTGATCCTCACCGCCGCTCGGCGTGATCGGTCGTCCTTCGGCTGCAGCGAGAGCGACACCTATCCTTTTTTCGATGATTGCATGCTCAAGGTCTTGCCCGGAGCGGCCGACTTCATCGCCGTCGGACCGGCGGTGCAGGCCTGCGTGGCCCGTCGCGAGCAGGAGGAAGGGATGGCGCCTCCGTCTCATCCTCAAGTTTCGGTGGGCGCGAAGTTCAGGGCGACGCCAAGACCCTTCCCGCCGTCCGCCGGCTAGCGCGATCCACTCACGCCGCGCTAAACCGGCCGCACACTTTGCCGCCAGGACCCGCGCATGACCGCCACGCGAACCGAGACCGACACCTTTGGACCCATCGAGGTTCCCGCCGACCGCTATTGGGCGGCGCAGACCCAGCGGAGCCTGGGCAACTTCAAAATCGGCTGGGAAAAGCAGCCGGCGCCGGTGGTTAGGGCGTTGGGCATCGTCAAGCGCGCGGCGGCCGAGACCAATATGGCGTTGGGCAAGCTCGACCCGAAACTCGGCGAAGCGATCATCGCCGCCGCTCAGGAGGTGATAGAGGGCAAGCTCGACGCCCACTTCCCCCTGGCGGTCTGGCAAACCGGGTCGGGCACCCAGTCGAACATGAACGCCAACGAGGTGATCTCCAACCGGGCGATCGAGGCGCTGGGCGGGGTGATGGGCTCCAAATCGCCGATCCATCCCAACGACCATGTGAACATGAGCCAGTCATCCAACGACACCTATCCCACGGCCATGCACATCGCCGCCGCCGAGGAGATCGTTCATCGGCTGATCCCGGCCTTGCAGACCTTGCGTAACGCCCTCAACGACAAGGCCCACGCCTGGGCCAAGATCATCAAGATCGGCCGCACCCACACCCAGGACGCCACCCCCTTGACCCTCGGCCAGGAATTCTCCGGCTACACCCAGCAGGTCCAGAACGGTCTGGCGCGAGTGGAAATGACCCTGCCGATGCTGATGCAGCTGGCCCAGGGCGGCACCGCGGTGGGCACGGGTCTCAACGCGCCAGTGGGCTTCGCCGAGATGGTGGCCGACAAGATCGCCCAGATCACCGGCCTGCCCTTCACCTCGGCGCCCAACAAGTTCGAGGCGCTCGCGGCCCATGACGCCATGGTCTTCACCCACGGCTCGCTCAACACCGTGGCCGCCAGCCTCTTCAAGATCGCCAACGACATCCGCCTTCTGGGCAGCGGCCCGCGCTCGGGATTGGGCGAGCTTTCGCTGCCGGAAAACGAGCCTGGCTCCTCGATCATGCCGGGCAAGGTCAATCCGACCCAGTGCGAAGCCATGACCATGGTCTGCACCCAGGTGTTCGGCAACCAGGCGACCATCACCTTCGCCGGGGCGTCCGGACACTTCGAGCTCAATGTGTACAATCCGGTGATGGCCTATAACATCCTGCAGTCCACCCGCCTGCTGGCCGACGCGGCGGAGAGCTTCACCGAACACTGCGTGGTCGGAATCGAGCCACGCATCGCCAATATCGAAGCCGCGCTAGAGCGGTCGCTGATGCTGGTGACGGCGCTCGCCCCCACCATCGGCTACGACGCCGCGGCCAAGATCGCCAAGACGGCGCACAAGAACGGCACCACATTGCGCGAGGAAGCCGTCGGCGGCGGTTATGTAACCGGCGCCCAGTTCGACGAGCTTGTCCGGCCCGAGAAGATGATCGGGCCGGGTTGAGCGAAGCTCAGGCCCGCCGGCTGACCGCGAAGTCGGCGAGCGCCTCGAGGCCGGCGCGCCATTCGCCGGTGGGAAAGCCGGCCAGGGCGGACTTGGCGCTCTCGGCATAGTCGGAGGCCAGATCGAGCGTGGCCTCGAGCGCTCCGGTCCCGACGATCAGCTCACGCGCGCGGCGGAAGTCAGCCTCGGTCTGGTCTCGGCGGCCGACGACCCGCTCCCAGAAGGCGTTTTCGCGCGGCCCCAACCGCGCGATGGCGAGAATCAGCGGCAAGGTCGCCTTGCCCTCGCGAAAATCGTCGCCAGCGTTCTTGCCCAGGGTCTCGGTGGCGCCGGCGTAGTCGAGAGCGTCGTCGGCGAGCTGGAACGCCAGGCCGAGGTTGTGACCATAGGCTCGCAATGCGGCCGCCTTGCCCGCGGAAGCGCAGGCGGAAACCGCGCCGGCCTCGGCCGCGGCGGCGAACAGCTCGGCGGTCTTGGCGCTGATGATCTCCAGATAGGTGGCCTGGTCGAGGTTGAGATCGTGGGCGCGGGTCAGTTGCAGCACCTCACCCTCGGCGATTACCCGCGAGGCGCGGGCCAGGATCTCCAGCGCCGCCATCGCCCCGGTCTCGACCATCAGTTCGAAAGCGCGGGCGAACAGGAAATCGCCGACGAGGACGCTGGAGGGGGCGCCCCAGATCAGATGGGCGGCGACCTTGCCCCGACGTAGCTGGGAGGCGTCGACAACGTCGTCGTGCAGCAAGGTGGCCGTGTGGATGAACTCCACGGCGGCGGCGAGCTTGAGGCTGGAATCGCCGTGGCCGCCAGCCAATCTCGCCGAAGCGACGGTGAGCAGGGGTCGCAGACGCTTGCCCCCCGCGTTGATGAGGTGATCGGCCAGCGCCGGAATGACCGAGACGGGGCTCTGCATGCGCGCCACGATCAAGGCGTCGACGCCGGTCATGTCGGCGGAGGCCAGCCGCACCAGCCGGTCCACGGAACCCGTCGGGCGGGCTATGACGGCTTTGGCTGCGTCCAAGTCCCGCGCTCCTTCGTCCCGGCCCCACGCCTCGAGACGTTGCCCGGGACAATGGTGGCGCGATAGGTCAGGGTCAAGACGGGCAAGCCGAAACATGCGCGGAGGCCATGGACGTCAGCGAGGACAGGATGTTGGGCGGACGGCTGACACTGCGTCAGCCTCGCGAGGGTTATCGCGCCGGCATCGACGCCGCCCTGCTGGCCGCGGCCTGCGACGCGGGCGACGGCGAGCGGGTGATCGAGGCCGGTTGTGGCGTCGGAGCGGCGCTGCTGGCGGCGGCGGCTCGGCGCCCCGGCGCGCGCTTCACCGGCTTGGAGCGCGATGGCGCCATGGCCGATCTCGCCGCCGGAAATGTCGCCCTCAACGGCCTGGGAGATCGCGTCGATGTGATCGCGGGCGACATCGGCGCGCCATTCTCACGCTTCGCCCTTTCGCCATTTTCAGCCGCGCTCGCCAACCCACCGTTCTTTGACGACCAAGCGCGGCTGCGCGGCCCTTCGCCGGCCAAACGCGGGGCGTGGATCGCGGATGACGGTCTAGCCGCCTGGATCGCCTTTCTGACCAAAGCCGTGCGCGAGGGCGGGACGATCACCCTCATCCATCGGGCGGATCGGCTGGCCGATATCCTTGGGCTGCTGGCGCCCAAGGCCGGATCGTTCCAGATTCGCCCGATCCAGCCGTTCGCCGACTCTTTGGCGAAGCGCGTTCTGGTCCGCGCCATCAAGACCGGAAAGGCGCCGCTCACTCTGTTGCCCGCGCTGGTCTTGCACGACCGCGCCGGGGGAAAGCATACCGAGGAGACCGAGGCGATTTTGCGGGGCGAGGCCGCGCTGGAGTGGCGCTGACGCTCTCTAGTTCTTCGCCTGGTCCACCAGCTTATTCTTGGCGATCCAGGGCATCATGGCGCGAAGGCGGGCGCCGACTTCCTCGATCTGATGTTCGGCGCCGCGACGCCGGGTCGCCTTGAAGCTCGGCTGGCCGGCCAGGTTTTCGGCCATGAAGTCGCGCACGAAACGCCCAGACTGGATGTCCTCCAGGATGCGTTTCATTTCCGCCTTGGTGGCTGGCGTCACCACCCGGGGGCCGGAGACGTATTCGCCATATTCGGCGGTGTTGGAGATCGAATAGTTCATATTGGCGATGCCGCCCTCATAGATCAGGTCGACGATCAGCTTCACCTCGTGCAGGCATTCGAAATAGGCCATCTCCGGGGCGTAGCCGGCCTCAACCAGGGTCTCGAAGCCGGCGCGGATGAGTTCCACCAGGCCGCCGCACAGCACCGCCTGTTCGCCGAACAGATCGGTCTCGCATTCCTCGCGGAAATTGGTCTCGATGATGCCCGAGCGGCCGCCGCCGATGGCCGAGGCGTAGGCAAGGCCGAGATCCATGGCGTTTCCGGTGGCGTTCTGGTCCACCGCGATCAGGCAGGGCACGCCGCCGCCCTTGAGGTACTCGCTTCGCACGGTGTGGCCGGGGCCCTTGGGCGCGACCATCAGCACGTCGATGGCCGGCTGGGCCTCGATCAGCTTGAAGTGCACATTGAGGCCGTGGGCGAAGAGCAGGGCCGCGCCGTCCCGGATGTTGGGGGCGATCTCATGCTCGTAGATGCCGCGCTGCAATTCATCTGGCGCGAGGATCATGATCATGTCGGCCCAGGCGGCCGCCTCGGCCACGGTCATGACCTTCAGGCCTTCCGCTTCGGCCTTCTTCGCCGAAGCGGAACCCGGGCGCAGCGCCACGGCGACGTTCTTTACCCCGGAGTCGCGCAGATTGAGGGCGTGAGCGTGGCCTTGCGAGCCATAGCCGACGATAGCGATTTTCTTGTCGAGAATGCGGGCGAGGTCGGCGTCGCGGTCATAATAGACGCGCATGAATTTTCTCCGGGAGACATCAATAAAGGCGGCCCACGCAATGCGCGGCCGAAACGAAGGCCGCTATCGATAGAATTTTTTCGTTTGCGTCAAGGCGACGGGCGCGGCCGCAGCCACAGGGCCGCCATGGGGGCCAGTACGGGCATGGCCACGAGGGCCAGCAGGCTGCCTTCCGGGCCCGCGCCGCCGCCGCTGAGAATGGCAGGGCCGACCGGCGTGGCGTGGAGCAGGCCCCCAGCGCCGGGCCAGCCGCTGTTGGCCGCGCCGAAGACGAAGGTCTCGGTGAAATCCCAGGCCGTGTGGGCGCCGAGCGCGAACCAGAGGGCTCCGCTGAGCCGGAATGACCACGCCATGATCAGGCCGAAGAGGCCCGCCACGGCCGCGCCGATGACGGTGTCGCCGTCGTTAGTCAGGTGCAGGAGCCCGAACAGGACGGCGAGGCCCGCGGCGGCCGGCCAGAAGCCAATCGCGCGCGAGAGCTGAACGAGGGGCCACGCGCGAAAGACGCCCTGCTCGGCCACCGCCACCAGCGCGAAGAGAGCGAAATAGGTAAGGCCCAATAGCAGCGCCTCATCAGGCGCTAAGGTCGCCGTTGTAAGCCTAACCGCGCCGAGGCCGGCCAGGATCATCACCAAGGCGCAGAGCGCCGCCGCTCCCGCCGCGAAACCCACCGCGAAATCGCCAAGGCGCCGTCGGCCTCCGAGACCGGCGTGGGATGGCGGCTCGCGAAAGATGACAAGGACACCGCCGTTGGCCAGGACGACGCACAGGCTGACCACGAGTTGAACCCGGAAAAAATCACTCAGGCCGCCGAAAGGGGCGCCCGCATCCGTCCGGCGCTCGACGAGGAGGAGGCCGCCGGCTCCCAAACCCGCCAGGAGCACGACGAACACCAGGACCTTGCCGAAAGCGACGGCCCGGCCGCGCCAATCCGGCGCCAGGGCGAAGAGATCGTCAGCCGCCGTCGTCATCACCCATGTCCCCCCGGCCGATTCGCGCCTATTTGAGGATAGCCATGAACGCCCACATGCCCATCGTCGCCGAGGCTCACCCTGAGCGGCAGTATCTCGATCTGTTGGCCGACATCGCCGCCAACGGCGCGCGGCGCAAGGATCGCACCGGAACTGGCACTTTGAGCGTCTTCGGCCGCCAGCTTCGTTTCGATCTGGCCGCCGGTTTCCCGCTGCTGACGACCAAGAGGGTGCATTTCAAATCGATCGTGCTGGAGCTGATCTGGTTCCTGGCCGGCCAGACCAATGTCGCCTGGCTCCAGGAGCGCGGTTGCACGATCTGGGACGAGTGGGCCGACGCCGAGGGGGAGCTTGGCCCGGTCTATGGCAAGCAATGGCGATCGTGGGCGGCGCCCGATGGACGGACCATCGACCAGATCGCCGGCGTCGTGCGCTCGATCCGGCGGAAGCCCGAGAGCCGGCGCCATATCGTCACCGCCTGGAACCCGGCGGATGTCGACGACATGGCCCTGCCGCCCTGCCACTGTCTGTTCCAATTCTATGTCGCCGACGGAAAACTCTCCTGCCAACTCTATCAGCGCTCGGCCGACGTGTTCCTGGGCGTGCCTTTCAATATCGCCAGCTATGCGCTCCTCACCCATATGATCGCTAAGGTCTGCGGTCTCGCGCCGGGCGAATTCATCCTGAGCCTCGGCGACGCCCATCTCTATCTCAACCACCTCGATCAGGCCGCGCTCCAACGGACGCGCGAGCCGCGGCCGTTTCCCCGACTGAATTTGGCGCCGAAGACCGATCTCTTCGATTATGCGCCGGAAGACATCGCTCTGGAGGGTTACCGCGCCCATCCCTCCATCAAGGCGCCGATCGCGGTCTGATGGCCATACTCACCGTGGGCCCGGTCGCGCGGGGGGCCAATGGCGTCATCGGCCGGGATGGCGCCCTCCCCTGGCGGCTAAAGTCCGACATGGCCCTCTTTCGCCAGCTGACCCTCGGCAAGCCGGTGATCATGGGCCGCAAGACCTGGGACAGCCTGCCGAGAAAGCCCCTGCCTGGCAGGGTCAACATCGTCCTCTCCCGCGATGGAACATTCGCCCCTACCGGCGCCGTGGTCTGCGACGAGTTCTCCGAAGCCGTGCAGATCGGCCGCGAACAGGCCGAGGAAGATGGGGCGGAAGAAGTGTGCGTCATCGGTGGCGCGGCCCTGTTCGAACTGGCTTTGCCGCGGGCGCGTCGGATCTATCTGACCGAAGTTGAAGCGGAACCTGAGGGCGACGTCTTCTTTCCGTCCTTCGACGAAGGCGACTGGAAGGAAACCCGCCGAGAAGCTTTCCCGGCCGGCGAGAACGACGAATACCCCTTCCTCTTCCGAGTTCTGGAGCGCGCGTAGGCCTCACAGCGCACCACAAAGACACGAAGGACACAAAAAGGCGCGAAGGGACGGCGGAGTCGCCGCTCAAATTCAGGTTCCCGTGGATTTTTGCGCCTTCCGCGCGACGCAGGTCAGCCTTCGAGTCCTTCGTGTCTCTTTGGTGCGCTTCTCTTCTCGATGGACGCTGAAGCAAATGGGATGCGCCTTGGTGGCTCTGGTCCCGTCTCTCGCGACAGCTATAGTCAGCGCAAAACAACGAGGGAGGAAGGCGCATGGATATGGAGCTGGTCACCGAGGGGTTGAGGTTTCCTGAAGGGCCGATCGCGATGGGCGACGGGTCGGTGATCCTCACCGAGATCGAGGGAGGCGTGCTCACGCGGGTGGCGCCGGACGGCGCCAAGTCCACCGTGGCCGAGACGGGCGGCGGCCCCAATGGCGCGGCCATCGGCCCGGACGGGGCGATCTGGGTAACCAACAATGGAACCGCGTTCATCTTTCTAAAGCAGAACGGCTTGAACATTCCTGGCCCCACGCCGCCCGAACACACCGGCGGCTCGATCCAGCGGGTGGACATCGCCACCGGCAAGGTCGAGACGATCTATGACTCTTGCGATGGCAGGCGCCTCATCGGTCCCAACGACCTGGTGTTCGACAAGCAAGGGGGCTTCTGGTTCACCGACCACGGCTGTGGCACTCCCGAAGGCCGCAAGTTCGGCGCGCTGTACTACGCCAAGACCGACGGCTCGAAGATCAACCGGGTGCGCGATCACCTGATCTCGCCCAATGGCGTCGGCCTCTCGCCTGACGAGAAGGTCGTCTATATGGCCGACACGCAGCTTGGCCGCCTCTGGGCCTTCGACCTGGCCGGGCCTGGCGAATTGGCGCCGCAGGAGGGGTTCGCCCCCGGCCGGGTGATCTGCAACCTGCCTGGCTATCAGCTGCTCGACAGCCTGGCGGTGGAAGCCGGCGGCAAGGTGTGCGTGGCCACCATCATCAACGGCGGCGTCACCGCCTTCGATCCCGACGGAACCACCGAGCACTTCGCGTTCCCGGACCTCGTCACCACCAACATCTGCTTTGGCGGGGCGGACATGCGGGATGCCTGGGTGACGTGCTCGTCCACCGGCAAGCTCTTCAAATGCCGGTGGCCTAGGCCGGGGTTGAAGCTTAACTTCAACGGGTAGCGTTGGGCCGCACTTTGCCCGCGGGACGGAGCGGGGAACGTCTGCGCCGCGTAGGCCTTGTGGCCTTCGGCGCGGAATGGCGCCTCTATGTGGGTCTGGCCGACTTCCGCGTCGACGCCGCCGCGGCGCCGATTGCTGGAGCGAACCTGGAGCTGGAGTAAAAAGCGTATGACCACCAAGATCATCTCGACCTACATCGCCGCCGGCTACAGCCTGGCGGCCAAATATAGCCTGCTGGACATCACCACCACCGGTGGCGTGGCCGGCTATGGCGTGAAGCTAGGCGCCGCCGCCACGGTGGAGAATAGCGCCTTCATCAGAGGGACCGGGAGCGCCAATGGTGTGAGCGCCTATGCGGCGGCGACCATCATCAACGGCTCGGCCGACGAAGAGCAAGCCGCCATCCGCGGCTACAGCGGCGTCTTCGCGCCCGACGCGCCGGCGACGGTGACCAATTTCGGCACGATTCTGGGCCAGGGTGCATTCGGCAACGGCGTCTTCATCGTCGATGGCGGCGCGGTGACCAATGGCGCCAGCAATGACACCCAGGCCGAGATTCACAGCTATACCTCCGGGGTCGTCGCTGACGCCGCCGCCAAGGTCGTCAATTTCGGGACCCTGACGGGCGCCTCAGGCGATGGCGTCTATCTGAAGGTCGGTGGGACGGTCACCAATGGCTCGACCACCGACTTCCGGGCGGTGATCGCCGGCGCGAACGGGATCGCGTCGGCCAGCGGCGCAATGACCGTGGTCAATTTCCGCACCATCCAGGCCGGAGGCACAAAGGGCGACGGGATCGATTTAGGCGGCGGCGGCGCGATCACCAATGGCGCGGCCGCCGACACCGCGGCGGTGATCACGAGTGTCTATGACGGGATCTATTCCCAGGCCCTGACCACCGTGACCAATTTCGGCGCCATCGCCAGCTCCATGAAATATGGGGTCTATGTCCGTTTGGCGGCTCCCATCACCAACGGCTCGACCACCGACACCCGGGCCTTGATCAAGGGGGCGACCGGCGGCCTCGATATCCTCTCCGGCGCGGCGACGATCAGCAACCTCGGCACGATCGAGGCGACGACCAGCGGCGCCGGGGTGGCGATCAACGGCGGCAAGGTGACAAATGGCTCGGCAGCCGACGATAACGCCGTGATACTGGGCGTCTCCATCGGAGTCGGCGCCCTGACCGCCAGCACGACGATCACCAATTTCGGCGTGATCAATGCTCCCGGGGCTACGGCGGTGACGGGGGAGGCCATCAGCCTCAAGGCCGGCGGCACGATCACCAACGGGTCGGCCGTCGACACCACCGCCCTCATCCAGGGCGAGGGCTTTGGCGTCATCACCACCGGCCTGACCAAAATCGCAAACTTCGCAACGATCAGCGGCTTCCACGGCGCCTATCTCTCAGGCGGCGCCTCGGTGACCAACGGCTCGGCCGGCGACACCGCCGCGGTCATCGTCGGCTATGGCGCGCTGTTGATCCGCGACGGGGTGGGGACGGTGAGCAATTTCGGTTCGGTCATCTCCTATGGAGACGACTTTGGCGTGGCGCTGTTCAACCAGGGCGTGGTGACCAATGGCGGCGCGACGGACACCGGGGCCTTGATCGACGGGGGCAAGGCGGGCGTACTGGTCGACGGCGACGCCGGGACGGTCAGCAATTTTGGAACCATACTGGCGGACACTGACTCCAGCCCCGGGGCCAGCGGCGTCTATATAAACGGGGGACAGGTGACCAACGGCGCGGCCGCCGACAAGACCGCAACCATCAGCGGGCCCTACGGGGTGTTCATCGGCGCGGGGGCGAGCGCCACCGTCACCAACTTCGGGACGATCCACGGCTTTGGCGGCACGGCGGTCTATCTCTCCGAGGCCGACGACGTCCTCAATGTCGAAGCCGGCAGCGTGTTTCAGGGCGCTATAGCGGGTGGTGGCGGGGTGCTGGATCTGGCTTCCGGCACAGGCACGTTGAGCGGCTTGACCAGCGCCGGCAACGTGACCGTGACCGGCAGCATGGCGAAGACGACCTTCCAGAATTTTGGGTCGCTGGAGATAGCCGCCGGGGCGAGCTTCGCCGACGCCGGCGTGGCCGTCATCGGCGCGGGCCATACGCTCAGCAACGCAGGAACCCTCACCCTCTCGGCCGCGGTCAAGAACAGCGGCCTCATCATCGCCATGGCTGGGACGCTGACGGTGGGCGGAGCGGTGACCGGGGCGGGCAAGCTGGCGATCGTGGGGGGAACCGCCGACTTCACCTCAACCTTTACCGAAGGAGTGACCTTCGCGGCCGGATCCACCGGCGTTCTGGAGCTGGCCCACTCCCAGACCTATGGCGGAACCATCGCCGGCTATTCCAAGACCGGGGCCAATAAACTCGATCTTGGCGACATCGCCTACGTCAAGGGAACCACGATCGCCACCTTTTCCGGTACGGCAACCTCCGGAACCCTTACCGTGACCGACGGAACTCACACCGCCAAGATCAAACTCACCGGCGACTATCGGACCTCGGCGTTCACCACCAGCAGCGACGGGCATGGCGGGACCCTGGTTGTAGACCCGACGGCGAGCGCGACGCCGCCGCCAGCGCACACGCCGCCGTCCGCCCCCTTCGTTGCGGCGATGGCGGGGTTTGCGAGTCGCGGCGGATCGGCGGTCATCGGGGATTCGACATCAGAGGCCGCGCCAAACCGTCTAGCGACGCCGAGGCACGCGACTTTCTGATGCGGGACAACCCCTAGGTCAGTTCCATCATCGCCGAGCGTTCGAAGTCCATCAGCTCTTCGCTGCGACCCTCGCGCACCTTCTCAACCCAGCGCGGATCCTGGAGCAGGGCGCGGCCGACGGCGACGAGATCGAACTCGTCGCGATCGAGACGGCGGACAAGCTCGTCCAGAGAAGCCGGCTTGGAGGATTCTCCCCCGTAGGCGGCGATGAAATCGCCGGTGAGTCCCACCGAGCCGACGGTGATGGTCGGCGCGCCGGTCACCTTCTTGGCCCAGCCGGCGAAATTGAGATCGGATCCCTCGAACTCGGGCTCCCAAAAGCGGCGCTGCGAGCAGTGGATGATGTCGGCGCCGGCGGCCACCAGCGGTCCAAGCCAAGCTTCCATCTCGGCGGGGGTATTGGCGAGTTTGGCCCCGAAATCCTGCTGCTTCCATTGGGAGACGCGCAGGATGACAGGGAAATTCCGCTTCACCGCCGCGCGCACGGCCTTGAGGATCTCCGCCGCGAACCGCGCGCGCTCGCCGACGGTTGGGCCGCCGAAGGCGTCGCCGCGCACATTGGTGCCTTCCCAGAAGAACTGATCGATCAGATAGCCGTGGGCGCCGTGCAGTTCGACGGCGTCGAAGCCCAGACGCTCGGCGTCGGCGGCCGCGGTGGCGAAGGCGGCGATGGCGTCGGCGACCTCTTCGTCGGTCATCGGCTCGCCGAACTGGTGGCCCGGGCTGGAAAGACCGGACGGGCTGTCATAGGACCCCGCCGGCTCCCAATCGGCGCTGCGGGCGCGTACGGCGCCGACGTGCCAGAGTTGGGGCGCCATCAGGCCGCCGGCGGCGTGAACCGCGTCGATCACGCTCTTCCAGGCGGCGAGCTCGGCCTCGCCGTGAAAACGCGGGATATTGGGATCATTAAGCGAGGCGGGCCTGGCCACGCCCGTGCCCTCGGAGATGATCAAGCCCACGCCGGCGGCGGCTCGGCGAGCATAGTAGGCGGCGACGTCGGCGGTCGCGACGCCGCCTGGGGAGAATGACCTTGTCATCGGCGCCATCACCACGCGATTGGGTATGGTCAGGCCCTTGAAGGTGAAGGGCTGGAAAAGGGCGTCAAGGCTCATCGGCTCAGGCTCTGGTCAGTTGGCTTCAAAGGTCCCGATCTAGGCGGTTGCGCCCTAACTTGCGCGCGAGAAATTCTTCACCACCTTTAAGGGGGAACGTCGGCAGGGAACGGTGCGTTTCCGTTCAGACCGGGTTCAGTTTCACCCGCTATTTTGGTGAATGAAGGGCGTAGGATCGCCCACGGTTTCGATAGGGTTTTTCAAATGACGAAGAAGGTTGGAGCGGCGTTGGCCGCGCTTCTGGTCGGCGCATCGGCGCTGGCCGCCACATCCGCCGACGCGCAGATGCACGGCGGCGGGGGCGGAGGCGGAGGCTTTCACGGGGGCGGTGGCATGGGCGGCGGCGGATACCACGGCGGCGCCGGCGGAGGCGGCTACCATGGCGGCGGCTACTGGGGTGGCGGCGGATACCACGGTGGGTACTGGGGTGGTGGTTATCACGGCGGTTATTGGGGCGGCGGATACTGGCACGGCTGGTACCCGTACTATGGCTATGGCTGGCCCTATTTCTGGGGCGGGGTCGGCCTTGGCCTGATTGGCGGCTACGCCCTTGCCGCGCCGTATGCCTACACGACCTACAGCGACAGCGACTACTACACGGATCCCTACAGCTATGGCGCGCCGCCGCCAGCGCCTTATGGCGCGCCGACAGATGGCTACGCCCCGCCGGCGGGCGCGGCGCCTCCGGGCTATGACTGCGACGGCTGGCGCTGGGATCCGGTCGCCAAGCGTTACGTGGCGGCCAAGGTCGCCTGCCAATAGACTGTCGGCAGGTTGTCGGCCGTCGCCGGATTAATTTGGCGACGGCGGGGTCACGGGCGAAGCCGTCCTAGACGACCGCGTCGAGGTATTCGACTTCTGGCCGGCCAGCCAGGGACGCACCCATCTGTCGGCCGAGGTCCTTGAAGTAGTCGGTCTGGCCGTGGGCGGCGAGAGCGTCCTGATCTTTGTAAAGCTCAAGGACCTTATAGGTGCCGGCTTCCGTCCGACTCTTCGTGAGTTGATAGAGCAGATTGCCGGGCTCGTTGGCGCGCACCTTTTGCGACAGCTCGCGGAAAACCGCCTCGAAATCGGGCTCTTTGCCTTCCTGCACTTTCAATACCGCGACGATGCCGATCATGGTTTCCTCCGAAGTGTTCGTTTGATCGGACGCTTTTAGAGGGGCCCGGGCGCGCCGTGCAATGGCGCCGCCACGGCAAGCGTGTCAGCTAGCGGCGTTCGTCCCAGCCGTAGGCGACCCACGAATGGCCGCCCACGTGGCGCGCTTCGATAAGATCGGGATCGACCCGGGCGCGGACGGTGCGCTTGGCGCGTAGGGCCACGGCGGCGAAGGCAAGCAGCGCCGAAGACATCAGGGCGATCACCACCATGGTGGCGGCGAACACCACCGTCAGCACCGCGCCGATCACGGCGGCGGCCGTCCAGGCGAGCGCGCCGCCGATCCAGGCCACGCTGGCGAACGCCGAACGTCCAGGTGACCAGCTTCGTCCGAGCCGTTCCATGGCCAATCCTTGCCTCCGCGAAAACGCGGAAAACGAAACATCGCCCCCGAGCGAAAGATCGTCAACCACCGATACGTCGGAAAAAGGGCGCGGCTCGGCTATGGAGGGGTATGGCGAGCAAAAATTCCGACGCGGGGCTGTGGAACTTCTGGATCGACCGAGGCGGCACTTTCACCGATGTGATCGCGCTGGCGCCCGATGGGAAGATGCACACCCTCAAGCTTCCCTCACGCTCCGCCGCCTATGCCGACGCCGCCGTTGAGGCGATGCGCCGAGTGCTGGACGCGCCCGCGCCGGGGCCATTTCCCGCCGAACGGGTGGCGGCCATCAAGGTCGGCACCACCGTCGCCACCAACGCCCTGCTCGAGCGGACCGGCGCCAGAACCCTCTTCGTCACCACCCGAGGATTTCGCGACGCGCTCTTCATCGGCGATCAGGCTCGGCCACACCTTTTCGCCCTCGATATCGAGCGGCCGGCGCCACTCTACGACGCGGTCCTCGAAGCAGACGAGCGGTTGAGCGCGGATGGGAGCGCACTGCGGCCCCTCGATGAGGCGGCGTTGCTGCAAGGCTTCCAAACCGCCTTGGCGGATGGCTTTCAGAGCGTCGCTATCGCTTTTCTCCATAGCGACCTCAACGCGGAGCATGAGGCGCGCGCCGCCGCCCTCGCCCGCGAAATCGGGTTTTCCTATGTCGCCATGGGCGCCGAGGTATCGCCGCTGCCCCGCTTCCTGCCGCGCGCCGAAACCACCGTGGTCGACGCCTATCTCACCCCCGCCGTGCGCGCCTATGGCGAGACGCTGTCGCGGGCCGTGGCCGGGGCAAACCTCTATTTCATGACTTCCGGCGGGGGCCTCGCCCGGCTGGAGGCGTTTCGCGGGCGCGACGCGATCGTCTCGGGACCAGCGGGCGGTGTGGTGGGAATGGCTAGGACGGCCGCGGCGGCCCGCGATGGGCGGCCAGCCCTGGGCTTCGACATGGGGGGCACATCCACCGACGTTTGCCGGTTCGCCGGAAAGCTCGAGCGGCGCGACACCGCCGCCATCGACGGAGTGAAACTTCGCGCGCCGATGCTGGATGTGGAGACCGTGGCCGCCGGCGGGGGATCGATCCTGAACTTCGATGGCCTGCGCGCGCGGGTCGGACCAAGAAGCGCCGGCGCCGACCCGGGACCGGCTGCCTATGGGCGAGAAGGACCCGCCACCGTCACGGACGCCAATCTGGTGCTCGGCCGGCTGGACGGGGATCTCTTTCCCAAGGTGTTCGGCGCGGATGGCGGCGCGGCCCTCGACGTCGGCGCGGCCACCGCGCGGCTGGCGGAACTGGCCGTGGCCATGAACGCCCCCGACGCCAGAGCCGCGGCCGAGGGATTCATCGCCGTCGCCGTGGAGCAGACCGCCGCCGCCATCCGCAAGATATCCACTGAACGGGGTTTCGATCCCCGCGATCATACACTCGTCGCATTCGGCGGCGCGGCGGGCCAGGTCGCCTGTCTGGTGGCCGAGGCGCTGGGGATCGACGAGGTGCTGTGCCCGCGGTTCGCGAGCCTGCTCTCCGCCTGGGGGATCGGCCACGCCCGGATGCGAGCGGTGCGCCAGGCGGGCCTGGAGCGCGTTCTCGGCGACGACGGCTTTCGCGCGGCGGTGGCGCTAGGAAAGCGCCTGGCCGAAGAGGCGCGCCGGGACCTGGCCGGCCAAGGGGTTGAGGTCAGCGCCATCGATACCCGGCTGATGGTGCGATACGCCGATAGCGACTCGGCCCTGCCGGCGGCGGCGATTTCGGTCGAGGCGACGGCGCACGCCTTCGAAACCGCCCACCAACGCCTGTTCGGCTTCACCGAACCCGGGCGAACCATGATCATCGCCAGCGTCGAGGTCGAGGCGCTGGAAGTGAATGATGAATCCGCAGCGCCGGAACGAGTGGCCGAGGCGCGACCGATGGAACTCAACGCCGGCCCCTCGACGATTTTCGCCGACAGCCTGGTCGGTCCCGTCGATGGCCCAAAGCTGATCGCACGCGGAGACACCCAAATCTGGTTGGCGCCGGGCTGGCATGGCGCACCCGAGGCCGATGGACTTATTCGTCTCACCCGCCACGGCGGCTCGCCCCCTAAGGAGGCGTCTTCGAGCGAGCCCGATCCGGTGACGCTGGAGCTCTTTAACCGCCGCTTCATGGGCGTGGCCGAGGCCATGGGCGCCGCGCTGGAACGCACGGCGCGCTCCGTCAACATCAAGGAGCGGCTGGATTTCTCCTGCGCACTGTTCGACGCCGCGGGTGATCTTGTGGCCAATGCTCCGCACATGCCGGTCCACCTGGGCTCCATGGGCGCCAGTGTGCGAGCGGTGAAAGCCAGGCACGCGCGCCTGGCGGCCGGCGACGCGTTCGTCCTCAACAACCCCTACGCCGGCGGCACCCACCTGCCGGACATCACGGTGGTCATGCCTGTCTTCCGGGATGGCGATGAGACTCCGACCTTCTTTGTCGCCGCCCGTGGCCATCACGCCGACGTGGGCGGGATCCAGCCGGGCTCGATGCCACCGTTCTCGAAGACCATCGACGAAGAGGGGGTGATGCTGGACGCCCTGCCTATCATGCGCGCTGGCGTCTTTCTCGAGGAGGCGCTTCGCGAAGCCTTGGACGCCGGTCCCTGGCCATGCCGCTCGCCCGACCGGAACGTCGGCGACATCAAGGCCCAGATCGCCGCCTGCCAGACCGGCGCGGCGGCGGTGGCCAGAATGATCGACGCCTATGGTGACGAGACGGTCGCCCGCTACATGGGCTTCGTCCAGGCCAACGCCGAGGCCTGCGTACGCCGCGCGATCGGCCAGCTGTGCAACGGAGAGGCGCGGGTCCCCATGGACGGCGGCGGCGAGATCGTGGTCGGAATCACGGTCGATGCGGCCAAGGGAGAGGCCGTTCTCGATTTCACCGGCTCGAGCGGCGCCCTAGGCTCCAACTTCAACGCGCCAGCCTCCATCGTCGACGCCGCGGCGCTGTATGTATTCCGAACCCTGGTGGACGATGACATTCCCCTCAACGCCGGTTGCCTGCGCCCCCTGAGGATCCTTGTGAACGAGGGCTCGATGCTCAATCCTCGACCGCCGGCGGCGGTGGTGGCCGGCAATGTCGAGACTAGCCAGCATATCGTCGATGCCCTCTATTCGGCCCTGGGTGTGATGGCCAATTCACAGGGCACCATGAACAACTTCACTTTCGGCGACGACGATCGGCAATATTACGAAACCCTGTGTGGCGGCGCCGGGGCCACGAACGCGGCGCCGGGCGTCAGCTCGATCCACACCCATATGACCAATTCGCGTCTCACCGATCCGGAGATTCTGGAGCGCCGCTTCGCGGTCCGTATAGACGCGTTCGGGATTCGCGACGGCTCGGGTGGCGCCGGCGAGCGCCCAGGCGGTGATGGCGCCAGGCGGCGGATGACCTTTCTGGAGCCCATGGAAGCGGCGCTCTTGTCGACGCGTCGGACGCATACGCCACAAGGCTTGCAAGGCGGCGCCTCGGCGATGGGCGGAAAACAGCGGTTGATCGAGGCCAGCGGCGCGGTAAAGGAACTGCCGGGCTGCTTTCGCCTTAGGGTTCAGCCTGGCGACACCATCGAGATCGAGACCCCCGGGGGCGGCGGTTTCGGCCCGCCGGCGACGCCCGCAACCTCATTCAACAAGGAAGCTCCATGACGGCGCCCGCCCTCATTCTTGTTCTCGCCCTGCTCGCTCCGGACCTGCCAGCGACCACCGACGCGCCAGTGACCACCAATGCGCCCGCCACTCCGCCCGCCGCCGAAGCGCCGGAGGCGGCGTCCCCCGCGCCCGCGCCCGATGCGGAGCCCCTCCCTCCCGGAGCTCCCACCGATGAATATCGCCTGGCCGCCTGGTGCTACGGCGCCTTGAGTGAATACCTGGACATCTATCAACGGGTGAAACCCGAAATCGCCGCCATCGACAAGGCTTACGGCCCCAAGGAGGCCCCAGAGCCGGAACCGTATGCTCACGACATGGCGGCGCTTCGAGTGGAGTTGAAACTCCTCAATGGCGCGGTGCAAGCGGCGGAGAAGGCGAGCGCTAGACCGATCGCCCTGGAAGGGGCCCAAGCTGTCGCCCAAGGCCGCACCATCTGGGCGCCCGCCGAGTCGAAGACGCCGCGGGAACTGGCCAGGGCTTGGATGACCTGGGGCCTGCCCGATCGCTGCGCATCGACCTCTCGTGCGCTCGCGGCGAAGTCGTCCCTATTGGGCAGCGCCTTGAACGACCCGGACGCCACCGCACCCTCCTCGATCGGCGCCCCCCCTGCCCCTCCCGCCGAGCCCTCGGCGTCCGGAACGCCACAACCGCCTTCGAACCCCTAGAGCGGGACTCGCTTAGAGACCGCGCCTAAGCGGCGCCCCGCTAGCCGCGGCCGGCACACTCAGGTGACACTGGAGCATATCGGCATCGCGCGCTCAGATCGGCGACCGTCGCGTCGATCGCGGCCTTTCGGGCCGTGAAGATGGGCGTCTCGCCGACGTCGAGCCCGGCGAAGGCCCTGGCGCCAAGAGCGCTCGGGTCGATCCGCTGGCCAGCCCGAAAAACTTCATAGTGAAGGTGGGGCCCGGTGGCCAGGCCGCTCTGGCCGACGTAGGCGACGACCTGGCCTTGGCGCACGGCGACACCCGGCGCGATGCCCGCGGCCCATGCCGAGAGGTGGCCGTAGCCGGTCTCCAGTTCAGGCCCGTGGCGTATTTTCAGCCAACGTCCATAGCCACCCGCCCAGCCGGTGGTCTCGACCACCCCATCCCCGGCCGCCAAGACCGGCGATCCGATGGGGGCGCCAAAGTCCACGCCTTGATGCATCCGGGTGAAGCCGAGGATCGGATGAAGCCGTGGCCCGAAGGTCGAGGTTACATGGGCGCCATCGACGGGCGTGCGCAACAGGCCAGGCTTCTCCTGCCAGGAGCCGCCATCGCCATAGCTCGGTGTCGCGCCAGGAAGCGACGTCCGATAGAGTCGCGCGGGACCCTGGCGGGTGTCGATCTCGGCGTATAGCAACTCACCCGCGCTCCCCGCGGACCTACCGGGTTGCAACCTCTGATCGAAGACCAGCCGAAAACCGTCACCGCTGGCGACATCGCGGCTCAGATCCAAATCGCGGCCGAACAGGCCGGCGACCTTGGCGGCGACGTCGGGGTCGACGCCCGAACTCACCATCGAAAGATAGAGCGAGCCATCGACCCTTCCCTCGACGAGCCGCGGCGCGGAGACGACCGGGTCATCTTCCTGACGCAGTTGAAGGGCGCCATGGCCGTCTCGCGAAAGCGTGAGCTGGGTGTCGTCACGGGGCCGCAACGAAAGTCTGAGAAGATGCTGAGTCCCCACCCTGGGTTCGATCTTCGGCACATCGAGGTCAAGCACCAGGCCCGGATGGGGGTTCTTGGTATCGAACTCATCGGAAAGCGCGGCCGCTACGGTGGCGGATTCGGTCTGGCCAATTCCGGCTCTGACGAGCGCGACGGAGAGGGGCTCTCTTTCGCGCATGGTGATCTTTATGTGTCGCGATGAGATGACCGTCAGCGGCGCGCTCCGCGTCGCCGGGGTCTCGTATGACGAGCGCACAGAGCCAGCCAAAGGCCGAAATCTCATCAGACCGAAAATCGCGATCATCGCCGTGCATAGGGCGAGCAACCAGACTCCAGAGAGTCTCGCGCCGCCTGGGAACGGCGAGTGAAGCCGGTTTGTTCGTCCGTTCGACACGGTTGCGCTGATCCTGGCGAGACGGCTAAGCAGCTAGCCCGGAACCTACCGCGGGGGCAACGCGGCGCCAGCCGCGATCGAACGGTTTCATCCCAGGGCGCCGCTGACCACAACAGAGTGATTTTGTCTGCGCGCCGGCAAACAGACGTGCGAAGGGCGCGAGCCGCGCCGATGGGCATGAGGAGGAGACCGGCCTGGGTTCGCTGACACTGATCGCGATAACGCTGGCGGCGAGTATTCCGGCGGGTTGGCTCGCCGGCCGGACGGCTCGGCGCTACTCGCCCGAAGCGTCAACGCCGTCACTTGCTTTGATCGTCCTTGCCGTGATGACGGTATTTTTCTGGGCGGCTGTGATGACCTCGCCTCCATGGGTTCTGGCCGTAGGGCTTGCTCTGGGTTGGACCCTCGTCTGCCTCGGCGCCGTGGATCTGATGGCCTTCAGGCTGCCCAACGCCCTCACCTTGCCTCTACTGGTCGCGGGCCTCGCGGTTAGCCTCGCTCTGCCGGGAAGGCCGATCCTTGGGCATCTCGCCGGCGCGGCCTTGGGCTATGGCGTCTTGGCGGCCGTGGCTTTTGGCTATCGCCGTTGGCGCGGGGTGGACGGGATTGGACTTGGCGACGCCAAATTGCTCGGCGCCGCGGGCGCCTGGCTTGGATGGCAGAATCTTCCTTCCGTGCTGATTATCGCCTGCATGGCCGCCTTCGGATGGGTCGCGTTGCGCTACCTCGTTCGAGGCCAAAAGACGCTGACTGCGCCCATCGCTTTTGGCGCGCCGTTGTGCCTGGCGACCTGGGTGGTCTGGCTCCACGGGCCTCTCACGATTTGACCGGCCCGCGAGGGTTATTCGACATAGCGAATCCAATAAGGAGTGGTCTTGTCTCCCGTCAGTTCGACGATCGCTTTTCTATGGGTCTTGGCGCCGTCCGCCGAGCGGGCGGTCACCTTGACCGTGAGCGTTCGCCCAATGAGATCGTCGTCTGGGACGATTTCCTCGTCGGGATGCTCGCTAGCGATCTGCGCCTGGCCCGAGATCTGCTCGGCGTCCACGCCGCCCAGGGCGCTCATGGCCGCTATGGCCAGCGGCTGGGCGTGCGTCGGATCAAACCCTCCGGTCTGTTCGAAGAACACCGTGACGACGGGAGCGATGCGGGCAAAGGTGGAGGGGTCCATGTCCTTGAGGGAAGCCAGTTCATCGACAGTCCGGAACGGACCGTGGCGCACCGGGGAACCCGCCGGCGGAGGTGCGCCGGAGTCTGGATTGGTGTCGAGTTCGGTTTGCCAATCGCGAAATTCGGTGACCAGCGCGTCGAGACGATCACCGGTGGCGCCGGCGCCTTGAAAGAGCGCCCGAGCCTGATCGTCGTTGAGACCCGCCAGAGGCGCCTTGCCCCGTTCATCTTCCACCACGATGGTCAGGTCCGCGCCATTATAGCTTAGCTTTCGCGCCGATCCGTCTATCGCCCACCGCTCGGCCGGGTCGTCGATCGCAAGCCCATGAATAGCCAGGTAGATTCCGGCTTCCGCGGCGGCCGATAGCTGGGCCTGCTGCGTTCGGCCCCGGACGACGGCTATGCCGCCCTGGTCCGCCGCGAGCACCTGAAACGCGACGTAGGCCAGCGCCGCCACCGCGGTGACGGCGGCCACCAGGGCGTAACCTGTGTCTTTACGGGTACGGTCCATGCGGCTGGGACCTGGGATTTGGCAGGGGCGGGGCTGGTGCGAGATGCATTTTCTCCTTGAGCTCCTCGGTGATCGCCCGGGCGTCAAGGGGCGTCCTGACAACGTGCGGAGTAAGCAAGACGATGAGCTCGGTGCGGATCAGGCCTCCAGTGGTGTCGCCGAAGAGATGGCCGAGGATCGGGATCGATCCCAGAATAGGAACGGTCGAGCGACCCTTCTGAACCTCGTTCTTGATCAGGCCTCCGAGCGTGACGGTCTCGCCGTCCTGAACGGCCACGGAAGTGGATATCTTGCGCTGTTCGATGGTGGGGGACTGTATGCTGTTGGCGGACTGGGTGGTGGGCGGAGGCAAAACGTCACTGACTTCCTGGGCGATGTCGAGCAATACTAGGCCCCCGCTGTTCACCCTTGGGGTGATCTTCAAGATGATGCCCGTGTCGCGATAGTCGATGGAATTGACGATCGGCGCGCCGGTCGTAAGCGTGCTGACCGCCGAACCGGTGGAGATGGGCACCTGATCGCCCACCTCGATGGTGGCGGTATGGTTGTTAAGCACCACCAGCTTGGGCGCGGAGAGAACGGTCACATCCGTGACCGAGGCCAAGGCGTTGAGCACCACCGTCGCGCTTGGGCTGGAGTAGATATAGGACAGCGCCGGGAATACCTGGGTCGGGACACCGGGCGTCGAGATGGTTGTGCCGGTGCTGGTCGTCGTCTGTCCAGCGCCTTGTGTGAGGGCGGCGCTGTTGAACGGCCCGGACTGGAAAGCCCATTGGACGCCGTATTGCAGGGTGTGGTTGAGGGTCACCTCGCTGATCGAGGCGTCGATCATCACTTGCAACGGAGGAACGTCGAGCCTGCGCAGGGCGTCCTCGATCAGGGCGTAATTGCGCGGCGTCGCGAACACCACCACCGCATTATTGGCTTCATCGGCGGTGATGGTGATCGCATCCTCTCCCGTACCGCTCTGGCTTGGTTGGGACGATCCCGCGCCTGCATTGGCCGCCGGCGCCGCCGCTCTTTGCTGAAGCCCGGTGACCAAGCCGTTTAGATAACCCGGCGGCGGCTGTGTCGCGGCCGCTGGAGCGGAGGTATCGACCAAAGGCGTGGGGCCGGTGTCGGTGACCTCCCCCCTTGGCGCGGCGATCCCGAAGGCGCCGTCCAGCACCTTGGCCAAGTCGGCCGCCCGACCGTTCTGGACTCGATAGACGAACATCCGTCTCTCGGCGCCCTCGCCTTCGCGGTCGAGCACCTCCACAAAGCGCGCCGTATCCTCGAGAAGTTGAGGCTGGGCCGAGATCGCCAATATGCCGTTGAGCCGATCCATGGCAATCAGTCGGACAAGACCCGCTGTCTGGGTTCCTGGCGCATTGATCAGCTTGTCCAACTCCGGCGCGATCAACCGCGCGTCAGTCCGCTGTGGTACGAACAGGGCGAAGCTCATGCCCTTGAGCCAATCCACGTCAAACTGCGCCACAAGCTCGCGCAGGGCGCGGCGCTGAGTGCTGGTGCCCGACACCACCAAGACATTGCTCGATGGATCAGCCACGGAGATCGCGTTGGGCACCAAGGGATCGAGCAGCTTGCGAAGCTCCTCGGCGTTGACGAACTTCAGGGCTATGGTTTCGTTGCCATAGCCATTGTCCTGGGGCCCGACCACAGGCGCCTCTCCGCGAGCCTCGGCGGCGGGAACTATGGCGTAGGCGCCGGCCCTGTTGGCCAACACCAGATTGGCGCTCGTCAGCGCTTGTTCGAACACACCCAGGACGTCGGCCCTGCGGATGGGATGCGCCGTCTGGACCGTCACCGTACCCTGGACGCTCGGATCGACGGTGTAGGTGAGCCCCAGGGTGTCGCCGAGGATCGCCTTGGCGACCGCCTTAACGTCGACTCCCGGGAAGTTGAGGCTAATGTCGCCGCCAGGAAGAAGCCGAACAGGATCGGGCGGAGGGGGCCGCTGCGGTGGTGAACCGGGGAGAATGGTGGTTCGCACCTGACGCGCGTCCAAGGGCGACGCGGTCGCTTGGCCCCCTGATCCGCCGGAGGTCGCTTGACCAAGCGCGGAAGGGCCTGAAAGCGCCAGTCCCAAAATCGCAGCCGCTTCAAAGGCCGCTTTCCAAGACAACTTCATTGATCCACCGCCGCGGCCGCCGGGGCCGCCTTCGGATCGGCCACCGCCTCGGCTGGCGCCCCCACCGTCAACTCGCGCTTCTGTCCCGCCCGCTCGAACACCGCGCGGGTCTTTTCGACGGCCACGAGCCGCCAGCCTTCCACATCTTCCCCGCGCTGAACCGTCTTCACGACGCCGGCAGGTCCTGACAACACCACGCTCGCCACGCGGCCACCGGTCGCGGTTCCCAACGCGGACCATGCGCTCAGCGGACCGGCGCCGGGCGCCGCGGCTTCTCCAGGGCGCCGATCGGGCGCGAACAGCGGCGCTTGCAGGATGGCGGCGTACTCCGGCAGAGCGGGAATCCTGATCAGGTGGGGCCGCCGAGGCGCCAGGATCGACACCTCAGCCGCCGGTTGGCCATAGGGCAAAATCAGCTGAACGCCCAAGAGCACAACCAGCAGGCCGGCGCAAACTATCGGGCCAAGTTCAGGATGATCGACTCCCCACGGGCCGCCAGTCGCTTGAGAGCTCCATCCTGACGTCGATGGGGGCGAGCCGTCCAGCCGCGGCTGACCGGTCCGCCGTAATCGAAAGATAGTCGAAGACGACATAGGACCCCTCGCTTTCAAGCCGGCGAATAACATCATCCAATTGTGTCAGGCTCACAGCCATGTCCACTCTCACCCGTATCGAGCCGGGCGCGGCGTCGGCCTGAAGGTCCTCTATTCCGGTAACCGCGAAGCCCTCGTCGGCCGCCAGCTTCGTGACACGCGCCTTTAGAGCCTCAACCGCCAACTGTTCGCTGGGCGCGGCGATTGAGAATCTTGGCGAGGTCGCCCGCTGGGCCTCGGCCGCGGCGCGCCAGACCGGCAGAGCGGGCATCAAACGGGCGTTGCGCTGGAGGGTCGCGCGAAGCTGATCGCGCTCGGCGGCGCGGTCGCTGAAGCCGGCGACCAATGGCCCGATCAGCACCAGCCAGATGAGCCCAATGGCCAGCACCAGCACGCCGATGGCCACAAGCCGGCGCTCACGAAGACTGAGCGGCCTCAACGCCGAGCCGCCGGCCGGGCGTCGGCGGTGATGTCGAACGGCCGAATCGAGCCGGCGCCCGTGGTTTGTGCAACGGTGAGGCTTCTTGGATTGGTGAACGCGCCAGTTCCGCGTACGGCCGCGGCCATGTCGATATCGGCGGCGGCGAATCCCACGATGCGGAGGGCTTGGCCGTTCCATTCCAGGTGCTGCACCCAGGCGCCGCTGGGAAGCGCCTGAGTAAGAACGCTCAACATTCTCAGGGGCTCGTTTTTCTGTCCTCTATTTACCAAGTCGCTTCGACGCGCCTCCTCGGCCTCCACACGCCCGCGCAGACGCAAGGCGGCGCTGACGGCCGGTCGCTGGGCTTCGGCCAGGTGGCGCAGGCTGGCGACATCGGCCATATCGCGACCAACGAGCACGGCGAGGTTGATGACGAAGAGCGCGGCGACCGCCCCCCACAAATAGACTGCCAGACCGGTCTTCTGTTTTTCTCCAGCCGCCGCCAGCACCGCGGGCAGGAAATCGAACCTATGGGCGATGGGCTCGCCATCGGTCCTGACACCAAGCGTCGCCGGCTTCAACCCCTGGGCGCGAGCCCGCTCGACAAGCGCAAGGGCCGTCGTGCGCGGCACGATACCCACCGACACGGTCTGCTTGCCCTCGCCAATGTCTCGATCGACCACCTCCATATCGAAGTGGATGAGTTCCGGCGCCAAGGGCGAAAGTCGATCGATATCCAAGCTCAGCATGCGGCGGACATCGGCGGAAGGCATGCGAGGCGCAGGCACTTCCCGGACAAGAACCTGAGTTGTCGGCAGAAGAATTCCAACCGTCTCCTTTAGAATTGGCGTCGGACCCATCTCCACAAGGTTCCCATCCCGCCAGACACGCCAACCGCCTGTATCAAGCGGCTCGGCCAGGACTCTGGGTTGCGAGGACAGACGCGCGCGCAAACCCGCCGGCAACATTAAGGCGAGCTCTTCAATCCACCAGGCGAAACCCTGGCGAGCGAAGGCCGCCAGCGTAGCCAGGTCCATATCCGAATTGAGCAGTTCCTGAAGGGTCACTGCCGGCCCTTGCAAAGATGAGTGACGGTGTTGAGCATGCAGGCCACATCGACGCTGGCCTTTGGGTGGACGATCAGATCCGGCCAGCGGCGCTGGTCGCCCGGTTCGAAAGTCAAGCGCACCCGGATCGCCGCTGGCAGCGCGGTCTCATCGTCCCAGGATCGCCGCCACTGGGGGGTGAAGTCTGGTTGAGTGGGCCCGTAATAGGCGATGTCCACCTGCCGCACACTCGTCAGCAGGACATCCCGCGCGACCGGGCTGATGTCGGGCGCCACGTCGCTCACAGAGCTTAGGACCAACTCGCCAGCTGTATCCAGAACCAAACTATAACGCCGCAAGGGCGCCGGACGCGTCGACTGTGGGGGGGTGGCGATGAAAACGAGCCCATCGGCCTTGCCTGAAAAGTCTATGTACGGCGGGTTCTTATTAAAGAGCGTGGCGGGGTATATCTGTTCGATACGGTCGCGCAAAACCGACTGGGCGCCGTCGATCGCCTCGCCGCTGGCTTCCCGCTGGTCTATTCTTTCCCAGACCCGCCTGCCCGTCCCGACGCCCTCAATCAGCATCAGGCTGATCATGCCTACAATCACGAGGCTGGCCAGCGCCTCGACCAGCGCGAAACCGGCGGATCGAACGTCTGGAAAGGCTCTCGCCACAGGTCAGGACTCGACACCGAGGCGCAAGGTCTGGAGCCTCGCCAACGTAGGCCCTCCAGCGGCGGGCGCGACGGTGACGGCGATGTTCAACAAAGCGCCGGCGGCGTTGGATTCGCCATAGGGCGAAATATTCATCCGCCAGGCCATATCGCCGGAGACGCCCTGGGTGCGGCCCACCTGCAACGGAATTTCAGCGCCCACATCAGCCAATTCCGATTGAGCGACCAGGAGGGCCTCGCGCCGCGCCTCGGCCCCGCGATCCCGTGAAGCGCTGTCGGCGATCACCCGATAAGTGGCGGCCAAAGCCATGGCGACAATGGCGGCGGCGATGAGGGCTTCGACGAACATCTCGCCGGCGTCGGAGCGCGCCCGGCCAAGACCCATCACCCGCCCCCCACGGCGACCGCCCCGGTAAGGGGTGCGACAAACACGGGAATGCTGCGATGCCCGGCGCTCACCCAAACCGCGCCGCCGGTGGACGAGCCGTCGCCGAAAAAGGCGATCGAATCGCCGGAGTGGCCAGACCGATCCTGCGCGACCAGTGATACGCCAGGTGGGAGACGCTGCGCGCTTCCGTCGGACGCCGCCCAACCCAGGCCGTCTGTCGCGACGACCAGCGCAGCAGGTCGGTCAGTCAGATAGGCTACGGCCCGCGTCCGCCGCAGACTTTCGGCCACCGACGCGACCGCCTGGCGTTGTGCGAGCGTCAAGAGGCCCTGCTGCAGCCTTGGGAACCCGATCAACCCGACCAAGGCGCTGATCGCCACGACCACCAAAGCCTCGATCAGCGTCGTGCCGGAGTCCCGCTCCCTACCAGTTGCCGACATCGGCCGCCTCGCCGGTCCCGCCTTCGGCGTTGTCGGAGCCAAGGCTGTAGACATCGATATCGCCATGCTTTCCGGGATTGCGGTAGAGATAGGGGTGGCCCCACGGGTCGTTCAGAGCGGTGGACTTCTGCAGATAGGGGCCGTTCCAGCCCGGCGCGGTCGACGGCGCCGTGATCACGGCGTTCAGTCCCTCCTCCTGGGTTGGATAGCGCCCGACATCCAGGCGATAGAGCTCAAGAGCGGCGACCACATTCTGGATCTGCACCTTGGCTGTCTGGGTCCGCGAGCTTCCGAGATATTTGAGTACCTGAGGGGCGATGATCGCCGCCAACAAGCCCATAATGGCCAGCACCACCAGCATTTCCAGGAGCGTGAAGCCGCCATCATCGCGCCGCCGGCGAAGGAACTTTTTCATGGTGCGAGCGCCAAGTCGTTGAAGCCAAGGATTGCCGACATGATCGACGCGATCACGGTGGCGACGACCGCGCCCATGAACACGGTGATCGCCGGCGTAAGTATGCCGATCATTCGCTGGATTGTCGACCGGACCGAGCGATCCAGGACGTCGGCCAGGCGGCCCAGCATGAGGCCCAGGCGCGCGGTCTCTTCGCCGGTGCGCAAGAAGCTGATCGCCATGGGCGGAAAGACCCCACTGGCCGCGAGCGGCCCTGAAAGGCCCCCGCCCTCTTTGAGGCCTGAGACCACCTTGGCGATCGCCGCGGCCATGTGGGTGTTGGACACTGACCGCTGGGCGATTCCCAGCGCCGTGGGGAGCGGCACGCCTCCATCCACCAGGCTGCCGAGAGTGCGGGCGAAGGTCGCGGTCTGGGCCGTCACCACCAGCGGCCCGATCTGCGGCACGCCCAGCAGCACCCGATCAAAGGTGAGGCGCGCCGAGGGCCTTCGCAGCCATTGGCGAGCAAGGAATACGGCCGCGACAACGGCAAGAAGCATCATCCACCCGTAGGCCCGGACCGCCTCACTGGCGCCCATTACCAGGCGTGTCGCCAACGGAAGCTTGGCTTGAGCGCCGGAAAAGAGCCCTTCGAATTGCGGCACGACCACCAAAAGCATGACCAAAATCACGCTGGTGGCCACCACCATCAGCATCGCTGGGTAGACGAGGGACGAGACGATCGTCTGGCGCAGCGCCTCGGCGCGGTCGAGACTGTCGGCCAGCCGCGCGAGCGCCGCGCCCAGGCGTCCGTCCGCCTCCCCAGCTTCGCACATCGCCGAGGCGGCGGGCGGGAAGAGGCCCTTGACCTCACTCATGGCGCGCGAGAGCGGCGCCCCCTCTTTCACCCTCGAATGGAGCTTGGCGAACACGCCCTTGACCCCGGGGTTGATGATGTTGTCGACACAGACCGACAAGGCGCGATCGAGCGCGAGCCCGGCTTCCAGCAGCACCGCCAGCTCACCCAGAGCGTTGATCGCGGCCTGTCGGGTCTGACCGTTGGCGCGCACCACCCCTTCACCGCTCGCCGCCGCGGACGCTTCAATCGCCTCGATAGGCGACATCCCAAGGCGGCGAAGCTGCAGGATCACATCGGCGCGCGACGCGCCCTCGAGAACCCCGGTGCGGACCGCGCCGGTGGGCATGGCGGCCCGGTAGCGAAAGCTCGCCATGGTCAGCCTTCCCGAGTCACGCGCAGGACTTCCTCTAGGGTGGTCAAGCCCTCCCGCGCCTTGACTAGGCCATCCTCGAGCATGGTGCGCATGCCGGCGGCGGCCTGAATATCCCTCGCCTCGGCGCGCCCAAGAACCAATCGTTCGATATCCGCGTCGAGCACCAAAAGCTCAAGCAGAGCGATCCGGCCGCGATAACCGCCGTGACCGCACATGGCGCAGCCCACCGGCCGCCATAGACGATCGAATCCCGCGGGACTGACGCCGAGCGCCTCAAAGGTCTCGGGCGCCGGAACGAAATATTCGCGGCAGTTGGGGCAAAGGCGCCGCACGAGCCGCTGGGCGAGCACCGCGTTTAGCGTCGAGGTGATAAGAAAGGGCTCGACCCCCATGTCCAGCAAACGGGTGACGGCGGCGGCGGCGCTGTTGGTGTGAAGGGTGGAAAGAATGGTGTGGCCGGTAAGCGCCGCCTGGACCGCCACCTGAGCGGTCTCCAGGTCGCGGATCTCGCCAACCATCATCACATCGGGATCCTGACGCAGGAACGAACGAAGAGCGGTGGCGAAAGTCAGGCCGATGGCCGGGCTGACCTGAGTCTGGTTAATTCCGGCCAGCCGATATTCGATGGGATCCTCGATCGTGAGGATTTTTCGGTCGGCCGTGTTCATGACCGATAGCGAAGCGTAGAGCGTTGTCGTCTTGCCGCTGCCAGTGGGCCCGGTCACCAGAACGATGCCGTGCGGCTGGCGCAACACTCGAAGATAACGGGCGAGGCTGTCGCCTTCGAAGCCGAGGGTCTCGAAGTCGAGAGCCAGGTTCGACCGGTCCAATAGACGCAGCACGACACTCTCGCCATGGATCGTGGGGGCGGTCGCCACGCGCAGATCGATGTCGTGACCGCGGACGGCGAGGCGGAGCCGGCCGTCCTGCGGCAACCGCCGCTCGGCGATGTTAAGACCCGCCATGACCTTGATGCGAGAGACGAACGCCGCTTTCAGGTGAGGCGGCAAGGGCTCCTCGTCTCGAAGGGCGCCATCGACGCGAAGCCTGATCTTAAGCACGTCCTCGGTCGGCTCGATATGAATGTCCGAGGCTTGCGCTTCCGCGGCGCGGCCGATCAGGGCGTTCACCGCGCGCACCACCGGAGCGTCGCTGGAAAGGTCTCTCAGCCGCTCGACATCACCCTCGTCGGCTTCGCCGGTCCCGCCGTCGAAAGTCTGGATTGGATATAGCCGATCGAGCGCGATTTCTATGTCGCCGGCGCGGGCGACAAGCGGCACCAACGGGCGATCAAACGCGAAGGCCAGGGCGTGACGGTCGAATGGGCGCAGCGGATCGACGAACGCCACCTCCACCGCCCCTTCGGTCAGGCGGATTGGCAACGCACGAATGTCGCGCAGAAAGTTTGGAGACAGCCGATCCGCGGCTACCGGCTCGGCGGGAAAGTCGGCTGTGGATGCAATCCGCATGCCCGCGGCCTCGGCGATGGCGGAGGCGAGCGCCTGTTCCGAGACCAGGCCCAAGCGCGTGAGCACCGCGTCCAGAGGCTCTCCAGATTCGCTTTGAACCAGACGAGCACGGGTGAGTGTTTCCGGGGGCGCCAGGCCACGCTCGATCACCAGACGCTCAAGTGTCAGGCCCTCCACGGATGGCGCGTGGGTCAAGCCGTCCACCGCCGGCGCCAAATCAGCCAAGAGTGTTGGCGCGCCGCGCGCTGCGTCATCCATGGGGATAATCCATTGTAATAGGCGCAAACCCCGCACGCAACGACGGCGCCGAACGGGCCCGACCATGCCGCTCATGCAGGCGCCCGAGCCGGCGCCCTTTTTCAAACGCGCGCCAACGCTTGCCTGTCCGACATCTTTCACCTAACCGTCGCCCAAATGCGGGCGTCAGGGGGCGAAATCCGTGTCGACTATGACAAATTCAACCGGCGAACATAACGGGATTATCAATGAACAGAATTACTCTACTAGCCGCGGCGCTCCTGGCTTCGGTCTCCATGGTGTCGATCGCCCAGGCGAGCGTTCCGGAGGGGGCGAAGGTCACGGCGGCGCCGGCGGCGACGCCGGTCGACTTCGAGGTGTTTCTGCCTCTGCGCAATAAGGCTGAACTCGAGCGGCTACTCGCCGCCCAGCAGACGGCCGGTTCCGCCAGCTATCACCAGTGGCTCACCCCGGCTCAGTTTGGCGCTCGCTTTGGTCCGACGCCGGCCAGCATGGCGAGGGTGAAAGCGGAACTTACCGCCGCCGGCCTGGTGGTCACCGCCACGCATACCAGATCTATCCACGTCAGTGGGACCGCCGCCCAGGTCGGCAAGGTGTTTGGAACAAATCTCAACGCGGTCGTACTCGCCAACGGCCGGTCGCGTCTCGATGCGGCGACGCCGATCAAGATACCGTCGACACTTCAGCAGGAAGGCGCTGTGATCGCCGCTTTCACCGGTCTGCCCGCTAAGCACACCACCTTGCGCAAGATCTCAGGAGCGATACCCGACAATCGCTACTCCAATGTTGGACCCTACTATTACGACGATATGAAACAGGCCTACGACTACCCTTCATATCTTTCGAAGTTGCCGAACGGCAAACGCCTGGACGGCACCGGGGTCAATGTGGCCGTGCTCATGGAGACTGACGCTCTGGATTCCGACGTCGCGGCCTATTTCAACCACGAGAACTTCACCGCCACCACCGGCCTGCAGCCGCCAACCCTGACCCATTTTCCCGTAGACGGCGGGTCTCCTTTCGATCCGAACAGCGGCGGCTCGGCCGAGGCGTCGCTGGATGTCCAGCAGGTGCTCGGGGGCGCCCCCGGGTCATCCGTGACGCTGGTCAGCATTCCCGACCTTTATGACAATCATATCCTGGATGGCTATGTGGCGATCGTCGACGGCAACAAATGGGACCTTGTCAACTCGTCCTTCGGCGGCTGCGAGTTGGGCTACACCCCCGCCTATAACGCCGGAGTCGATGAGACCGGCGTTTTGAAAGTCTATGACGAGGTGTTCGAGCAAGGCAACGCCCAAGGGATCACCTTCGTGGCCAGTTCCGGCGACGAGGCTGGTCTGGAGTGCCCGAGCGTCAACTACTTTTACGGCGCCTCCAACGCGAAATTCGTCGTCAGCGTCTCCACACCCGCGGACGATCCGAACGTCACTTCGGTCGGCGGCGGCAATCTGTTCACCACCCCGCCGCCGGCCAATCAGCCGAGTCCTCCCACAACGTTCACGTCCAAGTACGTAAGCGAGAACGCCCTCGGCGATCCGGAAATTCCCTATGACGTCTATGGCTTCGGAGAAAATGTCTCGGGTGGCTATTGGGGCGCGGGCGGTGGTCGCAGCGTGATCTTCCCCATGCCCACCTATCAGAACTGGGTGACGTTCTATGGCAACAGCGCTCAAGGACGCATCATGCCTGATGTGGGCATGCAGGTCGGCGGATGCCCCTATGGCATATCCGAACCGAACTGCCCCGTGGCCGAAAGCAGCTATGTGATCACCGTCATCAATGGCGGTCACTATGGCCTGATCGGCACCTCGGTGGCGTCGCCGGAATTCGTCGGCGCCCTGGCCCTCGCGGTCGAAGCGGCCGGCGGTCGCGTTGGCAACATCAATCCCTTCCTCTGGAGTCAGGGGTATGTGCAGACCGATCTGGGGGGCGCGAGAGCGGCGCTCCCCGCGCGGTTCTATCACAAGGCCCAACCTGGCTTCGACGGCCACTTTCATCATGCCTCGACAGTTGGTTTTGACTACATGTACGGCAATGGATCACCGGACGTTCGCCGGCTGTTCGGCCTGACCAACTTCGCTCCGGCCGGCGATCCGCAAACCCCTTCCAACCCCTAAAGCGTTAATGAGAGGCGGCGGGCCTGTCGCCGCCTCTCCCTTGGCTCAAGCTGCGTTTGGTTCCAGCGCTTTACCTATTTGACCAATGTTGGGGCCAGCACTGTCGCGCCGTCGGCCCGAAGCCGCGCATCGCCTACGACGCCGATAATTGCCTGCGCCTTCGGATTGTCGGCCAGATAGAGCATTGCCGACATAGTCTGCGCGACCGACGCGCCCGCCCCGAAGAAGCGCTGAATCGCCTCGAAGGGCGATGACGGGCCGCCGAAGGCCTCCAACCGCACTTCGCCCTTCAATCCCGCCAAGGCCTTGGCCCGCTCCACCGCCAAGGGATATCCGCCTAGGGCATCGACGAGGCCCAGAGCCTTGGCCTGGGCGCCCGTCCAGACCCGTCCCCTCGCGATATCCCGAACCCGGTCGATAGGCAGGTGACGCCCCTGCGCCACCCGGCCAACGAACCCGTCATAGATCCGGTCCATCCAGGCGGAGAACGCCGCGCGTTGGCTCGGCGTCATGGACGCGCCCATGCCCATGGCGCTTGAATAGTCGCCGCCAACCGACAGGCCTCGAACATCGACGCCGAACTTGGCCAGCGCGGGCCCCAAGACGAACTTGCCGCCGAAGACGCCGATAGAACCGGTCAGGGTCGAAGGTTGGGCGACGATCTCCGAGGCCTGGGAGGCGATCCAGTAGCCGCCGGAGGCGCCATAGGTTCCCATGCTGACCACCACCGGCTTGCCGGCCGCCTTGGCGGCGCGCACCGCGGCCAGAATCTGCTCCGAGGCGGTGTCGGATCCGCCGGGCGACGACACACGAAAGACGATCGCGCGGACATCCTTGTCGTCGATGGCGTCATAGAAGTCCCTGGAGAGGTCGTCGGACCGAATGGTCTCGCCGCCGCCAAGCGGACTCGGCGCGCCATCTCGGCCGGTCATGATGTCGCCTTCCGCCGAGATCACCGCGATCTTGGGACCACCGCCGAGCGATGAGGCGCCGCCGGAACTCCGCGCCGCGTAGTCGTCGAAGTCCACCAACCGGGCGCCGTCGCCAGCTTTGGCCAGAATCGCCGTTTCCGCCTGCTTGACCTCACCCAGGCCGTCGATAAGTCCTTTCTGCTTGGCCTCTTCCGCCGAATAAGGACCGGCTTGCAGCAACGCGGCCACGGATGCGGGCGTGCCGCCGCGGTCGCTAGCGACACTGGCGAGGGCCGTGTCATAAACCGAACCCATCCAGGAAAGCTCCGACTCCCGGTGCGCCGGCGTATAGTCGTCATAGAGATAGGGATTTACGGCGTTCTTGTATTCGTAGCGCTGCTGGTAGTCGGCGATCACGCCGTGGCGATCGAAGAAGTTCTTAAAGAAGATGTCCTGACTGGCGAGACCCGTGACCTGAAAGGACGACGCCGGCTGCATCCAGACATCGCCTGACGCCGCAGCCAGTTCATAGGTCGAAGTCACCATGCCATCGGCGTAGAGGCCCTGGCTGTGAACGAGGATCGGTTTGCCGGCGGCGCGAAATCGTTTGAAGGCGTCGCGCAACTCGTCGGCCGCCGCCGGCGCCATCCCTCCCTCGGGGAGACGGACGAATAGCCCCCGAACCTTGTCGTCCCGCTCAGCCTTCTTGAGCGCTTCCTCGACGCCCATGACCGACAGGCCCTTGCCGCGGAAAAAGGCGAAGGGGTTCCGCGGCGCCTGGTCGGTGAGTCCATCGCGCAGATCCAGCACCAGCACCGCGCGCGTCGGCGTAGCCTGCGGTTTCGCCGCCGCCGCCGCGATCGCAATCAGCATCAAAGGCACGCCGATCGCGAACAGCATCAGGCCGACAAAGACACCCGCTATGGTAATGAAAAATTGCTTCATGCCCCGATTTTCCGATCTCTTGGCAAGATGATCCCCGGCGCCCCCGCATCGAGTCTTGATCTTGATCTGAAGTTCAGTCCTACAGAGCCCGATTCAGTCGCTGAAGGAAAGCTGCGGGACACTGCCCCTTGGGACCGCGCGATCCCTGGGACCGTATTCAACGACCGCAAAACCCAAGGGATAATTGGTCGGAGTGGCAGGATTCGAACCTGCGACCCCCGCGTCCCGAACGCGGTGCTCTACCAGACTGAGCCACACTCCGATGAAAGAGCGGGCCTTATAGATGAGGGGTCCGGCCCTCGCAAGGACGGCCGAGGCGACGTTGCAAGGGGCCGGATCCTGCGCTATCTGACCGCCCTCGCGTACGGGACCTTAGGCCCCCGGCCGTTCCTGCTGGGGAATGGTGTAATGGTAACACTGCGGTTTTTGGTACCGTCATTCTAGGTTCGAGTCCTAGTTCCCCAGCCAGAACTCCATCGCCTCAAGCCCTGACTGGGTCAGGGGTGTGGCCCTGTTGACTTTCAAGGCGCGAAACGCTGCTAATCCCACCACATGCAGGAGGGCGCGGGGCCGGACGCCATCCGATAAATCTCGAAGGGCGGGCCCGATGGGCTTCAAGCGGATTATCGCCGTTTCGATCGTCTTGGCCCTGGTGCTGGCGGTCTTGACCGGCGGGTTTGTCTATACCCAGCTCGGAGCGGGCGCGCGGGCGCGCTACTGGCTCGACCATACGCACCGGGTCATCGAGCAGAACCAGGCGCTGCTCACCCTTTTTCAGCGAGCGGAAAATTCCCAGCGCGGCTATCTGCTGACCGGCGATCGGCAATACCTGACGCCGTTCGAGTCGGCCCAGGCCCAGCTCCCGGTGGCCGAGGCCAAGCTGGCGGCCCTGGTCGGCGACAATGCCGATGAGATTTCTCGTGTTCGCGATCTCAATCAGAAAATCGCCCGCCGCGCCGACCTGCTCGGCCGCTCCGTGGCCATGGCCCGACAAGGTGATTTCGCGGCGGCTCGCGAGAGCTTCACGGTCGCGCCGGGCCAAAACATCAAAGCCGGCATCCGCGAGGAGTCGGACGCGATATCCGATGCCGAGAGGGGGCTTCTGGAAGGCCGCATCCGTCAGGCGGAGCGCGCCAACACCGCGACGCTGGCCATGGGTTTGGCGGTCGCCGTCTTTGCATTGTTGGGGCTGATCGGATCGGTGTTTTACCTTGCCCGTTCCAACCGAGGCCTGACGAAGGCCATGGAAGAGGCTTCGCGCGCCCACGCTGACCGGGAGGCGAGCGATGCGCTCACCCGCGCGATCTTCGCCAACAGCCCCGACTATCTCTATGTGCTCGATGTCGTCAATGGCGAGAAATTTCTCATCGCCGAGATCAACCCAACCTTCGCGCGCGTCTTGAATGTCCCCGCCGACGCGGTCCGTGGCCGCGACATCGCCGACCTCCTGCCAGCTGGCACAGCCACGCGTCTGGTCGCCCAATTCCAAAGGGTGCTGGCCTCGGACCGACCCGTACTCGCGCAAGACATCTTGAACGATGTGCCCGGAGGCCCTCGGACGTGGGAATCCATACTGGCGCCGGTCAAGAACCCTGACGGCGCCGCCGATCGGATCATCGGCTCGGTACGCGACATCACCTCACGGGTGCGGACCGAACAACGGCTCCGGGAAGCCCAGCGCATGGAGTCCATCGGCCAGCTCACCGGCGGCGTAGCCCACGACTTCAACAACCTTCTCCAAGTTATCCGGGGCAATCTCGAATTGCTGGAACCGACTGTCGCCGGCGACGAAGGCGCGCAGCGACGGCTCGCCAACGCCCTGCACGGCGCCGACCGCGCCGCCCAGCTTACCCGCCAACTCCTCGCTTTCGCCCGACGCCAGCCCCTGGCGCCAAAGCCCATCAATCTTTCCCGCTTGGTAGGCGATATGAGCGATCTGCTCCGCCGAACCCTGGGTGAATCGATCGAGGTTGAGACCGTTATCGGCGGCGGACTCTGGAACACCCTAGCCGATCCCGCACAGGTGGAAAGCGCCCTGCTGAATCTCGCCCTCAACGCCCGCGACGCCATGCCAGGTGGCGGGCGCCTGACGATCGAATTGACCAACGCCTCGCTCGACGAGGCCTATGTGCAAAAGGCCGAGAACATCGCCGCCGGTCAGTATGTGCTTATCGCGGTGTCCGACACGGGTGAGGGAATGACCGCGGAAGTGCGCGAAAAGGTGTTCGACCCCTTCTTCACCACCAAGGCCGAAGGCAAGGGCAGCGGCCTTGGGCTTTCCATGGTCTATGGCTTCGTGCGGCAGTCCAACGGTCACATCCGAATCTATTCGGAGCCCGGGCAGGGAACGACGCTCAAGATATATCTGCCGAGGTCGAAAGAGCTTGTCGCGGCGCCTCCCGCCAAGCCGTCCCCCCTGCCGCCCCAGATCGGTGGAAGAACGATATTGGTGGTCGAGGACGAACCCAACGTCAGGGCCGCCGCCGTGGCCATGCTTGAAACACTCGGTTATCGGTGCGTTGAAGCGGCGGATGCCTCAGCGGCGCTCACCATTCTCGAAACACCCAACCCGATCGACCTGGTGTTCACGGACGTAGTCATGCCAGGCCCGCTCAAGACGAGCGCTTTCGCTGAGCGGGTGCGCGCCCTATCGCCGGATCTGCCGATCCTTTTCACGTCCGGCTACACCGAAAATTCGATCATCCACCATGGCCGTCTGGATGACGGCGTGAATCTGCTTTCCAAGCCCTACGCACGGGACGACCTGGCGCGGCGGATCGCGAAGCTGTTGGCCAAGGCCCCCGCGCTTGAGCCTAAAGGCTTTTAGCTCTCGCCCAAGCTCAGACCATTCGCATCCGGCGCCGTAGAAGCACCCCCATTCAGAGCGCGCTGCATCCAGACAATATCGACCCATCGGCCGTGCTTGTAGCCGGCGCCGGCGGCGACGCCACGCACTTCGAACCCCAGGGCCCGATGCAAGCCGATCGAGCCGACGTTGCCGCTATCGCCGATCACGGCGATCATCTGGCGCAGGCCTTTCGCCTCACACCGCGCGATCAAGTGGGCCATGAGGGCGCGGCCAACGCCCTTGCCAGCTGCGCCCGGGGCCACGTAGACGCTGTCCTCGACGGTGAAACGATAAGCGGCCCGGGGGCGGAACGGCCCGGCGTAAGCGAATCCCACGATACCGCCGTCGTCGGCCACCAGGTACGGCAAGTCATGGGAAGTGACAGCAGCCATGCGTCTGGCCATCTCCTCGGGCGGCGGTGGCGTTTCCTCAAAGGTGCCGAGGCCGTGCAGGACATGGTGGCCATAGATGGCGGTCACCGCCTCTACATCGGCCTCCGTGACCGGCCGGATGATCACAGGGCCGCCGGTCCTTCAATCGCCCAGACCGCGAAGGCGTAGTCGAGGGCGACTTCCTTGAGGTGCTCAAAGCGGCCGGAGGCGCCGCCATGACCGGCCTCCATATTGGTGTGCAGCATGACCGGCCTCCCGCTTGTGGTGTGCTCGCGCAGGCGCGCGATCCACTTCTCCGGCTCCCACCAAGTGACACGCGGATCGCTCAACCCCGCCCGCGCCAAAGTGGCCGGATAGGGCTTGGCGGCGACATTGTCGTAGGGGCTGTAGCTGGCGATATAGTCATAGGCCGCCGGGTCCTCGATAGGGTTGCCCCATTCGGGCCATTCGGGTGGCGTCAGCGGCAGGCTGGCGTCGCTGATGGTGTTGAGCACATCGACGAACGGCACAGCGGCGATCACCGCGCCCCAGAGATCGGGCCGCAGATTCGCCGCCGCGCCGACCAGCAGGCCGCCGGCCGAGCCGCCATAGATGGCCACCTTCCCGGCCCGGCCATAGCCCTCGGCGATCAGGTGTTCGGCGCATGCGACCAGGTCGGTGAAGCTGTTCTTCTTCTTGAACCCACGCCCGTCCAGGAACCATCCCCAACCCTTGTCCGATCCGCCGCGGATATGAGCGCTGGCCCATATCCAGCCACGATCCACCAGGCTGAGGACCTGGGTCGAGAATGTCGCCTGGTGCGGAAAGCCATAGGCCCCATAGCCATAGAGCATCAGCGGCGCCGAGCCGTCGAGGACGGCGCCGCGCTTCATCAGGACGGTGATCGGCACTTCCGCTCCATCCGAGGCCGTCGCCCACAGCCGGCGGGTTTCATAGGCGGCCGGTTCGTGACCGGAAGGCACCTCCTGAGTCTTGATCAGGGTGCGCGCGCGGGTTTCCATGTCGTAGTCGAACCATTGCCGGGGCGTGGTCGGCGACTGATAGACAAACCGGGTGACAGCGGTGTCGTATTCGTAGCCCGGGCTTAGCGAGAGGGCGTGGGCAGGCTCGTCGAAAGCGATGACATGCTCGCCGCCGGCGCGGCTCATAACCACCAGGCGGTCGTTGGCGTTCTCCCGCTCCAGAAGAACCAGTTGATTCTTGTAGGCCGCCATGCCGGCGATCAGGCGCCCGCTCTGGTGCGGCAGCCATTCGCGCCAAGTGTCGACCGATGGGATATCCGCGCCCGAAATCATCAGTTTGAAATCCACCGCGCCGTCAGCGTTGGTGCGGATCAGCCAGAGATCGCCCCAGTGCTCCAGATCATAACGCACGCCTTCGCGCCGGGCCTGGGCGAGAACCGGCGCGGCGGTAGGATCATTGGCCGGGATCAGCCATTCCTCGCTGGTCTCCTGGTTCTGGACGCCGATGACAATGTGGCTGTCGTCGGCGGTGGTCCCCACGCCCAGGAACATGCCGTGATCATGTTCCTCGTAGATCAGCACATCCTCGCCGCCGCGCGCCGGGCGGCGAAAGACCTTGGCCGGCCTAGCGTTCTCGTCACGCCATATCCAGAACAGCCACTGGGAGTCCGGCGAGAATGTGAAGTCGCCCGAAGCGCTCTCCGGTCCGCCGGTCAGGGTCTCACCGGAGTTGAGGTCGCGGACCCGTATCTGGTGATATTCCGATCCGTGCTCATCGACGGCGAAGGCGTAAAGGGCGTGGTCCGGCGAGTGGTGGGCGGCGTCGACCGCGTAATAGGCCTTGCCCTTGGCCTCGACCTCCTCGTCCAGCAGGACCTGCTCGTCACCATCACCGCCGCGTCGGCGACGGACGTGGCGCGGATGCTGGGCGCCGATCTCATAGCGGCTGAAATAGTCGAACGACCCATCCGGCGCGGGGACAGAGGAATCGTCCTCCTTAATGCGCCCTTTCATCTCCTCGAAGAGGCGTGCCTGAAGTGGTTTGGTGTCGGCCAGGACCGCGTCGGCATAGGCGTTCTCGGCCGTCAGATGCTCGCGAATTTCGGCCTTCAGCAGCGAGGGATCGCGCAGCACCGCCTGCCAGTTGTCATCCTTCATCCAGGCATAGTCGTCGACGCGCACCCGGCCGAGCTGCTCGATCCGGCGAGGTTCCTTGCGCGGCGCGGGAGGCTTGGGGTTCAGGTCGGCCATGAGGGTCCAGCTAGACTATCGCCAAGCGTAATTGAAGCTGAGGCTGATGCGCGGCGCCTTGGCGGCGCCGGCCAGCACCTCGTGGCGCAGCCAGCTTTCCCACAGAAAAAGCGTTCCGGCCGCCGGCGTCAGAGTGACGAAGCTCTCGGACCGCGGCGGCGCGGCCATCATCAGCGGCAGGCGCGGATCCTCAATGCGCAAGCCGCCGGCGGCGAGCGGCGTGCTGACATAGATCGTCCCCGAGAGTACGCTGTGCGGGTGGATATGGCCCGAGTGGGCGGCGCCGGGCTTGAGCACATTCACCCACAGGCTATCGAGCCGCAGACGTCCGCCTTTCAGATCGAAATCGAGGGTCCTGGCGAAGGTCGCCGCGTGTTTGTCGAGGCGGCGCTTTAGGAGATCGAACACGGTCGCGCGCTGGGGCAGGTCATCGAGCGAAGCGTAGGAGGTATAGCCGCCATAGCCGTTGGCCTTGCACCAAGCGCGGCCGGCCTTGTCTTCCTCGGCCAGCACCAGACAGGCTTCCTCCAGCTCGTCCCGGAGGCTGGGCCAATCGCGACCCGAGGCGAGCGAGGCTTCATAGATCCGGGTAACGAAGAGCTCGCGGATGGCCGACATGATCTCCCCGATCTGATAGGGTTTCACCTTAGCCTAACCGACCGAGGGAGACAGCCATGGTCGAAGCGTCCTGCCACTGCGGCGCGGTGAAATTCGAGATCGCCGAGGCGCCTGAAGAGGTCACCGACTGCAACTGCTCGATCTGCCGCAAGCTCGGCGTCAGATGGGCCTATTACCATCCGGGCCAGGTGCGCATCGACGCCGCGCCGGAGGCCCTAGGCGCCTATAGCTGGGGCGACAACCGTATCGCCTTTCACCATTGCCGAAACTGCGGCTGCCCGACCCACTGGACCGGCCTCAACGAAGGCCGGCGAGACCGGATGGGGGTGAGCGCGCGACTGATGGACCCGGCGGTGCTTAAAGGCGTCAGGATCCGCAAGCTGGACGGCGCCGACACCTGGACAGAGCGCTTCGTCTATGAGGAGTGATTGATGAAGCGGCGCTCCTCAGCCCACCAATGCCCTGGCGCCTTCCCGCGCCAGCCACGCGCGTGGCGATCTCCTTCTTTCGGACCTTTTCCATGGATCAGGCGACGATGCGCACCGGCATGGCCTCGTAGCCCTTGACGAAATTGGAACGCAGCCGGCGGATATCGCCGACGATCTCGATCCTGGGAAATCGTTTGAGGATCTCTTCCCAGACTATGCGCAGCTGCATTTCAGCGAGGCGATTGCCGACGCAGCGATGGACGCCGAAGCCAAAGGAGACGTGCTGGCGCGGGCGGGCGCGGTCGATGACGAAGGCGTCCGGATTTTCGATCACGGTGTCGTCGCGATTGCCCGAAACGTACCACATGATCACCTTCTCGCCCTTGCGGATGGTTTTGCCGCTCAACTCATAGTCGGCGAGCGCCGTGCGGCGCATGTGGGCCACCGGTGTCTGCCAGCGGATGATCTCCGGCACGGCGGTTTCCAGCAGCGCCGGGGTCTCGCGCAGCCTCTGATACTGGTCGGGGTTCTCGTTGAGGGCGAGTAGGGCGCCGGAGATGGAGTGGCGCGTGGTGTCGCTGCCAGCGACCACCAGCAGGACGAGATTGCCGAAAAACTCCTCGGGATTGTCGCTTGTGGTCGCCGCGCCGTGCGCGAGCAGAGAGATAAGATCGTCCGCCGGTGAGGCGGCGGCCTTGCGCTCGATCCACAGGGGAACAAAACGGGTGAATATGCCCATCAGCTCAGTCTGGCGCGCTTCGAGTTCGCCAGCATCATCGGGGGGCGGCATGAGGATCAGGTCGCTGGCCCTGGGCAGCAGGCGGCGGTCCTCGAAGGGAAAGTTGAAGAGGGTCGCCAGCATCTGGCTGGTGAGCTCGATCGAGACCTTGTCGACGAAATCGAAGGTTTCGCCCACCGGCAGCTCATCGAGGATTTTGGCCGCCCGCTCGCGAATCAGGGGCGCCATGGCCTGGATGCCGGCGCTGGAGAACATCGGCGTGACCACCTTGCGCTCGGCGTCGTGCTGGGGCGGGTCGAGGCCGATAAAGCTGGTGGTCCGCGATGACTCATACCCGTCGAAAATCGTGATGCCGCCGAGTTCCGAGGACGATGAAAAGACCTCGTGGTTGCCGTCCACGGCGATGATGTCGTTGAATCTGGTCACCGACCAATACGGGCCGAATTCGCTCTCGGCCGTGTAGTGAACCGGATCCTCGGCGCGCAAGCGTTCGAACCAGGGCCAGTGGGTGTCGGTGACGAAGTGATCGATATCGGCGACTTGGAACTGATCGAGCGGCGTCGCCCAAGCGCGTTCTCGCGCGTCCTTGGCGAGGTTGATTGAGCCATCGGCCATGTTCCACCCGTATCTTGTCTTTCGCCGAGCATAACCCAGCTTGGCGAAGCGCCTAGAGCCAATTCGACGACGCGCTAACCCAGCGCCGGCGCCAGCCTCGCCATCGCCTCGGCGAGACTCTCGGGAGAACGGGCGACGCAGATCCTCAGGAAACCATCGGAGCCGGGGCCGAAGAAATAGCCGGGGGCGAGGCCGACCTTGCATCGCTGAAGTATATCCAGGCAGGCGGCGCGGGAGTCGGTGAGGCCCTCCACCTCGAAGAACGCATACATGCCGGCGTTCGGGCGCGGACCCAGCCGCACCCGCGAATGACTCTCCAGGGCGTCGCAGACGATGCCCATGCCGGCGCGGCAATAGGCGCGCATATGGGCCACGAACCCTTCCCCTTCCCCCACGGCGGCGACGCCGGCGTGCTGGATGAAGGTGGCCACGCCGCTGGTGGTGTATTGCGTCATCATCGCCAGGGTCGGCCCTATGGAAGGCGGATGAACCATCCATCCCAGCCGCCAGCCGGTCATGGCCCACGACTTGGAAAAGCTGTTCACGACGATCAGCCGGTCTTCGGCATCGCCTAAGTCGAGGATCGAGGGGGCATAAGGCCGATCGAAGACGATGCGGTGATAGACCTCGTCGGCGACCAGCCACGCCCCGCGCGCACGACACAGATCCAGCATCCGGCCCTGGATTTCCGGCGCAATCACCGCCCCGGTAGGATTGCCGGGCGATGCGAAGAAGACCAGCCGCGTGCGGCCATCCATGGCGGCGGCCAGCTTATCCGTATCCAGCGCCCAGCCGCTCGGCCCGTGATCCATGCGCACCGAACGGACATTACCGCCCGCCATATGCACCGCGCCGCCAATGTTGGGCCAGACCGGATCGATGACGACGACATTGTCGCCGGGGCGCACCACGAGCTGCACCGCCAGCATGATCGCATGCATGCCACTTGTGGTGACTGTGATCCGCTCCGGCTCGATCGGCAAGACGCCAAGTCGGGTGTGGTAGTCGGCTAGGGCGGCGCGCAGCTCCGGTATGCCGTTCTGCTGGGTGTAGAAGACATGGCCATCGGCCACCGCTCTGGCCATGGCCTCGCCGATGAAGGCCGGCGCCGCCAGATCGCCTTCGCCAAACCAAAGGGGAATGACTTCGGGATCATGCCCCCGGCCCTTGGCCAGGGAAGAGATATTCTCCAGCGGCATGCGACCGATATCGAACCGGATGTCCGCGAGGGCGTGCAGGCGTGGTGAATCCAGGGCCTCGGCGGCGGTGGGACGAGCGGCGGTCATGGCCTGATCTATAAGGCGATCCCAGCAATAATCATCCATCTGTGCCAAAAGGGCTTCGCGCGCCCTCCAAACGGATATCCATGCCCTTTCCTCCGACCCACCCTTCTCTCGCTCAGGCCCTCGCCGAACAGGGCTATGACGACCCCACGCCCGTCCAGGCGGCGGTGCTTGAACGCTGGGCCGCCGATCGCGACCTGTTGGTCTCGGCCCAGACCGGTTCGGGCAAGACCGTCGCTTACGGCCTAGCCATGGCCTCCACCATTCTGGGCCTGGCGCCGCGCCTTGGCCAAGCGGCCGCGCCAGTGGTGCTGGTGATCGCCCCCACCCGAGAACTGGCTCTGCAGGTGGCCCGGGAGCTGAGCTGGCTCTACGCCAAGACCGGGGCGCGGGTTGTGACCTGCGTGGGCGGCATGGATTCTCGGCGGGAGCAGCGGGATCTGGCGGCCGGCGCCCACATGGTGGTTGGCACGCCCGGGCGCCTGCGCGACCACCTCGAGCGCGGCCATCTCGACCTCTCCGCCCTGGAAGTGGTGGTTCTGGACGAGGCCGACGAGATGCTCGATCTCGGCTTCAAGGAGGATCTGGAATTCATCCTCGAGGCGACGCCGGATGGGCGGCGCACCCTGCTCTTCTCGGCCACCATCGCCAAGGATATCGCCGCCCTCGCCGGCCAGTATCAGAAAGGGGCGGCGCGGATCGACACCGCCGGCAAGGGCGAGCCGCACGGCGATATCGAATATCGCGCCATGCGCGTGGCCCCCAATGAGATCGAGCACGCGGTGGTCAATGTGCTGCGCTTCTTCGAGGCGCGCGGGGCCTTGGTGTTCTGCGGCACGCGTGAGGCGGTGCGACACCTCAACGGCGCCCTGCGCGAGCGGGGCTTCGACGCGGTGGGCCTCTCCGGCGAAATGACCCAGAGGGAGCGCATGGAGGCTTTGCAATCTCTGCGCGATGGCCGGGCCCGTGTATGTGTGGCCACCGACGTGGCCGCGCGCGGACTCGACTTGCCCGATCTAGGTCTGGTGATCCACGCCGACCTGCCGGCCAATCGCGCTGGCCTCCTGCATCGAAGCGGCCGCACCGGCCGCGCGGGCCGCAAAGGCGTCTCGGTCCTGCTGGTCCCCTACAATCGCCGCCGCCGGGCCGAGCAACTGTTCACGTCGGCCAACATCGACGCGACCTGGAGCGGGGCGCCCAGCGCCGAAGCCATCCGCGCCGGCGATCAGGAGCGGATGCTGCACGATCCTATCCTCACCGAACCGCCGGCGGAGGAAGACTTGGCATTAGCCCGGTTGGTGATGGACCGGGTGGGACCCGAGGCGATCGCCACGGCGCTCATCCGCCTGCACCGCTCGCGTCTGCCGGCGCCGGAGGAGTTGTTTGATCCAGGTGAAGCGCGGAGTTCCGGCCGACAGGAGCGCGGCCCTCGCGAGCGGCCGGCGCGGCGCCGGGACGATCAGGGCGGGGATAGCGGCGTCTGGTTTCGCCTCGCGGTGGGCCGGACGGCCAACGCCGATCCCAAATGGCTCATTCCCCTGATCTGCCGGCGAGGCCACGTCACCAAGGCCGACATCGGCCAGATTCGCATCTTTGATCGCGAGACCAAGTTCGAAATCGCCGCGACCGCGGCGGAGCGCTTCGCCGCCGCCCTGGCCGCCGCGCCCGGAGATTCCATCCGCATCGAGCGCGCCGGCGCCCCCGGGCCGAAGACACTAGCCGAGCGTGACGCCCGTCCCCAGAAGCGCCCGCCCAGCAAGAAGAAATCCAACGCCGGGCGAAGAAGCTAGAGCCGGTCGCCTGAAGCTATGACGAGGCCGCGTGCGGCGATGCCAAGATGGTGTGTCTCAGCAGAGGCGCCATGAGGCTTGAGGTCGAGTCCGCGCCGCTGGCGCCGAACCCGGCCATGGCGCCGATGAAGGGGACGAGGGGGGCGGGGCCATGCCACCAGGGCGAGACCGGCGGGCTCGGCGCGGGCGGCGTGGGCGCGGCCGCCGGCGCCTTGGCCGGATCGTGGATCAGGGTCCCGCCGTGGCCGTCGGTGACCGCGACGAAGGTGGAGGTGGTGTAGTTGCCTTCCAGGGTGATCTTGGCGGTGTGGGTCCCGTCGGTGACGGTGAGGACGCCCGATGTGGTGGTTCCCGAGAAGGTGGCCTTGGTGGTTCCCGAGATGAAGGCGATATCGGCCAGGTCGAGGAAGTTGGTTCCGGTCTTGGAGAAGCCGCTGATCTGGCCGGTGTAGGACTGGGACTTGCCCAGCTCCAGGGTCCCGGTGGAACCGG
>Ga0181519_10000280_pt1 | contig 47832 bp, 50 predicted proteins | sample PEATcosm2014_Bin_26_FD_121102 | JGI IMG/M metagenome (GOLD analysis project Ga0181519, IMG submission 121102) | Peatland microbial communities from MTU Mesocosm Facility, Houghton, MI, USA - PEATcosm2014_Bin02_10_metaG | ecosystem: Environmental > Terrestrial > Soil > Wetlands > Peat | place...
CGTCGAAGATGCGCAGGCCGGCGATCTTCTGGGCCATGTATTCTGCGTCGGCCTCGGCGTCCAGGGCACCCACGCCGACCAGAACCAGCAGGCCGCGCTCAATATGGCCCAGGGTGCGGTCCTCGACGGTGACCCGGGCGCGGCGAACTCTTTGTACGACGGCGCGCATGGGTTAAGTAGAACGCTCTCCGGCGGCGCTGGCTAGTGGCATGGCGGTTACCCGGGGTGAATGGCGGCATTCGTGACAATCCGACAAAGGTGCCAATTGCGCATTGACCTTGGTAAAAACGACCAATTAGGATGCATAGTGGAATCGTCGGGCGCATAGACGTGAGTGGAATGGCGCGAACAAGTACCCGTACGGCTTAAATTGATTGCAGGAGGCGCCAAAAATGGCCGCTGTTGAAGAGAAATTGAAGCAGATTATTGTGGAGCAGTTGGGTGTGGATGAAGCCGAAGTGACGCCCTCCGCCTCGTTTGTGGACGACCTGGGCGCCGACTCGCTGGATATCGTCGAGCTGGTGATGGCCTTTGAGGAGGCCTTCGAGATCGAGATTCCGGACGAGGACGCTGAGAAGATCAAGACCGTGAAGGACGCGGCCGATTACATCGCCGCTCACGCCAAGAAGTAGGCCGCGCGGGGCGGATAACGCCCCCGGCTTCCCAACGGTACGCGAGCCAGCCGCCGGGCCAACAGTGCCCGGCGCACTCCGTTGCCCCAGCCGAAAGGAGAGCCGCATGGCTTCCGCAGCAGACGAAAAAGTCAAACAGATTATTGTGGAACAGCTTGGCGTGGACGAGGCCGAGGTGACCCCCTCCGCGTCTTTTACCGACGACCTGGGCGCCGACTCACTGGACATCGTCGAGCTGGTGATGGCCTTTGAAGAGGCCTTCACGATCGAGATCCCGGATGAAGCCGCCGAAAAGATCAAAACGGTGAAGGACGCCGTGGATTACGTGAACGCGCACGCGAAAGGCGGGAAGTAACCTTGAGCCGCCGCGTCGTTGTCACCGGAATGGGATTGATCTGTGGAGTGGGTAACACCACGGACGAGGTTTGGACCGCACTATTGGCCGGCAAGAGCGGCGTGGCGCGGATTACCGCCTTTGATACCACCCTCTATACCTGCCAGATTGCAGCCGAAGTGAAGAACTTCGATCCGCTCAAGTTTGTGGAGAAGAAGGAGCTCAAGAAGATGGGCCGCTTCATCCACTTTGCACTGGCCGCCGCGAGTGAGGCCATGGCCTCCAGCGGATTGCAGGTGACCCCCGAGAACGCCGAGAACATGGGTGTTTACATCGGCAGCGGCATTGGCGGCTTTGACGTGATTGAGCGCGAGCACACGGCACTGCTGGAAGGCGGTCCGCGCAAGATTTCGCCTTTCTTCATCCCGGCCTCCATCGTCAACCTGGCGGCGGGACAGGTCAGCATCCGCTACGGGCTGAAGGGTCCGAACATGGCCATGGCCACGGCCTGCACCAGCAGCGCGCATGCCGTCGGCGACAGCTTCAAGATCATCCAGCGCGGCGATGCCGACGTGATGCTGGCCGGAGGGGCCGAGGCGGCCATCACGCCGATGGGCGTGGGCGGCTTCTGCGCGATGCGCGCACTCTCCACCCGCAATGACGAGCCCGAGCGCGCCAGCCGTCCCTGGGACAAGGACCGCGACGGCTTCGTCATCGGTGAAGGCTCCGGCATCCTGGTGCTGGAAGAGCTGGAGCACGCCAAGGCACGCGGCGCCAAGATTCTGGCCGAGGTTGTCGGCTATGGAATGAGCGGCGACGCCAGCCACATCACGGCTCCGGCGCCGGAGGGCGAGGGCGGATTCCGCGCCATGCGCAACGCCCTGCGCGACGCAAAGATTGAACCCTCCGCCATCGGCTACATCAACGCGCACGGCACCTCGACGCCGGTGGGCGACGGTTTGGAGGCCACGGCCGTCCGCAACATGTTCGGTGAGCGCGCCGTTCCGGTCAGCTCCACCAAGAGCATGACGGGACACCTGCTGGGCGGCGCCGGCGGTCTGGAGGCCGGCGTCACCGTGCTGGCCCTGCACAACCAGATGCTGCCGCCGACCATCAACCTGGAAAATCAGGACGAGGCCACGCTGGGCATGGACTTTGTGCCCAATCACGCGCGGGCGGCCAAGCTGGATTACGCACTCAGCAACAGCTTCGGCTTCGGCGGCACCAACGGCTCGCTGATCTTCAAGCGCTGGAGCGAGTAGGTCTCTGCATTGGGAAACAAAAAAAACCGCCAGCTTGGCGGGGTTTTTCTGTGGCGCAAATCCGGCTGTGAACTACCTGGCAGTTTTTGCCGGCTTTCCATTGGGCTTTGCCGCGGGCATCACTTGCTCCAGCACCAGGCGGCAGTGGCTCTTCACGAACTCCGGCGTCAGCTCGCTGTGACGAACGAGAAAACGGAAGTAGAGCGGGCCGTACAGGGCGTCCAGCAGGTGGTCAATGTCCACGTTGGCAGGCAGTTCGCCGCGCAGGATGCCGCGCTGCACGGTCATGGTGGCATCGGCGCGGCGCGGCCGAATGAAGCGCTCGCGGAACGCGGTCAGGAGTGTGGGCTCGCTTTGCCCGGCGCCGAGGATGACGGAGACGGCGTGGCCGCGGCGGCCGCGCAGAATCTTCACCAGCTGCTGCATCTGCTGCGTCATGTCGTTCAGCAGCGATCCGGTATCGGGGAAGTGCAGCTTCTGGGTGGCGCCAAAGGCGAAGGCGTCGGCCACCAGAGCCGCCTTGTTGGGCCACCAGCGGTAGACCGTGGCCTTGCCGACGGCGGCGCGAGCGGCCACTTCTTCGATCGTCAGGTCCACGTAGCCATTCTGCCGGCTTTCGAAGAACTTCAACGTGCTGTTGAGGATAGCGCAGCGGGCGCGTTCACTGCGCGGACGCCCCAGGGTGCGCGGGCAGTCAGCGGACGGCTGCGGGATTGCTTTCTTGCTTCCCATGGAAACGCATCCTAGCACGGACGTGCCGTTGTGCACGCTTTTCTTTTCAATCCAAGACGCATAGTATCGAATCTAAGTAATCGTGACCGGCCTGGGGGCCGTCCCATTTTGCATCACTTTGGCGCCTTTTGCAGGGCGCCGCTCGCTTCGGGAAGGTAATCTTTCTATATGTGGATTGTTGCCCTCGCGCTCCGTCGGCCCTACACCTTCGTCGTCATGGCCATCGCCATTCTCCTGCTGACGGTGATGACCGTGCCGCGGATGCCGGTGGACATCTTCCCGGACATTGATATTCCCGTGGTCTCGGTCGTATGGTTCTATACCGGCATGTCGCCGCAGGAGATCGCCGACCGCATCGTTGTGAACAGCGAGCGCGGCATCACCACCACGGTCAACAACGTCGAACACATTGAGTCGCAATCGGTCAACGGCCTGGGCATCATCAAGATCTTCTTCCGCCCCGGCACCAACCTGCAGACGGCCATCGCGCAGGTCACGGCCATCAGCCAGACCAACGTGCGGCAGATGCCGGCGGGCACCAGTCCGCCGCTGGTCATTAGCTACAGCGCCAGCACCACGCCGGTCATCCAGCTCGGCCTCAGCAGCAAGACGCTGAGCGAGCAGGAACTCTTCGACCAGGGCAACAACTTCCTGCGCAGTTCGCTGGCCACCGTGCAGGGAGCAGCCACTCCATGGCCCTACGGCGGCAAGCAGCGCCAGGTGCAGGTGGATTTGGACACCTCCAAGCTACAGGCCTACGGGCTGGCACCGGCCGACATCGTCAACGCCGTGAACGCGCAGAACCTGATTCTGCCCACCGGCACCACCAAGCTCGGTTCGATTGAATACAACGTGGAGATGAACGGGACGCCGCCGACCATTGCCGCGCTCAACGACCTGCCGGTCAAGACCGTCAACGGCGCCACGCTCTACATGCGTGATGTGGCCCACATCCGCGACGGCTTCGCTCCGCAGACGAACATCGTGCGTCAGGACGGAACCCGCGGCGCGTTGATGTCCATTTACAAAAACGGCCGCGCCAGCACATTGCAGATCGTGCAGGGCATCAAGGACATCGTCCCGGTGGCGGCCAAAGGGCTTCCGCCGGAACTCAAGATCAGCCTGCTCTTCGATCAGTCGCTCTTCGTGCGCGCCTCCATCAACGGCGTGCTCAAGGAGGCGATGACCGCCGCGCTGCTGACGGCCGCCATGATCCTTCTCTTCCTTGGCGACTGGCGCCCGACACTGGTCATCCTGGTCAGCATTCCGCTCTCCATCTTCTGCTCCATCCTGGCATTGGCGGCCATCGGTGAGACGCTGAACATCATGACCCTGGGCGGGTTGGCCCTGGCCGTCGGAATCCTGGTGGATGACGCCACCGTGGAAATTGAGAACATAGAGCGCAACCTTGCCATGGGCAAGGAGATGCGCCACGCCATCCTGGACGGCGCGCAGCAGATCGCCATTCCGGCCCTGGTCAGCACGCTCTGCATCTGCATCGTCTTTGTGCCCATGTTCTTCCTCAGCGGCGTGGCGCGCTTCCTGTTCGTGCCCCTGGCTGAGGCCGTCAGCTTCGCCATGCTGGCCAGCTACCTGCTCTCGCGTACGCTCATTCCCACCCTGGTGATGTACATCATGCGCGGGCACGAGCACCGCGCCGGCGTGCCGAAGACGATTCTTGGCCGCTTCCAGCGTGGCTTCGAGCGCGGCTTTGATGGCTTCCGCGCGGGCTACCAGGCGGTGCTGGAGGTTGTGCTCGAACATCGCCGCGGCTTTGCAACGCTGTTTCTGCTCTTCTGCCTGGCCTCGCTGGGCATCATCACCGTGCTTGGGCAGGACTTCTTTCCCCAGGTGGATGCCGGTCTGCTGCGCCTGCACGTGCGCGGGCGTCCCGGGCTGAGGGTGGAAGAGACGGCCAAGCTCTGCGACGAGGTGGAGGCCGAACTGCATCGCCAGATCCCCGGCAAGGAGATTGAGACGATCATGGACAACGTCGGCCTGCCTTACTCCGGCATTAACCAGAGTTACAGCACCAGCGGTACGGTGGGCACCAGCGACGCCGAAATCCTGATCTCGCTCGACCCCGAGCACCACCAGCCAACGGCAAAACACATCCGCCAGTTGCGCCAGGAGCTGCCGCGCCGCTTCCCCGGTGTGGAGTTCTTCTTCCAGCCCGCCGACATCACCACGCAGATTTTGAACTTCGGACTGCCGGCGCCGATTGACGTGCAGGTGGTGGGCGCCGACATGCGCAGCAATTACGACATTGCGCAGAAGATCGCCAACCAGATGCGCCACGTGCCCGGCACCGCCGACGTGCACGTGCAGCAGTTGCTCAGCCTGCCCACGTTGCACATGGAGCTGGACCGCACGCGCATCTCGCAGGTGGGCTTAAACGCCAACCAGGTGGCGCAAACCGTGCTGGTCTCGCTGAGCGGCAGCTATCAACTCAGTCCCAATTTCTGGCTGAACCCGCGCAACGGCGTCACCTACAACATCGCCGTGCAGGAGCCGCAGTACCGCATGACCGAGCTGGGAGACCTGATGGCTCTGCCGGTGCAGGGTCCGCAGGGATCGCAACTGTTGGGCAACCTGGCGCAGGTGACGCCCGTGGCGCGCCCGGCCGTGGTCAACCACTACGCGGTGCAGCCGGTGATTGACGTATACGCCAGCACGCAGGACCGCGATCTGGGTTCGGTGGCCAAGGCCGTGGACGGAATTGTGCATGGCTATGACGGCAAGCTGCCGCGCGGAACTCGCATCGTGGTGCGCGGACAGGTCAGCACCATGCGCTCGTCGTTCTTCGGACTTGCGGTGGGCCTGCTGGGCGCCATCGTGCTGGTGTATCTGCTGATCGTCGTCAACTTCCAGAGCTGGCTCGATCCCTTCATCATCATCTCCGCCCTGCCCGGAGCTTTGGCCGGCATCTGCTGGTTCCTGCTGCTGACGCGCACGACCTTGAACGTGCCTTCGCTGACCGGCGCCGTGATGTGCATGGGCGTGGCCACGGCGAACTCCATCCTGATGGTGAGCTTCGCCCGCGAGCAAATGGAGACCGGTGCCGATGCGTTGTCCGCTGCGATTGCCGCCGGCTACACCCGCGTGCGCCCCGTGCTGATGACCGCCCTGGCCATGATCTTGGGCATGGTTCCCATGGCCCTGGGCATGGGAGAAGGCGGCGAGCAGAATGCGCCGCTGGGTCGCGCCGTCATCGGCGGGTTGCTGTTTGCCACCGTGGCCACTCTCTTCTTCGTCCCCAGCGTCTTTGCCATCTTCCATGGGCATCCTCACCCGGAGCCCGACGCCGACGAGGCGTAAAACTTTTTTGCTACAAACGTGGAGCTTTCGATGAGCGCAGACAATCCGACCCCGAAGCCCGACTCGGCACCAGCCCACCGCAAGACGCAGGTGGAGCGCGACGAGGAGATTGAGGCCATCCAGCAGCAGTCCCGCCACCAGCACGCTGAGGTGCAGCGTCCGCCCGAGGTGCCCCCGGCAAGTTCCGGACGCGCCCTTCTGGTGACCGGCATTGTTTTGCTTCTGCTGGTGCTGGCCGGCGGCCTCACGCTGTTTGAGCGCATCGCCCGCGGCCGCGTGCTGGCCCAGGAGACCGAACAGGCCTCCGTGCCCATTGTGGCCGTCGTGCATCCCACGCTTGAAAAGCCTGACTCCGAACTGGTGCTGCCCGCGACGTTGCAGGCCTACCAGGAGTCGCCCATCTACGCCCGCACCAACGGCTACCTGGTGCGCTGGACGCGCGACATCGGCAGCAAGGTCAAGAAGGGCGAACTACTCGCCGTTATTGACACTCCGGAGATTGACCAGGAGCTGAGCCAGGCCCGCGCCGCGCGGCAGCAGGTGTTGGCGCAGCTCGATTTGGCGCGCATCAGCGACCAGCGCTGGCAGAACCTGCGCAAGTCCGATTCGGTGAGCGCGCAGGAGGCCGACCAGCAGGCCAGCGGCTATCAGCAGGCCAAGGCCAATCTGGCCGCCGCCGACGCCAATGTCCGCCGCCTGGAAGACCTGGAGAGCTTCAAAAACGTCTATGCGCCCTTCAGTGGCGTGCTCACGCGCCGCAACGTGGATCCCGGCGCGCTGATTAACGCGGGCGGCACCGGCAAGGAGCTCTTCGACCTGGCCGAGGTGGCGACCCTCAGGGTCTTCGTCAGCGTGCCGCAGGCCTACGCCAACAGCCTGAAGCCCGGCGCCAAGGCCACCATCACCTTGCAGGAGTTCCCCGGCGAAAAATTTACCGGAGTGATTGTGCGCAATGCGCAGGCCATTGACCCGGCTACCCGCACCCTGTTGACCGAAGTGGATGTGAAGAACCCGGATGGACGCCTGCTGCCCGGCTCCTTTGGCCAGGTGCACTTTGCCGTGGGTGGCGAGGTGCCGCGGCTGACCGTGCCGGTCAACGCCATGCTCTTCCGCACGGAAGGACCCCGTGTGGCCGTGGTCGGCCAGGATGGACGCGCCCACCTGCGGCCGCTCAACATTGGCCGCGATTACGGCACCACTCTGGAGGTGCTGGGCGGCCTGGACGCCAACGAGCAGGTGGTCATCAATCCTCCGGACTCGCTCGAGGACAATCAACCGGTCCGGGTGGCCGAGCCGGCGGCGAAGGGAAAGAACTCGTGAGGATCCACCCATCGAATGCCGCGCGCGTGCTGGGTGCATTGGGTCTCTGCCTGGTGCTCGGCTCCTGCACCGTGGGCCCGCGCTACCAGAAGCCCGCGCCCATGGCGGCCCAGGCTCCCATGCCCGCCCAGTGGCAGGGTGAGAGCTGGCAGTTGGCCGCGCCCGCCGATGACGAGCCGCGCGGCGAGTGGTGGCGGCTCTTCCACGACGACAAGCTGAATGACCTGGAACAGCAACTGCTGGTGGGCAATCAGAGCCTGGTGGCCGCACGCGACCATCTTGAATCTGCGCGCTCGCTCGTCCGGGCGAGTACCGCCGGACTCTTTCCCCAGCTCTCGGCCGACCCTTCGGCCTATCGTGAGCGGGGCTCCGGCAACCGTCCGCTGAATGGCGCCGCCAGCACCTCCACGCCGTACACGCAAAACGCGTTTACCGTTCCCTTCAACATCAACTACGAGGTGGACCTCTTCGGCCATGTGCGCAAGGGCATCGAGGCGGCCAACGCCACGCTGCAGTCCACGGCGGCCGATACCGCCAACGCGCAGCTGGTTCTCTCCGCCGAGCTCGCCGCCGATTACTTCACGCTGCGCCAGTTGGACGCCGAGGTGCAGGTGGTGGAAGAGAACTCCAACTACCAGCGCAAAGCTCTCGACCTGGTGAACCGCCGCCACGATGGCGGCATCGCCAACGGCCTGGACGTGGCCGAGCAGAAGTCATTGCTCGATGCCACACTGACCCAGCTTTCGCTCGTCAAGCAGTCACGCGCGCAGTATGAGCACGCCATTGCCGTGCTGGTAGGCCAGGCCGCAACCGGATTTCATCTGGAGTCCGCGCCGTTGACCAGCGTGCCGCCGGCGGTGCCCGTAGGAGTTCCCTCTGAGATGCTGCAACGCCGCCCGGACATTGCCAGCGCCGAGCGTCTGGTGGCCGCGGCCAACGCGCAGGTGGGGCTGGCCAAGGCCGCCTTCTATCCGCGCATCAGCCTTGCCGGCACCGGCGGCGGATGGCAGAGCCGCGACATCACGACCCTGGCCAACGCTCCCAGCCTCTTCTGGGCCGTTGGGGGCGATGCCCTGACGCCGATCTTCTCCGGCGGACGCAACAAGGCCAACCTGGCCGCCGCGCGCTCCGGCTACGACGCCAGCGTGGCCACCTACCGCCAGAGCGTGCTCACGGCCATGCAGCAGGTCGAGGACGGCCTCAGCAGCCTGGACACGCTCAGCAAGGCCAGTGGGACACAGGCGGCCGCCGTGGAAGACGCCCGCCGCCAGCTCTCGATCGCCAACAGCCGTTACATCGGCGGCGTGGATACCTACCTGGACGTGGTTACCGCCGAGACCATTCTGCTCAACAACCAGCGGCTGGACGTGCAACTGCTGGGGCAGCGCATGGTGGCCAGCGTCTATCTGGTGAAGGCTCTTGGTGGCGGATGGGACGCAAAGCAGCTGGAGAAGCAGAAGGTCAAGCCGAAGGCCAGCCAGATTGTGCAGCCGTAAGCTCTTCTAGCTGACCGGGTGCATGACCTCGCCGATGGTGTTCAGAAGGTCGCGCAGCTTGATGGGCTTTTGCAGCACCATGGGGCGGGGATTATCCGGCAGCCGCGTCAGCAGACGCTGGTCTGTGTAGCCGGAGATGAACAGCGTGGCCAGCCCGGGACGCTTGCGCTGCAGCTCGGCCGCCAGCTCGCCGCCTTCCAGCCGCGGCATCACCACATCGGTCAGCAGAAGGTGGATGGGGCCGTCATACTCGCGGGCAACCTCGATCGCCTCCTCGCCGTCGCAAGCCGAAAGCACGGTGTAGCCGTGCTGCCGCAGGTAGGCCACGATGGACTCCCGCAGCGAATCCTCATCCTCGGCCACAAGTACGGTCTCTCCCTGGCCCAACTGCGGAGCTTCTTCGACATGCTCGGCGGGCTTCGACTCCTCGGGCACGGCCGGGAAGTAAATACGGAAGCTGGTGCCACGGTCGAGTTCACTCTCCAGGCGGATGTGGCCGCCGCTTTGCTGCACGATGCCATAGACCATGCTGAGTCCCAGCCCCGTGCCTTTGCCCAGCGGCTTGGTGGTAAAAAATGGCTCGAAGATGCGTGATTGCACCTCGGCGGCCATGCCTAAGCCGTTATCCGACACGCTAAGCACACTGTAACTGCCGGGTGAAATACCGGGCACATCCTCGCACTGCACGGCGGTCACAACGGTCGAACTGGTGCTGATGATGATGCGGCCGCCGCGCGGCATGGCGTCACGCGCGTTGACGCACAGATTCAGCAGAACCTGCGTGATCTGATCGGGATCGGCGCGCAGGAACGGGAGCGGCCGGTGCAGGGCCAACGTCAGCTGAATGTCCTCGCCGATGAGCCGCTGCACCATCTTGGCCGTCTCCTCCACCACCGCGTTCAGGTCCAGGATGCGCGGCGAGAGAATCTGCTTGCGGCTGAAGGCCAGCAACTGCTGGATGAGCGCCGAGGAGCGCTCCGATGCGTTGAGCACCTGCTGCGTGTACTGCCGCATCGGGTCGCCGGGCGACAGGTCCTCTTCCATCATCTGGGTGTAGCTGCTGATGATCATCAGAAGGTTGTTGAAGTCGTGGGCGATGCCGCCGGCCAGGTTGCCGATGGCCTCCATTTTCTGCGCCTGGCGGAGCTGTTGCTCCAGTTCGGCGCGGCGGCTGATGTCTTCGGCGTAAATCTCCAGGTGAGTGCTTCCATCCGGCAGCTTCGAACGGCGTCCGCGCACCCGCACCGAGATGGGGCGGCCATCACGCCGCCGCCAGGTCACGTCAGCCTCGGCGCGTTCTTCCAGGCGGCACTTCCCGACAAAGGCCTGGCACTCGTCCGCGTTGGCGAAAATATCGTCGGCGATGTCGGCCGAAAGCAGTTCCTCGGCCGAGGCGTAACCAAGCATCTGCACGAGCGCCGGGTTCACGTCTTCAAAGCGCAGCAGTTGCGGATCGCACTGGAAGATTCCATAGGGCGCGTTGTCAATCAGCGAGCGCATGCGCCCCTCGCTCTGCTCCATCTTCTGCAGGGCAATCTTGCGCTCGGTAATGTCCTCGACGGTACCCTCAAAGTACAGAATATTGCCGTCCAGATCGCGGGCCACGCGAGCGTTCTCGCGCACAAACAGGATGGAACCGTCGCGCCGCTTCCAGATGGATTCGACGCCACGCGCCTCACCGTCGCGCTCAATCTCGGCGCGAAAACCCTCGCGCTGCGAGATGGGACCGTAACCTCCACCCTCCAGCCCCTGGCCGGTCAGATCTTCAAACGAGCTGTAGCCCAGCATCCGCACCAGCGCCAGGTTGGCCATCGAAATCAGCCCGTCCGCCGTTGTTCGGTAGATGCCCACCGGCGCATTGGCAAACAGGTCGTGATAGCGGCGCTCGCTCTCACGCAGAGCGCGCTCGGCACGCTTGCGCGCCGTGATGTTGCTGAAGAATACGACGCGCCCGTCGGGTGCGCGCTTGGCGTCAAGAATCGGATAGATGACGGCGCTCAGCCACAGCTCACTGCCGTCGCGGTGCTGCATGCGGATTTCACACTGCTGGCGGGTGGCGGAAAAAGGTGGAAGCTGTTGGCGGCGGCGCCCGGGCAGCGGCAAGGGCTGGAAGTCAGCAAACGGCGCACCCTGCATCTGCACGGCCGTGCAGCCCAGCATGGTGGCCATCTCGGGGTTGATCCACAACGTCTTTTCGTTGCGGTCCAGCAGCCACACGCCCTCTTCGGCAAGCTCCACCAGCTTGCGGCAACGGTCGTCGCTGCATTCCAGCAGCGCGTCCAAACGGGCGCGTACTTCGGCATCCATCCGGGGATCCAGTTTCCTGCAAACGGCGCGGCAGGATCGCATTCAAAAGCCACAGCCAAGAAGCCCAAGCCACGCGGATCGACGAGGGCCGTACCAGGCAATCATCGTAACAGGGATGCCCGGCGGGTGACGAGTGCAGGCCATCGTTTTCACAATCGCAGACGCCCATCTCTCGAACCTAGGGAACCGCGAAGACTCCCATTACGTAGATTGCAAACATTGGGAAATGTGCTGATACTAACAGGGTAATATTGCCTGGGATGCTTGGCGACCGCGTCAATAACGGCGCGGATGCGCGAGTCTTGGGCCCTGTGATGATCGCGGCTACTCTCCTTTCAGCGGCACCTGCCGCAGGGAGATTAAACGATGATCACGCGAATCACGATTCTGGCTCTTCTGGTAGTGACCCTTGCTTCGATTGGCTCCAAGTCCAACAACCCGACGCACAACAACCCGAGCCCGCACCCGATGTGCTGCGACGGCGACCCGACGGTTCCGATCGGCAAGTAAATCCGTCCCTGTAACAGGTCCGCAGCTTCATCGTGAGGCGGTGCCCCGGTGAAGCTGCTGTGGACCATTTGGATTCTCAACGCGGCCCTGCAATGGGTGCTTCTGGCTGTCGTTCTCTGGGATAACCGCTGGAAAAAGCACGTCGCCTTTGCGGTTTACATTGCTTTCTGCGCAACCAAAACAACCTTACTCATATGGGTCAACTTGCACAGGTTGGCCCTATATACTTCTTTCAACTGGGGCCTGCGGGTCATCACCCTCCCCCTGATTGCGGCTGTGTTGTACGAGGTTTTTTCCGCCGTTTTTCGTCCCTACTCCACCCTGCCCCCGGGAACCCTTCGCTGGTACCGTATCGCTCTCGGCCTCCTGGTGGTTCTCTCGGCCACGGCGGTAGTTCTTTTCCCCGGCCCCCAGCCCGGTGATTTTCTGAATACGCTGCTGTTGCTGAACCGCACCCTCTCGTTGATGTTCTGCGGTGCATTTGCCTTTACCGCATTGGTATCGTCCTATTTTGGAATTCCCTGGCAAACGCGCGTGTATGGAATTGGCGTCGGGTTTCTTCTGTTTACCAGCGTGGATATCTTCGTCTCCAGCCTGAGTGCGGGTTACGGGGTTGATATTGCCCGCTCTCTCAACTTGATCTCCATGCTCGGCTTCACCCTGGCATTAATCACCTGGTTAACTTATTTCTCTCTTCCTGATGTTCAATCGAAAAAGCCCACTTTAGAGCAGATGCGAAGGTTACAGAAGGCACTTGACTATACTGGAGCGAAAGTGGATTCTTTCCATGGAATGCAATAGGGTATTACCTTATCTGGTTCCCCCGGGAAGGCTGAAAGATGATTGACGCAAGAAAGATGCAAGTGCGTTCGATCGACGAGTTAGTCCAGGCATTGCACCCTATTCAGACGGCTGCCATCCAGTCTGGGCGCGTGGAAGACGCGCTCGCTGAGTTGCGGCTGATCAAGGGCAACATCACGGCGGTTCTGTCGTTCACCTCCTACTCCCTGCAGGATGTGTACGAGGAACAGAGCGAGTTCCGCTATGTTGTGGATGAGGTGCGTCGTGAATGTCTGCTGATTAACGGAATGATCTCGCGCATTATGTTCCGCAAGCGCTGGCTGTTCTCCTTGAGCAAGATTGAGGAAGCCCGCGACGTGCTGGCACATTACGAAGACCTGACCAGCGCCGCCTGCCGGATGTGTCTGATGGTGGCACCCGAGCAGGGCAATAATCTGTTAAACGCCTTTTAAGACACGGGCCGACTGGCGACTCCCCCGCGCCAACCATCGGCCCAAGAAGTTTCCCTCAAAATCTGCAACATTCCCTTGAAAAGTTCTCGGATGAGCCTTCGCCCCTGGGCGCGGCCTTCTTGCGCTCAGGTTTGCGCGAAAAGTCGCGTTCAGGATTGCGGGTCAGATATGCGGGTCGGTTTTGTGGATTACGCTGCGCGCAAATGGGAGACGGCCGCATGGTGGCGGCCGTCACTCGGAAATAATATTCCGTGTCCTGAGCAGGCTTATTTTGCGGCGATAGTGTCCAGGGCGGCGGAGGCCTTGATTACCTGGTCCACGCCAAAGACGGCCAGCGGCGTGGTCGAGCCGGGTTCCAGCCCGCAATAGGAGTAGTTGATGTTGACGCGCTCGGCGCCCAGCAGCATGGCGGCCCGGGCCAGCTCGCCCGGCTGGTGCGCCAGGCGGACGACGGCGACGTCTTCCTGCTCGAAGTTGGCATGGGCGGCGCGGAAGACCTCCATGGCGGCCGCGGGGTTATCCACCACAAAGCGCGCCAGGCTCTCGCCCTGCTCCACAAAGGACTGAAAGGCCAGGATGTTGATGCCGCGGTCGGCCAGCGCCTTGCAGCAGGCACCCAGTGCCGCCGGACGGTCTTCGATGGTGACGCGGAACTCTTTTGCCTTTGCCATGATGAGCAGTTTCCTCCCGGGGTTGGCGAATCGCCGCTTAAGGCCTGAATGGAACAATCTTAGCAGCCATCCGGCGCGGATTCGAACAAGTCATGGGCCTATTAGGCCGGGATTTCGGTAAAATGGGCAAAATCAGAGGGTGGTAACCGCTCTGCGGTATAATCAAAAACTCACTTTCAACCAAAAGGTTTTTCAGAAGGAGTCGCACATGCCTAGCCAACCTGCATCTTCCGCCGAACACCAGACCCTGTCCCTGACTGGTGCGGAGATCGTATGGGCCACGCTGACCGGCGAGGGCGTGCGCACGGTATTCGGATATCCCGGCGGCGCCATCCTGCCCATTTATGACGCGCTGCGCAAGTACCCCATCCACCACGTGCTGGTGCGCCACGAGCAGGGCGCTGCGCACATGGCCGACGGCTACGCGCGCGCCAGCGGTGAGGTGGGCGTGGCCGTTGCCACCAGCGGCCCGGGAGCCACCAACCTGGTCACCGGCATCGCCACGGCGATGCTGGATAGCGTCCCCATGGTCTGTATCACCGGCCAGATCAGCAGCAAACTGCTGGGAACCGACGCCTTCCAGGAAGTGGACATCACCGGCATCACGCTGCCCATTACGAAGCACAACTTCATCGTCACCAAGAGCGAGGACATCGGTCCCGTGCTGCGCCGCGCCTTCAGCATTGCGCGTACCGGCCGTCCCGGCCCGGTTCTGGTGGATATCACCAAGGACGCGCAGCAGGGCTTGGCGGACTTCAACTTTGAGGCCTGCGCGCCGCAGCCGCACCGTCCGCACCCGATGCTTTCGGCGGAGAACGAGGCCGTCAGCCAGGCCATTGACCTGATCCTGAACGCCCAGCGCCCCATTTTGCTGGTGGGCCACGGCGCGTTGGAGTCCGGCGCCACCGACCAGCTCATCACCTTGGCCGAGCGTTTGCACATTCCCGTGGCCAGCACCCTGCTGGGCCTGGGAGCGATTCCCGCGTCGCACGATCTCTCACTGGGAATGATGGGCATGCACGGCGAAGCCTGGGTCAACCAGGCCATCCAGCAGAGCGACCTTCTGATTGCCTGCGGCATGCGCTTTGATGACCGCGTCACTGGCGCGCTGACCAGCTACGCTCCCAACGCGAAGAAGATCCACATCGAGATTGACCCTTCGGAGATCAGCAAGAACGTAAAGGCCGACGTGGCGCTCATCGGCGACCTGAAGGAAATTCTGGAGACCATGCTGCCGCGCATTGCGCCGCGCAAGGACCAGACCTGGGTGAAGGCCGTCAACGCCCTGAAGGGTGTGGCCAGTGTGCGCGACATCAAGAACCTGCCCGACAGCGGACACCTCTTCGCCGCTCACGTCATCCACGACCTGTGGCGGGCGACAGGCGGCAAGGCCATTGTGGTAACCGACGTGGGCCAGCACCAGATGTGGGAGGCGCAGTATTACAAGCACGACGTGCCGCGCTCGCTGATTACCAGCGGCGGACTGGGAACCATGGGCTTCGCCCTGCCGGCGGCCATCGGAGCCAAGATGGCGCGCCCCGACCAGGAAGTCTGGGTCATCGCCGGCGACGGCGGATTCCAGATGACCGCCTCCGAGCTTTCCACCTTGGTGCAGGAGAAGCTGAAGATCAACATCGCGGTCATCAACAACGGCTTCCTCGGCATGGTGCGGCAGTGGCAGGAGTTCATGTATGAGAGCAACTACGCCTGCTCGCCCATCCTTTCGCCGGATTTCGTCAAACTGGCCGATGCCCACGGCGTGCCGGGCGCTACGGTGCGCACCCGCGGCGAGGTGGCCGCGGCCGTCAAAGCCGCACGCGAGGCAAAGGGTCCGTACCTGATCAACTTCCTGGTGGAAAAAGAAGACGCGGTGTACCCGATGGTCGGCCCCGGCGCGGCGCTGGATGAGATGATTCGCCGCCCGGCAAACGGCCACAACCCGCTTCTGGAAACCTCGGAAGAGCCGTAAACTTTTTGTGTTCCGCGCCGCCTTTTTGCCCGGTTGGCGCGCAGAGTTTTGAGAGAGAGGACTTCGGTCATGCTGCACACCTTCGTTGCCCTGGTGGAAGACAAGCCCGGCGTGCTGACGCGCGTCGCCTCGCTCTTCCGGCGCCTGAACATCAACATCATCTCGCTGACCGTGGGCCGCTCGGAGCGTCCCGGGGTCTCCCGCATGTCCATTGTGGCCGAGGCTCCTGCCGGTGCCGGGCACCGCATCAAGGCCTCGCTCTTCAAGCTGGAGAGCGTCTTTGACGTGGACGACGTTGGCCAGTTGCAGTGCGTCACCCGCGAGCTGGCGCTCATCAAGGTGGCCGCCACGCCGCAGTCGCGCGCCCAGATCTTCCAGCTTTCCGAGATCTTCCGCGCCCGCATCGTGGACCTGGCGCCGGAGTCAATGATGCTGGAAATCACCGGCGCGGCCAGCAAAATCGAAGGCCTCATCCAGGTGCTGAACGAGGGCGACAACCAGATTCTGGAGATCGCCCGCACCGGACGCATGGTGATGCGCCGCGGCCAGCACACCTCGCATGTATTGGAGGCCTTCCAGCTCTCGCAGCCAGAGGACGAGCCGGTCGTCCCTTTGACCGCCGAAAAGGGCAGCGAGAACCTCGACGTCATCAGCGGTGACCCCAACCATCCGATGTAATCCGCGTGGCTGCGCCATGGCTACTGGCCGTGGCGCGCCTCCGCGTGGTATCCCTACCTGATGCAGCCCGCCCTCCCTCAGCCTGGCCTTAACACGCAAAACACCGAGCGCCCTCCACTGATTCGCGGCATGGGGCTGGGTTCTGCCGTGCTGCTTAACATCCTGGACATGATCGGCGTCGGGCCGTTTGTCACCATCCCGCTGATCGTGGGCGCCATGGGCGGGCCGCAGGCGATGCTGGGCTGGATCTTCGGCGCGCTCTTCGCCGTTTGCGACGGGCTGGTCATCGCCGAGCTGGGCGCGGCCATGCCGCAGGCCGGCGGCAGCTACAACTTCCTGAAGGAAATTTACGGTCCCAACAAGCTGGGACGCATGCTGAGCTTTCTCTTCGTCTGGCAGGTCAGTTTCAGCGCGCCGCTCTCCATTGCCAGCGGATGCCTGGGCCTTTCAAGCTACGCCGGATACTTCTACAAACCGCTTTCACAGTCGCTGGCCTCGCACGACTTCCACCTGGCGCTGCCCTTGATCGGATCGTTGCAGGCCACGGCGGTCATCACGCGTGGAACCCCGGTGGCGATCCTGGCCGTGGTGCTGGCCGTGGTGCTGCTCTACCGCCGCATACCGGACATCGCCTGGTTCAGCCGGTTGCTCGCCATCGGAGTCTTCGGTTCGCTGGCGTGGATCATCTTCACCGGCCTCACGCACTTCAACCGCCAGATGGCCTTCGATCTACCCGCCAACGCCTTTCACCTCACGCCGGAGTTCTTTACCGGCCTGGGCGCGGCCATGCTGGTGGCCAGCTACGACTACTGGGGCTACTACAACATCTGCTTCCTGAGCGAAGAGGTTCGCCAGCCGGAAAAGAACGTTCCGCGTGCCGTGCTCATCTCCATTGCCGTGGTCGCCGTTCTCTACCTGACGATGAACGCCAGTGTGTTGGGCGTTGTGCCGTGGCGCGAGCTTAGCTCCACGGCGCAATCGCCGACGCGTTATTACGTGATGAGCGTGATGATGGAGCGCGTGTACGGCGCATGGGCGGGATACGCGATTACGGCGCTGATTGTGTGGACGGCCTTCGCCTCGGTGTTTTCTCTGCTGCTGGGCTACAGCCGCGTGCCCTATGCCGCGGCCTTGGACGGCAACTACTTCAAGGCCTTCGGCCGCGTGCATGAGAAATTGCGCTTTCCGCACATCTCTCTGCTGGCCTTGGGCGGGCTGGCCATTGCCTTCTGCTTCCTGCGCCTGGCCGATGTCATTGCCGCGCTGGCCGTCATCCGAATTCTGTTGCAGTTTCTGTTGCAGTCCGTGGGAGTGATTGTGCTGCGCATTCGGCAGCCGAAGAGGAAGCGGCCATTCCGCATGTGGCTCTACCCGCTGCCCGCAATCCTGGCGAGCCTGGGCTTCCTCTACATGCTGTTTTCGCGCCCCAACTTTGCGCGAGAGGTGCGTTACGCCGTGGTACTGGTCGTCGTCGGTGTAGCAATCTACCTGCTGCGCTCGGCCCGTCGCCGGGAGTGGCCATTTGCGCCTGCGCCGGTCAGTAATTAAATACCTTCTCCACCTGGTCCACCCACTCCAGCAGTTCATCCATGCTGCCGCGCTTCACCGCCGGAATCATCACCGCCGCGGTCAGTCCGCGGGACTCCATGCAGGTGCCGCAGGCCAGTATCGGCGCGCCCGTGGAGGCGATGGCCGTCAGCATCTCCTGTGGGTTGTAGTCGGCGTGCGCCGGGGTCAGTCCGGCCAGCGAGCAGGTCACGCCATCGCCCATCAGAAAGACGGCGACTTTTTCCTTGCGAGACATGGCCATGGCCACCCGCAGACCGTTGTGGCTGCGCTGATTTCCATAGGGTGAGTCGTTGAAAATGAACAGATGCTTCAAGGCGGTACGTCCTCTCCGGAAGAATTCCGCCGCGTCGGCGGCCGATTGATTGTACCCGGAGAAACCTCTCGCTAGCGCAGTTCGTAGGTGGCGTATTCAATGCGAAGTGTGGCCACACCGCCCAGGCGAACGTTGGTGGTCGTCTGGTTGCTGGCCGGCAGCCAGAAGCCATCCACCTTGCGGTAGCGATGTTCGATGCGCGTCTTCTTGATCCAGAAGGATGGGTTACGCGCCGGCTCGGCGTCAATCGTCTCCACGGCAAAGTCGGCGGCATTCACGCATATCTCTCCGCGGTAGAGAAATTTTTCCTCGCGCTTGGGCTCCACCTGCAGGCGGTAACAGCCTCCGTAGGCGCTGGGCCTGGTGCCCAGCAGCGTGAAGGTGTAGTTCTCCGCGCTGAGTGCGTTGTGGCGCTGCGTTTCGCCTTTGGCGGCTTCGCTCTCGCCCTCCAGCAGCTTCGTCAACACGCGCTGCTGCAACATCTTGCTGCCGCTCTCGCCCACAACGTCAAAGCTCTTGCTCTCCGGAGCCCGGTAGTGCGCCAGCACCTCAAGCGTGGCCTCGCGGTTTGACGGAAATCCCTGGTACTTGAGCTGGTAACTGCGGCGGCTCTCGTAGGCCTTGAGCGCGGCGGCGCGCTGTCGGTTTGCCGCCTCCAACCGCTGGACAATCTCCTCGGCCCTCAGGTTCTGCTCCACGGCGCTCGTGGTGGAAGCCGTGGGTACATCGGCAGCCGAGGCCGACAGTGCCGCCAGCAGCAATGTGACTCCCAGGCGGATCGTACGGCGGATGAGGTTCTTCATCGTCGCTCTCCCTTCGTCCTTTGGCCCCGTCGTGTTGTGCGCCGCCATCAGCTCTCGCTGAGATTGGCGCGCTGAGTCAGCCGCAGCACTCGCAAGATTCGCATGATCCCGCTGGCCACAAAGCGCAGGGCCAGCACGGGCAGCCTGCGCAGGTCTTTCAGGAAGCTCTGCCCCTCGCCGCCCACCAGCATGGTTCCGCGGCGCATGATGTACAGATTGAAGGCCGCCGAAAGTGCGGTGAATACGGCCGAAGAGATCATTCCGGCCTGGAATTGCTGATGTCCCAGCGCACGATGCATGCCGAAGTCCGTCAGCTGAAAAATCACGGGAAAGATGCCAGCCAGCAACAGCTCGGCCAGCCATGTGGGCGTGGCAAAGCGCAGAGCCTGCGCGAAGGTTCCGGCCAGCCCTGCGTTCAGTGCGCCGAGAATGGCTTCCGCCAGCGCCGCCGAATGCCTGCCCGCCGCGTGTGACTTGAGCGATGCCACCAGAAAAATCACTCCGCGGAAGAGGGCACTCAGGGCTGCCGACTTCGCGTTCCAGCGCAGAATGATCCTGTTCCATGGATCCATCGCAAGATGGACCAGCGCCTGGACGACGCTTGGCCGGGGAACTGCACTGTCAGGTCGCGGCTCTCCCTCTGGGGATTGCATGATCTCAGGATAGGCAAGCCCTTCGCCGGGCGGGTAAACGCCGGAGGCACAGGCGGTAAAACTTTGGTGAATTGCCTCGGCGGCGCGGAGTCGGCAGTCGGCAGGATCGCCTTATTGATAGCGGACATTGGCGCAAAAACAAACGGCCCGCCACCCGACGGGCCGCTCCCCATTTTGTGCCTCGCCTACATGGCGGGAATGTAGCTCAGGTCCTTGCGATACTCCACCATCTCCGAGGTGAAGTGATCCACGGCCTCGCGATATTTTTCCAGGGTTTTGTCATCCGCGCCGTACACCTTCTTCAGAATGTCGGAGGTCTTGACGTCCGGCGCCTGCATGTCGGCCCAGCTGTCGCGGGCGGTCGCCACTACGAACTCCGGCCCGGTGCCGCCGTTCGCCAATGCGTACCAGGTGCCGCGCTTGCCGGCATAGTGTTCCTGGTCCAGCGCCGCCTTGATGCGTTTGGCCGCGTCGGTGAACTGGCTATACAGCGCCGGCTTGATGAAGATGTGGGTGATGGTCAGGAACTTCAGGTTGGGGTCATCCTGCGGCAGTGGGCCGTATTCCGGCTGGACGACGTAGTAGCTCGTCATGTTGTGCTCGACTTCCGGACCAAGTGTCCTGGCCAGGTCAGCCTCGTCGCGCATGTCGAATTCGTCGTGGCCGTCCATCCCCTTCCAGGTCAGGCCGCAGGAGCTGGTCAGATAGGCTCCGGTGTGCGGACCAGTCACAAACTTCCAAACGTGGATGGCGGTCTTGTCCTTCTCCGCCTTGTGGAACTCGTTGTGCTTCTTGCGCGCCGCTTCAAAACCCTTGGCGTTCTTCACCATGGTTGTGTTCACTTCGCAGACGCTGTCCGGACCAGACTGCGCCCATGCCGACGTAGTCAACAGCAACAGCACTGCACCACACAGCAATGCAAACTTCTTCATGCGGTGTATCTCCTTTTGTTTGTTAAACTTGATAGAGGAGCGAGAGGTGTGGGCCCGATTACTACAATGCTCTCGCCACAGGCATCGCGGATTCATCTACGAATCGGCGCCCGGAGACACTACTTTGGGGCACGTGTCTTGTCAATCAAATCTTGAGTGAATAATCGCGATATATAAATGCGCCTCCTCCCGCGGCTGCGGATGGAAGCTCTCTTTTTCCTGCTGGCCTGCGAGCGGTTTCGGGGTATCATTGCCGCCCGTGAGGTGGCACCCATGCGTCTGTCCGACCCGATTTCCAGCATCCTCAAGCACAAGGGCGAGCGTCTGCTTACGGTTGCCCCGAATGCCGCCGTCTATGAGGCGATTGCAATGATGGCCGAAAACGGCGTGGGCGCCCTGCTGGTGGTGGAGTATGGACTGCTGGTCGGCATCCTCAGCGAGCGCGACTACGCCCGCAAAGTGATCCTGGAAGGACGCAGCTCACGCACAACGGCCGTAAAGGAGATCATGTCCGCGCCGGTCATCTTCGTCTCACCGGAGAGCGCCGTGGGCGAGTGCATGCAGATCATGACCGATCAGCGCATCCGCCACCTGCCGGTGTTGAAGGGCGATCAACTGATGGGAGTGGTCTCCATAGGAGACCTGGTAAATCACATTCTGCTGGCGCAGAGCGAGACCATCCGCCACCTGGAAAACTACATCAGCGGCACACCCCGCTAACCCCTCCGGTTATTGCAGCAATTCGAGCACGCCGCGCAGCTGGCGACGCAGCTTTTGCAGCTCCTCGCGATGCGCCTGGTTGCGTGGCGGCGCGGTCAGGAACGGCAGAAGCGGCTGCGCCGTGGGGGCGGATGTCGCCTTGCCGTTTACGATCTCGCGGATCTGCCCCGTGGCGGCCACCTTGGACGGAGCCGCCAGTTGGTGCAGGCGGGCTTCCTCGCGCAGCTTTTCGCGGGCGCCGGCGATGGTGAAGCCCTCCTCATAGAGAAGGTGGCGTATGCGCAACACGCACTCGACATCCTTGCGGCGGAACATGCGCTGCCCGGTGCTGCTCTTGGTGGGCTTCAACTGGCTGAACTCGGTTTCCCAGTAGCGCAGCACGTAGGCCGGCAGGGCGCTCAGCTCGCTGACTTCTCCAATGCGAAAGTAAATCTTGTCCGGAATGACGGCTTCCGCCTGTGCTTTTCCGTGTTTGCGCTTTGCCAGTGACATGCCTCTACTTTCGCACGGCCGATGTGGCGGCGGCGCCATGGCGGCATCCAGCGGACGCTCGCCAAGAAAAAGTCTCCGCGGGCAGCGCGGAGACTGAACATACAAGTCCGGAGTCTAGCCACCCCGGCGATTCGGTACTGATGTACAGTGCCGCTGCATTGGACTGGAACCTTCTCCCTTGAAGGTGCAGAGTGATCTGCCAAGGCCCGACTACATTTTGCACACAATCCAATGCTAGTCCCATATTTTGTGGCCGGTTGCTCCCTTTGTCAATACTTTTGCGAAATCTTTACTTGACCCGCGCCCCGCTTCGCGCTCTGCTCTCCGCGGCATGATCCTCCATTTTGCACTCATCGCCCCGCAATGTGCGTATCGTCTCGGCTCATTTCATGCGTGTTTCTTCTCATCCTCCACCTGTTGTATTCGCGCGCGGGCCGCGACTCCGCTGCGGCAGTGACCGTGCCTGCGCCTGCGATGATAGAATCTGTTGTTCGGTATGCAATTTTTCACGGGCCTGTGCGCTATCTCCGCGGCCCGCTTGAAGCGAAGGCGGCATGTGATGCAAAAGATGGCTGCGGTGGTAAAGGCCGGAGCAAAGCCTGGCGTGGAGTTGCGCGAGGTTCCGGTACCCACAATCGGTACCGGAGAAGTGCTGGTCAAGGTGAAGGTGGCCAGCATCTGCGGCACTGATCTGCACATCTACAACTGGGATCCCTGGGCGCAGAGCCGCATTGTGCCACCGCTCATTCCTGGCCACGAATTCTGCGGCCACGTGGCGGCCGTCGGCCCGGAGGTCACCAGCGTAAAAGAAGGCGACTTCGTCAGTGCCGAGATGCATGTGGCCTGCGGCAAGTGCCTGCAGTGCCGCACCGGGCAAGGTCACATCTGCCAGAGCGTCAAGATCATCGGCATTGACCGCGACGGCGCCTTCGCCGATTACGTCGTCATTCCGGAGACGAACATCTGGAAGCTCGACGACTCCATTCCCCACGAATACGCCAGCATTCTCGATCCGCTTGGCAACGCCGTGCACACCGCCCTCAGCGGCGACCTGGCGGCCAAGACCGTGGCCATCACCGGCTGCGGCCCCATCGGGCTGTTTGCCATTGCCGTGGCCCGCGCCTGCGGAGCCGCACAGGTCTTCGCCATTGAGGTGAACGAGTACCGCCGCAACATCGCACGCCAGATGAAGGCCGATCTCGTACTCGACCCCGCCACAGAGGACGTTCGCAAGATCGTCCACGAGCGCACGGGCGGCTACGGCGTGGACGTGCTGCTGGAGATGGCCGGCCACAAGGACGCCATCAAGCTGGGCTTTGACATCCTGCGCACCGGCGGACGCGTCAGCCTGCTGGGCATTCCGCCGCGCGCCATTGAGATTGACCTGGCGCACGACATCATCTTCAAAGGCGCCACCGTGCTTGGCATCAACGGCCGCAAGATGTTCGAGACCTGGTACCAGATGACCGCACTGCTCAAGGCTGGCAAGTTGGAACTGCATCCGGTCATCACCAACCGGTTGCCGCTCACCGACTTCAGCAAAGGAATGGACCTGTTGAACAGCGGCAAGGCCAGCAAGATTCTGCTCTTCACCGACGGCAACGAAGCTATCTAGCGCCACGCGGCGCGGCGAAATTCGAGGACTGACCATGACCACGACACGCAGCAATCCGCTCGCCTTTCTCGGCGAGGAACTGAACGCCCTGAAGGAAAAGGGAACTTACTTCAAGCTCCGCGTGCTGGATGACGCGCAGGCCGCGGTCTGCCACTTTGACGGACGCAAGGTCATCAACCTGGCCAGCAATAACTATCTTGGCTTTGCCACGCACCCCAAACTGCGCGAGGCGGCGCTAGAGGCCACCAAGAAGTATGGCGTGGGCTCGGGCGCCGTCCGCACCATCGCCGGAACCATGCGGCTGCACCTGGAGCTGGAAGAAAAGATTGCACGCTTCAAGGGCGTCGAAGCCTGCGTCGTATTTCAGTCGGGCTTTACGGCCAACGCCGGCACGGTCTCGGCCATCCTCGGCAAGGATGACTTCATCATCACCGACGAGCTGAACCACGCCTCGATCATTGATGGCTGCCGCCTCTCGCGCGCCAAGATTCTCGTCTTCCGTCACAAGGATGTCGCACACGCCGAGGAGCAACTGGCCTCAGTGGCCAACCTGCCGGGCAAGAAGCTGCTCATCACCGACGGAGTCTTCAGCATGGATGGCGATATCGGTCCGCTGCCCGGCCTCTGCGATGTGGCCGAGAAGTACGGCGCCATCATGATGGTGGACGACGCGCACAGCAGCGGCGTGCTGGGCCGCCAAGGGCGCGGCACAATCGACCACTTCGGCGTACACGGCCGCGTGGACATCCAGGTAGGCACGCTCAGCAAGGCCATCGGAGCCTTGGGCGGTTACGTCTGCGGCACGAAGGACTTCATCGAGTATCTCTACCACCGCGCGCGTCCATTTTTGTTCAGCACATCGCATCCGCCCGCCGTGGCTGCCACCTGCATTGCCGCCTTCGACGTGTTGGAGCAGGAGCCGCAATGGATGGAGCAACTGTGGGCGAACGCACGCTTCTTCAAAAAGGAGCTCGGCCTGCTGGGCTTTAACATTGGCGGCGTCAACACGCCGGCCAGCGAGACGCCGATTACGCCCATCATCCTCGGCGACGGCCGCGCCACCATGGAATTCAGCAAGGCCATCTTTGAGCAGGGCGTCATGGGCACCGGCATCGCCTTCCCCACGGTTCCGGAGGGCAAGGCTCGCGTGCGCACCATCGTGACGGCCACGCACACCGAAAGCGAGCTGACCGAGGCGCTGGAAGTGCTGGGCCGGGTGGGTAAGAAGATGGGATTGATCAGCTAAGGCAAGAGCAGATATAACAGGTGATAGACAATCGGGAGGGTCACGATGGGCAGCACACCGAATCCGGATGCCTTGGAGTTTTACACGTACAGGTATTTCGCAAATGGCCGGACATTCTATGTGGGAAAGGGGCACTGGGTTACCGGACAGAAGACTCAGCGAGTCAATGATCGTGGCATATTCTCCTCCCGACTCAGACGGAATCGTCTCGAACGAGACATAGAGCACCGGGATCTCAAGAAGAAAGATATCCAGGCCCTCAATCTCCTTCACTTCAAACACAGGGTGGAGGTTCGATGGGAGTTCCTTGGTAAGAGAGATATCAACGAAGCTGACGCTCTCGCGCAAGAAGCAGAGTTCATTAGGAAATACCTAAGCGAGGGATGCTGTCTCGCGAATGATGACATGAATCCCGCAAGGCACACTGTTGATCAAGTTGTCGAGTGGGTGTTGGCCGGAGACCCAACTCCAAGCCACCGTGGAGAGAAACTGGAGTTCAAGGACTAGCTAAGTTGCCCCAGGTTGGCCGCACCCCTCGTGGTTAACCTGGGATGCACAAGGCCGTGGGTCTAAATCGGGCCAGAAGCGGCTGACTAATCCTTCGCCAGCTCCTTCAACAGGGCCTCGCCGAACTGCTCGGCCTTCTTCTCGCCGATGCCGCCAATCTTCAATAGCTCGCGCATGGTGCGCGGACGCTGTCGCGCCAGTTCAATAAGCGTGGCATCGTGCATCACCTGGAAGGGCAGCCGGTGGAGCTGCTTTGTGAGCTGCAGCCGCAGCGTGCGCAGCCGCTCATAGCGGGCCGCAACAGCATTGCCATAACGCACGACCACCTGCTCGGCGTTGATCTTCTCACTCGGCACGCGGACGCTCTTCTTGGCGGCGGAGACGTGCGGAGCGAGATGCGATTTTTCTCGCGCCGTCGTGCGGGTTCTGGACGGAGCAGCCTGTCGCACGGAAGTCTTTCGGCCGGTCATCGTGCGGCGCGACGAAGGCGCCTCGAGCTCTGCGTCTTCTCGCACGTCGTCCTCTCGCACATCGTCGTCGCGAACATAAACCAACTCTCTCGCCGGCCCTGCGCGCAGCGGAACACCTGCCCCGGCCGTGCAGACGTCGCAGTGGCAGTCGGCGGGTGCGGTGTTCTCGCCAAAGTACTCCAATATTTGCCGCCGACGGCAGCGCTCCCAGCGCGCGTAACGCTGCATCCCCTCCAACTGCGCGGTGGCGCGGCGCTGCAAGGGGGCGATGTCCCGCCGTTCGAGCTGCGAGTTGCCATCGCCAATCTTGTCTATGAAGAACTTCTGCGTCATCACATCGGCGGCGGCAAAGTACAGGATGCACTCCGCGGACTGGCCATCGCGTCCGGCGCGACCAGCCTCCTGGTAATAGGCCTCCAGACTGCCCGGCAGATTGAAGTGCACCACGTAGCGCAGGTTGGGCTTGTTGATGCCCATCCCAAAGGCGTTGGTGGCGACGACGATGGCCTCCTCGTGCTCGATAAAGCGCTGCTGATTCGTCTGCCGTGCCTCGGGATCCATTCCGGCGTGGTAGGCCACAATGGGACGCCCGCGCAGTTCGCTGGCCAACAGGCTGGTCACCATCTCCACCTGCCTGCGTGTGGAGCAGTACACGATGCCGCCCGTCTTGCGCCGCCGCAGGTAGTCCACCAGCTCGTCCTGCTTGTCGTTGGCCTTGCGAAAGGTGATGGACTGATAGCGCAGGTTCGGCCTATCAAAGCCGGTCACATGGATGGCCGCGTCCTGCAACCGTAGCGAGCGCACAATGTCCTGCCGCACCTGCGCCGTGGCCGTCGCGGTCAGCGCCACGGTCAAGGGATCACCCAACTGCTGGCGCACCTCGCCCAGGCGGAGATACTCCGGACGAAAGTCATGCCCCCACTGGCTGATGCAGTGCGCCTCGTCAATGGCCAGCAGGCTGAGCTTACGGCTGGTGATGATGGACTGAAAGCCGGGCGCGGCGAAACGCTCCGGAGCGACAAACAGAAGGCCGCGGAAGCCATCGCGCATGCGGTCCATCACCACGCGCTGCTCCTCCCAGGGCTGTCCGCTGGTCAGCATCATGGCCGGAATGCGCAGCTCGCGCAGCTGCCGCACCTGGTCGGTCATCAGCGAAATCAGCGGAGAGATGATGAGAGTAAGTCCGCGCAGCGCCACGGCCGGCAACTGATAACAAAGGCTCTTGCCCGCCCCAGTCGGCATCACCACCAGCGCGTCGCGGCCACTCAGCACGTCGGTGATGATCTCGCGCTGACGGGGCCGGAAGCTGGGCAGGTGGAAGATGGTGCTCAGGATGGAATCAACATCATGCATGGGCCGAAGGGGTCTCTCAGTAACTTCACTCTAACAGCAAAGGGCCCGCCCGCAGGCGAACCCTTGCGAAAATTGCCGGGCATTATAGCTCTCTGAAAACCACCTTGCCGCCAACGATAGTGGCGCGCACCTTGCCCTTGAATTCCATGCCGCCGTAGGGGCAGTTCTTACTGCGCGAGCGCGTCTTCTCCACGTCGTAGGTCCAGCGCTTTTTGGGGTCGAAGATGGTCACATCGGCCACCGAGCCCACGGCGAGTGTCCCGCGCCCCTTCAGTCCGACGATCTTCGCCGGGTTGGTCGAGAGCATCTCCACCAGCCGCTTCAGCGTAATCAGCTTCTCGTGCACCAACGCGGTCAGGCTGGCCGCCACGGCCACTTCCAGGCCGGTGATGCCGAAGGCGGCCTTGTCGAACTCAACTTCTTTCTCATACAGCGCGTGCGGAGCGTGGTCGGTGGCAATGGCGTCCACCGTGCCATCGGCAATGCCGCGAAGAATGGCCTCGCGGTCAGCCTTCGAGCGCAGCGGCGGATTCATCTTGTAGCGCGTGTCGTACTCCGAGCAGGCCTCCTCGGTAAAGAGGAAATGATGCGGAGCGACTTCGGCCGTGACGTTCACCTGCGAAGCGCGGCCCAGCCGCACCATGTCCAGGCTCTTGCCGGTGCTGACGTGTGCCACGTGCAGGCGTCCGCCCTCCTGGCTGGCCAGGCGAACGTCACGCTCCACCATCTGCCACTCGCTGGCCGCAGGCTGCCCGCGCAGGCCGAGCTTGAAGCTGGTGATTCCCTCGTTCATCGGATGAGTGCCGCTGACCTTGGTGTCCTCAGCGTGCTGAATTACCGTGAGTCCAACCTTCGCGGCCAAGGCCAGCGCTTCGCGCATGATGTGATCGTCGAGAATCGGCTTGCCGTCATCGCTGAGGGCGACGGCTCCGGCCTGGCGAAGCGCCTGGTAGTCGCTCAGTTTTTCTCCCTGGCTGCCGAGGGTTGCCGCCGCAATGGGAAAGACGTTGACCACCGCGCCGCGCTCGCTGTCCTGCATCCAGCGCGTAACCGCCGGAGAATCATTCACCGGGCGCGTGTTGGGCATGGCGCACACCGAGGTGAATCCGCCCGCGGCTGCCGCGGCCGTACCGGTGGCAATGGATTCCTTGTGCGTCTGGCCGGGCTCGCGCAGGTGCACGTGCAGGTCAATGAATCCCGGGGCGACGATGAGACCTTTGAGGTTGAGCTTCTCGTCCGCCGGAGTCTTCGCTTTACCGGGCGCGGCCACCTCAACCACCATGCCATCTTTCAGCACGATATCCGCGGGGCCGTCCACGCCCGCCGCAGGATCAATCAAATGACCGCCATACAGTAGAAGAGAGCTCACCGGCGGCCTCCCAGAATTGTTTGCAGTATCGCCATGCGTACCTTGACGCCGTTCAGCACCTGCTCCAGCACCACACTCTGCTTGCAGTCGGCCACCTCATCCGTCATCTCCATGCCGCGAATCATCGGCCCGGGATGCATGACGATGGCGTCCTTCTTGGCGAGCTTCAACCGCGAGGCGGTCAGCTGATAGCGGCGGATGTATTCGTCCACGTTGATCTGCATTCCCTGCAAGCGCTCCTGCTGCACGCGCAGCATCATCACCACGTCGGCGCCTTTCAGGGCGGTCTCCATGTCGCGCACAATCTCCACACCGGGTGCCAGCTCGGTCGCCGTGTTGGGCAGCAAAACGTCCGGCCCGCAGAAGACGACCCGCGCGCCCAGCTTGCTGAACAGGTGAGCATCGCTGCGCGCCACGCGGCTGTGGAAGATGTCGCCGATGGTGACGATCTTCAAGCCCTTCAGGCTCTTCTTGTGGTTCAGGATGGTGAATGCGTCGAGCAACCCCTGCGAGGGATGCGCGTGCATTCCGTCACCGGCGTTGATGATGGGAATCTCAATCAGCCGCGAGAGCAGCATCGGCGCGCCGGAGCTGGGATGGCGCATCACGATGGCATCCACGATGGATTGCAGAGTGCGCCCCGTATCCTTCAGCGACTCGCCTTTTTCAATGCTGGCGGTGGTCGCGTGGATGACCACGGTGGAGGCGCCCAGGCTCTTGGCGGCAATCTCAAAGCTGGTGCGGGTGCGGGTGGAGTTCTCGTAGAAAAGCAGTGCGATGCGGCGTCCACGGAGCGTGGTGCGCGGCCGTGCCGGATTCATCCGGCGGGCCAGCGCGAGAATGTCCAGTATCTGCCGCGAGTCCAGCGATTCAATCGCCAGTAACGAGCGGGGCTTGGCCTTCATGCTTCCCCCGGTCAGCCTTCGCGCTCTGGAATGCGCTCCACCATGAGAACCTTCTCCATCTGGTCGGTCTCCGTGAGCTTCACTTCGATGATCTCCAGCTCGGAGGTCTGCACGCGGCGTCCCACAAAGCTCGCCTCAATCGGCAGCTCGCGATGTCCGCGGTCAATCAGCACCAGCAGCTTGACGCTGCGCGGGCGGCCCTGGTCGAAGAGCGCGTCAAGAGCGGCGCGCACCGTGCGTCCCGTGTACAACACGTCGTCGCACAGCACGATGTCCTTGTCGGTGATGTTGAAGCCGATCGGATGGGGTTCCACCACCGGCTTCGGCCCCACCGTGGAGAGGTCATCGCGATAGAGCGTGATGTCCAAGGTGCCAACCGGCACCGGAGACTTCTCGATGCGTTCGATGTGGCGGGCAATGCGCTCGGCGATGGGGATGCCGCGACGGCGGATGCCGACCAGCCCAAGCGAGCCGCTGCCGTTGTTTTTTTCCACGATCTCGTGCGCCAGCCGTACCAGCGTGCGCTCGATCTCCGAGGCCGACATGATCTGGCCTTTTTCGCGTAGGTTTGGAGCCCTAGAGATGACGTTCATAGCAGCCCGATAATACGCGAGGTGGCGCGGGCGCGGCAAGGATGACAATCGGCGAGTGAAAGATGCTCTGGCAGGAAAGGAGATGGAGCGGAAGAACTTCGCCTACTCCTGGCGGCGGTCATCGCGGCCAAAAAGCGTCGCGCCCAGGGCTCCGCCCAGTCCGGCAACCACCACAAAGCACAGCCCCAGGCAGAGCAGGCCCAGGGCCACAAAAACTGTCATACCGCGGTCGCTGGCCATGAAGTTGGTCAGCCCTTGCATCATCTGGCGGGTGGCATCGTCGGGGGCGGCAGACACCTGCTCGCGCATCATCTCGCCCAGGGTCTTGTGCATCTCGGAGCGGTGGCCCCCGCTGAAGAGCTGCATCAGGTTCACAAAGGCGAGCACACCAAAGCCCCAGCCCCCGGCAAAAATGCCCACCTTGGCGCCCATCCAAGCCGAAAGCGTCGGATAGCCCGTACGGCGGCGATACAGGGTGACGGCCAGGCCTCCGGCGGCAAACATGCACAGCAGGGCCAGCAGCACCACTCCAAAGGCCGAACCCACGGCAGCCAGGGCTCCGGCCAGCACGGCCGCACCCAGGGCCGCGCGGCGGTCAATGCGCTGGCCAGGCGAGGCTCCAGATTGCGTTTGCCTGCCCGGGCGCGGCGCCACCATGGGCTGCGCCGGCGGCTGCGCGTCCTCGGGAGTTCCCGGCGGCAGCGGCTCGGTCACCGGCGCCGTTGGCGGGCGCACCGAAACATGAATCTGCGGAGCGTGGCACTGGGCGCAGAAAGGCCGTCCATCTTCCACCGGGGCACCGCATTGTGGACAGTCATGCTCCATGGAAAGAAACTAACAGCCCGCTCGCCGTGAGGGCAACCGCCTTAGCGCATCATCTGCACCAGCAGCCACAGGTTCAGCAGGGCAATGGCCACGGCCGTCAGCCAGGCCAGCGCCTTCAGCCACCTTGGATTCACAAACTCGCCCATCAGGCTGCGATCGCCGGTAAACATCACCAGCGGCACCACGGCAAAGCTCAATTGCATGCTCAGCACCACCTGGCTGAAGATGAGCAGCCGCGCCGTGCCGCCTTCGCCGGCCACCAGTGTGACGATGACCGCCGGCACAATGGCCACCAGCCGCGTCACCAGCCGCCGCAGCCAGGGCCGCGCCCGCATCTTCAGGAAGCCTTCCATCACAATCTGTCCGGCCAGGGTCCCGGTTAGCGTGGAGTTCTGCCCGCTGGCCAGCAGAGCCAGGGCGAAGATGCCGCTTGCGGCCGTCACGCCCAGCAGTGGAGACATCAGCTTGTAGGCGTCCTGAATCTCCGCGATATCCGTGCGCCCGGCGCGATGAAAGGTTGCCGCAGAGACGATCAGGATGGCGGCGTTCACCAGCAGCGCAATCGTCAGGGCCACCGCACTGTCAATGTTGCAGTAGCGCAGGGCTTCGCGGCGTCCCTCCGGCGTGCGGGCGTAGTCCCTGGTCTGCACAATCGAGGAATGCAGATACAGGTTATGCGGCATCACCGTGGCGCCCAGGATGCCGATGGCGATGTAGAGCATCAACGGGTCGTGCAGGATGCTCGCCTCCGGCACGAACATTCCATGCAGCGCCAGCGCCCACTCCGGCCGCGAGAAAAACATCTCCAACCCAAAGCAGATGCCAATGGTCGCGGTGAGCGTGATGACGATGGCCTCAATGTAGCGGAAGCCTCGGTTTTCCAGCAGCAACAGCAGCAGCACGTCAAAGCCGGTGATGACCACGCCGATGACCAGCGGAATATGAAACAGCAGCTGCAACGCGATGGCCGAGCCGATCACCTCGGCCAGGTCGCAGGCGGCGATTCCCACCTCGGCCAGAATCCACAGCACGAACGACGTGCGTCGTCCGTAGCGCTCGCGGCAGGCCTGCGCCAGGTCGCGCCCGGTCACCACTCCCAGCTTCAGCGAGAGGCTTTGCAGCAGAATCGCCATGAAGTTGCTGAGGACGATGACCCACAGCAGCGAGTAGTTGTAGCGCGATCCGGCCGCCAGGTCCGTCGCCCAGTTGCCGGGATCCATATATCCCACGGCGATCAGAAAGCCCGGCCCGGCAAAGGTCAGCAGCTTGCGCAACACGCTGGGCCCGCTGGGCAAAGGGATGCGGGTACGCACCTCCGGCAGAGGCGGCGCCTCCGGCAGCCATTTGCTCGCGCCTTTATCCATCAAGCTCACTCATCGGGATCACTCACTGAGGATGATCGCCCTGATGCGGACTTTGCCCGCACCAGATTTGCTGTGTGCCACGGGCACAGCCCACTCCCGCCCGCACGGCTCCAACATGCTGCTTAGGCTACCAGAAATAGAATGGGACAGATGATTCTGGCCGCCGTGGCGAACTGGTTTCCCCGCCTGGGCCTCCGCATTTCGCACGCCTTTCCCGCGCCCAGTGCCAAAGCCGTTGACTTCGCCCGCGCGACCTCATAACCTTTTGGCCTTGGAGCAGCCATGAAAGTCCTCGTACTGGGCGGCGGCGGCCGCGAACACGCACTTGTCTGGAAGTTGAAGCAATCTCCGCGGGTCACCCAGGTTTTCTGCGCCCCGGGCAACGCCGGCATCGCGCAGGAGGCCACCTGCCTGCCTTGCGACCTCAATCGTTTGGATTCCATCGTGGAAGCCACGCTGAAGGCCGCGCCTGACCTCGTCGTCGTCGGTCCCGAGGTGCCTTTGATGCTGGGTACGGTGGACGAGCTGCGCCGCCGCGGCATCCCGGTCTTTGGACCCACCCAGGCCGCCGCGCAACTGGAATCCAGCAAGGCCTTCAGTAAGGCCTTTATGACGCGCCACCGCATCCCCACCGCGCTTTACGTGCAGGTGCATCAGCCCAGTGAGATTAAGGCCGCGCTCGCCAACTTCAGCGCACCCATCGTCGTCAAGGCCGATGGCCTGGCGGCGGGCAAGGGCGTCGTCATCGCCCAGACCAGGGAAGAAGCCGCTCAGGTGGCCGCCGATATGCTCCAGGGCTCGCTCGGCGAGGCCGGCAAGCACGTGCTCTTTGAGGAGCATCTCGTTGGCGAGGAGATCAGCTTCCTGCTCATCAGCGACGGTGAGCGCGTCGCTCCGCTGGTGGCCGCGCAGGACCACAAACGCATTGGCGATGGCGACACCGGCCCCAACACGGGCGGCATGGGCGCCTACTCCATCTCCAATTTGGTAGACGCCAACATGCGCGACTGGCTGGTGCGCCACGTGGCGCAGCCCGTCATTGACGGTATGGCCGCCGAGGGCATGCCCTACACGGGAATCCTGTACGCGGGCCTGATGATGACCGCGCGCGGCCCCATGGTGTTGGAGTTCAATTGCCGCTTCGGCGATCCCGAGACCCAGCCCATCCTCATGCGCCTGGAGAGCGATTTGGTCGAGGCCTTTGAGGCCAGCATCGAGGGCCGCATCAGCGACGGCGTCTTCCATTGGACGCCCGATCCCAGCGTCTGCGTAGTGATTGCCGCCGGAGGTTATCCCGGCACGCCCGAAAAGGGTAAAGAAATCTTTGGACTCGACGAGGCCGCGGCTATGGACGGCGTCAAGGTCTTCCACGCCGGCACCGCGCTTGAGAACGGCAAAATCGTCACCGCCGGAGGCCGCGTGCTGGGCGTCACCGCCCGCGCCACCTCGCTGGAAGCGGCCGCCGCTCTCGCCTACGAGGCCGTGAAGGTCATCCACTTTGACGGCATGCAGTACCGCAAAGACATCGCCCACCGCCGCCTGAAGAAGTAGTTTCACGGCGGATGGGCTGGCCGTCCGGTCATGCAGTGGCGCTCCCCATGGAAGGAGCCTTTGTGATGAGGTCCTTGCTGCGTAATCTTCTTTTGCTCGCCCTCTGCGCGGCCCTGCTGGCCACGGCCACGGCCCAGCCTCAGCCACAAACGCAGACTCAGTCACAGATTTCGACCCAGCCGGCTGCGCATCGCGCGCCCCAGTGGCTCGCCTCCGGAGTTCTCTACCAGGTCAATCCGCGCTCGTTCTCCGCGACGGGAGACTTCAAGGGTATCGAGCAACGCCTCGACTATCTCCACGACCTCGGCGTCACCATCCTCTGGATCATGCCCATCCATCCGCCCGGCAAGATGGGGCGCAAAGGCTCGCTCGGCAGCCCCTACGCCGCCGTGGACTACTACGCCATTGATCCCGCCTACGGCACGAAAGACGACTTCCGCCGTCTCATCGCCGAGGCCCACAAGCGCGGCCTCAAGGTCATCCTCGATATCGTCGCCAACCATACCGCGTGGGACAGCGTGATGATGGCCCATCCCGACTTTTACAAGCACGACGCCGCGGGCCACATCATCTCCCCCGAGCCCGATTGGGCCGACGTTGCCGCGCTCGACTACCGCAATCCCCGCACCCGCGCCTACATGAAGGAGATGCTGCGGTACTGGCTGCGCGACTTCGATCTCGACGGCTTCCGCTGCGATGTCGCCTTCTATCTGCCCACCGATTTCTGGGAGGAGGCGCGTCCTGAGCTTGAAAAGATCAGGCCCGACCTGATGATGCTCGCCGAGGCCAATCATCCTGACCTGATGCGTCGCGCCTTCGATCTCGACTACGACTGGCCTCTCGAAGAGACGCTCTCAAACGTCATTGATCATGGCGCGCTGGTCTCCACGCTCGTCGAGCGCTGGCGGCAGGATCACCAGACTCATCCCGCGCCCATGCTGCAGATGCACTTCAGTGACAATCACGATCTGCTGCGCTTGGTGGCCCGCCACGGACAGCCCGCGGCGCTGGCGGCCAGCGTGCTGCTCTTCACGCTCGATGGCGTCCCGCTGCTCTACAACGGCATGGAGATTGGCGACACCGCCGAGTCCGCCGCACCCGCGCTCTTTGAGCGGCTGCCCATCTTCTGGCCCATGGCTGAGCGCCGCCCGGAGCTGCTCGCCATCTACCGCAAGCTCATCGCCCTGCGCCGCGCCCACCCGGCTCTGCAACAGGGTGAGACTCTCTGGATCTCCGACCCGCCACCGGTGCCAAACCCTCACGCCGAATCCATCCTCTGCTATACCCGCCGCAGCGGCGACGAGCAGTTCCTGGTGGTCATCAACTTCAGCAATCAGCCCTGGAAGGGCGCCATCCCCACTCCGGGCGAGTATCAGGACGTGACGCCGCGCGCCGACAATGCGCCACAGCCATCGAACACGCTTCCCGCGCTCGCGCTCGGTGCCTGGGAGTTCCGCATCTTTCAGCGGATCGCGTCGCAAAATCCCAACGCAAAATGAGAGAATAGCCGCATGGATAAGAAACCGCTTGTCTCCATCATCATGGGCAGTGACAGCGACCTCGATGTGATGAACGAGGCTGCCAAGGCCCTCGAACTCTTCGACATTCCCTACGAGATTGATGTCAGCTCGGCGCACCGCTCTCCGGCGCGCACCAGCGAATTCAGCCGCAAGGCCGCCGGACGCGGCATCAAGGTCATCATCGCCGGAGCCGGAGGCGCAGCGCACCTGGCCGGAGTCATCGCCGCAGAAACCATCCTGCCGGTCATCGCCGTGCCCATCGCCGCCACGCCCCTCGGCGGACTCGATTCACTGCTGGCCATGGTGCAGATGCCCGCCGGAATCCCTGTCGCCACCGTCGCCATCGGCAAAATGGGAGCCACCAACGCCGGCATCCTGGCCGCGCAGATTCTTGCCACCGGCGACGCCAAGCTGACCGCAAAGCTCTACGCCTACAAGGAAAAGCTCGCCGCCGGAGTGGAAGAAAAATCGCGCAAGCTGCAGGCCGCGCGCGCCAAGTAATTTTCGAGAGGTCGCCATGTCTGCTAAATTCGCCTTCACATTCGCAGAGATGCTCGCCGCTCAGGAGTATGAGCTGGGCAAGTGGGAGCAGTGGCTTCGTCAGCAGCCGGAGCCCTTGCTCGATCAGCGCGTGGACTTTGCCAAGGGTGAGACTCTGCGCGACGCGCTCTTCCACATCTTTGTGGTTGAGCAACTCTACGGCGCATGCCTCCACGGCCTGCTCGATCCCAACGCCTCACCAAAATCGCTTTTCGAGCTGCCTCATCAGTCGTGGGATGAACTCTTCGCCATTCATCACTACGGCTTCGGATTGCTGAAGGATTGGGCTGCCCAGGCCACCGCGGCCGATCTGAAGAAGACCTTCTCCCGCGGCGAGATTCGTGCCAGCTACCGCAAGTGCTTTTTGCAAGTCTTGGAACACAACACCCGTCACCTGGCACAGCTGGCCGTCGCCCTGCGCCAGGCCGGCCATGCCACCGACTGGCCACACGATCTGATCTTCAACCCCACACTGGAATAACTTCACTCGGATCCTGCAAAAGGCCAGCCTCACAGGCTGGCCTCTGCTTTTCTCCCGCGCAAAATTGTCGCCGCTTACTTTGCGACTCCGCTCGCCGTTCGAACCTCCAGCGCAATCTTCGGTGGATGCAGCAGCGTGTTGTGAATCAGGCAGCGGTGCACGGCCTTCTCCACCCCTTTGCGATGCTCGTCGCTCAGCTCCACCGGAATGTCCACCTCGATGCGGAAATCGTCGAGCCGCGCCGGATTTTTCGCCTTGTCGCAGGTGACGCGAACCTTCGTCCCGGCCACGTCCAGCTTATTGCGCTTGAAGTAGTCCACCGCGTAGTAGCCCGCGCAGCTTCCCAGGCTGGCCAGCAGCAGCTCCGGAGGCGTCATGCCCTCGTCGAAGCCAAAATTGCTCTCCGGCTGGTCGCTCACCACCTTGTTGCGTCCCGCCGTCATCTCAAACTGCACTGCGCCCAGGTGTTCCACCTTCACTTCCAGCATGGTTCTCTCCTCTTCGTGATTTCTCGTTCAGGCCGCGCCTGCGCCCAGCCGTGCATCCAGCTTTTCGCGCAGCGCCTGCCGTGCGCGATGCAATCGGCTCTTCATCGCCGCAAGCGTTATTCCCAGCCTCTTGGCAACTTCTTCGCCGCTCCGCTCTTCAACGTCGCGCAGAATGTAAATCTCGCGCGCCTCGTCTGGCAGCTCAGCCACGGCCTGCCAAAGCAGGGCTTTGATCTCCTGCCGCGCCACTTCCACATCCTGCAGTTCGCCCGGCTGCACCAACTCCGCGCTCTCCTCCATCACAGAGAGTTGCAGCAGCGGCGCCATCGCCTCACGCTCGCGAAGCTGCCAGCAGAAGCGGCGGGCAATCTGCGCCAGCCAGGCCCGGAAGGCCTTCGAATCGCGCAACTGCTCCAAGCTCCGGAAGGCCTTCAGCAGCGCCTCCATCAGTACGTCTTCCGCGTCTTCGTGATTGCCGCAGACGCGCAACATCTGCCGGTACACCGCGTCCTTGTGCTCGTTGGCCAGCTCTTCAAAATTCATTTTGCGATTGTGCCGCAATCCTCAGCATCGTGCCGCACTTATCCGCAGTAGGGGTTCGATGTCGTTCCGCCCCCGGCCGCCCGCGCCTGGTTCCACGGCATTTTGGCCAGCAGGATCCCCATCCCGCAGATGTCGGTCGCTCCCGCAAAGGTCAGCCCCGCTCCAATGAACATCGCCAGCCAGATGCCGCCATGCACGCCGCTCGCGGCCAGCAGGGTGCCCACCAGCACCAGCAGCCCCGCCACCAGCCGCACCTGCCGCTCCAGCGACCACCTGGTCCGCGCCGAGGTCACAACCTCCTGTCCGCTCTTGATCCAGGCATCGGTTCCGCCCGCGAGCACTTGAACCTTCGGCTGATCGTTCATCCATCCCGCCACAATCTGCGCCCGCGTGCCGCCCTTGCAGATCAGCACCACGCCGTCTTCGAGCCGCAAATCCTTTTTGCGCGCCTCGAACTGATCCATGGGAATGTTCGTGGCGCAGGGGATGTGGCCACCGGCGAATTCGCTCGGAGTCCGCACGTCAATCATCTGCGGACGCTTGCCGTTCTTGAGCTCTACCCTTAGCTCTTCCACGCTCAACTGTGTGCTCATTCTTATTGCCTCTATTCAGCAAGAGCGCCGCCAGCAGAAAAGGATTCGCCCTTGCCGATTCTTGTCGCAAATAAAACAGGCGGCCACTCGGGCCGCCCGTTCCAGAATGCCTGCCGCGGGCGCCTTAGCCCGCCATGCCGCCCATGCCAAAGGGCAGCTTGATGTCCGGGCGCAACTGCATCATCTCCGTCACGGTGGTAAAGATGAAGCCCTTGTCCTTGTATTCCTTAATCAACTCGTCGGTGGCGGTTACGGTGCGGCTGCGGTCTTCGCCCATGTGCAGGTGTCCGCCATCGTGCAGCAGCACCACTTCGCCACCGGCAATCTGCCGCCGCGCGTGCTTCAAAATATCCTCCGGAGACTTGGCCGACCAGTCAAAGCAGGTCACTCGCCACATCACCGGAAACATCTTCAGCTCCTCCACCACCTTGAAAGTTCCCGGGCGGCGTCCGCCAAAGGGCGGACGGAAGAGGAATGGCCGCTCGCCGGTGGCCTCTTGAATCGCCTGGTTGGTGTCTTCCAACTCCTGCCGCAGCTTTGTTTCGCTGGAAAAAATCAGGTTGGGATGCGAATAGCTGTGATTGCCGATGGCATGTCCCGCCTGTGCGACGGCCAGCGCGATCTCCGGATGCTGGCGCACGTACTTGCCCAGCATGAAGAACGTTGCCGGCGCCTGGTGCTTCGCGAGCACCTCCAGCAGTTTCATCGTCCAGGGATCGTTCGGCCCGTCGTCGTAGGTCAGGGCCAGTACTTTCAGGCCTTCTTTGACTCCGCTAAAGTTGCTGCCGTAGAGCTGCGACCATGGGACCATGGTGTGGGCTCCGGCAAAGGTGGCGGCTCCAGCCGCCAGGGCTCCTGCTACATATCCAATCATCGCCATGAATTTTATCGCTTTCCACCCTCCTGCGGAAAACAGCCGTTGCCCCGTGCGCGTACAGCGCGTTATGCTTCCGTCATAGCCTGTCTTTTTGTGCGCGGCCGGCGACGCTCATCATGGCAAATTTCTTCGAACCCTCCCGCTATATCGCCGTTGAAGGTCCCATACGTGTCGGCAAGAGCACGCTGGCCCGTTACCTGGCCCAGGAGTTGCGCGGGCAACTCATTCAGGAGACGGAAGATAACCCATTTCTTCCAGCCTTTTACCGTGGTGAGCAGGGTGCCGGCTTCCAGGCGCAGATGTCCTTTCTTTTCAGCCGCTATGAGCAGCTTCACCCCCTGACTGAAGCGCGCAAATCGCAGAAGATCATCATCACCGACTACATCTTCGAAAAAGATAAGCTCTTTGCCAACTTGAACTTGAACGATGACGAGCTGGGGGTTTACGACCGCTATTACAAGCTGCTGCGCGCGCAGGTGCCCGCCCCGGACCTCGTCATCTACCTGCAGGCGCCGCTCGATGTGCTGCGTAAACGCCTGCGCCGCAAGAACATCGTGCAGGAGAAGGCGATCAGCAGCGAGTACATGGAAGAGGTCGTGAAGGCCTACGAGCACTTTTTCTTTCACTACTCGGCCAGCGACCTGCTGGTGGTAAATACGGCAGAGATTGACTTTGTAGAGCGCAGCGAGGATTTACAGATGCTCTTGCGCCGCGTTAGCGAGCCCATCAAGGGCACGCAGTACTTTCTGCCTCTGGGCCCGCAAACGAATCAGGAATAGCTTCCGTCTTACATTTTTGAGCTGCGCTCATATTTCATAACCTATTCTGTGCCAGTTGGTTACAATGACGGCCACAGGGTTCCACCGACCCCAGGGGCGAAGTGCTCGCTCCAGATTCCCAACCGAGGATGGACGAGAATGCCCCTGTTCGAGTGGAAGGACGAGTATTCGGTCAGCGTGCAGCGCTTCGACCGCGAACACCAGAAGCTCTTTGGTCTTATCAACGAACTGAACGATGCCATGGCCGAGGGCCGCGGACGCTTTGTGGCCGTGCGCATTCTGCGCGAGCTGAACGAGTACGCGCGCTGGCACTTCAGCGGCGAAGAGTCGGCCATGCGCCGCGCCGGCTATCCCGAGCTGGAGCAACACGTTGCCGAGCATGGGAAGTTCGTCCAGACCATCAATGGCTACTACGAGGAGTACGCGGGCGGGCAGAGCGGAATCCCCATTGATCTGCTTTATTTTCTGCGCGACTGGCTGACGAAACACATCATGGAAAGCGACAAGCGCTACGCGGAAACGCTGAACAAGGCCGGCATCCACTAGGCACGCACTGGGTTGCCACTCACACACGCGACGAGCTCCAAGTTACGGCGCCACGATCGAGGATTCCCGCCCTCGGCATCCCATTCGACCGTTCTGCGCTTTTCCAACTGAGCAAACAGGAGAACCGCCGCGGGTTGCCCCTAACCTTGCGCGGGACTAGAATCAGCCTCGACCGCCGGACGTCCAACCGTCCCGGCCGACAGGTGGCATCCGCCCGTGGCGGAGCTGCACTGGAGGACAAAATGAGCATCACCACCGGAGACTTCCGGCAGCGCGTGACCGTGCAGACGCTGGCCGAGAAGAAACACAACCACGACCCAATCGTATGTTTGACCGCCTATGACTACAGCGCCGCCCGACTGGCCGATGAAGCCGGAGTGGACCTGGTGCTGGTGGGCGACAGCCTGGCCCAGGTGGTCCTGGGCTATGACAGCACTCTGCCGGTAACCATGGAGGAGATGCTGCACCACACGCGGGCCACGCGGAGGGGCATCAATCGGGCTTTCCTGGTAGCCGACATGCCCTTTGGCAGCTATCACACGGGCGAGCGGCAGGCCCTGGAAAACGCTGTGCGCTTTGTGAAAGAGGCTGGCGCGGAGGCCGTGAAGATTGAAGGCGGCGTAACGCGCGCGGCGTTGGTGCGGCGCATCATTGAGGCGGAGATTCCCGTGGTCGGCCACATTGGACTGACGCCGCAGTCGGTGAACAAGATGGGCGGCTACAAGGTGCAGGGCAAGACCACGGCGGCCATGGATCAGCTATTGCGCGACGCCGCGGCCATGGACGAAGCCGGCGTAAGCGCCCTGGTGCTGGAGGGGATTCCGCGCGAGCTTGCGGCACGAATTACCGCCGAGGTTTCCACGCCGACGATTGGCATTGGAGCGGGGCCGGAGTGCGATGGGCAGATACTCGTCTTCCACGACCTGGTGGGTTTGACCTTCAACGCTCCGCCGAAGTTTGTACGGCGCTATGCCGCCGCCGGAGAGGCGATCACCGCAGCCATTCACGCCTATGGCGAGGATGTGCGTGAGCGCAGCTTTCCATCCGATGCCGAAAGTTATCATGTGCCGCGCGAGACCGCGGCGAAAGCCGTGGCAGCGGTAGCCGGGAAAAAATAGAACAGGTGGATTTCGATTTGACGCAGAAACGATGCTTGCTTGCCGCGCTGTTGTGCGTGGTTGTATCCACCGCCATGGCGCAGAGCTCCATACCAACGGGAACCACCCCACAGGCCGCGAAGCCGAAGACGGCCACGAGTAAGCCTGCGGCCACGGCGGCCAAAAAGCCTGCTGCGCGCAAAGAGTGCGTGGAGGCCGCCGGACTGTGCGTGACCGTGCCTGCGAACTGGCAGCGGCTGGGCGACATCTTTGACGACCTGGGCTTTGTGGTGGCCGAGCCGCATACGGGGCAGGATGCATCGCTGTGGCCGCAGATCAACGTTGCAGCCATTGATGTGCCTCCGGAAGAGACGACCGCGACGGGCGCTCCATCGCTGGACGCCGTGGCGCGTGTGCTGCTGACGCCGGATGGAACATTCACTTCGGCTGAGACCGAGCAGCGCTCGCGACTGCTGCTGAACGGTGCCGAGGCGCAGGTGCTGAAGGTTCTGCTGCGCGACGAAGAGGGCAAGACCAGCCAGGAGGAGGTCGCGCTGATTGACGGCGGCGACGAAGGCTTCGTCTACACCATTGCGCTGCGCTGCGTACCTTCGGACACGGCGCGGCTGGAGCCGGTCTTTCAGCGCATCCTGGAGAGCTGGCGGGTGACGCCCACGGCGGTGGAGAGCGATAAGCCTGCGGCGAAGGTTGACGCTGCGATAGCACCTGCCGCAGCACCGGCAAAACCCACGGCACCGAGCACGGCACTCCCTGAGGCTCCGCACACCCAGTCCGCACCCAAACCATAGGGATTGCGATACGGATCCGCGGCACGGATTCAAAGATGCGCCTGAACGCCGCTGATCGAAGAAAATCATTCAAAGGGGAAGTGATGCAAGTAATACACGATATCTCCGCCATGCAGGCCTACAGCCGCCAGGCCGCGCGCGATGGCCGCCTTTTGGGCTTTGTGCCAACAATGGGAGCGTTGCACGCCGGACACCTGTCACTGGTGCGCTTGGCGAAAGCGCGCGCGCAGACCGTGGTTGTATCCATATTTGTCAATCCATTGCAGTTCGGACCCACCGAGGACCTGGCGAAGTATCCGCGCACGTTGGCCGCCGACTGCGCTCTGCTGGAGCAGGAGGGCGTGGATGCGGTGTTTGCGCCCTCGGCCGAAGAGATGTACCCCACGGACGCCGTGACCGTGGTGAACGTCGAAGGGTTGAGCGAGCGGCTGGACGGCCAGTCGCGTCCGGGACACTTTCGCGGCGTCAGCACCGTGGTTGCAAAGCTCTTCCATATCGTGGGCCCGCAGGTGGCCGTCTTCGGACAAAAGGATGCGGCGCAGGTGGCTGTGCTGCGGCGTATGGTGCGCGATCTGAATCTGCCGGTGGAGCTGGTGGTCGGCCCGATTGTGCGTGAGGCGGATGGACTGGCATTGAGCTCGCGTAACGCGTATCTATCGCCCGACGAGCGGCGGCAGGCCCTGGTGCTGCATCGCGCGCTGGATCAGGTTGCTGAGTGGGCCGCCAAGGGTGAACGCAGCGTAAAGGCTCTGCGTGCGTTGGCCCTGCAGGTGATTGCCACCGAGCCGGGGGCGAAGCTGGATTACTGCGAGGTGGTCAGTCCCGACACGCTGCTTCCCGTGGATGACACCGGCGCGGGCGCATTGGTGGCCGTGGCGGCCTTCTTCGGCAACACGCGGCTGATTGACAATCTAATGCTGGGCCAAGCGGCGAAGTAGCGCAGGCTCTTCGCTATTGTTCGACAATCTCCTTTTGACCACCAGCCTTCTGTAACCTCGGGCAGCACAGATGGCGCGTGGCAGAGCACCTTGCGCCCATGCGTTGGTGCTAAAATTCGCTTCTTATGCGGCGATTACAGCTCTTCCTCCCCTACACGATTGTGTTGCTGTTTGTGCTGCTGGCGGCCGTGCCCGGCGTGGCCGGCGGCAAGCCGAAGCCCGTTGCTGCGATGGAGAGCGGATTGGCGCAGCGCGTGGAGGCCATCCTCAACCGCCCCGAGGTGGCTCGCGGCCTGTGGGGCATTGAGGCGGTTGACCTGGAGACCGGCGCCGTGGTGTACGCGCATAACGCCAATCAGCTGTTTACCCCGGCGAGCAACGCCAAGATGTTTACCACCGCAGCCGGGCTGGCACTGGTAGGCGGCGACTATCGCTTCCGCACCACGGTGGAAGCCTCCACTCCGCCGGACAAATATGGACGCATCGCGGGTGACCTGGTGCTGGTGGGCCGCGGCGATCCCAACCTGAGCGGGCGCGCCCTGCCCTATGCTCTGAAGACCGTGCGACCGTGGCCTCCGGAGCAGGCCCTGGCTGAGCTGGCCGACCAGTTGGCGGCGCGCGGCGTAAGGGTGGTTGACGGCGACCTGGTGGCCGACGACACCTTCTACACCTTTGAACGCTTCGCCGAGGGCTGGACCCAGGATGACCTGCAATGGGATTACGGCGCGCCGGTCTCGGCCCTGTCCATCAACGACAATTCACTCTTCCTCAGCGTGCTGCCGGCGGAGCACGTGGGCGAGCGCGCCTTTGTCACAGTGGAACCCTTCGCCGGCGTCTTTTCTTCCGGCACTCAGCTGGTCAACCGGGTGACGACCACCGCGGCGGGCACTGGACCGCGCAATGTCGGCATCCGGCGGCAGATGGGCACGAATCGCATTGAGCTTTGGGGGACGATTCCTGCGGATGATCTCGGAATGCACGAGCAGTTGGCAATCGAGGACCCGGCGGAGTTCAGCGCGCGCTTGCTGGCCCAGTTGCTCTCGCGCCGCGGAATCATCATCCTGGGCGGCACCAGGGCACGCCACATTCTGCCGGAAGAGGCGACGGCAATTCAGACGGCGGCCTCCTCCGCGCATCCCAACCCTGTCGTGCTGGCCGAGCACATCTCCGCCCCGCTGGCCCAGGATGTGAGGGTTATCAACAAGGTGAGCCAGAATCTGCACACCGAGATGCTTCTGCGGCTGCTGGGGAGACAAAAGGGCGGCACGGGCTCGGTGGAATCCGGCCTGGAGGCGTTGAAGGGCTTTTTGACCGAGGCGGGATTGAAGCCCGAGGAGTACGTATTTTTTGACGGCAGCGGGCTTTCCCGCAAGGACCTGATCACTCCGCACGCGGCCGTTACGCTGCTGCGCTACGCCTTCAAGCAGCCCTGGGGGTTGACCTTCCGCGACAGCCTGCCTGTGGCGGGCGTGGATGGCACGCTGACCAACCGCTTGAAGGATCTGCCCAAGGGCGCGCGGGTGGAGGCCAAGACCGGCACCCACGACCACGTCAACACCCTCTCCGGCTACATTACGACCCCCACGGGGCGGCGGCTGGCGTTTTCAATTCTCGCCAACAATCACCTGCTGGGCGGTGCCAATGCCACCGGGGTGATGGACGAGATTGTGATGGAGCTGGCGGCGGGAAAGAACTAAAACGCGGCGCTCTTATGAATTAAGTCCGAATGAATTGGTTCCCGGCTAGGAGAGTGAGTCTTCGTGGGGATATTCGACGCGCGCGTCGCCCACCTGCATGATGATGCGATGGCTCTGCCTGAGCTCCAGAAAGGTGCAGGTGGGGCATAGGCAGGAGTATTCGAGGATCTCGCCGCTAAGGCGCTCGGCGGTGACAGGAATAGCCAGCCGCACGGGCTGACGGCAATGCTCGCATTCTCCGGCTCCTCCGCGGATGTAGTGCATGACGCCCCAGGCCCGCAGCAGCCAGATGTCGCGGTTCTCCGGGTCGCTGGTGGCCGAATCGAGCAGCCCGAAGTACTCCTGCAAGGCGCTGCTGCGCTCCTGCTTCTTCTCCGGGCTGTCGTGCGGCTTCTCGTCTTGCGTCATGTTCTCTGGCTCATGGATGGTTATCTGGATTCATTGCAGCACCCCGGGCAGCGATGGGCAAGAAAATTCCAACAACAATCCCCGGGGGGCGTTACTCCTGAATGCTCAATGGTTTCGCCCGTGCTGCGCGGGCTGCCGGTGATTCGATAAACTGCGAGCAGCACTTTCAGAGCCGAAGGAGAAAGTTCCATGCTGAAGATCAGCAAGGCCACGCGCGAGGACTGCGGCACCATCCTAGAGATGATCCGCGGCCTGGCCGAGTACGAAAAGCTCAGCCACCTGATGACGGCCACGGAGGCCGACCTTGTGCGCGATGGCTTCGGCCCCACGCCACGCTTCCACTGCCTGGTGGCCCACTGGGAGGGCCAGCCCGCGGGCTTTGCCCTGTACTTCTACAACTATTCGACCTTCAAAGGCCGCGCCGGAATCTATCTGGAAGACCTTTTCGTGTGGCCCCGCCTGCGCGGCAAAGGCATTGGCAAGGCCCTGCTGCTGGAGGTGGCGCGCATCGCCCTCGACGAGGGCTGCGGACGCTACGAGTGGCAGGTGCTGGACTGGAACCAGCCTTCGATTGACTTCTACGAGTCTCTCGGCGCGCGGCGCATGAAGGAGTGGCTGCCAATGCGCGTGGAGGGCGATGCCCTGGAAAAGATGGCCGAATTGGCGCGAAAGCGGTAAGGGTCGCGCCGGCCCGTTTGTAATGCGTTAAGCAATCCGACTGGAAAAAGCAAAGCCGCCTCAACCCGAGGCGGCTTTTGAATCTGGTGCACACAACCTCATGCGCACAAAGGCGATCAGGCGCGCTCTCCGGCGCGATTGGTAACCGGCAGCAACGCTCCCAGGCCGAAGAATACGGCCGAGAAGAGCATATCGCTGGCGGCGGTGTTGCGGAAGAAGGGCACGGCGGCCGAGTAGCACTCGATCAGGCCGGCAAAGCTGTGCGCGTACATCGTCCAGCCGATCCAGACCATAAGGTTGCTGATCACGAAGAACGAGACGGAGGCTACCAGCGAGCTGGCGCCGACGCGCAAAACGCTCACGTGATTTGTCAGCAAATATCCCAGGCAGACGATGGCCGCGTACCAAGCCCAGGTGGCCAGATAGGTCCAGCTAAGCGAGTAGCCGTACACAAAGCGCGAGAGAAGGATGTCACTGGCGGCAAACAGGGCCACGGGAATCCAGGCGCGGCGCAGGGGCACGCGCGAACCGAAGAAGAGCAGCGCGGCCGCCACGGGAGTGAAGTTGGAGCTCCCGGCATGGGGCAGGAAGCGGGCGGCGATGGCAATCAGCACAAAGAGATAGGGCAGCATGTTCACCTCAGTGATATGGAAATGATTCTTTCGTCATCACGCCCGGGAGTCAAGAGTGAGTTAGGAAAATTGAACCTCAATCAAAAGATCTCCGGGCCGGAACGGGCAAAACCCCGTGCAACCAGAGGGTTCAGTGGGTCCCCGGCGGGCGAAAGCCTTCGTAAACCGTGCGATGGATGGGATCGAGCTGAATGTAGGCCGAGAGCACGTCGCGCCCGGTGTCATTCAGGTAGAGAAAACGCACGTCGCGCAGGCGAATCAACTGGCCGCCCACGGGCTCCGGCAGATGCTCGTTTTCGATCACCGGGAAGCGCGCCCACTCCAGGTAAGCGCGGCCCAGGCGGCTGTCATTGGCGGCGGCGAGGTCGGCGGCAGTGGGTTTGAAGTAGGACGAGGCGTGCCCGCCGGGATCCACCTCCGGGGTTAGCGAATCAATGCGGGCCGTGTAGTAAGCGGTGTCGGTTTCCGCCACGCCGGACCAGAGGAAGGGATTAATCATCGTCGGAAAGGCGGCGATGCGATGCGAGGGTTCGCCGTGGAACTCGTAGGCGTCCAGCGCCATAAGGGCGCGGCGATGCTCGAAGTCACGCAGACCCCACAAGGCGACGATGAAGATAAGCGCGGTGATGGCGGCGGCGCGCCCGCGCGGACCCTTGTGGCGCACACCGATCTCCGAGCCGATGAGCGCGAAGAACCACGGAAGAGTGAGCGCCATAACCAGCGCCACCAGGATCAAGGGTTCCACGATGAAGACGATATCCCATGCGTACCAGGTGCGCACAAAGGGATAGAAGGGGCGCAGGCCGTAGTTGTTAGTGAAGTCCAGCAGAAGGTGCGAGAGCGCGGCGAGGCAGGCAAACAGATAAAGCCATCCCCATCGGCGCACGGCGGGCGCGGATTTGCCGCGGCGATACTTCTGCCAAAGCCGATCGCAGAGCCACACCACTGCCACAACGAAGGCGGCCACAAAGGGCACGGCGAGAAACGTGTGGGTGATTCCGCGATGGGCTATGAAGCCCGAGGCCGAGCCGCCAACGTAGGCCACCACGTCCATATCGGCGGCCTCGGCGGCCAATGCCATGGTCACCGTGGCCAGGGCGGTTTTCCGGTTGCAGCCGGCGCGGCTGAGCACGGCGCCGGTTAGAAAGTGGGTGACGGGTTCCATAGGCTGGTGTTCAGGGTGGCAAGCTTCGGCCGGAAAGTCAAAAGGGGCGGCGTTGAAACTGTCGTGCCCAAGAAGAAACCGTCAGCGCTCTCCGGCGGTTTCCGCCTGGCGGCGGTTGACTGCCTCTTCCATTCCGGGCGGCAGCAAAAGCGTCAGCGCCGAGGGGACGATGGCGATCTCGGCCGGCGCGGGGCCAAGCAGCTCTCCGTCGGCCTGCACACGCAGCATTCGGGCACGCACGTCCGGAGGATGGCAGACGACGGATTGCGCGGAGAGAAA
>Ga0181519_10000282_pt1 | contig 47698 bp, 36 predicted proteins | sample PEATcosm2014_Bin_26_FD_121102 | JGI IMG/M metagenome (GOLD analysis project Ga0181519, IMG submission 121102) | Peatland microbial communities from MTU Mesocosm Facility, Houghton, MI, USA - PEATcosm2014_Bin02_10_metaG | ecosystem: Environmental > Terrestrial > Soil > Wetlands > Peat | place...
AGCGTGACGACCGTCCCGTCGCGCAGCACGCGTGCCGGCTCGCCGCGCGGCCCGAGCGCGAGCAGGTAGCGGCGTTCGCCGTCGAGCCACAGGCTCCCGTCCGCGGCGTCGAGGTCCTTCCTGTGGCGCATGACCATCCGGCCGTTCAGCACGACGAGCGGGTTCATGTGCTGCACGAACTCCGCCACGTAGGCATCGGCGGGCCGCAGCACGATGTCCTCGGGAGCACCGGTCTGCACGATGCGTCCGCCTTCGAGCACCGTGATCTGGTCGCCGAGCTTCAGCGCCTCGTCGAGGTCGTGCGTCACGAACAGGATGGTCTTCTTGACCCGCTGCTGCAGCGCGCGCAGCTCGTCCTGCAGCTTGCTGCGGATCAGCGGATCGAGCGCCGAGAACGGCTCGTCCATCAGCAGGATATCGGCGTCGGTGGCGAAGGCCCGTGCCAGCCCCACGCGCTGCTGCATGCCGCCAGACAGCTCATTGACGTAGCGATCCGCCCATTGGGACAGCCCCACGAGCTCGAGCTTCTCGTCGACCACGCGCCGGCGCGCGGCTGCCGGGTCGCCGCGCAGCTCGAGGCCGAAGCCGACGTTGTCGCGCACCGAACGCCAGGGCAGCAGACCGAACTGCTGGAACATCATGGCAATCCGGCCGCGCCGCAGGCGGCGCAGCGTCCGCGCGTCGCAGCTTGCGACGTCGACCGCGGTGTCGCCGTCCGTGACGAGTACGTGGCCGCGAGTGACCGGGTTGAGGCCGTTGGCGGCGCGCAGCAGCGTCGACTTGCCGGATCCCGACAGGCCCATCAGCACCGAGATGTGTCCGCGCTCGACGGTGAGGCTCGCGTCGGCGACGCCGATCACGACGCCGCGCTCCGCGGCGATCTCGGCGCGGTTGCGGCCGGCGTCCAGGGACTCGAGCGCGGACCTGATCTGCGCGGCGCCTCTGCGGCCGCGCTCGCGCGCAAAGAGAATGTCGACGTGCTGGAATTCTAGGGCGGTATTCACTGTGTTTCCGTGCGGTCCGCAGGTCGGGTGATCCGGTCGAGGATGATCGCGAGCAGAACGATGGCGAGGCCGGCCTCGAATCCCATGCCGACCTGCACGGTATTGAGCGCGCGCACGACTGGTACGCCGAGCCCGCCGGCACCGACGAGCGCGGCGATCACGACCATCGACAGGCTCAGCATGATGCACTGCGTGACGCCGGCGAGGATCGTCGGCGCCGCGCTCGGCAGTTCCACCTTGAGGAGCAGCTGCAGACGCGTCGCGCCGAAGGCCTCGCCCGCCTCGAGCAGCGGCTTCGGCACCGACGAGATGCCGAGGTGCGTCAGCCGGACCGGTGCGGGCAGCGCGAAGATGATGGTCGAGATGAGCCCGGGAACCACCCCGAGCCCGAACAGCACGAGGGTGGGCGTCAGATAGACGAATGTCGGCAGCGTCTGCATCAGGTCGAGAACCGGCCTGAGTGCCTCGTAGAGCCGCGGGTTGCGCGCAGCGGCGATGCCGAGCGGCACGCCGAGCGCAGTCGACAACAGTGCCGCGACCAGCACGAGCGTGAGCGTCTCGAGCGTCGCCGCCCAGTAGCCCTGATTGACGATGAAGAGGAGCGCGGCCGCGACGAAGAGCGCGAGCGGCACGGAGCGACGCAGCAGCCAGGTGCCCGCGGCCACCAGCACGATGAGCACGGGCGCCGGCAGGAACTCGAGCACCGCCTGCACCGCGCTCGTGCTGCCGCGGATCACCGCCGACAGGCCATCGAAGAACCCCATGCCATGGCGCTTGATGTACTCGACGAAGCGCGTGACCGAGTCGCCGATCGGGATCTTGTGGGCGGTGACCCAGCCCTCGAAGGCCTCGGTGGGCCTGGTCGCCTGATGCGCCGCGAAGGCGGCGGCGGCCGGGCGTCCGTCGTAGGTCGTCACGCCGTCGAGCCAGCCCGCCACGGTCGCGCCATTGGCCGCGATCCAGGCGGCAGCGGCGGCGTCGGGCGTTGCATGCCCGGCGAGGATCGCCGCCATCAGCTCGCTCTCGCCGCGGGTCGTGAACTTGAGGTTGCTGAGCAGCCGGCCGATGTTCGGGCAGCTCGCCGAGTAGCCGGCGCGGGTGGTCGTGTAGACGGCGCCGCCGCCGAAATTCGGGCCGAATGTGGCATCACCGCCCGTGAGGTAGCGGAGGTCGAAGCGCATGTTCATCGGATGGGGATCCCAGGCGAGGAACACGATCGGCTCGTGGCCGCGCACGGCGCGCTCCACCTGGGCGAGCATGCCCTGCTCGCTGGATTCGACGAGCTTGAAGCTGGCGAGCCCGAACTGATTTTCCTGGATGATCTTGAGGATCAGACGGTTGCCGTCGTTGCCGGACTCGATGCCGAAGATCGACGACTTGAGCGCGGCTCGGAAGCGGCCGATGTCGGCAAAGTCCCGGAGGCCGGCCTCGTAGGTGTAGGCAGGAACCGCGAGCGTGTACTTGGCGCCCTCGAGGTTCGCGCCGACGACCTCCACCGAGTGATCGTCGACGAAGGGCTTGCGGTCAGCCTCCTGCGCGGGCATCCAGTTGCCGAGAAAGACGTCGATGTCTTTGTTCCGCATCGAGGCGAACGTGACCGGCAGCGACAGCACGGTGATCTGCGGCTCATAACCGAGCTCGCGCACGAGGTGCGCGACGAGCGCGGTCGAGGCCGTCACATCCGTCCAGCCGATGTCCGACAGGCGCACGGCACGGCACGCGGCGGGGTCGGCGGCGGCGGCGGCGGCGGAGGTGAGGAGCAACGCCAGAATGGCGGCTGCGCGACGCAGCGTCATCCGCACGCGCGAGTCCCCCCGGCGTACCGGTCCGGCGTCGGCATCAGCCCCCTCCCTTGACCCTGGTGTTCGCGCGTCGGCATCATTCACCGGCATCGACTGAATAGCTGTTCAATCGGCCGGCTGTCAAGCGCGGCGTTGTAAGCTAACCTATTGATTGAGAAGCTGTGAAGGTGCAGCATCCCCGATGGCTGACCGCCGCCCGAAAGCGCCGGTCCGGCCCCGCGGGCAGGATGCACCAGGCGGATGGGGAGCAGGAAACTGAACACGCACTCAGGCAAGGGAAGCGGTCCTTCGGCCGGGCCGTCCCGCAACGGCGCGCCCGAGCGTCTCGAGGACGACCGCCGGCAGCAGTTGATCGAGGTGGCGATCGATTGTCTCGCCGAACTCGGCTTCATGGGAAGTACGCTCGCGCAGATCGCGACCCGTGCCGGAGTGTCGGCCGGCCTCGTCGCCCACTACTTCGGCGATAAGGACGGCCTCTTGGAAGCGGCGTTCCGCTCGCTCAGCCGCCAGGTCAGCAATCGGGTGCAGGCGCAGCTCAAGCTCGCGCGTACCCCGCGCGGGCGCATCCAGGCGGTGATCGACGCCAATCTCGCGCCGCAGGAATTCAACCAGCGGACCGGCAATGCCTGGCTCGCCTTCTGGGGCCAGTTGCTCCACGTCGAGCGCCTGAAGCGCGTGCAGATCGCCTACCAGCGCCGGATGCTCTCGAACCTGAGGCACGCGCTGAGGACGATGGTCCCCGGGGAGGAGGCGCAGAGCCTCGCCGCGATGATCGCCGCGATGATCGACGGCGTCTGGCTGCGGGCGGCGCTGTCCAGCTGGGAGGAGGCCGACAGCGAGTCGGCGCGCGCCCTGCTGACCGCCTTCGTGGAGGGGCGGCTCCGCGAGCGCAAGCTCGCCGCGGAGCCGGCGGCCACGGCCCAGGCCGACGCCGCGGTGCGCGGCGCACCGGCCGATCGCCTCGTCAGCCGCAATCCCGCGACCGGCGAGGTGCTGGCCGAGATCGCGATCGACGGGCCTCGCGAGGTCGATGCCGCCGTCGAGCGCGCGCGGGCGGCGCAGCGCGGCTGGGCAGCGCTGACCGGCACCGAGCGCGGCCGCATCCTGCGGCGCGCGGCGGACCTGCTGCGGGCGCGCAACGACGAGCTTGCCCGCCTGGAGACGCTCGACACCGGCAAGCCCATCCAGGAGACGAGCGTCGTCGATGTGATCTCCGGCGCAGACTGCCTCGAGTACTACGCCGGACTCGCGGCGACGATCAGCGGCGAGCACCTCGACCTCGGCCCGGCGGCGTTCGGCTACACGCGCCGCGAGCCGCTCGGCGTCGTCGCCGGCATCGGCGCGTGGAACTATCCGCTGCAGGTCGCGTGCTGGAAAACCGCGCCGGCGCTCGCCTGCGGCAACGCGATGATCTTCAAGCCCGCGGAGCTGACGCCGCTCACCGCGATCGAGCTCGCCAAGGTATTCGAGGCCGCGGGGCTGCCGTCCGGCGTCTTCCAGGTCGTGCAGGGCGCGGCCGACACGGGCCGGCTGCTCAGCCGCCACCCGGGCATCCGCAAGATTTCCCTCACCGGCGAGGTCGGCACCGGCAAGGCCGTGATGGCCGACGCCGCCGGCACGCTCAAGTACGTGACGCTCGAGCTCGGCGGCAAGTCGCCCCTCATCGTGTTCGAGGACGCGGCGATCGACAATGCCGTCGCGGGCGCGCTGCTCGGCAACTTCTACTCGGCTGGCGAGGTGTGTTCGAACGGCACGCGGGTCTTCGTCCACAGGAGCATCCGCGAGCAGTTCGTCGCGCGCCTCAAGGCGCGTGTCGGCGCCATGCGCATCGGCAGCCCGCTCGACCCGGCGACCCAGGTCGGCGCGCTGATTTCGCAGGCACACATGGAGAAGGTGCTCGGCTACATCGCGCTCGGGCGCGCCGAGGGCGCGCGGCTGGTTGTCGGCGGCCAGCGCGTCACGACCGGTGATCTCGCGAACGGCTGCTTCGTCGAACCGACCGTGTTCGAGGCTTGTCACGACGACATGCGCATCGTCCGCGAGGAGATCTTCGGGCCGGTGATGACCGTCCTCGACTTCGACAGCGAGGACGAGGTCGTGGCGCGCGCGAATGCCACGGAGTTCGGCCTGTCGGCCGCGGTCTTCACCCGGGACCTGACGCGGGCGCACCGTGTGATCGCGCGGCTCGAGGCGGGAACCTGCTGGATCAACCACTACAACGTGACGCCGATCGAGCTGCCGTTCGGCGGCTACAAGCGCTCCGGGCTCGGCCGCGAGAATGGCCGCGCCGCCATCGAGCACTACACGCAGCTGAAGAGCGTGTACGTGGCGTTGCGCGACATCGACTCACCCTATTGAGCGACAGATGCCAGATTCCAACGAGAGTTTCGATTACGTGATCGTCGGCGCCGGGTCGGCGGGCTGCGTGCTCGCCAACCGTCTCACCGAGGACGGCGCCAGCTCCGCACTGCTGCTCGAGTACGGGGGCTCCGACCGTTCGGTCTTCGTGCAGATGCCCTCGGCCCTCGCAATCCCGATGAACCGTGAGGAGTACAACTGGTTCTACCACTCCGAGCCCGAACCGGGCCTCGGCGGGCGGCGCATGCATACGCCGCGCGGCAAGGTGCTCGGCGGCTCCTCGTCGATCAACGGGCTCGTCTATATCCGCGGCAATGCCCACGACTTCGAGCGCTGGGAGGCGGAGGGCGCGCGCGGCTGGGGTTACCGCCAGGTGCTGCCGTACTTCCGCCGCGCGGAGCACCGTGCCGAAGGCGGGGACGCCTACCGCGGCGCTGATGGCCCGCTCGGGACGCGCTACGGCACGCTCACGAACCCGCTGCATGGCGCGTGGCTGGCCGCGGCACGCGAGGCCGGCTACCCGTTGACGCCCGACGTCAACGGCCTGCAGCAGGAAGGCTTCGGTCGCATGGACATGACGGTCGATGGCGGCGTGCGCGCGAGCGCGGCGAATGCCTACCTGCGGCCGGCGCTCAAGCGGCCGAACCTCTGCGTCCGCAGCCGGGCGCTCGCGACTCGCATCCTGTTCGAGGGGCGCCGTGCAGTCGGCGTCAGCTATCGCCGCGGCAACGTCGAACGCACCGTGCGCGCGCGCCGCGAGGTGATCGTCTGCGGCGGGCCGATCAATTCGCCGCAGCTGCTCAAGCTGTCGGGCATCGGCGCGGCCGCCGAGCTCGCCGCGCTCGGCATCCCGGTCGTGCACGACCTGCCGGGCGTCGGCGAGAATCTGCAGGACCATCTCGAGTTCTACTTCCAGATGGCCTGCCGCGAACCGATCACGCTGTACTCGGCGATGAACCCGTTCGCCAAGGCGCTGATCGGCATCCGCTGGCTGCTGTTCAAGGACGGCCTCGGCGCGACCAACCACTTCGAGACCTGTGGCTTCATCCGCAGCCGCGCCGGCGAGCGCTTTCCGGACATCGAGTACCACTTTCTGCCGATGGCGGTCAGCTACGACGGCAGCTCGCTCGCCAACGAGCATGGCTTCCAGGCGCACGTCGGGCCGATGCGCTCCAAGAGCCGCGGCTGGGTGCGCCTCGCGTCCACCGATCCGGCAGAGAAGCCGAAGATACTGTTCAACTACATGAGCCATCCGGACGACTGGACCGAGATGCGCGCCTGCGTGCGCCTGACCCGCGAGCTGTTCGGGCAGAAGGCATTCGAGCGCTTCCGTGGGCGGGAGATCCAGCCGGGCGCGGACGTCACGAGCGACGCGGCGATCGACGAATTCATCCGCCAGAAGGTCGAGAGCGCCTACCACCCGTCCTGCTCGTGCAAGATGGGCGCTGCGAACGACCCGCTGGCCGTCGTCGACCCGGCGACCCGCGTCTACGGTACCGAGGGGCTGCGCGTCGTCGACTCCTCGATCATGCCGTCGATCACCAACGGCAACCTGAACGCGCCGACCATCATGCTCGCCGAGAAGGCGGCCGATCACATCCGCGGCAGGGAACTGCTGCCCGCGGCGGACGTCCCCATCTACGATTCGCCCGACTGGCAGACGCGCCAGCGCTGAACGCGGACGCGGTCAGGTGTCCGGATCGAGGCCGCGGTCCGCGATCGCGATCTGGCGGATCTCCGCGTCGAGGTCGAAGCCGCGGCAAGCGACCAGATAGATGATCGTCGATACCGGCAGGCCCACCAGCATCGCGATGTCGGCGCCACCGAGCGCCTCGGCCACGGGTCCCCGGTAGATGCCGGTGCTGAAGAACGGGATCATCGCGATGAAGCCACCGAAATAGGCGACCAGGCCGCGCCAGTTCCAGCGGCCGTACATGCCGTGCGGATTGAAGATCTCGCGTACCGAATAGTGGCTGCGCCGCACGAAGTAGAAGTCGACCAGGTTGATCGCCGTCCACGGCGTGAACAGGTACAGCAGGATCGCCAGGAACTCGCCGAACTCCGCCGCGAAGTGCGGTGAGGAACCGAGCGCGATCACGCAGGATGCGGTCAGCAGCACGACCAGCGTCAGCAGGCGCTGTCCGACCGTCGGCTTGTGCGGCTTGATGGAATCCGCGACGCTGAGCAGCGTCAGTGAGGCGCCGTAGAAGTTGAGTGTGGTGATCGTCACGAGGCCGAGGAGCGAAGCGATCAGGAACGGGCTGCCGGTGCCTGGCAGGATTTGGTCGGCGGCGGACTTGAGTGCCGCCGACAGCTCGAGCGCCGGGTACATCGCCGCGGCAACGGTGCCGATCAGCATCGCCCACGCGCCGCCCACGAAGGCGCCAGCGTAGGTCCACCAGAACGAGGCGCGCACGCCGACGTCGCGCGGCAGGTACCGCGAGTAGTCGGACACGTAGATCGACCACGACACCTGGTACGCGGCTGCCGCGAACAGCTGCGTCAGGAACGGCACCAGCGTGAAGTGGTTGAAGTCGAGCTGCGCCGGCGGGAAGTGCGCGCGCGCCACAGCGACGCTCATGACGGCGAATACCGCGAGCAGCAGATACGCGAGCAGGCGCTGCGCCTTGTGGATCAGGTCGTAGCCGAGCGCCGCGAGCACGACCGCGAGAACGCCCACGAGCACCATGGTCAGCGACCGGTTCCAGCCGGCGAGCGTCACGAGCGTATCGGCCGCGAGCACCTGATTGAAGGCGCTGTAGCCGACGAAGGTCACGAGCGCCACGCACCAGACCAGCAGCGCACCCAGGTAGCCGAATTGCGGCCGCGACTGGATCATCTGCGGCAGGCCGAGCTGCGGACCCTGGGTCGAGTGGAAGGCCATGAAGAAGGTGCCGAACGCGCAGCCGAGCAGCACCGCGATCGTCATCCATACGAGGTTGCCGCCGAGCGCGATGCCGACGAAGCCGGTGGCGATGGTGGCGAGGTGCGCATCGCCCGCGAACCACACCGGCCACAGGTGCCACAGCTTGCCGTGCCGCTCGCGCAGCGGTACGTAGTCGATCGAGCGCTGCTCGATCAGCGATCCCTTTGACACGTGGCTCCCCCTGGCTGCGGGCCCCGCGTCGGGCCTCGCGGCACGAAGAATACAAGGTTTCGGAAGCGGCGTGCGGCGCGCGGCGGGCGGCGAACCCGGGATACCGGGTTCGCCGCCATCTGCGGCTGGGTCGTCGCGCGCTGCCGGACGGCAGTACGCCGGCGCGTCAGAACTTGTAGGCGAACGACGCGCTCAGGACGCGCGGCCTGAGCGGCGTCTGCGCGACGATGAACTGGTCGGTGCTCGTGAACACCGCCGCGTTCGAGTTCGACAGGTTCTCGCCGTTGATCGTGAACGTCCACGTATCCTTCGCGATGCCGATGGAAGCATCGTAGGTCGTGTACGCGGGATCCTCGAACCGCAGGCGGCCCGTAGAGATGACGCCGGAGATCGAGGGGTTCGAACCGGCCTGCGTGAACGAGTGCCCCGTGTGCACCGCGCCCGCCTGCGCAAAGGCCGCGTAGTCGCCGATGCCCCACTCGTAGCGCGCACGCAGGTTGAACTGGATGGGCGGGGAGTCGGCGGTGGGCGCGCCGATCGGGCCGAACGGATTGGTCACAGGGCTGCAGACGCCCGAATAGTAAGTTCCGCCGCAGCTGGTCGTGATCGGCTTGCCGAAATTCGCGCTCGCCGGATTATTGTCGATCAGCGCCGGCGAGTTGGTCTGCTGGCTCTGGTTCCACGACGCCGCGCCCTGCAGCGTGAAGCCGCGTGCAATGCGTGCCACGACGGATGTCTCGACACCCTTCAGCTTGAAGTCCTGGCCGTTGGCATCGTAGAAGACGTTGCCGACGAGGCCCGGGTCGAAGAACGCAACCTGCACGTTGTTCCAGTTCTCCTGATAGATGGCACCGTTCCACTGCAGCTTGTGGTTGAGGAATTCGGCCTTCCAGCCGATCTCGTTGTTGGTCAGCTTGTCGGAGGTGTAGGCAGCCGGCAGCAGGTACTGGGCCTGCTGGTCGGTGCCGAAGGCGTGCGACGTGCCGCCGTTCTGGTTGAAGCCGCCCGGACGGAAACCCTGCGACCAGGTGTAGTACACCATCATCTCCGGCGTGATGTGCCAGGTCAGGTTGGCGCGGCTCTTGAACCCGGACTCGGTGTCGTGGAGGTTCTGCGCCTGCACGCCGTAATTGTCGGCCAGGCAGCCGGCCGCGGGTGCGCCCTGCTGGAAGCAGTAGAAACTGCCGCCGACGCTGCCTTGCAGTGAGTTGTCGAACTGGTAGTGACGCGTTCCGACGGTCGCGGTCAGCACCTTCGGAATCAGGTCGTAGTCCATCGACAGGAAGAAGGCGGTCTGCTTCACCTCGCGGATGTCGTCCTGGTAGAAGGAACTGTTCGGATCACGTACGCCGGGATTCGCGACGTTGGCACCGGGTTCCGTGCCGATGTTCGAGAAGCAGCCGGTGTTGCCAGGATCGACGCCGGCAGGGCCGCTCGACGTGCACGACGGCACGGTCTTGTAGCGCCAGTCCGACTCGTCGCGCAGCTTGTTGTCCTCGAGGTAGGCGCCGGCAATTGCACGCAGGCGCCAGTCGTCCGGCGTGCTGAAACGGAGCTCGTTCTGCAGGTGCTCGTTGTGCTCCAGGGAGCGCCAGATGGCGCTCGGCGAGAAGCAGGTCGACTTGAGGTTCGTATTGCCGCCGGTGCCCGGGCCGTAGCACTGGTAGTAGTCTGCGTACACGCCGCGCGCGTAGTTCGTGTAGTCGCCGACCTGCTCGACGTTGCGCACCAGGTAACCGCCGGTGTAGACGGCCTTGATGTCGCCGAACTTGCCGTTCAGGGTCCACGACGTGCTCTCGAAGCGGTCCTTGTCGTAGGAAGGGTTGAACTGCGTGACCTCGAGCGGCTGCAGCGTCGCACCGTCCGATGCGACGGGCTGCTGGTAGAACACTCCCTGCGAGCTCATGTCCTGGTACATCTGCGTCACCAGCAGGTCCCAGTCGTCGTTGAACTTGTAAAGCGCCTCGACCCGGATGCCCTGGTAGGTCACCGGGTTGATGGCGTTGCCGGCGATCTGGTAGTTGTTGATCGACGGGCTGCCCGGCGGCACGCAGTAACCGTTGTTCGCCCCGCCGTCCGGGCAGTGGCCGTTCACGGCAGGGTAGTGCGCGTAGCCGATGCCGATGTCGGTGTCCCTGCGCGTGAAGGTGGCTGGGACGTTGTTGATGTAGCCACCGCGGCTGTCGTTGTAGATGACGCCGCGCACCGCGAGCTTGTCGTCGATCAGCGGCAGGTTCAGCACCGCCTGCACGTCGTTATTCGGATCACCACCCGCAGTGATGCCGTAGCCAGCCTTGACGCTGCCCTCGAGCACGTTGAGCTTCGGCTCGTTCGTGATGTAGCGGATCATGCCGGCTTCGGCGCCGGAGCCGAACAGCGTGCCCTGCGGGCCTTCCAGCACCTCGATGCGGTTGAGATCGGCGGCGTAAATGTCGAGGTTGCGCCCGGGGAGCTGACCCGACTGGTTGTCGAGGTAAATCGCGACGTTCGGGAACGCAGCCGTCGAGCCGCTGCCCTGGCTCGGCTGCGAACCCGCGCTCAGGCCGCGCATGAAGACCTCGTTCTGGCCGGGTCCGTTGTTGGCGGTCGAGACGTTCGGCAGGTACTTGAGGTAGTCGTCGAAGGTCGAGATGTTGAGCTCGCTCAGCGACTCGGCCGTGAACGCCTGCATCGAGATCGGCACGTTCTGCATGCTCTCCGAGCGGCGCTGCGCGGTGACGATGATCTCGCCAAGCGAGTCCGACGCAGAGTCGGCCGTGCTGCCTGCCGCGACGGCGTGCTGGCCGACCGACACGCCGCTCAGAATGGCGGCGACTGCAACCGAGAGCTTCGACTTCATTGCATGATCCTCTTAGTGCGGAAGGGTCCGAACATGCGGTGTGCGCTCACCGTGGTCGCGTGCTGACGGGCATTCGCCACGCTGGACCGAGCGACCCGACGGAACGCTCGCGCCTGACAGCTTTCGGGAGCATTTGTACGTAAACACGACATCCCCCCGTCGCTCGCATGGCCGGCGCGCTGAACGTGCGCTCAATGTTGTAAGGCCGCGCGCTACGTCGACCCAGTTTCGCGCAACAGGTTGCGGGACGCAAGACTTCGCGCAAAACGCCCAAATCCGAATATAAAACATCGCTTTACCATGGAGGCCGATTCCGCATCACCAACGTGTGACACTTGCGCAACAGGATTGAATGGCTGTTCAGCCGCGCTGGTACGGCGGGCGCGCCACAATCGGCCGGAGATGCGTTCCTTCGCCCTCCTCGGCAGGACGCCGCAGGTCTCCGCCACGTGGTGCACGCGCGCCGTGCGCATCTCGAGGTGCGGCGCACGGTGCGGGCGGCGCGCGGCGGGCGGAGTCGCGCTCCTGCCGCAGGCGTGCTCAGCCGCAGCGGCGTCGCGACAATATCGCGGGCCTTTTGCACGGCGGGTGGCTATCATGCGCACTTCGCGACAAGACCTGTCCGGAGAGACCGTGAGGCCGGGGCTGCAAGTCCCGGTACGCGCGGCGCCGAAGGCGCAACCAGCCCGGAAACGCTCAGGCAGAACAACGGCAAGGTCTCGCGAACTCTGGAGAGCGGTCCGCGGCACGTGCGTGTCGCAGGATCCACCGAAGGGGTGCGGTGCAGCGCAGGCTGCACTTGATCTCTCAGGTCACAGGACAGAGGGGCGACAGGCGGTGGCCTGTCGTCCCGATTTGTCGGGGTGGCAGTCCGCCAGGTAGCGATGACCTGGAGGCCCAATGCCCCTCGAGACTCCTCTGCATGCACGACACCGCGAGCTTGGTGCGCGGCTCGTCGACTTCGGCGGCTGGGACATGCCGCTCCACTACGGCTCGCAGATCGAAGAGCATCACGCGGTGCGCCGCGATGCGGGCATGTTCGACGTCTCGCACATGCGTGCCGTGGACATCGCCGGCGAGCGCGCCACGGAATTCCTGCGCCAGCTGCTCGCCAATGACGTCGCGCGGCTGTCGACGCCGGGCAAGGCGCTCTACAGCTGCCTGCTGAACGATGCCGGCGGCGTGCTCGACGACCTGATCGTCTACCACCACGACGCGCGTAATTTCCGCCTGGTCGTCAATGCCGGAACGGCGGACAAGGACCTGGCCTGGATCGCGGCCCGCGCGGCGCCGTTCGGCGTCGCGGTCACCGCGCGCGGCGATCTCGCGATGGTCGCGGTGCAGGGGCCGAATGCCCGGCAGAAGACGGCGGCACTGCTGCCGGCCGCCGACCGCGATGCGGCGCTCGCGCTGCCGGTATTCGCCGGCAGCGCGCTCGGCACGCTCGACGGACGCGCCTTCATCGCCCGCACCGGCTACACGGGCGAGGACGGCTTCGAGATCATGCTGCCCGCCGAGCACGTGCTGGACCTTTGGAACCGGCTGCTCGCCGCCGGCATCCGCCCCTGCGGCCTCGGTGCCCGCGACACGCTCCGGCTCGAGGCCGGCATGAATCTCTATGGCAACGACATGAGCGAGGCGAGCACGCCGCTCGAATCCGGGCTCGCCTGGACCGTCGCCTTCGAGCCGCCGCGCGAGTTCATCGGCCGCAGCGCGCTCGCGGCACAGCGGGCCGCGGGCGTGCCGCGCAAGCTCGTCGGCCTGCTGCTTGAGGACAAGGGCGTGCTGCGCGCGCACCAGCCGGTGCTGACCGCGGCTGGCGCCGGCGAGATCACGAGCGGCACCTATTCACCGACGCTCGAACGCTCGATCGCGCTCGCCCGCGTGCCGGCCGGCGCGGCCGATCCGGTCGAGGTCGACATCCGCGGCAAGCGCCTGCGCGCGCGCATCGTGCGGCCGCCGTTCGTGCGCAACGGCAAGGCGCTGATCTCGCTCTGAGCCGGCGCGGCGCAGCGCCTTTCCCCGATCACCCCGCTTTCCCAACCCGATACCCGAGGACGACGTCATGAGCAGCAACGTTCCCGCCGAACTCCGCTACACGAAGAGCCACGAATGGGTGCGCCGGAACCCGGATGGCAGCGTCACGGTCGGCATCACCGACCATGCGCAGCACGCGCTCGGCGACATCGTCTTCGCGGAAGCGCCGGATGCGGGCCGTGCGGTGGCGGCGGGCGAGGCGTGCGCGGTGGTCGAGTCGGTCAAGGCGGCCTCGGACGTCTACAGCCCGCTCGCCGGGGAGGTGGCAGGCGCGAACGCCGCGCTCGGCGAAACGCCAGAGCTCATCAACACCGATCCTTACGGCGCGGGCTGGCTGTTCACGCTCAAGGCGGTCGACGCCGCTGCGGTCGACGCCCTGCTCGATGCGGCGGCGTACGACGCCTTCCTCGAAGAGACGGCTGAATAACTGAACCGCGTCCGACCGCTACCGGGAGTTTCGCATGGCCTTCATTCCCCATACCCCAGACGACGTGCGCACGATGCTCGCCGCCATCGGCGTCGGCACGATCGAGCAGCTGTTCGAGGAGATCCCGGCGACGCTGCGCGCCGGTGAGCTCACCGGCATCCCGCCGGCCGCGTCGGAGATGGAGATCGGCCGGCTCATGAGCGACCGTGCCGCCGCGGACGGCTGCCCGCTCAATTTCATCGGCGCCGGCGCCTACGAGCACCACATTCCGGCTGCCGTCTGGGCGATCACCACGCGCGGCGAGATCTACTCGGCCTACACGCCGTACCAGGCCGAGGCCAGCCAGGGAACGCTGCAGACGATCTACGAATACCAGACGATGATCGCGAGCCTCACCGGCATGCAGGTCTCCAATGCCTCACTCTACGACGGCGCCTCGGCGCTCGCCGAGGCGTGCCTGATGGCGGTGCGCGCGCACCGGCGCTCGAAGTCGGCGCGCATCCTGATGCCGCGCGCGGTCAATCCCACCTACCGGCGCTGCGCGAGCGCCATTGCCGGCAACCAGCAGCTCAGCTTCGAGGAGGTTGCGTTCGATCCGGCCTCCGGGCAGACGCCGCTCGATGCGCTCAGGCGCTACGAGGGCGAGGACGTGACCGCGCTCGTGATCCAGCAGCCGAACTTCTTCGGCGTGCTCGAGGAAGTCGATGCGCTCGCCGACTGGGGACAGCGGCACGGCGCGCTCCTGATCGCCGTCGTCAACCCGACCTCGCTCGCGCTGCTGAAGCCGCCGGGCGAGTGGGGTGAGCGCGGCGTCGACATCGTCGTCGGCGAAGGGCAGCCGCTCGGCGTGCCGCTCGCGGGCGGCGGGCCGTACTTCGGCTTCATGACGACGCGCATGGAGCACGTGCGGCAGATGCCTGGCAGGATCGTCGGGCGCACCGTCGACCTCGACGGACGCCCGGGCTACACGCTGACGCTGCAGGCACGCGAGCAGCACATCCGGCGCAGCAAGGCGACCTCCAACATCTGCACCAACCAGGGACTGCTGATGAGCGCCGCCACGATCTACCTGTCGCTGATGGGTCCGCGCGGGCTCGAACTCGCGGCCAGCGCTTCCATGGCGCGCACCGCGGAGCTGGTCGCGGCGCTCGACAAGGCGGCCGGACTCAGGCCCGTGTTCAGCGGGCCACGGTTCCACGAGGCGCTGGTCCGTCTCGACCGCCCGGCATGCGTGGTGCTCGACGAGTTCGCGCGGCGCGGCATCGCCGGCGGCTTCGACGTCGCGCGCGACTACCCGGAGCTCGGGCACGCGCTGCTCGTGTGCGCCACCGAGACCAAGACCGACGCCGACATCGCCACCTACGCGGCGACCATTGCCGACATCCTGCGCGCGCCGCGCGCCGCCTGACGAGGACGCCAGACATGACAACCAGTGCATCGGCGCCGGCAGCCGCGGAGCCCACGATATTCGAATTGTCACGACCGGGTCGCACGGCCCAGGCGCAGCTCGCCCCTGAACTCGCGGCCCACGTACCGCACGCGCTGCGCCGCCGGCAGCCGCCGCTGCTGCCGGAGGTGTCGGAGCTGCAGGCGGTGCGCCACTACACGCGCCTGTCGCAGATGAACTTCTCGATCGATACGCATTTCTATCCGCTCGGCTCGTGCACGATGAAATACAACCCGCGCGGCTGCAATCAGTACGCGATGCTGCCGGGCTTCCTCGCGCACCATCCACTCGCCCACGAGTCGCTCAGCCAGGGCTTCATGGCCTGCCTGTTCGAGCTGCAGGAGATGCTGAAGGACGTGACCGGCATGCGCGCCGTGTCGCTGACGCCGATGGCAGGCGCGCAGGGCGAATTCGCCGGCGTCGCCATGATCCGCGCCTACCACAGGTCGCGCGGCGATCTGGCGCGCACGGAGATCATCGTGCCCGAGGCTGCGCACGGCACGAATCCGGCCACCGCGACCATGTGCGGCATGAAGGTCATCGAGATTCCCTGCAATGCCGAGGGCGACTGCGACCTCAAGGCGCTGAAGCGCGTCGTCGGGCCCGCGACCGCCGGCATCATGCTCACCAACCCGTCGACCCTCGGCGTGTTCGAACGGACGATCGGCGCCATCGCGACGCTCGTCCACGACGCGGGTGGGCTCCTCTACTACGACGGCGCAAACCTGAACGCGATCCTCGGCAAGGTGCGGCCAGGCGACATGCGCTTCGACGTCATTCACATGAACCTGCACAAGACCTTCTCGACGCCGCACGGCGGCGGCGGTCCCGGTGCCGGTGCGATTGGCGTCGGCGAGCGGCTGCGCCCGTTCATCCCGGTGCCGGTGGTGGCGCGCGACGGGGAGCGTTACCGCTGGCTCGACGAGCGCGACGTGCCGCAGTCGATCGGTCGCCTGTCCGGGTTCATGGGCAACGCCGGGGTGCTGCTGCGCGCCTACATATATATGCGCATGGTCGGCCGCGACGGCATGGGACGCATCGGCGAGTACGCGACGCTGAACGCGAACTACCTGCTGGCGCGCCTCCGCCAGGCCGGCTTCGACGCCGCCTACCCGACGCGGCGCGCCACGCACGAGTTCATCCTGACGATGAAGCGCCAGGCTCGCGACCTGGGCGTGACGGCGATGGATTTTGCCAAGCGTCTGCTCGACTTCGGGTATCACGCGCCGACGACGTACTTCCCGCTGCTCGTGCCGGAATGCCTGCTGATCGAGCCGACCGAGACCGAGGCGCTCGAGACCCTCGACGGCTTCGTGGACGCACTGATCGCGATCCAGCGCGAGGCCGAGGTGGACGCTGCGCACGTCAAGGGCGCACCGTATACTCTGCCGGTGCGGCGCCTCGACGACGTGCGCGCCGCGAAGCAGCTGGATCTGACCTGGAAGCCACCCGCATGAGTGTCGACGCGCCTACCACCGTGCGCCCCGGCGAGAAGCCGCGTGGCCTGCGCCGCCTGCTGGGCGCCTTCGCCAACACCTGCAAGGGCTTCGCCGGCGCGTGGCGTGAGGAGGAGGCGTTCCGCCAGGAATGCCTGCTGGCACTCGTCGTCGTGCCGCTCGGTCTGTGGCTCGGCCCGACCGGCGTCGCGCGCACGCTGCTGGTTTCGCCGATGCTGCTCGTGCTGATCGTGGAACTGCTGAACAGCGCCGTCGAGGCCGCTATCGACCGCATCGGTGCCGAGCGGCACGTGCTGTCGGGTCTCGCCAAGGACCTCGGCTCGGCCGCCGTGTTCGTGTCCTTCCTGCTGCTGGGCCTCAGCTGGGTGCTGGTCCTCGGCGACCGCTGAGGCGCGCCCGGGCCTGGCTCACGTTACGGGCCTCGTGGCTGGCGGGCGCGCGTCCCCCTCGGTTAAGGTGATCTTTTGGGCCGGGAGGCACTCCCCGATGACGGCGATGATTTGCGGTTCGCTCGCATACGACACGGTCATGGTCTTCGACGGCCGGTTCCGCGAGCACATCCTCCCCGATCGCATCCATATGCTGTCGGTGTCGTTCCTGGTACCCCAGATGCGCCGCAATTTCGGTGGCGTTGCCGGCAACATCGCCTTCAACCTGGGCCTGCTCGGCATCAGGAGCCACGTGCTGGCGACGGTCGGTGACGATTTCGATCCCTATGAAACCTGGATGCGCCGCAACGGTCTAAGCCTCGAGTACGTGCGCCGGATCCCGGACACGTACACGGCACAGGCATTCATCACGACCGACCTCGATGACAACCAGATCACGGCCTTCCATCCCGGCGCGATGCAGTACTCGAGCGAGCTCGAGGTGCCGCGTGCGGCCGGCATCTCCCTCGGCCTGGTCGGACCGGACAGCAGGGACGCGATGATCGGCCACTCGCGACAGTTCGCCGAGGCCGGCATCCCGTTCATCTTCGACGTGGGCCAGGGGCTGCCGATGTTCGCCGGCCCCGAGTTACGCCAGTTCATCGAGCAGGCGACCTGGGTCATCGTCAACGACTACGAGGGGCAGCTGGTGCAGGAGCGAACCGGCCTCAGCCCGGCGGACATCGCCGCGCGCTGCCAGGCCTACGTGGTGACGCGCGGCGCCCAGGGATCGCTCGTGTACGCCGGCGGGGCGACGCTCGAGATTCCGCCCGTGCGACCGGAGCGCGTCGTCGATCCGACGGGCTGCGGCGATGCCTATCGCGCCGGCATCCTCTACGGACTGACGCACGGCCTCGACTGGCCGACCACCGGTCGCATCGCCTCGCTCCTCGGTGCGATCAAGGTCGCCCACCACGGCACGCAGACGCATCGCGACGCTCTCGGCGACGTTGCCGCCCGCTTCAAAGAAGCGTTCGGCTACGCGCTGTGAGGAACTCCAGCGCCAAGAGACGTGCCGGGTCGTTCGTGCGGTGCGCCGGCGTCGTGGCACTGCTCGCGACGGGCGCCGCGCTCGGCGCGCCGCCGATCGCCGACCCAGCCGCCGCGGCGCCGCCCGCGGGCGCCACCGAGATGCGCGACGAGCGCCCGGAGTGGGCGCGGACGCTGCAGCGCATCGCCGACGGCGTCGTCACGATCCAGATCGACGCGACACGGGCGTTCGACACCGAGTGGTTCACCTCCGCGCAGGCCACCGGCTTCGTCGTCGATGCCAAGCGCGGCCTCATCCTGACCAACCGGCACGTCGTCACGCCGGGGCCGGTCACGGCCCAGGCCGTGTTCCAGAACCGCGAAGAGGTGCAGCTCTATCCGGTGTATCGCGACCCGGTGCACGACTTCGGCATCTACCGCTACGACCCGGCGAAGCTGAAATTCGCGCACCCGCAGGAGATCCCGCTGGCGCCCGAGGGGGCGCGCGTGGGGACCGAGATCCGCGTCGTCGGCAATGATGCCGGCGAGCAGCTGTCGATCCTCGCCGGCACGCTGGCGCGCCTCGACCGCGATGCGCCGGCGTACGGGCTGGGCAAGTACAACGACTTCAATACCTTCTACTACCAGGCGGCCTCGAGCACCTCGGGCGGCTCCTCGGGCTCGCCGGTGATCGACGTCAAGGGCAGGGCGGTTGCCCTCAATGCCGGCGGCTCGATGCAGGCGGCGTCCAGCTTCTACCTGCCCCTCGACCGGGTCGTGCGCGCCCTCAAGCTGCTGCAGGAAGGCAAGCCGGTCAGCCGCGGCACGCTGCAGGTCCTGTTCGAGTACACGCCGTACGACGAACTCGAGCGGCTCGGCCTCCGGCCGGAGACCGAAAGCGAGGTCAGGCACAGCTTCCCGAAGCAGGTCGGCATGCTGGTGGTGCGCGAAGTCCAGCCGGGATCCGCGAGCGAGGGCGTGCTCGAGCCGGGCGACGTGCTCCTCAAGATGGACGGCCACTACGTCACCGAGTTCCTGGCGCTCGACTCGCTGCTCGACGACTCGGTCGGGCACAAGATCGAGATCGAGCTGCAGCGCGGCGGCAAGACCCTGACGCGCGAGGTGCCGGTCGCGGATCTCCACGCCATCACGCCGGACGAGTACCTCGAGTTCGGCGATGCCGTGCTGCATCGCCTGTCCTACCAGCTGGCGCGGCAGTTCAACATCCCGGTGCGCGGCGTGTACGTGGCCAATCCCGGGTACATGCTCGGTTCCGCAGCGGTGCCGCGCGGCGCCGTGCTCACCGCCTTCAACGGCAAGCCGGTCAAGGACCTCGATGACGTCGAGCACGCGCTCGCCGATCTCGCCGGCGGCGAGCACGCGACGGTGCGCTTCTTCACGCTCGAGGACACGCGTACCTCGCAGATCCGCTCGCTGCGCGTCGATCGACGCTGGTTCCCCGCACACCGCTGCAGGCGCGACGACGCGCTCGGCTGGTGGCCGTGCCGGGCGCTCGCGCCCGGACCCAGGGCGGTGCCGCTCGAGCCGGCGAGCACCACGTTTGCGGCGAGCGGCGACGCGCGCGCCGACCGGCTCGCGCCGTCGCTCGTCGTGATCAACTTCGACATGCCGTACTCGGTCTCCGGCGTGACCGAGCACAGCTACCGCGGCACCGGCGTGATCGTCGACGCCGAACGCGGCCTCGTGGTCACCGACCGCAACACGGTGCCGGTCGCGATGGGCGATGTGCGCCTGACCTTCGGTGGCACGATCGAGGTGCCGGGCAAGGTCGAGTACGTCAACCCGCTGCACAACCTCGCGGTCGTGTCCTACGACCCGAAGCTGATCGGCTCGACGCCGGTGCGCGCCGCGCGCTTCTCGGCGCGGGAGCTCGAGCCGGGCGAGCCGGTCGACGTCGTGGGGCTCCGCTCCGACGAGCGCCTGGCCTCCCTCGAGAGCCGCGTCGCCGAAGTGGCCGCGATGCAGTTCCCGCTGTCGCGGACGCTCGCCTTCCGCGAGTCGAACCTCGAGGTCGTGACGCTCGTCAACGGGCCCACCGACTTCGACGGCGTGATCACCGACAAGCACGGCGACATCCGCGCCCTGTGGTCGAGCTTCGCGGTCGACACCGGCCACGACGTGCAGCAGCAGACGCTCGGGGTGCCGGCCGAGGTCGTCACCGAGATGGTGGACCTCGTGCGCAGCGGCCGGTCGCTGCACTCGCTCGAGGCCGAGCTGCAGGTCGTGCCGCTGTCGGCGGCGCGCCAGTTCGGCCTCAACGACGCCTGGGTGCGCCGCATCGAGGAGCACAGCCCGAGCCGCAGACAGACGCTCAGCGTCGGCCGGCTGGTCGCCGGCACTCCGGCCGCGGCGCTGCTGCAGACCGGTGACCTGCTGCTCGCGATCGACGGCGTGCCCGTCAACCGCTTCCGTGAGGTCGAGCGCGCCACGCAGAAGCCTTCGGTCACCGCGACCGTCTGGCGCAACGGCAGCGAGCTCAGCGTGCAGGTACCGACCGTGGCGCTGTCCGGCACCGACATCGACCGCATCGTGCTGTGGGCCGGCACGACGCTGCAGGCACCGCAGCGCGCGCTCGCGGCGCAGCGCGGCATAGCGCCGAACGGCGTATTCGTCTCGTTCTTCCTGTACGGGTCACCGGCGGCACGCTACGGGCTGTGGCTGGGGCGGCGGATCATCGAGGTCGATGGCAAGCCGACCCCAGATCTCGACGCGTTCCTCGCCGCAGTCAGCGGCAAGGAGGACCGTGCGTCGCTGCGGCTCAAGACCGCGACCTGGACGAACTCCGTCGAGGTGATCACGCTCAAGCTCGACAAGCACTACTGGCCGGCGTACGAGCTGCGGCGCGGCGCCGACGGCTGGGAGCGGCACGACCTCGAGTGACGGGGCGCGTGCCGTGGCGCACACTCGGGTCCGGGACGCGCCGGCGGGTTGCCGTGCGCCGGCGTATTCATTAAGTTGCCGTCTTCACTGCTGTCGGCGAGTGCCGTGCCACCGGACCCATCCACGCAGATCGAGCTGTTTCACGCCGGCGGCTCCGACGCCGACCTGATCGGCACGGCACCGCTCGCCGCCGACCTGCTTGGACTGCCGGAAAAGCTGCCGGCGGGGCTGAGGCTCGGGACCTCGAGCTGGGCCTTCCCCGGCTGGGCCGGGATCGTCTATGCGCAACGCGCCGGCGAGCAGCTGCTGGCGCGCGCCGGCCTCGGTGCCTACGGCCGGCACCCGCTGCTGCGCGCCGTGGGGATCGATCGCACCTTCTACGCACCGCTGCCGGCAGAGGAATTCCGCCGCTACGCGCGGCTGGTGCCGGGCGATTTCCGCTTCGTGGTCAAGGCGCACGCCGCGCTGACGACGCCCATCGACCGGCAGGCGCGCAACGTCGCCGTGACGCCGGATGTCGATCGCTTCCTCGACGCGCGCTATGCCATCGAGCGCGTGGTCGAGCCCGTGGTCGCGGGGCTCGGAGAGCGGCTCGGTGCGCTCCTCTTCCAGTTCCCGCCGCTCGGCCTGCCCTATGCGCGCGAGCCGCAGCTGTTCGCCGATGCGCTCGGCGCCTTTCTCGAGGCACTGCCGCGCGGCCCGCAGTACAGCGTCGAGCTACGCAACCGCGAGCTGCTCGGTCCCGGCTACAGCGACGCCCTCGCGCGCAACGGCGCGACGCACTGCTTCAACGTGCACCCGCGCATGCCGTCGGTGCTCGAGCAGGCCGACATCCTCGGCGACAGCGCCTGGCTGTCGGGCCTCGTCGTGCTGCGCTGGATGCTGCACCCGGGCCAGGACTACGAGGCGGCGCGCGAGCGCTACTTTCCGTTCGACCGCATCGTCGATCCCGATCCCGGCAATCGCGCCGCCGTTGCGGCGTTGCTCGAGCGGATCATCGGGCGCGGCAACGAGGCGGTCGTGATCGCGAACAACAAGGCCGAGGGCTGCGCGCCGCTGACGCTGTTCGGACTCACCCGCGAACTCGAGCGACGCGCACGACCGCCGGTGGCATGACCGAGGGCGCCGACATCGAGCGAGCGGTGGCGGCGCTGCGCGCCGGCCAGCTGGTGGCGTTCCCGACCGAAACCGTCTACGGACTCGGCGCCGACGCGCGCAATCCGGCCGCGGTGCGCCTCGTCTACGAGCTCAAGGGCCGGCCCGCGGGCCATCCGCTCATCGTGCACCTCGCGACCGCCGCCGCACTCGGTGACTGGGCCGCGAGCGTTCCCGAGGCCGCCCGGCAACTTGCCGCACGGTTCTGGCCGGGACCGCTGACCTTGATCCTGCCGCGCGCCGCGGGCGTGCCGGACGAGGTCACCGGCGGCCAGGACTCGGTCGGGCTGCGCGTGCCCGCGCATCCCCTGGCCCGGCGCCTGCTGGCCGCCTTCGGCTCCGGCATCGCCGCACCCTCCGCCAATCGCTACGGCCGGGTGAGCCCGACCACCGCAGCGCACGTGCGCGAGGAGTTCGGTACCTCCGTCCCGGTCGTCCTCGACGGCGGGCCATGCCGCGTCGGCCTCGAGTCGACGATCGTCAGCTGCCTTGGCGAGCCGCTGCTGCTGCGGCCGGGCGGAATCGCGCAGAGCGAGCTCGAGGCCGTGGTGGGACCCATCCGGCGCGCCGCACGCGGCGAGGGCCCGCGTGCCCCCGGCACGACACAGGCCCACTACGCCCCGCGTACCGCGCTCGTGCTGCTCGGCGGCACCGATTTTGACGCGGCCGCGGATGCGCCAGGCGTCGCCGTGCTGGCGCAGCAGCCGGCACCGGCTCGCTTCAGCGGGCGGCTGTGGGTCGACGCCGGCCTCGATGCGGAGCGTTACGCGCACGACCTCTACGCCAACCTGCGGCGGCTCGATGACAGCGGTGCCCGCACGATCGTGGTCGAGGCGGTGCCGCCGACGTCGCAGTGGGACGCGATCCGCGATCGCCTGACGCGTGCCGCAGCCGCTTGCCCTGCGGAGGAATTGGCCTAGAATCCGCGCGCACCATCCGAGGACCCCCCCAGTGCCCAAGGCTCTACGTTCAACCCCGGCCCTCGACAGCGCCGCCGCGCCGCGGCTCGCCTTCCCTTACCAGAACAGCGATCTCGAGGCGCTCGTCGCGCGCTACGGCTCGCCACTCATGATCGTCGACTGCGAGCGGGTCCGCGGCCAGTACCGCGCGCTCGCCGCGGCGCTGCCGGGCGTCGACCTGCACTACGCGCTCAAGCCCCTGCCCGAGGCAGCGGTGGTCGAGACCCTGAAGCAGGAGGGGGCGTACTTCGACCTCGCGAGCAGCGGTGAGGTGGACGTCGTGCGCGCCGCGGGCGTCGCAGCGGAGCGCTGCATCCATACCCATCCGGTCAAGCGCGACGCCGACATCCGCGACGCACTGCGCTACGGCGTGCGGCTGTTCGTCGCCGACAACGCGGACGAGATCGGCAAGTTCATCCGCCACCGCAAGCGGGCGCAGCTCCTGATCCGCGTCTCGTTCCGCACCACCGACGCGGTCTGCGACCTGTCGCGCAAGTTCGGCTGCAGCCCCGACCGGGTCCCGGAGCTCATCGACCTCGCCGCGCGCCTCGGCATCACGGTCGCGGGCCTGTCGTTCCACGCCGGGTCGCAGGCGGCGAACCCGCACGCACACGTGCGTGCGATCAACGCTTGCGGCCCGCTGATCGCGACCGCGCGCGCGGCGGGCCACGCGCTCGGAGTCCTCGACATCGGTGGTGGTTTCCCGGTCGACTACCAGGCGCCGGCGATGCCGATCGACGAATTCTGTGCGCCGATCCGCACGGCGCTCGCCGCGCTGCCGGCGGGCCTGCGGATCATTGCCGAGCCCGGGCGCTTCATCGCAGCGCCGGCCGGCACCTGCGTGGCGACGGTGGTCGGCAAGGCGCTCCGCGACGGCGAGCCGTGGTACTACCTCGATGACGGCGTGTACGGCTCCTTCAGCGGGCAGCTGTTCGACCACGCCGCGTTTCCGGTGCGCGCCCTGCGCGACGGCGGCGAGTGCCGCCCGAGCGTGCTCGCGGGCCCGACTTGCGACAGCATCGACGTCGTGGCCGAGGGCCTGCCGCTGCCGGCGCTCGAGATTGGCGACCTCGTCGTCGGCACGCAGATGGGGGCCTACTGCTCCGCGAGCGCCACTGACTTCAATTTCATACCGCGCGCACGCGTCCTCGCGGTCAACCGCGAGCTCCCGGACGCGAAGGTCGTCACACTCCCGCGGCCTTAGGGGTTCGCGCGCCTTGTAATTTGGGCGCCCGTGCCCAACACTCGTTGCATGGCCCTGCGCACCCCCGCACCCGCTGCTATTGCCGCGCCGGTCAGCCGGCGCGCCGCCTGCCGGGTGGTGCTCGGTGCCCCGGTCGGCCTCCTGCTCGGCGCCGGTGCCGCGGGCGCCGTCGGCGCCGCGGCGAGGCGCATCACGCTACACAACACGCACACGCTTGAGTCCCTGTCGGTCGAATACTGCCGCGCGGGCGCGTACTGCAACGACGCCCTCGCGGCGGTCAACCACGTGCTGCGTGATCACCGCAACAATGCCGTACACGCGATCGAGCCGGGGCTCCTTGACCTCCTCGTCGACACTGCCCAGCGTCTCGGCCGCGACGCCGAGTTCGAGGTAATCTCGGGCTACCGGTCCCCCGCGACCAATGCGGCGCTGCACGCGCGCTCGAGCGGCGTTGCCGCCCACAGCCTGCACATGGAAGGTCGCGCGATCGACGTGCGTCTCGCGGGCCTGGATCTCGTCCGGCTGCGCGACGCGGGCCTCGCGCTCGGGCGCGGTGGCGTCGGCTACTACCCGGGCTCGCAGTTCGTGCATCTCGACACCGGCAGGGTGCGCAGCTGGGCAGGCTGAGCGCGGCCCGGCCGGCGCGCGCTCTGGCGCTCCTCGGTCTTGCGCTGCTCGTCGCCGCCTGCGGTAGCGGCGGCGGTGCGCCGACGGCCGCCGCCACGCCAGGGTCGCGCCTCTACCTCGCGAACTGCGCCGCCTGCCACCAGCTGAACGGTGCCGGCGTCGAGTCGATGCAGCCACCGCTCGCCGGCACCCCGGTCGCGATCGGCGATCCGGCCGAACTCCTCGGCTGGGTGATGTTCGGTCGGCGGCCGGCGGCACTGCCGGCCGGGGTCTACCACGGCGTGATGCCGCAGTTCGGCTACCTGAGCGACGACGAACTCGCCACGATCCTGACGCACGTGCGCTCGAGCTTCGGCAACCACGCGCCGCCGGTGACGCCGGCGATGGTCGCGGCGGCACGCGCGGCGCATCGCGCGGGTTGAGGCGCGCCATGGAGATTGCGTTCGCCGACTTCGTCGCGGGGGCCGAGGGCGCCACCGGCGTCGCCGTGGTCATCGACGTGTTCCGGGCATTCTCGACCGCCTGCTACGCCGCCGCCGGCGGGGCGCGCGTCATCCCGGTAGCCGCGATCGACGCCGCCCGGGCGCTCAAGGCCCGTCACCCGGACTGGCTGCTCGCCGGTGAGCGCGAGGCGCGCGACCTGCCGGGCTTCGACTTCGGCAACTCGCCGGCCCGCATCGCGGCGGCGGACCTGGCTGGCCGTACGCTCGTGCAGACCACGCACGCCGGGACCCAGGGAATCACCTCGGCGCACGCCGCGGGCGAGGTGCTGAGCGGCAGCCTCGTCAACGCCGCCGCGATCGCGCGCTACCTGACGGCGCGCGCGCCGGCGCGGGTGACGCTCGTGCGCATGGGACACCAGGCGCGCGAGCGCTGCCTCGAGGACGACATCTGCGCCGAGCTGATCGCGGCGCGCCTGCGGGGCGCGGACTACGACCTGCCCGGGATCGGCGCACGCCTCAGGGCGGCGCCGGCCGCAGTGAAGTTCTTTGATCCGGCCGCGACCTGGGCGCCCGAGGCGGACTTCGGCCTGTGCCTCGCGGTCGACCGTTTCGACTTCGTGTTGCGGCTCGCGCCCCCCGACGCCGAGGGACTGCGGGCACTCGAACGACTGGCGGCGTGAGCCACCCGTCGATCCGTTCTGGAGCAGCAATGCGCCCGATCCTGCAGACGATGGGACTCCTCGCGCTGTCGAACGTGTTCATGACGTTCGCCTGGTATGCGCACCTCAAGGAACTGCGCGCGAAGCCCTGGTGGATCGCGGCGCTCGTGTCCTGGGGGATCGCCCTGTTCGAGTACCTGCTGCAGGTTCCGGCCAATCGCATCGGCTACGCGACGCTGTCGCTGGCGCAACTCAAGATCCTGCAGGAGGTCATCACCCTCAGCGTGTTCGTGCCGTTCGTCGTGTTCTACATGAAGCAGGACCTGCGGCTCGACTACCTGTGGGCCGCGCTGTGTATGCTGGGCGCCGTGTACTTCATGTTCCGGAGCCCGGCATGAGCGAGACCGACACCGTCATCCATCGTCGCGTCGCGGTCCTGCGCAGCGGGCGCGACCCGAGTTGCGTCGCGCGCCTCGCCTCCGGCTGGGTGGTGCTCGGCGACCCGCAGGTGCTGCCCGGCTACTGCCTGCTGCTGCCGGACCCGGTGGTGCCGCAGCTGAACGCGCTCGAGGGTCCCGCGCGCACCCGGTTTCTCGCGGACATGGCCCTGGTCGGCGACGTGCTGCTCGCCTCGCTCGCGGCGACGCGGATCAACTACGCGATCTACGGCAACCTCGAGCCGGCGCTGCATGCGCACGTCTTTCCGCGCCACGCTGACGAGCCGGCGGAGCAGGTGACGCAGCAGCCGTGGGCGCTCGACTGGAACCACGCGCCGCGCTTCGCGCCGGCCGTGCACGGCGAGCTGCAGGTGCGGCTGGTGAAGGCCTTCGGCAGCGCGCCGCCGCCGCGGCCCTGATCTACGGCGCGATGTCGTCGCGCAACCGACGCACCAGCGCCGGCAGCGAGTCGAGCGGCGCCTCGCAGCTCGAGCCGCGGCAGACGTAGGCGAGCGGGGTCGCGCCCGCCGGCTTCGCGGCGAGCGCCGGCGGCAGGTCGGCGGCGTCGGCCGGGATGGCGAGGATCAGGCGCCGCGGCTGGTACAGGCGCGCGAGCTCGGCGTGCCAGCCGCGCACCTCCCGCTCGGGTCCCCGCAGGATCACCACCTCCACCGGGTACAGGTACTCCTCGAGTGCATCGAGGAGCGACGCATGTGCGGCCGGCTGGCGCTCGACCGCGCCAAAGGCCGCCCGCAGCGTACGTTCGGCCGCCGCGAGGTAGCGCGGCTCCCCGAGCAGGCAGCCGAGGCGGCCGAGCAACCGGGCCGCGACCCCGTTCCCCGCCGGCAGCGCTTCGTCGGCGAACGACTTGGAGCGCTGCATCAGCGCCTCGGCGTCGTCGGCGGTGAACCAGAAGCCGCCGCGCTCGCGGTCCTCGAAGTGCAGCAGCATCGCCTCGGCGAGCGCCACGGCGAACTCGAGGTCGGAGGCCCGCCAGCGGGTGGCGAGCAGCTCGAGGAGCGCCTCGGCGAGGAAGGCGTAGTCGTCGAGATAGGCGGGCAGCTGGCTGCGCCCGTCCTTGTGCGTGGCGAGCAGCCGGCCGTCGCGCCAGAGCGCGCTCCTCACGAAGTCGACCGCACGCGTCGCGCTCGCGGCGAAATCATCGCGCGCGAGCGCGCGCGCGGCGATCGCGAGGCCGCGGATCATGAGGCCGTTCCAGGCGGGCAGTATCTTGTCGTCGCGGCCGGGGCGCACGCGCCGGCCGCGTTCCGTGCGCAGGGTTGCGAGGGCGCTCGCGAGCAGCGCCTCCGCGGCGGCCGGCTCGAGGCCGGCGCCGCGCGCGACCTCCGCCATGTCGACACAGGCGTGCAGGTGCCAGTGGCGCTGCTCGAAATTCGGGGGCCGGTCGAGGCCGAAGCGCCGCGCCAGCACGGCGAACTCGGCCGGGGTCAGGAGTGCGGCGACCGCGTCGCGGTCCCAGACGTAGAAGCGTCCTTCCTCGCCCTCCGAATCCGCGTCGATGCTCGAATAGAACCCGCCCGGCGCCGCCTGCATCTCGGCCAGCACCCAGTCGGCGATGCCGTTGGCGGTCGCGCGGAACAGCGGCTCGCCGGTTGCGGTCGCCGCCTCGGCATAGAGCGCGAGCAGCGGTCCGTTGTCGTACAGCATCTTCTCGAAGTGCGGGATCATCCAGTAGCGGTCCACCGAGTAGCGGGCGAAGCCGCCGCCGACGTGGTCGTAGAGCCCGCCCTCGGCCATGCGGGACAGCGTCAGCGTCGCCATGTAGAGCGCCCGGAGGTCCGGCGCCCCGCCGGTCGCGCCGCGCGACCAGTGGCGCAGCAGCCGCTCGCTGAAGCCGGGATGCGGGAACTTCGGCGCGCCGGTGAAGCCGCCGAATTCCGGGTCGAAGTCGCTCTCGAGGCTCGTCCGTGCCGCCGCGAGCGGCGCGGGTCCCAGCGCGAGGTCCGCCGCCGGCGCGTCCGGCAGCAGCGACTCGAACACCTCGACGAGGCGCCCGTTCTGCGCACGGATGGCGCTGCGCTCGGCGTGGAAGTACTCGGCAGCCTTGCGCAGCAGGTCCGCGAACGCCGGCATGCCATAGCGGGCCTCGCGCGGGAAGTACGTGCCGCCGAAGTAGGGCACCTGGTCGTCGGGCGAGAGGAACATCGTCAGCGGCCAGCCGCCGCCACGCTGCGTCAGCAGCTGCTGGGCGACCTGGTAGATGCGGTCGAGATCCGGACGCTCCTCGCGGTCGACCTTGATGTTGACGAACAGCTCGTTCATCAGCGCCGCGGTCGCCTCGTCCTCGAAGGACTCGTGCGCCATGACGTGGCACCAGTGGCATGCGGAATAGCCGATCGACAGCAGGATCGGCTTCTGCTCGTGGCGTGCGCGCTCGAGCGCCGCGGCTCCCCACGGGTACCAGTCGACCGGGTTGGCCGCGTGCTGCAGGAGGTACGGGCTGGTCTCGCCCGCGAGGCGGTTCTGCCGGGGGGCTGCGCTGCTCATCATCCTGATCAATCCGGGCTCGGGACCGCGCGTCGGCTAGAATGCCGCCGCCCGGTCACTATACGCGACCGTCCTGCGCATGGTCCGGCGCGGGCGGCCCGCACGAGACGCCAGATGAATGAAGCCGCCGCCGAACCCAGCGCCTCCGGCGCGCCGTCCCTGCCCGTGATCAAGCTGAAGCGCCACGAGGACCGGCGCGTGGCGGCCGGCCACCTGTGGGTGTTCAGCAACGAGATCGACACCGCCGCGACGCGGCTCGCGGACTTCGCCCCGGGCAGCCTCGCGACCGTGCAGTCGGACCGCGGCAAGTTCCTCGGCTACGCCTACGTCAATCCGCACTCGCTGATCACGGCGCGAATCCTGTCGCGGCACGCGGAGTTCCTCCCAGGCCAGGGCCTGCTGGTGCACCGGCTGCGCGTGGCGCTCGCGCTGCGCGAGCGGCTCTACCGGCGCCCCTACTACCGTCTGGTGCACGGCGAATCGGACGAGCTGCCGGGTCTCGTGGTCGATCGCTACGGCGCGACGCTCGTCGTGCAGATCGCGACCGCGGGGATGGAGGTGCAGAAGGAGCTGATCCTGGCCGCGCTCGAGAAGGTCGTGAAGCCGGCCGTGGTCGTGTTCAAGAACGATTCCGGTGCGCGCGACCTCGAGGGCCTGCCGAAATACGTCGAGGCGGCCCGCGGCGAACTGCCGGCGGAGGTCGACATCGAGGAGGACGAGTGCCGCTTCCGGGCGCCGCTGGTCGGCGGCCAGAAGACCGGCTGGTTCTACGACCAGGCGCTCAACCGGCGCGAGTTCCTCGCGCTCGCGCAGGGCGCCGGCCGCGTGCTCGACGTGTTCAGCTACGTCGGCGCCTGGGGCGTGCGCGCGGCCCGGCATGGCGCCGACGTCACCTGCATAGACTCCTCGGCTGCCGCGCTCGAGGCGGCAAGCGCGAACGCCGAACGCAACGGCGTCGCCATCAAGGTGCACAAGGCCGATGCATTCGAGGCGCTCGAGGCCTTGCACGCGGCCCGCGAGAAGTTCGACGTCGTCATCGTCGATCCGCCGGCCTTCATCAAGCGCCGCAAGGATGCGGGCAAGGGCGAGGCGGCGTACAAGCGGCTCAACCAGCTCGCCATGCAGCTGCTGCCGCGCGACGGGCTGCTGGTGTCGTGCAGCTGCTCGTACCACCTCGACCCGGACGCGCTGATCGACGGCATCCAGAAGGCGGGACGCCACCTCGGCCGCTTCGTGCAGATCCTCGCCACCGGCGGCCAGGCGCCCGACCACCCGCTGCACCCGGCGATCCGCGAGAGCCGCTACCTGAAGGCCTTCCTGTGCCGGGTCACCCACGACTGAAGGTGGTGCATGGAGCCTGATCTCGCGCTGCGCGCCGTCTGCCGGGCGCTGGTGCTGCCACCGGGCGGCCCGGTGCTGCTCGCCTGCGCCGGTCTCGTCGTCTGGCGGCACGCGCCGCGGCTCGGGCGGGCACTCGTGGCCGCGGGTCTTGCGCTGATCGTGCTGCTGTCGGTGCCGGTCCTCGCCGACCTCCTGAACCAGCAGGTCGAGCGCTACCCGCCGATCGACCTGGCGCAGCCGCCATCCGCCGACCTCATCGTCGTGCTCGGCGGTGGCACGCGACTCGCCGCCGGCGCGCCGGACCGGCTCGAGCTCGCCGGCGCGAGCCTCGAGCGCCTCGCCTACGGGGCGGCGCTTGCGCGGCGTACGGGTCTGCCGCTGCTGCTCTCCGGCGGCAGCGTCGGCGGCGAGCAGCCGGAGGCCGAGGTGATGCAGCGCACGCTCGCGGCGGCGTTCGGGCTCGAGGCCCGCTGGCTGGAGACGCGCTCGCGCACGACGCACGAGAATGCCCGCTACTCGGCTGCGCTGCTGGCGCCGCTCGGCGCACCGCGCGTGCTGCTCGTCACTTCCGCGGTGCACATGCCGCGCGCCATGGCGGAGTTCCGCAACGCCGGCGTACGGGTGGTGGCGGCGCCCGTGCCCGGCGCGCGACCGACGGCGCGCGGCCTCGGCGCCTGGCTGCCGCGCCCGATGGCGCTCGAGCGCAGCTGGGAGGCGCTCTACGAGCTCGCCGGGCAGATCGTGCAGTGGCTCGGCGGCAACCGCTGAGATGGGTGTTGCACGCGGTTTTCGCTACACTCCCGACCCATGCTGACCTACCCCGGATTCGATCCCGTCGCGCTGTCGTTTCACGGTCTGAAAGTGCGCTGGTACGGGCTCATGTACGTCATCGGCTTCCTTGCCGCGTGGTGGCTCGGCCGGCGGCGTGCGGCGCGGCCGGACTCGACCTGGACGCCGCTCGAGGTCGACGACCTCGTGTTCTACGCGGTGTTCGGCGTGATCCTCGGCGGGCGCATCGGCTGGCTGGTGTTCTACGGGCAGCAGGCGCTGGCCGACGATCCGAGCTACTGGTACAAGATCTGGCAGGGCGGGATGAGCTTCCACGGCGGTCTCATCGGCGTGCTGGTCGCGCTCCTGGTGCTCGCGCGGCGCCACAAGCGCGCGTTCGGCGACGTACTCGACTTCACCGCGCCGCTGCCCACGCTCGGCATCGCCGCCGGCCGCATCGGCAACTTCATCAACGGCGAGCTGTGGGGCAAGGAGACGACGGTGCCGTGGGGCTTCGCGGTGCGCGGCAGCGACGGCGTCGTGCGCGTGCTGCATCCCTCGCAGCTGTACGAGGGGGCGCTCGAGGGCCTCGCGCTGTTCGCGATCCTGTGGTGGTTCACCTCGCGACCGCGGCCGCGATGGGCACCCGCTGGGCTCTTTCTGCTGTGCTATGGCAGCTTCCGCATCCTGATCGAGTTCGTGCGCGTGCCGGATGAGCAGCTCGGCTACCTTGCCGGCGACTGGCTGACGATGGGTATCTCGCTGTCGCTGCCCATGGTGCTCGCCGGCCTCGCGCTGCTCGGCTATGCGTACCACCGCGACCAGCCGAGCGGCAACCTGCGCGTGGCCGGCGCGGCGGAGCCGCGGTGAAGGCCTACCTCGAGCTGCTGCGGGACGTGCGCCTGCACGGCGAGCCGAAGGCCGATCGCACCGGCACCGGCACGCTGTCGGTATTCGGCCGCCAGCTGCGCTTCGACCTGCGCGAGGGCTTCCCGCTGCTGACCACCAAGAAGGTGCACGTGCGCAGCCTGATCGAGGAGCTGCTCTGGTTCCTGCGCGGCGAGACCAACGTCGCCTCGCTGCGCGCCGCCGGCGTCACGATCTGGGACGAGTGGGCCGACGCCGCCGGCGATCTCGGCCCGGTGTACGGAAAGCAGTGGCGCGACTGGGTCGCGGCCGATGGCCGGCACATCGACCAGATGGCGCAGGCCATCGAGCTGCTGCGCGGCAATCCCGACTCGCGGCGCATCATCGTCAGCGCCTGGAACGTCGGCGAGCTCGAGCAGATGGCGCTGCAGCCGTGCCACGCGTTCTTCCAGTTCTACGTGGCGGGCGGCCGCCTCTCATGCCAGCTGTACCAGCGCAGCGCCGACCTCTTTCTCGGCGTGCCCTTCAACATCGCGAGCTATGCGCTCCTGACCCACATGGTCGCGCAACAGTGCGACCTCGGCGTCGGCGACTTCGTGTGGACCGGTGGTGACTGCCACGTGTACGCGAACCACTTCGAGCAGGTCGATCTGCAGCTCGGCCGCGAGCCGCGGCCGCTGCCGGTGCTGCGCATCCGCCGCCGGCCGGCAACGCTGTTTGACTACGTGTACGAAGACTTCGAGATCGCTGCGTACGACCCGCACCCGGCCATCCGGGCGCCGGTCGCCGTCTGAGCGCCGCGCCCCGCACCCACAGACAGCCCGAGGATTCGCATGACCCGCACGAGCGGCCAGCCGCCCTTTCGCGTTCGACGCTCCAAGATCCACGGCACGGGCGTCTTCGCCACGCGCCACATTCCGAAGGGCGCCCGCGTGGTCGAGTACGTCGGCGAGCGCGTCTCGCACGCCGAGGCCGACCGTCGTTACGCGAGCAAGGAACTGAACGACAACCACACCTTCCTGTTCACCGTCGACGCCCGCACCGTGATCGATGCCGGCGTCGGCGGCAATGCGGCGCGCTTCATCAACCACGGCTGCGACCCGAACTGCGAGACCGTGATCGAGGCGCGACGCGTCTACATCGAGAGCGTGCGCGCGATCGAGCCGGGCGAGGAACTCAGCTACGACTACATGATCGAGCGCGAGGCTGGTGATCCGCCGAACATCGACGAGATCTTCGCCTGCCGCTGCGGCGCCGCGAAGTGCCGCGGCACCATGCTGCTGCCGCCGAAGCCGAAGCCGAAGCCGCGCAAGCGCCGCGCGGCCGGGCGCGGATCCGCGGCCGGATGAGCAGTGCCCCGCGCGCCGGCACGCCGGGCCCGGCGGACGCTGTCGCCCCGCTTGCCGACGCACTCGCAGGTCGCGGGTGGGGCGTGGCGCCCGGGTTTCTGGCGCCGCCGCTGGTCGCGGCCCTGCGGACGCGCATCGCCGCGCTCGATGCGGCCGGCGGGCTGCGGCCTGCGGCGGTCGGCGTCGCCGGGGCGCGCGCCGTGCGGCCCGAGGTGCGCGGCGACCGGCTCGCCTGGATCGACCCGGACACGCCCGCCGAGCGGACGCTGCTCGAGCGCCTCGAGGCGCTGCGGCTCGGCCTCAACGAGCGGCTCGCGCTCGGCCTGTTCGACCTCGAGTGCCACTACGCGCACTACCCGTCGGGCGGGCGCTACGCGCGTCACCGCGATCGCTCGCCGCGCGGCGCCGAGCGCGTGGTGTCGGTCGTGATGTACCTGAACGATGCCTGGCGAGCCGCCGATGGCGGCGCACTCGTGCTGTATCCGCCGAGCGGGCCCGTGACGGTGCTGCCCGAGGGCGGCACGCTGGTGGCGTTCCTGAGCGCCGAACTCGAGCACGAGGTACGCGCCACGCTGCGCGACCGGCTGAGCGTGGTCGGCTGGTACCGCCGCCGCACGCACGTGGTGCGCTGAGTTCAGGCCTCGCGCGCGGCGAGCCCGTCGAGGAAGCGCGCCAGCTCGCCGCCGTCGGACTGGGCGACGTTGAAGCGCCAGTAGGGCGTCGCCCGTCCGTCCGGCCGGAACAGCTCGCCCGGCGCGAGCAGCACGCCGGCCGCCACCGCCTGGCGCCACAGGCGGCTCACCGTGTCGCGCGACTTGAGGCGGCCCCACAGGAACATGCCGGCGGCCGGCCGGAAGGCGAGCTCCGCGCCGCGCGACAGGAGCGCCTGCTGAACCCGCTGCTGGCTGTCGGCGAGGCGACGGCGCAACGCATCGAGGTGACGCCGGTAATGCGGCAGCGTCAGCACGCCGAGCACCAGCTGCTCGATGAGCTCACTCGAGGCGAGCGCCGACAGCGCCTTGGCGCGGGCCAGCGTGCGTGCGACCTCGACGTGCGCGGCGGCGAAGCCGACCCGCAGGCTCGGGGCGATGGTCTTCGACACGCTCGACACGTACACGACGCGCCGGCACTGGTCGAGCGCCGCGAGCGTCAGCACCGGCGTCGGCGCGAGCTCGGCGAAGATGTCGTCCTCGACGATGCGCAGTCCGTAGCGCTCGGCGATCTCGAGGACGCGCTGCGCGACGGGCAGCTCGGTGGTCGTGCCGGTCGGGTTGTGCAGCGTCGTGTTCGTGAAGAACGCCTTGAGCTGCCGGCGCCGCGCGATGCGTTCGAGCGCATCGACGTCGGGCCCGTTCGCGAGGCGCGGCACCGCCGCGAGCCGCACGCCGCGCGCGCGCAAGAGCTCGAGCGTCGGCGGGTAACCCGGGTCCTCGACCGCGACCAGGTCGCCGGGCTCGAGCAGCGTGCGCACGATCAGGTCGAGTGCCTGGCTCGCGCCCTGCGTCAGCACCAGGCAGTCGTCGGCGATGCCGAGGCCGCGGGCCCGCAGCTGGGTGGCGAAGTGGTGGCGCAGGGCCTCGAGGCCGAACGGCGAGCCGTAGCCGTGCGCGGGCAGCGGCTGGCGCGCGAGGGCGCGCAGCGCCGCGCGGATGCCGGTGCCGTATTGCCAGCTGGCCGGCAGCCAGCCGCCGCCGGCATCGACCAGGATCGGCTGGCTGCGGGCCTCGAGGCGCCGCTCCCAGAGCGCATCGACGCTGGCCGCCTCGGGCGGCGCTTTGGCAGCCGCCGCCGGCGGGCCGGCGACGAAGTAACCGAGGCCGCGGCGCGCCTCGATGAGTCCGGTTGCGACCAGCACGTTGTAGACCTCGGCCGCGGTGAAGGTGCTGATGCCGCGCTCACGGGCGAGGGCGCGAACCGACGGCAGCGCGGCGCCCGGCGACAGCTGAGCGGCGGCGATGCGCCCGCGGAACTCCGCCACCAGCCGGGCGCGCAGGGCACCGCGCATGTGGCGGTCGGCAGGCGAGGCCGCGGCTGACTGTGCAGTCATATGTAACTGTACAGTATAGAGCAAAACACCGATCACCGTGTCTGGTCGAGCGAGCGGGCCCGGCGCAGGCTGGCACCCTCGAGGATCGCCGGCCAGCGGGCCCGCGGTCCGGGTCCTGTCCTCACCGCCTGCAAATCCGGCCGTCGCCGGGTGGGAGTTTCGCGTGAACGCCGTCAGTCAGCTGCACCCGAATAGCCAGGAGGCCGCACTGCGCGCCTGGTGGATGCCCTTCACCCACAACCGCTACTTCAAGGCCGCGCCGCGCATCATCCAGTCGGCGAAGGGCTGCTACTTCACGCTCGCCGATGGGCGGCGGCTGTTCGACTGCCTGTCCGGGCTCTGGTGCTCGCCCCTCGGCCACTCGCACCCGCGCATCGTCGAGGCGGTCAAGGCGCAGCTCGATACGCTCGACTTCGCGCCGAGCTTCCAGATGGGCCACGAGGGCGCCTTCCGGCTCGCGACGCGCATCGCCGCGCTCGCCGGCCGCCCGGAGGACCGCGTGTTCTTCTCGAACTCGGGGTCCGAGGCGGTCGACACCGCGATCAAGATCGCGGTTGCCTACCACCGCGTGCGCGGTGACGCGGCGCGCACCCGCATCATTGGCCGCGAGAAGGGCTACCACGGCGTCGGCATGGGCGGCATCTCGCTCGGCGGGCTGGTCGCGAACCGCAAGATGTTCTCGTCGCTGATGATTCCCGGCGTCGACCACCTGCCGCACACCTGGAACCCGAAGGAAATGGCCTTCAGCCACGGCCAGCCGACCTGGGGCGCGCACCTCGCCGACGAGCTCGAGCGTCTGGTGGCGCTGCACGATGCCTCGACCATTGCCGCCGTCATCGTCGAGCCGATGCAGGGCTCGGCCGGCGTGATCGTGCCGCCGCGCGGCTACCTCGAGCGGCTGCGCGAGATCTGCTCGAAGCACGGCATCCTGCTGATATTCGACGAGGTCATCACCGGCTTCGGGCGCCTCGGCACGCCGTTCGGCGCGGACTTCTTCGGCGTCAAGCCCGATCTCACGACCTTCGCCAAGGCGGTCAACAACGCGACCGTGCCGCTCGGCGGCGTGATCGCGCGGGACGACATCTACCAGGCCTTCATGACGGGCCCGGCGCACGCGATCGAATTCTTCCACGGCTACACCTATTCGGCGCACCCGCTCGCGATCGCCGCGGGCAATGCGACGCTCGACGTGCTCGCCGACGAGAAGCTGATCCAGCGTGCCGCCGAGCTCGCGCCGGTGCTCGAGAAGGCGCTGCACTCGCTGAAGGGCGAGCCGCACGTCACCGACATCCGCAACATCGGCCTCGCCGGTGCCATCGAGCTCGCGCCGACCGCCGGCCAGCCCGGTCTCAAGGCGATCAAGGTGTTCGAGAAGGCGCTCGACGAGGGCCTCCTCGTGCGCTTCTCGGGCGAGGTGCTCGCCGTCGCGCCGCCGTTCGTGAGTTCGGTGAGCGAGGTCGAGGGGATGGTCGAGGGCCTGCGGCGCGCGCTGCGCGCCGTGCCGGTCTGAACGCCGAGTACAGGAGACGACAGCCGTGAGTGCCGTTGCGAAAGAGACTGGCTTGGCGATTCCCGGGGCCGTGGTCGGCCACTACGTCGACGGCCGCGTGGTCGCAGGTGGCGCGCGGCGCGCGCCGGTGTTCAACCCGGCGCTCGGCAAGGCCGTCCGCGAGGTCGCGCTCGCGGAGCGCGCCGAGGTCGACGTCGCGGTGCTGAGCGCCGTCGCCGCGCAGCCGGCGTGGGGACGGCTGCCGGCGCTGCAGCGGGCGCGCGTGCTGTTCCGCTTCAAGGAGCTGATCACGCGCCACGCCAAGGGCATCGCGCGCACGCTGTCCGAGGAGCACGGCAAGACCGTCGCCGACGCCGAGGGCGAGGTCACGCGCGGCATGGAGGTGGTCGAGTTCGCCTGCGGCGCGCCGCAGCTCCTCAAGGGCGAGTTCAGCGAGAGCGTCGGCACCGGCGTCGACAGCTACGGCATCCGCCAGCCGCTCGGCGTCGTTGCCGGCATCACGCCGTTCAACTTCCCGGCGATGGTGCCGATGTGGATGTTTCCGGTGGCACTCGCCTGCGGCAACGCCTTCGTCCTCAAGCCCTCGGAGCGCGACCCGTCGGTGTCGCTGGTGCTCGCCGACCTCCTCAAGCAGGCGGGACTTCCGGATGGCGTGTTCAACGTGGTGCAGGGTGACAAGGGCGCGGTCGACGCGCTGCTCGAGCACCCGGGCATCGCCGCCGTGAGCTTCGTCGGTTCGACGCCGATCGCGCGCTACATCCAGTCGCAGGCGATCCTGCACGGCAAGCGCGTCCAGGCGCTCGGTGGCGCGAAGAACCACGCGGTCATCATGCCGGACGCCGATCTCGATGCCGCCACCGAGGCGCTGGTCGGTGCGGCGTACGGCTCGGCGGGCGAGCGCTGCATGGCGATCTCGGTTGCGGTCGTGGTCGGCGAGGCAACGGCCGATGCGCTCGTCGAACGGCTGACCCGGCGCATCGCGGCGCTCAAGGTCGGCGCACCGGATGCAGCGGGCGTCGACATGGGGCCGCTCGTCAACGACGCCGCGCGCGAGCGCGTGCGCGGCTACATCGACGGCGGCGTGCGCGACGGCGCGACGCTGGTCGTCGACGGCCGCGGCGTCGTGGTCGCGGGACGCGAGCAGGGCTTCTACGTCGGCCCGACGCTGTTCGACCAGGTGCGCCCCGACATGCGCATCTACCGCGAGGAGATCTTCGGGCCGGTGCTGGCGGTGGTGCGCGTGCCGGACTACGCGGCCGCCATGAAGCTCGTCAACGGCCACGAGTTCGCGAACGGCACGACCGTGTTCACGCGCAGCGGCGCCCTCGCGCACGCCTTCTCGCGGGACGTCGAGGTCGGCATGGTCGGCGTCAACGTGCCGATCCCGGTGCCGATGGCGTTCCACAGTTTCGGCGGCTGGCGTCACTCGCTGTTCGGCGACCACCACATGCACGGTCCCGAGGGCGTGCGCTTCTACACGCGGCTCAAGACCGTCACGCAGCGCTGGCCCGAGCCCGAGGCGGTGCGCGCCGACTTCTCGATGCCGACGATGAAGTGATTTCGTCCTTCCAATAAGTGATACGCCACCGGCGAAGGCCGGTGGTAGTGTCCCTCCAACAAAGGTACGCCGCGTCCTGGCGCAGGGGCTCAGCTCCCGTGCCGCCGGTGTTGCGTTTCACCAACGCGTGCGTACCCTCTGGCGGAAATTGCCGGGCCGGCAGTCCGGGCGTAGCGCCCGCTGCAGGGCCGGCCACACCTTGGAGACGTCCTGACATGAAGCTTTCGTTGCAAGCATTGCTCACCCTGGCGACCGCGTTGACGGGGGCACTGCCGGTGGCGCACGCCGACAGCGGCACGAGTGCCGCCGACGCCGGCAAGCTCGAGGAGATCGTCGTCACCGCGCAGCGGCGCGAGGAGTCGGCACAGAACGTCGGCATCGCGCTCAGCGTGCTGGCGCCGGTTGCGCTCGCGGAGTCCGGTGCCGACAAGATCAACGGCCTGCAGAACCTGACGCCGAGCCTCGAGATCGAGCCGGCCTTCGGCAGCGGCCAGCCACAGTACCGCCTGCGCGGCGTGGGCTTCATCGACTACACCTCGAACAATACCGCCGCGGTGGGCGTCACCGTCGACGAGGTGCCGTTGCCGTTCCCGATCCAGACGCAGGGCCAGATCTTCGACATCAGCCGCGTCGAGGTGCTGCGCGGGCCGCAGGGAACGCTGTACGGCCTCAACACCACCGGCGGCGCCGTCAACTTCGTGATCAACCACCCGACCGCCGAGACGGCCGCCGGCATCAGTGTCGACTACGGCTCGTGGAATGCGCTCAGCGCCGAAGGCTTCGCCTCGGGCGCGATCGCGGAGAACCTGCTCGGCCGCCTGTCGCTCGCGACCGAGCAGGGCGGTGCGTGGCAGTGGAACCGCAGCACCGGCCAGAAGCTCGGCGACAAGGACAAGATCAGCGGCCGCGCCCAGCTCGAGTGGCTGGCGGCGCCCGGAACGTCGGTGCGCCTGACGCTGCACTCGGCGCTCGACAAGTCGGACGAGTACGGCAACCAGCTGATCAGCCCGTTCACGCCGGGCGCCGTCGGCGGCGGCGGCGCCGTGATCCCGGCCGACACGGATCCCTACGTCACGGGCTGGGGCCTCAACCCCGGCTTCGCGAGGTCGATCGGCGTGTCGCCATCCGCGAAGCCCGGCGTCGACAACTCGAACAACGGCGCCAATCTCGACATCAATGCGGATCTCGGCAGCGTGCGGCTGACGAGCATCACCTCCTGGGACAGGTTCATCCGCCGCGAGCTCACCGACTGGGACGGGACGCAGTACGACGAATCGGACGTCTATTTCCACGACGACATCAGCGCGTTCTCCGAGGAGGTCCGGCTCGCCTCGCTCGGCAGCGGGCCGTTCGGCTGGGTCGCAGGCGCGTTCTACGGCAACGACAAGCTGCACGAGAACTTCTACGGCGACTTCGGCTACATCTACGGCATCGGCGCGCTGACGAGCTACCAGCAGAACAACCAGTCGTATGGCGTGTTCGCCCAGGGCAGCTACCAGTTCAGCGACAACCTGAAGGGCATCCTCGGGCTGAGGCCCGACCGCGAGACCCGCTCGCTCGAGAATCTCGAGACCGACTTCATCGGCTCCTCGGTGCCGGCCTCGGGTCCGACCTCGCAGTCGATCTCGAACGACAGCCTGTCCGGCAAGGCCGAACTCGACTACACGCTGGCGAAGGACGCGCTCCTCTACGGCAGCATCAGCCGCGGCGTGAAGTCGGGCGGCTTCACCGCCCACAACCTGACGGCGGCGGACCCGCCGTTCAAGCCGGAGACGCTGCTCGCCTACGAACTCGGCGTGAAGGCGGACGTCACCCGGTCGCTGCGCGTCAACGCCGCGGTCTTCTACTACGACTACACCGACGAGCAGGTGCTGTCGAAGTTCCTCGAGCCCGTGACCAACAGCTACATCGGCTCGTTCATCAACGCGCCGAAGTCGCGCATCGACGGCGGCGAGGTCGAAGTCGACTGGGTGCCGGGCAACGGCTTCGAGCTGTCGCAGTACCTCGGCTACAAGGAGGGCAAGTTCACGGCGCCGGTGTACAACAGCGCCGGCGCCAACTTCGACGGCAAGGACCTCGACTTTCCGAAGCTGAGCTACGGCGGCGCCGTCGCCTACGGCGTGCCGGTGGGTGGCTACCGCGTCAGGGGCGAGGTCAACTACAGCTATCACGACAAGTACGACCAGCTGTTCCTGCTCGAGAACGTCAGCGCCGGCGGGCAGCTGGTGGGCGCGCCGCAGTTCCAGATCGACGCCTACTGGCTTGCCAACGCCAGCATCGGGCTGTCGCCGGCGGTCGGCCAGCGCTGGACCGTGTCGCTGTGGGCGCACAACGTCACGAACACCAAGTACTACCTGACCAAGAACTTCTTCCTGCCGGGCAACAACATCGGCCAGGCGGGGCAGCCGACGACCGTGGGCCTGCACGTCGACTGGAAGCTGTGAGCGGCGCGGCGTCGAGCGGCCGGGTGGCGCGCGTGGCGAAGGGCATCGGCTACGCCGCCGCCGGCGTCGTCCTGCTGCTGGCCGGCGGCTGGTGGTACCTGCGCGGCCCGGACATCCCGTATGCGACGCTCGAGGCCCGCTACGCGGGGACGGGCTCGGCATACGCCGAGCTGCCCGGCGGGCTCACGCTCCACTACCAGGCGAGCGGGCCGGCGAACGCGCCGGTGCTCGTGCTGCTGCACGGCTACGGCGATTCGTTCACCTCCTGGGAGCAGTGGCGACCGGTGCTCGAGGCCGACTATCGCGTCATAGCGCTGGACCTGCCCGGCCACGGCCTGAGTCGCGCGCCGGACGGCTACGTGCTCACGAGCGCGGGACTCGTCGACGCGCTCGAGGGCTTCGCGACGGTCAGGGGACTGTCGCGCTTCGCACTCGCCGGCAACTCGATGGGCGGTGGCGTCGCGTGGAGCTATGCGCTCAAGCACCCCGGGCGGCTGAGCGCGCTGGTGCTGGTCGACGCCGCCGGCTGGCCACAGAAGCCGAAGGGGCCGCTGCCGCTGGCCTTCCGCATCCTGCGCTACCCGATCGGTCGCTGGCTGCTCGCGCACATCGACAACAAGCCGCTGATCGCCGAGGGCCTGCGTGCCGACGTGCACGATCCGGCCGTGATCACGCCGGCAATCATCGACCGCTGGGCCGAGTTCCAGCGCGCGCCCGGGCATCGCGCCATCCTCATGTCGCTCAACCCGGCGTCGTTCGCGAGCGCGTCGGCCGACGCGCTCGCCGCGATCCGCGCGCCGACCCTCGTACTGCACGGCGCGAGCGACACGCTCATCGACCCTGCGAGCGCGCAGGCCTTCGCTGCCGCGATCAAGGGCGCGACGCTGACGCTCTACCCCGACGTCGGCCACCTGCCGCAGATCGAGATCCCCGCCCAGTCGGCGCGCGACGTCGCGGCCTTCCTCGCCGCGCACCGCGACGCGACGCCCTGACGCCGCGCCTCAGGCGGGTCGCAGGGCGCGCGCCGCCGCCTGCGCCGCCTGCCCGGGAAGGCCGAGCGCGTCGTAGACGGTGGCCAGCCGCCGGTTGAGCGCCACGCCGTCGGGTTCCGCGGCACGGCGCAGCTCGAGCAGCTGCTGCGCCGGCACCAGGTGCCCGGCCGCGCACAGGCTGTCGAGGTACACGAGCGCGAACAGATCGCGCTGCGCGTGGCTGCCGCCCACCTCGAGCATGCGCCCGAGCGTGGGACCGAGACGGCGGCGCGCACCGTCATAGTCATGCGCCACGAACGCGAGGAGGCCCTCGCAGGCCGGCAGTGCGACCTCCGCCCAGGTCTCGCGCAGCGCGCGTGGCGCGCTCGCGGCGCGCGCCCGGACCGCAGCGAGCAGCGTCGCGGCCTCGGCGCGCCCGGCGCGCGCGAGTCCGTACAGGTACTGCAGCGTCAGGAACGGCTGCACCGTGTCGGTGGCGCGCGCGGCGAGGTGCTCGCCGAGCGCGTCCCAGCGCTCGCCGACGTCGGCACCGGCGAGTTCGAGGCGCGCCAGGAGCGACACCGCGCCGATCTGGTCCTGCGAGTAGCTGCGGTCGCGCGCCCAGCAGTGCCGGTCGTGGACGTCGAGCGCCTCCGCATAGCGCCCCTCGCTGATGTAGAACACCGCGAGGTGCCACCAGTTGTGCGTGTACATGAACGAGGTGAGCCCGTCCCAGCCGCCGCTCGCGCCCTCGAGGAAGCGGATGCCCTCGCGGATCCTGCCCTGGGTGAGCATGACGTGGGCGAGCGCGTGCTGCGCCCACGGCTCGCGCGGCTCGAGCGCGAGCGCGCGCCGCGCCGCCGTCTCCGCCGGCTCCAGCAGGTGGCACTGCTCGTAGGCGAAGGCCAGCATGCCGTGCAGCTGCGGCACGTCGGCGGCGTGCGGCAGCGCCGCGAGTGCGACGCGCAGCATGCTCGGGCACTGGCCGCGGTTGAAATCGAGGTACTGGTGGAGCTTCAGCGCCGCGAGGTCGCGCGGCGCGAGCGCGAGGATCGCGGCGGCGATGCGCGTCGCGGCGTCGAGGTCCTCCTGCACCCAGGCGCTCAGCAGCTCGACCGCCAGCTGCTCGCGGCGCGACGCACCGGGCGCGGCGCGCGTCGCGCGCTCGAGATACACCGCGGCGTGCGCCGGCGCGGCGGCCGACTCGAGGAACATCCAGAGCCAGCCGGCGTAGGCGTTCGCGAGACACGAGCCCGGGTCGGCATCGGCGGCGGCGGCGATCCGGAGCATGCGCTCCTCGTAGCCGAGGAAGCCGCCGATGAAATCATCGATGGCGGCGAGCGTCGCCCCGTCGCCGCCGGTCACTGCATTGCCGAGATAATCCTGGGCCACGTCCTGCTCCGGCTGTCGGATCGCGCCATTACTATGCGGCGCCGGGCGCGCCGCCGCCAGCCGTAGTCGCCGCTGCCGAGTGCCGGCAGCCAGCGGCTTCTTCGGGCATGGGCTCATGCCGCGCGGGCATGGCGGCGCGCTGTAGTATCCTTCGCCGCGGACCGGGGCAGCGCGGGGAGCGGGTCGTGAGGCTGACAGTCGAGGCGGACAGCGGCGACGGCGCGGTGGCGCGGCGCGCGGGCCGCGACCGCACATGAGCTTCGCCGCCGGTTACCAGACGACGCCGTTCTGGCAGGCGGACGCGGAGCTTCCGGCCGGTGCGGGCGGCGCGTTGCCGGCCGCCGCCGACGTCGTCATCGTCGGTGCCGGCTACACCGGGCTCTCGGCCGCCTACGAGACCGCGCGTGCCGGTCGCACGACGCTGGTCCTCGACGCCGGCCCCATCGGCGGCGGCTGCTCCTCGCGCAACGGCGGTCAGGTCGCCTTCAGCATCAAGCCCGATCTCGAGGTGCTCGCGGGACGCTACGGCGCAGGCGTCGCCGAGCGCATCTACCGCGAGGGCTTCGAGGCGGTCGAGGAACTGCGGCGGTTCGCCGCGACGCCGGCCGGCGAGTGCGACTGGCGCGACGTCGGCGCTTTCTATGGCGCCCATACCCGCCGCCAGTTCGCGCGGCTGTGCCGCGCGGTCGAGTCGCAGCCGCGTGGCTTCGAGGTACCGGTGCGCATCGTGCCGCGCGCCGAACAGTCGCGCGACATCGGCAGTGACTTTTACCACGGCGGGGTCGTGTACCCGGACGACGCGGCGCTGCATCCGCTCAGGCTCGTCACGGCGCTGCACGCGCGCGCCGTGCGCGCCGGGGCGAGCGCCTACGACGCGACCGAGGTCACCGGCATCGACCGCGAGCGCGACGGCTTCACCGTGCACACCGCGCGCGGCACGGTGCGGGCGCGCCAGGTGCTGATCGCGACCAACGGCTACACCGGCCGCCTCAGCCCCTGGCTCAGGCGCCGCGTGCTGCCGATCGGCAGCTACATCATCGCGACCGAGCTCCTCGAGCCGGCGCTGGTGCGCCGGCTCATGCCGCACGGGCGCAATCTCGGCGACACGCGCCGCGTGGTCGTCTACGTGCGCCCGTCCCCGGACGGGCGGCGAATTCTGTTCGGCGGCCGGGCCGCGGCCGGCGAGCGCGACGTGACGCGCTGCGTGCCCCGGCTCCGGGCGATGCTGGCGCAGCTCTTTCCCGAACTCGCCGCAACCCAGGTCAGCCACGCGTGGATGGGGTTCGTGGCCTACACCTTCGACACGCTGCCCCACTTCGGCGCCCACGACGGCCTCTTCCACTGCCTCGGCTACTGCGGCCAGGGCGTGCCGAGCGCCACCTACTACGGCCGTCGCGCGGGCCTCAGGATGGTCGGCGACCCGGCCGGCGAGACCGCGCTCGAGGGGCTGTCGTTCCCGACGCGGCCGCTCTATGGCGGCACGCCGTGGTTCCTGCCGGCCGCGGTCGTCGGCTACCGGATCTGCGATGCCCTCGGCCTCTGAGCGCCGGCGGGTGCCGCGCGCGGTCACGCGGCACGACGACGGGCGGCGCCGCTGCGCCTGGTGCGGCGTCGACCCGCTCTACGTCGCCTACCACGATGCCGAGTGGGGCGTGCCGAGCCGCGACGAGCGCTACCTGTTCGAGATGCTGTGCCTCGAGGGGGCGCAGGCGGGGCTCAGCTGGAGCACCGTGCTCAGGAAGCGCGCCCACTACCGGCGCGTCTACGACGGCTTCGACGCCGCGCGCATGGCGCGCTACACGCCGGCGCGGCAGGCGCGGCTGCTCGCCGATCCCGGGATCGTGCGCAACCGGCTCAAGGTCGAGGCGTTCGTCGCGAATGCCCGCGCCTGGCTCGAGCTCCGCGAGCACGGCCGCAGCCTCACCGATGTTGTCTGGGGCTTCCGGCCGGCCGGTCGCCGGCGCCGGCCGCGCACGCCTGGCGAGGTGCCGGCGGAGACCGCCGAGAGCCAGGCGCTGTCGCGCGAGCTGAAGCGGCTCGGCTTCCGCTTCGTCGGCGCGACCATCTGCTACGCATTCATGCAGGCGGTCGGCATCGTCGACGACCACCAGGCGGGCTGCTTCGCCGCCGCCCGCCGGACGCGCTAGAACGTCAGCCTGAGGCCGGCGCGCAGCGCGAACGGGGCGCCGGGGCTCTCGAAGCGGTTGTCGAGGTGTGCAGCCGGGCCGCTCGGCACGCCCGGTGCGCCGGCACCGCCCGGGTCGGCGTACAGCCCGTAGCCCGCGTAGCGCGCGTTGAGGACGTTGTCGGCGCGCACGAAGAACTCGACGCCGGCGGCCGGATGGTAGTCGGCCGCGAGTCCGACGACGCGGTAGGCGGGCAGGGGCGCGTTCAGGTTCGCCTCGTCGCCGTGGAACGGGCTCGGGCCGATCCAGCTGAAGGTGCCGCTCGCGCGCCAGCGCGCGCCGAGGCTGAGCGCGCCGCCGGCCTTGAGCGAGTAGCGCGGGATGCCGGGCAGGCGGTCGCCCGCGCGCACCGTGGTCTCGCCGGCGGCATCCGCCGCCGGGTTCGACGGTGCGGGTTCGGTGAAGCCGGTGCGGTAGGTCGCGTCGACCGTCGAGACGCCGAGGAAGGCGCTGCCGCCGCGGGCATGGTAGGCGAGGTCGCCCTCGAGCCCGGCGCGCCGCGTATCGCCGACGTTGCGGTAGTAGCCGCTCGCGAGGCTGTCGGCAATCGCCTCGATGTCGTCGCTGACGGCGGCGCGATACAGGCCCATGCGCCACTCGAGCGTCGCATGCGCCGGCGCATCGGCAGCGCCGCGCAGGCCCGCTTCCCACGTGTGCGCGACCACCTGCCGCAGGCCCGGCGGATCACCTGCCAGCGTCGAGGGCAGGAGGCACGGCCGGCGCGGATCCGAGCACTCGATCTCGCTCGCCGTGGGCGCGCGGTTGGTTTCGGCGTAGCCGGCGTACGCCGTGATGCGCGCGTCGACCCGGTAGGTGGCGCCGAGCGCGGGATTCAGACGCTCGAAGCGGCTGTCGCCGCTGAGCGCCGTGCCGCGTTCGTCGGCGAGCTCGAGCGTGGCGACGTTGTAGCGCGCACTTGCCGTGAGCGCGGCGCGCTCGCCGAGTGCCAGGGTGTCGCTCGCGTAGGCGCCGACGTAGCGCGTGCTCGCGCTGAGCGCGACGGGTGTCGCATTCCACTCGCCGCCCTCCGGCGTGACGACCTCGGGCCCCGGCGCCACCAGCAGGCCCGGGCCGATCGCGCCCACGAGCGTCGCCGAGCCGAAGTCGCTGCGCGCCGCATCGAGCGTCGCGCCGATGGCGAGCAGGTTGCGCGCGCCGGCGAGCGGCGTTGCGAGGCTCGCCTGCAGCGCCGCGCCGTTGCCGAGCGTGTGCAGCGATTCGGTGTCGTTCTCCCCGAGCGGCGCGCCGCCCGTGCCGGCGGGGTCCGGCAGCGGCTGGCCGCGCGCCCCGGTGACCGGCGTCAGCGCGTCGGGTTCGCACAGGAGCCCGGCTGCGCCGGGGCCCTGGCACGGCACGTAGCCGGTGGTATTGCCGTTCGCGACCTGCTGACGATAGTCGCGGTGGTAGGCCGAGCCCTGCAGCGACCACTGCGGCGACACGAGCAGCGCCGCCGAAAGCGTCACGAAGCCGAGTTCGTTGAGGTTGCGCTGGGGCCCGGTGAAGCTGAGGCTGCGGTCGAGCGCGAGTTCCTGCACCGGCGCGGCGCCCTGGCCGTCGAGGGTGTCGCGGGCGAGGGTCACGCCGAGATCGAGCGTGAGCCCCTCGCGATGCAGCGCCGCGTCGGCGTACAGGTTCGCGACGCGGTCCGAGCCGAAGCGACGCCAGCCGTCCGCGGCGTCGAGCGTCGCGCCGACGTAGAGCGCGAGCCGGTCGCGCTGCGCCCCGAATTCGACGTCGGCGCTGCGCTCGCCGAAGGAACCGGTGGTGACGCTGGCACTCGCGCCGTCGTGGCTGAAGCCGTTCTTCATGGTGATGGCGACAGCGGCGCCGAGTGCGTTGAGGCCGTAGACGGGATTGGCGCCGACGAGGTCGAGGCGCTCGATCGCGAGCGCCGGAATCAGGTCCCAGTTGACCGCGTCGCCGAAGGACTCGTTGACCCGGGTGCCGTTCTGGTAGACGGCAATGCCCTGTGCACTGCCGAGCACTGGCGATGCGCTGAAGCCGCGGAAGTTGAGCGTCGGCTGGAAGCGGTCATCGAGCGGATCGTCGAGCGTCGCGCTGCCAAGGCGCGAGGCGAGCGCGCCCGCGGCGGTGCCGGCTGCCGCAAGGTCGGTGTCGGCCGCGCGCAGCGTCGCGACCGCCCCCGGGATGGTGGCCGCGTCGACCGCGGTGCCGGGCAGCGGTGCGCCGCTGATGACGACGTCCGGCAACGTCGGCGGTGGCTCGCCGGCGCGGCCGGGGTCAGGCGCCAGGAGCGCGAGCAGGGCAGCGAGCAGGGCATCGCCGGGTCGCTCTTGTCGGTCACTGCGGGTTGCTGCCAACGTCTCTGCCCTGCGCGGCGCCGCTGCGGGGGCGCGAGGCGTGCATTTCAGCACATCCCGCATGCCCACACGTTCAGATGCAGCGGCCGCCGTCGACCTCGAGGGCGATCCCGGTCACGAGGCCGGCGGCGTCGGAGCACAGGTAGGCGGCGGCGGCGCCGATGTCCTCGGGTGTCGCGAAGCGCC
>Ga0181519_10000287_pt1 | contig 47316 bp, 31 predicted proteins | sample PEATcosm2014_Bin_26_FD_121102 | JGI IMG/M metagenome (GOLD analysis project Ga0181519, IMG submission 121102) | Peatland microbial communities from MTU Mesocosm Facility, Houghton, MI, USA - PEATcosm2014_Bin02_10_metaG | ecosystem: Environmental > Terrestrial > Soil > Wetlands > Peat | place...
ACGCCGGACGGCAAAATGCCCGGCGAGTCGCACAGTTCGCCGCGCGAAATCCAGAATTATCTGGGCCGAATTTCCGGGCCGCTGCTGGACCGGATTGATCTGCACATCGAGGTGCCGCCGGTGAAATTCCGTGAAATTTCCGGCGACCGCACGGGCGAAACCTCGGCGCAAATCCGCCAGCGCGTCGTCGCCGCGCGCCAGCGCCAGCACGCGCGGTTTGCGGACAGGCCGAAAATCACCTGCAACGCGCGGATGGGCACGCGAGAGCTGAAGCAATTCTGCGCGCTGGACGAGGCGACGAAGGAACTGCTCCAGAACGCGATGGCGGATTTGAATTTGAGCGCGCGGGCCTACGACCGGATTTTGAAGGTGGCGCGGACGATTGCGGATCTGGCCGTCTCGGAGAAGATTTCGAGCGACCACATTTCCGAGGCGATTCAATATCGCTCGCTGGACCGCCAGTTGTGGGCGTGAGATTTTCTCTAATAAGCTGCCGGGCCGGGTGTCGTAGCTGATGAATACCACGTCCTTTGGGATTTGATGGCCGGGTGATCCCGGCTGGAATGTGGAGACTCGCCAGGAATGGCCGTGATGCGACCAGAAGAAACCAGCGCGGAGCCGCCGGAGTGGGAAACGATCGAGGAGCTGTTCGCAGCCCTGGAGTCGCCGCTGTTGGGCTATGCGCTGCGCTACACCGGCGGGCGCGCGCCAGCGGAGGACGTGGTTCAGGAAGCGTTCATGAAACTTCACGTCCAGTTTGAATCGGTTGAAAAGCCGCGCCAGTGGCTTTACCGCACGGTTCACAACCTCGCGCTCAACCAGCGCCGCGCGGCGCGCAAAACCGTTTCGCTCGATCAATCTTCCGAGGATGAAAATGCAGCCGCCGCCGACACCGCCGATCCCGCGCCGCTGCCGGACGAACAAATGCTCCGGCTCGAAGGCATCGGCCAGGTGCGCATCAGCCTGAAGGCGCTCGACGAACGCAGCCGCGAATTGATCCGGCTGAAATTCAACGACGAGCTTTCCTACAAGGACATCGCCGCGCGCACCGGGCTGACCACCGGCAACGTCGGCTTCATCCTGCATCACGCGCTGAAAACCATCGCCGCCGAACTGGCAAAGACGGAGATTGCGCCATGAACCCGGACAAACCAACGCGCGATGAAATCGAGGTCAAGCTGACGGCCTTGCTGCTCGGCGAACTGCCGGACGATGAAGCCCGGCTGTTGCGCTGGGCGGTTTCGCAGGATGCCGGGCTGGCGAAATTGCACGATCAGCTCAAGCGCGCCATCGGCCTGGTGCGCGAAGTCTCCGTCAAGCCGGTGACGACGGATGCCGCGCTGAAACTTTCCGACGAGCGGCGGAAACAACTGCTCGCGCATTTCAAAACGCCGCGCCCGGCGCCAAAAGAATTGTTCTGGCTGAAGCGGCTGAAACTTCCGGCGCTCGTTCCCGCGCTGGTCGCCGTCGCCATAATTTCTGTCGTTGCGGCGATGTTGCTGCCGGCAATGTCTGCGGCGAAACGCAAGGTGCAGAACGTTGCGGGGTTGAGCATGGCGAGCGCGAGGATGAAATCGGCTCCGGCAGCGGCGGTTGACGAAAATGTTCCTGCCAGCATTCCCGCATCGCCGGCGCCGGTCGCGCTCGCGCCTCCGCCTCCTGCAGAAATTGTTTTGCCCAAAACCGAAGGCTCTTCGAGCTGGAATCTGGGCGTTGCTGCCATCTCGCTGCAAAATGGCGAACCGCAGCAGGTCGCCCCGGCGCTGCAAAATATGTTCGTGAGCAGCAGCTCGTCGCGCAGCAGCTCAAGCTCGTCGCAAAACAGCGCGCTCCAGCAACGCGCTCAAAGCACTACGACCTCCATGGGTGCGGTCGCCGCCAAATCCGGAATCGGAAGCGCCGAAACCGGCGGCGGTGGCGGCGGATTTGCAATAGCCGGAAAGAGCGGACTAGGCGCGGAATCTGAACAGGCAAATACAATTTCGACCGACACAATTCTTGGCTGGAACGATTCCGGCCCCGACCGTTCGCGGGCGGAAAATCAACCAAACGGCGGCGACGCCTGGCAACCGCCGGCAAAAAGTTTTGAACTGGCGGGCGATGGCGCGGTTTTTAATGGTGCAGTGGCCGCTTCGCAGAACCGGGCTGTCGAAGGAGAAAAATTATATCGGAACACGGCGGGAGAAACCGGCGCGGACAAAACGCCCTTTTTGGGCGACACGCCGACGGCGGGAAGAATGTTTGCCAGCAGCACGATGGCTCCGGCAGCGACTCCCGTTCTATCCGGCACGCCAGCCCCGGCCGATGGGTTCTTTTTAGCCGACTCGACCGCCCCCAAAAATCTAGGGGAAGAATTCCGAAAGCTGTCGAATGCCAGCAGCGGCACGAGGGTGTTGAATGGAGTCAACGCTTACACCGGTGAATCGGTGGTCAATTCGGGCGCGCTCTCGTTCGACACGCCTGTAGCCGCCAGCGGCAATGTATCCGGTGCCATGAATCTCGGCCTCATTTCGCCCTCGCCGAACGGCGCGCTTCCATCCCGCGAGAAGGCCAAAGCCTCGCCCGATGGAATGTTCCAATTTTACATCACAAATGCCGTCGCGATGAACGGCGACGCAGAAAATCCCACTCAAAGCAGAAGGCGAGTCGCTCGCGCAACCCCGGTCTTTAACACCACCGCAGACACGCAGGGTTTGCCTGGCAGCTCTGCCATTATTTACACCAACGTCAACATGACTTTTGTCGGTGGAATAGCCTACACGGCCTCGGTGCAAGTCGCGCCTGTGCCTCCGGCCGTAGCAGCAGCGACAAAAGAATTGACCGGTGAAGACCGCTCGATTCAAAAAACACCCATGACCGCGCCCATTCCCCAGCCGGAAATCCTGACGCGCGAAAATGCGTTTTCCACCTTCTCGCTCAACGTCAGCGACGTGTCGTTCAAGCTGGCGGAGGCAAGTTTGCAAAATGGCCGGATGCCGGACGCGTCGTCCATCCGCAGCGAGGAATTCATCAACGCGTTCGACTACCGCGACCCGGAAGCGGTGGCCGGCCGGCCGGTGGCGTTTGCGTCGGAACGCGCGCGTGATCCGTTCGCGCAGAACCGCGACCTGCTGCGGTTTTCCATCAAGGCGGCGGCGGCGGGCCGCGCGGCGAACCGGCCGTTGAACCTGGTTTTGCTGCTCGATACTTCCGGCTCGATGGAGCGCGCCGATCGCGTGGCCATCATCCGCGAGGCGATGCGCGTGCTGGCTATGCAATTGCATCCGCAGGACACGGTGAGCGTCGTCACCTTCGCGCGCACGGCGCGGCTGTGGGCGGACGGCGTGGCTGGCGACAAGGCCGGTGAAACGCTATCGCAAGTCGGCGGAATCACGCTGGAAGGCGGCACGAATCTTGAAGAAGCCATGCGCCTCGCCTACGAAACGGCCCGGCGGCATTACCTCGCCAACGGCGTCAACCGCGTGGTGTTGCTCACGGACGGCGCGGCGAATCTCGGCAACGTGGACGCGGCGGCGCTCAAGCAAAAAGTCGAGGCGCAGCGCAAGCAGGGCATCGCGCTCGACTGCTTCGGCATTGGCTGGGAGGATTTTAACGACGACATGCTCGCGGAACTTTCGGGCAATGGCGACGGGCGTTATGCGTTCATCAATTCGCCGGAGGAAGCGGGAACGGAATTTGCCGCGAAGCTCGCGGGTGCGTTGCAGGTGGCCGCGCAGGACGTGAAGGTGCAGGTGGAATTCAATCCGCAGCGCGTGATTTCCTGGCGGCAAATCGGCTACGCCAAACATCAACTCACCAAGGAGCAGTTCCGCGACAACTCGGTGATCGCCGCCGAAATCGCGGCGCAGGAGGCGGGCAATGCGCTTTACACCGTCGAGACCAAACCGGACGGCACCGGCCCGGTGGCGACGGTTTATGTGCGCTACAAAGTTCCCGGCACGATGGAAATTCAGGAACACTCCTGGGACGTGCCATACAATGGCAACGCGCCCGCGCTCGGACAGTCCAGCGCAGCGATGCGGCTCGCGGCCACGGCGGGTGCGTTTTCCGAATGGCTGGCGGCGAGTCCGTTCGCGCAGGAAGTTTCTCCGGATGAACTGCTGAAGGATTTAAGCGGCGTGCCGCAGATTTACGGTGCCGACCAGCGCCCGAAACAATTGGAATGGATGATCCGGCAGGCGAAGAGCCTGGCAGACCGGCCGGGTCCGCCGGGTCGGTCGGGGGGATTTTGAAGCCAAAGAAAGCCTTATGAAAATAAAAATTGCCGCCTCGATCTTCTGCGCACTGCTGTTCCTCGCCGCGTCGCGCGCGGCGGCGGGCGTCATCACGTTGTCGGATTTCAAGCTGACGGGCGATCTCGGCGGCGACGTCGCGGCGTTCACGCTCACCGCGAACGCGAAGGTCGAGGACGCGCGCGGCGGTTCGCTGGAACTGCTTTCCGGCCCGGTGGCGCTCACCAGCCTGGACGCGCGACAGAAATGGCAGATGACCGTTGACCAAAATCGTTTCGTCGCGAAGTTCGACCGCAGCGGAACTTTTCCCATTGAAGTCCATTTCAATGCCGCCGTCACGCGGAGCAACGGCTGGAACGCGGTGGATTTCCACGTCGCCACGAGCGCGCTGCAACCGGTTGTGCTGCAAGGACTGCCGGCGGACACGGAATTTCAGTTTGCCAGCGCCACCCGCCCGGAGCGCAGCGGCACCAATTTCGTCAGCTACCTGCCGGTGGACGGCGCGGTGCGGTTTGCGTGGAAGCAGTCGCGGCCGGAGGCGGAGGGAAAATTGTTTTACGCGGCGGAAATGATTTCGCAGATCACCGTCAGCCCCGGTCTGGTGCGGCAGGCGGATTTGATCACCGACAAGGTCATGCAAGGCGAGATGAATGGTCTGGTGTTGCGCCTGCATGGCGACGGCGAAGTGACGCGCGTCCAAGGCGACGCAGTGCTGTCGTGGAACATTGAAGCCGTCACCAACTCCACGGATCGCCGGCTGGTCGTGCAGTTCAACCAGCCGCAAAAAGATTCCTTCGCGCTTCTGGTGCAGATGCAGACGCCGCTCGGCGCGTTCCCGCAATCGGTGGATGCGGTTCAAGTGCGGCCCGATGGTGCGACGCGGTTTGCCGGCGTTTTCCGCATCGTGAACGACGGCGCGGTGCGGCTGGAAGTCACGCAGGCCAGCGGCCTTTCGCAGATTTCGCCGGAGCAGTTTCCGGAGGCGAATGTTTTTCACGCGACGGGCAGCCAGCGTTTCGCCTACCGTTTTTCCAGCGCGGATTTTGCGTTGAAAATTCAGGCGGACCAGATTTTACCGGAGGTCGGCGTGTCGCAGGTGCTCGCCTATAATCTCGGCGAAAACGAACTCGTGGTGGATGCGGAAATCGAACTCGACATCCGCGAGGCGCCATTGCGCGAGCTGCTGCTGAACATTCCCAAAGGCTACGCCGTTGCCAAGCTGACGGCTTCCGGCATGAGCGATTATTTCACGGGCGAAAACCCGGCGCATGACGGCGCGGAACTCCGCATCGTTTATGGCCAGCCGGTTTCCGACCGGCAGGTGATCCAGCTCCGGCTGGAGCGGAATCAATCGCTCGGCGAAACGAACTGGGCACTGCCGCGCATCGAGGTGGCGAAGGCGAAATCCGTGCGCGGATTTGTCGGAGTGTCGGCGGACAGCGGCTTCCGGCTGACGGCGGAACGCTCGCAATCATTGACGGAAATCGCCACGGCGTTTTTCCCAAAGCCGCTGGCGGGCATCCAGTCGGCGTTTCGTTTGAGCGATCCGAACTGGTCGGCGACGCTGCGCGTGGAGCGGCTGCCGCAGACGGTGCAGGCGGACGTGTTTCATTTGTTTTCCATCGGCGAAGGCATCGCCTACGGCAGCAGCGTGATGAATTACGTCGTCAGCGGCGCGCCGGTGTCGGCATTCCGCGTCGAGTTGTCGGACGAATATTTCAACGTCGAGTTCACCGGCAAGGACATCCGCAACTGGGAAAAAACCACGAACGGCTGGCTCGTGCAGCTCCACACGCCGGTGTCGGGAGCCTTCACGCTGCTGGCGACCTACGAGCGGCCGTTCAAGCCGCAGGGCGAGACGCTGGCGTTCACCGGCGCACGCCCGCTCGACGCGCAATCCGAGTCCGGCCACACCATCATCACCAGCGCGTATCAATTCCAGGTGAAGCCGGCGGACGTTTCGCCCGGCCTGCTCGCGCTCGAACCCGGCGAAGTGCCGGCGGAATACCGCCTGTTTTTCGACCAGCCGGTGCTCGCGGCGTATCGCTATTCCGCGCGGCCGTTCAACTTGAAACTCGCGTTAGGCCCGCTGGCGCAGGGCGATTCGCTGGCGCAGGTCGTGGATCGCGCGTCGCTCACCACGCACATTTCCAAGGAGGGCCAGGCGCTCACCGACGTGCGCTACCTCGTGAAAAGCCGGGGCAATCCGAATTTCCGCGTGACGCTGCCGGACGAAACCGAGTTGTGGTCAGCCACGGTCAACGGCGCGACGGTCGTGCCGGTGATGGACGGAAAATCCAACCTCCTTCCGCTGCCGCAGCACGCCGATCCGGACACCGTGCTGACGATTGATTTGAAACTCGCCGCGCGTTCGCCGGACGCAAAACGCATGAGCCTCGTCGCGCCCGTCGTGGCCGCGCCGGTGATGCTCGCGGAATGGCAGCTCCTGCCCGACGACGGCCGGCGGTTGATTTACCGCGCCGGCACGCTTGCGCCTGCCGGCGGAACGGCCGACGCGTCGGGCTTCGCGCAAATTGCGCGGCTGGCGCAAAATCAGCAGACCGGCGGGATGCTGCTTTCGCTTTTTGTGGCGCCGGGCTTCGTGGTGCTGGCGATTTTTGTGTGGCGCTGGGCGGCGGGCGAAGGAGTCCATAAATTCAGCGTGCGCCATCTCGCCGGAGCCGTCATCGGCCTCACCGCGATTGTTTTCGGAGCGATTTCGCTCGTTCACGCCGCCGGCTCGTTTGAATCCATACCCACCGATGCGCCGGACAGCCTGACGTTCCTCGTGCCGGTGCAGCAGGCGAACAGCGCGTTGACGGTGGAAGTTACCAACGTGCCGTCGGCCGGGGCCGGCAGCAGCTCCATCGGCAAAGCCTGGCCGGCGTTGCTGGCGCTGGCCGCGTGGATTTATGCGCGGTCGCGGGTCAATAAATTTTCCCGGGCGGCGCTCGGGGTTTTTGGCTGGACGCTGCTCGCGTGGGCGGCGCTGCGCCTGCCCAACGGCGCGCCCGCATTTCTGGCCGTCATCGGAGCGTTCCTGCTTTTGCAAATCGTGCTGCCGTCGCTCAAACCGCTCTGGCATCTGCCGGCCGGACCCAAACCCAATCTGCCGCCGCCGACGGTGGTGGCGATGCTGGCCGGGCTTTGTCTGTTCGGCGGCGTGCTGGCCGGTCGCGGCGCGGAAGCTTCCGCGGCGCTGCCGGATTCCGTCACGCAGCAAATTCGCGTCGAAGATTCCTTTGCGCTGGCGACGGTCAAAATCCACTGGCAGGCGGACAAGGGACAGGCGCTGCCGCTGCTGTTCGAGCCGGCGGTGCTGACGCGCGTCAATTATCCGAAGTCGCTGAAACTTGAGGCGTCGCCCGCCGGTTCGCGCAGCGCGCAGCAGCTCGTCGCAGAAAACGGCGGCGCGTTTGACATCGAGCTGCAATATCAGGTTCAAGTCAACAAGGGCAACGCCGAAAGCGGCTTCGCGCTGCCGGTGCCGGGCGGTCTGGTCAATCGCGTCACGCTCTCGCTCACCAACCTGGATGTGGATGTGTTTTCGCCGCAGGCCGTGTCCGTCCAGCGCGGCGCAACGGGCAGCAACACCGTGGCGACGCTGGTGCTTTCGCCCGGCAGCGCGTGGATTGGCTGGAAGCCGCGCAGCCGCGACGTGAAAAACGAGAAGCCGGTTTTTTACGCGGAGATTTCGCAGCTTTACGTTCCATCGGCCGGCGTCGTCGAGGGCGTGCATCTGGTTTCCATTCGCCCGGCGCAGGGCGAACTGGGCGAATTGATTTTTGACGTGCCGGCGGGCGCGACGATCACGGATGTCGCCGACGCTTCGTCTTCAAATCCGCAATCCGCAACCGCCAACCGGCAATCGCTCGTCTCGCTCTGGCGTTTCGATCCTGACGCGCGGAAATTGCGCGTGACGTTGAACTCGGCGCAGTCGCGGCCATTTGCGCTGGTCATCCGCTCACAGGTCGCCACCGGAACGCTGCCGTTCACGCAGCGCGTCGGTTTGATTTCCATCGGCGGCGCGGCGGGGCAAATCGGCCTGCTCGGCGTCGCCACCGGCAACGAGGTGCAGCTTGATGACGTAGGAGCGGACAACTTTTCGCCGATCAACCTTGAGGATTTTCCGGGCGGCGTGGCGGACGCGCTCGCGGCGCAATTTCCGGGGCTGACCGTGCGCCGCGCCTTCCGATATTCCGACCCGCAGGCGACGGCGGTGTTGACGGCGTCGCCGGTCGAGCCGGACGTGCGCGCGGAAACGCAGGACACGCTGTCGCTCGGCGAAGACCGGACGGTGCTGGCGACGACGGTGGACGTGAGCATCACCCGCGCGGGGATTTTCAAATTGAGCTTCGTCATGCCGGACGGTTTCGACGTGGAATCCATCAGCGGTGCCGCGTTGAGCCATTGGACGGAATTGAAGACGGATGCCGGGCGCGTCATCACGCTGAACCTCACCGGCAAGACCGACGGCCGGCAGCAGTTCATCATCAGCCTGTCCGGGCCGGGCGTGAAGGCCGCCAGCGCATGGAGCGTGCCGCAAATTTTATTGCGCGAGGCAAACAAGCAGCGCGGGACGCTGCTCGTCGTGCCGGAGCAGGGCATGCGCCTGCAGGCCGCCGCGCTGGATGGCGTGACGCAGCTCGACCCGCAAAAGGCCGGCGTCCGGCAGAAGGGCGTGCTGGCCTTCGGCATTTTGGAGACGCCGTGGAAGCTTGCGCTGGACATCGAGCAGGTGGATCCGTGGATTCAGGTGACGAGCTTGGAGCACGCGACGGTCAACGAGGCGCAGGTGAAAATCGCCGCGAATTTACAGTATCAAATAGAGAACGCCGGCTTGAAATCATTCCGCGTCCTCATCCCGACAAACGCGGAAGGCGTGGTGTTTCGCGGCGACCAAGTCGCCGATTTTCTCGCGGCGGACGGCGCGGTGACGAACGGTTTGCAGGCGTGGGAAATCAAGCTGCACCGGCGCGTCATCGGCCAGTATTTGTTGCAGGTGAATTACCAGACGCCGGTCGCCGATAGTGGGGCAGGCATCTTGCCTGCCAATGGACAGGCTGGAAGCCTGTCCCACTACCTTTTGCGCGGCGTGCTGGCGGCGGACGTGAATTTGCAGCGCGGCTTCGCCACCGTGCAATCCGCCGGGCGGCTGCAGGTGCGCGTGGACAACCTGCCCGCGTCGCTCCAGCCGACCGAGTGGCAGGGCATTCCGCGCGCGTTGCAAAAGGATTTGTCCACGGAATCGGCGAGCTTCGCCTACCGCCTCGTCGAGCCGGATTTTGAGCTGCCGTTGAAGCTCGAACATCACGAGGCCGCGAAGCTGCTGCCGGCGCGCGTCAACAACATCACGTTCACCTCCGTCATTTCCGACGCGGGGGTCATGCTCACGCGGGCGCGGCTGGAAATTCTGCCCGGCGACAAGCGCCTGCTGCATCTCACGCTGCCGGCGGGCGCGAATTTCTGGTTCGCCTTCGTGAACCAGAACGGCGTCTGGCCGTGGCGTGACCAGGACCAGATTTTGATTCCGCTGGAGCAGCAGTCGCGCGGCGACCAGCCGGTGCCGGTGGAGATTTATTTCAGCAGCCCGGTCGGCAGGGCGGACGGCGGCGCAATGGATTTGAATTTGCTCGCGCCGAAGTTTGACCTGCCGCTGGAGAATTTGACGTGGCGCGTTTTTCTGAATGACAAATGGCAGTTGAAAAAATGGAGCGGCGCGCTCCAGTTGCAGCAGCAGGAAGTCGTGGCGAACGGCGGCGCACTCGACCTGCAGGGTTATTTGCAGAACGAATCCAGTTTGCAACAGGCCAAAACGCAGGAGGCCGAGCAGATGCTGGCGCTCGGAAATTCGGCGCTGCAAAACGGCGATCCGCAGCAGGCGCGGCGCGCGTTCGAGTCCGCCTACGGATTGTCCGCGCACGACGAGGCGTTCAATGAGGACGCGCGCGTCCAGCTCAACAACCTCAAGCTGCAACAGGCGCTGATGGGCTTGAACGCGCGGCAGGCCGCCGTGGCCGGCGCCAACGACGACGTTGGCGGCCGGTTGAACCAGTTGCGCAACAACAAGGATGCGAATTACACGCAGCAGGACGCGCAGCAGATTTTCGGCAACAACAGCGCCGACGACAACGGCGCGCTCACGAAGCTGGCCGAGCGGCTCATCCAGCAGCAGGATGCGGCGGTGGCGAACCCCGCCGTCATCCGCGCCAGCATTCCCGAGCAGGGCCGGTTGCTCACCTTCAAACGCGCCGTGGTTGTCGAAACCTGGGCCGACTTAAACGTCGGCCTGGAGGCGCGCACGGCAAACGTCGCACCGTGGTCCGCGCGTTTGCTTGTGCTGGCGGTCACCGCGCTGGTGCTGGCCTTGCTCGGCCTGCTTGCCCGCAAAGCGGCAATGGCGCGGCAAGCTTGATCCTGCCGTGCAAACGCGGATTGCGGAATTCCGACCAACGGCCGGGAGCAAATTCCCATGGCGACTCAAATTCGGTCGCAATGATTTCATCAAGCGCTCCTGCGCAAGGCCGGATTCTGGATTGCCGCCCAATTCCGGCGGTTGACAGGCGGCTCAATTGTGAACATTTTTAGGGCGGAAATGTCATAACTGCTGGATCGAGTTGCAAGATCTGGAAAATGAACATGAATCGTTTGATTTTTTATGATGTCGGCGGAAAACTCCGCCGCAGAGGGACATTTTGGACGATCAGGCGGGCTGGATCCGGCGGGCCGGAACACCGGCGCGTTTTGGGCAGGAGTTAACACCGGCGCGAGGATGGCAATGGCGGACAACTTACTGGGAAAACTTTTTCTTCGTTGGCGGATCCCGAATTTAAAACCGGGGCTGGCCGTGCTCGTTGTGTGCCTGCTTGCGTTGAATTCCGGCGCGGCGAGTTTTACCGCGTCGCTCGACAGCGACGCCATCGCGCTGGGCGAACAGGCGACGCTGTCGCTCAAATTTGACGGCATCCAGCCGCAGAATGCGCCGACGTTGCCCGCCGTGGCCGGACTGCGGTTTCAATACGTCGGGCCATCGAGTTCCTTCAGCTTCATCAACGGCCAGACCAGCTCCAGCACCACCTACAACTACATCGTGGCGCCGCAGCACGACGGCGCCTTTGTCATTCCGGGGATGCGGGTGGATGTGAACGGCCAGCAGTTTGCATCGCTGCCCCTCAAGCTGACCGTGTCGAAGGCGAACGCGCCATCCGCCGACGCCGTCAATTCCGGCAGCGAAGTCGCGTTCCTGAAATTCACCATCCCGAAAAACAGGGTTTATGTCGGCGAACCGGAGGTAGGGCGGCTCGATCTTTACCTGCGGGACGACGTGCAGAATTTCGGCAACTTCCAGTTGACCGGCGCGCCCACGGACGGTTTCAGCGCCGGCAAGACGGCCGAACTGCAAAACCAGCGCCGCCGCGCGCAGGTTGGAAACCATGTTTACACCATCATTCCGCTCGCCGTGCCGCTCACTGCGGTCCGCACCGGCGCGCTCACGCTCGGACCGTTCACCGCCAGCGCCGTCGTCGTGCTGCCGTCGCAAAACCGGAACGGTGACTGGCCATTCAACTTCTTCAACCAGGGCGAACAAAAACAGGTGACGCTCGCCACGGATCCGGTCAGCGTGGAATCGCTGCCGCTGCCGGAACAAAACAAACCGGCGAACTTCACCGGTGCCGTCGGCGATTTCACCATGACCGTCACCGCCGGGCCGACCAATGTGACGGCCGGCGATCCCGTCACCGTGCGGGTGCAGATTGCCGGCAGCGGCGCGCTGGACGGAGTCACGCTGCCGGCCCAGGACGCGTGGCGCGATTTCAAAACTTATCCGCCCACGTCGAAGCTGGAGACGAGCGACCAGTTTGGTTTTCAAGGCACGAAGACCTTTGAGCAGATCATCTCGCCGCAAAATTCCGACGTGCATGAACTGCCGGCGCTGACCTTCTCGTTTTTCAATCCCGACGACGGCCAATACCACACGCTGACGCAGCCAGCCGTGCCGCTCGTCGTCAAAGCCGCCGGCACATCGCCGATGCCGACGCTGGCCGCGACGAAAAATTCCGCGCCGGAAAATCAGCCGCCGCAGGACATTTTGCCCATCAAGGAAAATCTGGGAACCCTCGCGGTAAAATCGTCACCGCTCATCGCGCAGCCTGCGTTTGCCGCCGCGCAAGCCGTGCCGGTGCTGGCGTTTCTGGCCGCGTTTATCTGGCGCAAACGCACGGACAATCTGGCGAACAATCCGCGCCTGCGCCGCCGGCTGACCGTGGAAGCCTTGATTCAAAACGGCTTGGGGGATTTGAAAAAACACGCCGCCGCGAACCGGCCGGATGAATTTTTCGCCACGCTGTTCCGCCTGTTGCAGGAGCAGCTGGGCGAACGGCTGGATTGCCCGGCCTCGGCCATCACGGAAAATGTGATTGATGAACACGCCGCCTTGCGCGCCGCGCCGGAGACGACGCTCAATTCGCTGCGCGAACTTTTCCATCTGTGCAATCAGGCGCGCTATGCGCCGGTGCGCGGCACGAGCGAATTGAATTCCGTCGTTGCGCAATTTGAGAAAACCCTCGGCGAACTTCAGGAGGTGGGGGCATGAAAAATCAAATCCGTGGCAGCGAACGTGAGTTCGCTCAAATTAACGGCAAGCTGGAGCCGACTCACGTCGGCTGTGACATTATTTTAATTTTGCTGCTCGGTTTGATTTTTGCCGGAAACCTTTCCGCGGCGGACGTGTCGGCGGATTTTTCGGCGGCAAACAAGCTTTATGCGGAGGGAAAATTTGCGGACGCCGCCGCCGGCTACGAAAAAATCCTCCAAACCGGCGCGCAGTCGCCGGCGCTGCTGTTCAATGACGCCAATGCGGAATTCAAAGCCGGCCACCTCGGCCGGGCCATTGCCACGTATCGCCAAGCGGAACTGCTCGCTCCGCGCGACGCGGAGTTGCGCGCCAATCTCGCCTTTGTCCGCAACCAGGTCCAGGGCGCGACGCTGCGCGATCGCTTCTGGCAAAAATGGTTTGGCACCCTGACGCTCAATGAAGGCGGGGTTCTGACGGCGGTTTTGTTCTGGCTGATGTGTGCATTGCTGGTTGCGCGGCAGATTCGTCCGGCGCTGGTGCCAAAACTGAAAGGCGTCACGCGAATTTTGGTCGTGCTGACACTGTGCTCTGCTTCCATCCTCGCCGTGCAGACGGCCAATCATTTTTCGGCGGCGACCGCTGTGGTGATTGCCGACAACGTGACCGCGCGCAGCGGGCCGTTTGACGATGCGCAGAGCGCGTTCACGGTGCGTGACGGCGCGGAGCTTTCGGTTTTGGACCGGCATGACGATTGGGTTCAAGTTGCCGACGGTGCCGGGAAAACCGGCTGGGTGAGCAAGAAGCAGGTGGAAGTTCTGCCCGGCGCGTGAACGCTCTAGCGGCGGTCTGTGACCGCCGTGGTGCTCGTCCGCAAGGGCCGGCGTTCACAGAGCGCCGCTACAGGTTGATTTGAACGCGGAGAAAACTTTTTTGTCAGAAAATCGTCCATAGAAAACATATTTGAACATGAGCACAGGAATCAACGCAATCAACGAAGCGGTCAAGGAGGCGAGCGCGTTCACGCACCCGCTGTTCAACGAACTTGGCAAGGTCATCGTCGGCCAGCAGTATTTGACCGAGCGACTCGTCATCGGGCTGCTCGCCAACGGCCACGTCCTCCTCGAAGGCGTGCCCGGCCTCGCCAAGACGCTCGCCGTGAAATCCATGGCCAACTGTATCAGCGTGAAATTCTCGCGCCTGCAATTCACGCCGGACATGCTGCCCGCCGACGTCATCGGCACGCAGATTTACAATCCGCAGTCCGGCGGCTTCAGCACGCGCAAAGGCCCGGTCTTCGCCAACCTCGTCCTCGCCGACGAAATCAACCGCGCGCCCGCCAAGGTGCAGAGCGCGCTGCTCGAAGCCATGCAGGAAAAACAAGTCACCATCGGGGACCAGACCTACAAATTGGAAGAGCCGTTTCTGGTGCTGGCGACGCAGAATCCCATCGAGCAGGAAGGCACGTATCCGCTGCCCGAAGCGCAGGTTGACCGCTTCATGCTCAAGCTCAAGATCGGTTATCCGTCGCGCGCGGACGAGCGGCAGATTTTGGAGACGATGGCGAAAACTTCCGGCCAGCCCACGTGCAGCGCGGTGGTCACACCGGCGCAAATCCTCAAGGCGCGCGAAATCATCAACGACATTTACGTGGACGACAAGGTGAAGGATTACATCGTGGACCTCGTCTGCGCCACGCGCGACCCGGACCATTACAAGATCGCGGTGAAGGATTTCATCCAGCTCGGCGCGTCGCCGCGCGCGACCATCGCGCTCACGCTGGCAGCCAAGGCTTACGCGTTCCTGAAAGGCCGCGGCTACGTGACGCCGCAGGACGTGAAAAGCATCGGCATGGACGTGCTGCGCCACCGCGTGGCCATCACCTACGAGGCCGAGGCCGAGGAAAAAACCAGCGAAACGGTCATCCGGAAAATCTTTGATGAACTGCCCGTGCCGTGAAAACGAAGGCAGAATTATGAATGAAGAATGCAGAATGAAATTCAGCGCACATCGTTCAGCGCCGTAGGCGCGACATCTTTGTAGAACCAAGAACCAAAAATAATTTAAGCTCCGTAGGAGCGACATATCCCGAATGGCAAACACCTACACGCAAATTTACATCCACGTCGTGTTTGCCGTTGAAGGCCGTCAAAACCTCATTGCGCCGGAACACAATGACGAATTGCAAAAATACATCGCCGGCATCGTCACCGCACAGAAGCACAAATTGATTGCCATAAACAATATGCCCGACCATTTGCATTTGTTGGTCGGCCTGCGACCGGACGCGGCGTTGTCGGATTTGGTGCGTGACGTAAAAGCGGGTTCGTCCAAATTCATAAACGAAAAGCGTTGGGTAATGGGTCGGTTTTCGTGGCAGGAAGGTTTTGGTGCGTTCTCGCACGCCCGTTCGCAACTCGACACGGTAATTCATTACATCCAGAACCAGCAAAAGCATCAAGCCAAGCAATCGTTCAGCAATGAATATGTGGAGTTGTTGGAAAAGTTCGGTGTGGACTACGACCAGAAATATATTTTCAAAACCGATGACAATTGACAGTCATAATATGCCGCCCCTACGGGGCTTGAATTTGTTCGGGGCTGGTTTCTACAAAGATGTCGCGCCTACGGCGCTTGATATTGTTCCCGCATGATTCCCCGCGAGATTCTCAAAAAAATCCGGCAGATCGAGCTGCGCACGAACCGCATCGTGACCGAAACGCTCGCGGGCCAATACCATTCCGTCTTCAAGGGCCAGGGCATGAACTTTGATGAGGTGCGCGAATACCAGCCCGGCGACGACGTGCGCGCGATTGACTGGAACGTCACCGCGCGGATGAATCATCCGTTCATCAAAAAGTTCGTCGAGGAACGCGAACTCACGCTCATGCTCGTGGTGGACGTGAGCGGCTCGGGCCTGTTCGGCTCGCGCGGGCAATCCAAACGCGAACTCGCGGCGGAAATAGCTTCGGTGCTCGCGTTCTCGGCGATTCGGAACAATGACAAAGTCGGCCTGATTCTATTCAGCGATGAAATTGAAAAATTCATCCCGCCGCGCAAGGGCCGCAGCCATGTCCTGCGCGTCATCCGCGAAGTTTTATTTTTCGAGCCGAAGCGGCGCGGGACGGATTTGAACACGGCGCTGGAATTTTTTCTGCGCGTGCAATCGCACAAGGCGGTGGCGGTGGTGGTGTCAGATTTCCTTACGGCAGACGGCGGCGGCGCGTTGCCGAAAGCCTTGCAAACCTCGCTGCGCATGGCCAATCGCAAGCATGACGTGGTGGCGGTGCAAATCACCGACCGCTACGAATTGGAACTGCCCGTGCTGGGCCGGCTCGTGCTGGAGGATGCAGAGACGGGCGAAGTCGTGGAGCTGAACACCGCGAATGCCGCCGGGCGTGACGCCTTCGCGCTGCGCCAGCAAAGGCAGATCGGCGAACTCGCAAAACAGTTCCGTTCGGCGGGCATTGACTCGATCCAGTTGCGGACGGACCAGCCTTACTCGGCGGCGCTGGGCAAATTTTTTGAGATGCGCGAGAAGCGGAGGGCGCGCGGATGATCACCAACGCAACAGCTCAAAACGCCGCTGTGGCCGCCGGCGACATTCGCGACATCAAGCCGCCGGTGGAAATCCCGGACGGCTGGGCGTGGTTCTGGTGGGGGCTGGCGATTCTGGGCGTCATCGTTGTCGCGGTTTCGATTTGGCGCTGGTGGCAGAAGAGGAAAACCGATGTGCCCGTCGTGCCGCCCATTCCCGCGCACGTCCGCGCGAAACAGAAATTGGCGGATGCGCTGGCATTGATTTCACAGCCGAAGCCATTTGTCACTGCAGTGTCCGACACGGCGAGGTTTTATCTGGAGGAGCGGTTTCAATTTCGCGCGCCGGAGCGGACGACGGAGGAATTTCTGCGCGAGCTGGGCGGCACGGAATTGCTGGCGCCGAAACAAAAGGACAGCCTCGGCGGATTTCTGGCAAGCTGCGATCTTGTCAAGTTTGCGAAATACGAACCGGGCGAAAACGAACTGCGCGAGCTGCACGGCTCGGCTTTGCGGCTGGTTGAAGAAACCGAGCCGCCGCCAATTTCAAACGCGGAACCGCCGCCGGCAGTCGAAATGGAACGAATCGTAAATTAAAAATGGTATTTGCCCATCCATGGTTGTTGCTGCTGTTTCTGCTGCTGCCGCTGGCGGCGTGGCTGAAGGGCCGGCGCGGCTCCTCGCCGGCGTTTTTGTATTCGTCGGTGAAGCTGGTGGCCGGCCTGACGCGCGGACGGCGTTCGCGCGCCGGAACTTTTCTCGCCGCGCTGCGCTGGCTCACGCTGGCGCTCTTCATCGTGGCGCTGGCGCAGCCGCGTCTGGCAAACAATCACACGGAGGTCAGGGCCAGCGGCATTGACATCGTCTGCGCGCTGGATTTGTCGGGCAGCATGATTTCGGAGGATTTCGTCGTGCGCGGCCAGCGCGTGAACCGCGTCAACATGGCCAAGTCGGTGCTGAAGGATTTCATTGATAAACGGCCGAACGACCGCATCGGGCTGGTGGTGTTCGCGGCGCAGGCGTTCATCGCGGCGCCGCTGACGCTCGACCATGATTATTTGCAGGAAAATCTCGACCGGCTGGAAATCGGCACGATCAATTCCGACGCCACCGCCATCGGCGACGCGCTGACGACGGCGATCAACCGGCTGCGCGGTTTGAAGGCCAAAAGCAAAATCATCATCCTCGCGACGGACGGCCAGAATAATTCCGGCAAGGTTGAGCCGTTGACGGCGGCGGACGCGGCGGCGGCGCTGGGCGTGAAAATTTACACGGTCGGCATCGGCGAACAGGGTTCGGCCCCGATGCCGGTGTTCATGGGCGGCCAGAAGGTCGGCTATCAAAACGTGCCGGTGGACGTGGACGAGGAGACGCTGCAAAAAATCGCCGACAAGACGGGCGGAAAATATTATCGCGCCGACAACGCGGAAAAATTCCAGAAAATCTATGCGGAGATTGACAGGCTGGAAAAGACCGAGGCCACGATCAGCAAATACACCGAGTTCAAGGAGCTGTTTCCGTGGCTGGTCCTGGCCGGGCTGGCGCTGCTGCTGGTGGAAATCGCGCTGGGACAAACCATTTTCAGGAGGCTGCCGTGAGATTTGAGCATTCACAACTTCTCTGGCTGTTGCTGGTGGTTCCGCCGGCGCTGGCGCTGTTTTTCTGGTGGGGCGAGCGCGTGCGGCAGAAATTGCTGGCGCAATTCATCGAGTCGCGGCTGCTGGCGTCGCTGACAGTCGGCCTTTCGCTGACGCGGCGGAAAATCCGGTTCGGGCTGGTGATTCTCGCCGCCGCATTTTTGATAATCGCGCTGGCGCGACCGCAGCGCGGATTCGATTTGGAGGAGGTGGAGCAGCGCGGGCTGGACATTGTCGTGGCGGTGGACACATCGAAATCCATGCTCACGGCGGACATCGCGCCGGACCGGCTGGAGCGCGCGAAGCTGGCCACGCTGGAGCTGATGCAAAAAGTCGGAACGGACCGCATGGGCTTGGTGGCGTTCGCCGGCGACGCGTTTTTGGAATGCCCGCTGACGGTGGACAACACGGCGTTTCAGCAAAGCGTGCAGGCGCTGAATGTGAACTCGATTCCGCAGGGCGGCACGGCACTGGCGGAGGCCATCCACACGGCGCAGACGGCGTTCAAGGAAAATGGACATTACAAGGTGCTGGTGTTGTTGACCGACGGCGAGGACAACGACAGCGAGGCCGGCGCACTGGAAGCGGCGCAGAGCGCGGCGAAGGCCGGGCTGAAAATTTTCACCATCGGCATCGGCACGGCGGCGGGCGATTTGATTCGCGTGGCGGACGCGAATGGAAATTCGGATTACGTCCGCGACGGGCAGGGCAACGTGGTGAAATCGCATTTGAACGAGCCGTTGCTGAAGCAAATCGCCAACGCGACGGGCGGGTTTTACCTGCCGTTGCGCGGCGCGGACACGGTGGACTCGCTTTACGACCGCGGCCTGATGCCGCTGCCCAAATCCGAGTCGCAGGAAAAATTGATCCGCCGCTATCACGAGCAGTTCCAGTGGCCTCTGGCAGCGGCGGTGTTGCTGCTGCTGGCGGAGATGTTTTTGCCGGAAAGAAGGAAGTTCAATGTTCAGGGTCCGGAGTTCAAGGTTAAAACCGCGGCGGTCGCCGCGCTGATTGGAATTTGTTGTTTTCCGGCGCCCACCGAAGCCTCTCCGGCGTCCGCCCTGCGGGAATACAAGTCGGGAAATTACACGAACGCGCTTCAGGAGTTTTCCCAACTGGCGGAAATGCGGACGAACGACCTGCGGCTGGTTTTCAACGCCGGCGCGGCGGCGTATCAGGCGACGAATTACGACGCGGCGCTGGAAAATTTCCAGCGGGTGGCGCTGTCGCCGGATTTGAAGCTGCAACAAAAGGCGTTTTACAATCTGGGCAACACGCAATACCGGATGGGCGAGCTGAAATTCGAGCCGGATTCCGACAGCCTGAACGCCATGGAGGAAACGTGGACGCAGGCCGCGACCAGTTACGCGCACGCGGCGCAACTGAACACGAACGATCTGGATGCGGCCTACAATCTGACGTTCGTGAAGCGGCAGATTGGACTGATCGCCCAGCTCCGCGAGGCGATGCGACGGGCCAAGCAGTCGGCGGACGAGGCGGTCCGCCGCGCGGAATTTCACCGCGCGCTGGAAATCATGGAGAGCCTGAACAGCCCGCTTGCCGCCAAAAAATTTCAGGACTACATAAAAAAACTGAAGGACATTGATGCGATTGTCACTCCTCATCAGCCTTAGCCTGCTGCTGTTGTCATGGCGGAACGCCGGCGCGCAATTCGCGCCCGCCGATGATTTTTTCAACAGCGGCGCGCAGCTTTACATTTCCAACAACGTTCCGGCGGCGCTGGAGCGCGTGGAAAGCGGGCTGAAAACCCATCCTGACGACGTAAAGCTGAAAAAGCTGGAGGCGCTGCTGAAACAGCAGCAACAGCAGCAGTCGCAACAAAATCAACAACAGCAAAATCAGCAGAACCAGTCGCAGCAACAGCAGCAAAAAAATCAGCAGCAGAATCAACAGTCGTCACAGAAAAATTCCCAGGACCAGCAGAAGCAGGACGAACAGAAACAAAAGCAATCTGCTCAACAGAAAGCCGACCAGCAAAAACAGCAGGAGCAGCAGCAGGCTTCCCCGCAAAAAAAAGGGGGCGACAAGCAGGATCAGCAGAATGCCGAAGGCCAGCCGGCCAAACCGGGGCAGATGACGCCGGAGGAGGCGAAGCGGTTGCTGGACGCGCAGAAGGGCGATGAACAGGTTCTGCAATGGAAACCGCAGGGCAAACCGGAAGACCAAAGCCGGCCGGTAAAGGATTGGTGACGCCGGCGCACTTCACGGCATTTCAGGATTTTTCCTTTGACGCGGCATTCTGGATTTGTTGTTGCGCGCGGGTGGCCAGCGTCAGCAGCGTGACCGACGAGGCGGCGGCGCGCTCAGCTTCCTCGATTTTCGCAAATTCGCCGAGGACCTCCGCCCGCGCCGGCTCGTCGCGCGTGGCGATGTCCTGTCCCGAACCGGCCCGGATGGCGCGCAAGATGTGGTGCGCGTTGATGGCGTCGAGCGGGCGCGCGGGCAGGTAGGCCGGTTCGGCGCCGGCAATTTCGGTGACGAGCTGCGCGGCGAGCAGCGGCTGCAGGACCTGCTGCGCGAGCTTGGTGGGGATGCCGAGCGTGGCGGAAATTTGCTGGAGCGTGGTGGCCGGTTCGCCGCGCTGAAAACGGCCGCCGATGAGGGTCATCAGCCGGAGCGCGATGAATTCGCGTCCGCGCTGGTTCACGTTTTCGACGAACTTGTCTTGCAAATACGACTGGCGGTTCTGCCAGGCATACGCGACTTGCGCGCCGAACAGCAGGATCACCCACGAGAAATAAAGCCCGATCATGAACACCGGCACCAGGCCGAAGCTGCCGTAAATCTTGCTGTTGGAGACCACGCGCGAAACATAGAGAAATCCGAAGATGTTGTTCAGATACCACAACGAACCACCGGCGATGCCGCCAATGAGCGCCGCACCGAACCGGACCCGGGTGTTCGGCACGAGCAGGTAAATCAGCGCGAACGCCAGCCAAAGAACCGCGAGTGGGACAAGTTGAAAAATCAATTCGCCGACGATGGGCATCCTTCCGACGAGGGTTTTTGCGGCCTGCAAGTGCGATCCGCCCGCGAGGCCGAGCGCGCCGGCGATCAGCAGCGGGCCGAGCGTGATGGTCGTCCAGTAAAGCACGATGCGCCAGAGCCAGCTGCGTCCGCGCGTGACGCCCCAGATGTCGTTGAACGTGGACTCGATGCTGGCGAGCATCCGGATGGCGACGGAGACCAGCAACAGCATGCCGATGACGCCGAGCGCGCCGCTGCGCGTGTTCTGGATGAATTCGTGGATGCGTTGCGCGGCCTCCTTTTGCGCGTTGTCCACCCGCGTGTCGGACCCCGCCAGCGAAATGGCATTGGTTGTCGCGATGGCATTGGTTGGGGACAAAGCAGCCGACAAGTCCTGGGACAGGTTTAATGCCGCGGCTCCGTTGGTGCCCAGCTCGGCGGGCGCGGGTGGCATGACGCTGGAGACAAGCTTGTCAATCGCCTCGTAAATTTTTTCCTCGCCCTGATTTTTGAGCAGGCTGCTGGTGATGCTGATGGCCACCACGAGCAGCGGGATGAGCGCCAGCAGCGTGGTGTAGGACAGCGCGGCCGCGCGCACCGGACAGCGGTTGCGCACGAAACTTCTCCCGACGAGCACCCAGAAATGCGCGAACCGTTCCAGCCGGCTGAATTCCTCGTCCATGCCGGTGTGACCGCCGGTCACGATGCTGACGAGCCGCGAGAACGACCTTTTCGACATGGGCGATTACGCTAACAAAGCCGGCCGACAAGTCAACCGGCATGCACAATCCTCTTTATCGCGCCGCCAAAATGCGCACAATGGCGTCGTGCGCGTCCGTAGCTCAATTGGATAGAGCTTCTGACTTCGGATCAGAAGGTTGCAGGTTCGATTCCTGCCGGACGCACCAAAATTCCCGCAAAATTTGATGTGCGCCCATTATCGGGCGGGCAATGTGTCGAGCAGGCGGGCGATGGAGTATTGCCCAAACTGCCGCGGCGAATTCAGCGCCAGCCAGATGGTGATGTCGTCGCCCGATTGCCGCTGCTCCCGCCGCTGGTAGAGCAGCGCACCGGCCATCACCGTCGGTGTTCCCGCGTCAAAATGCTCGTCGCCAGCCCACAGCGTCTTCTGCCCGCGAACCGCCACGAGTCTCAACCGCCAGCCAACCGCCAGCGGCGGATAGGCTTGAAATTCAGTCAGCTCACTGAACAAAACCGCGTCGCAGCCGTATTCCTTTTTCAACAAATCCAGGAAGCCGGCGGGCAAGACTTCTTCACCGGTCCAATTCGCGCGGCCGGTCAGGCGGGTTAATTCCCCGGGCGGCACCGGCACCACTTCAAATTTTTTTGCCTTGATGAGTTCGCCGGTTAAGGCCGGTTCGAGCGCGTCCCGTCCCGCCGCCAGATCCATCTGCTGCCCGTCGCAGGCCAGCGGCAGCACGGCCACGCGCCTCACATCAGCCGGCAGATGCGCAGCGGCTAGGAAGATGTTGTCCGGTTTGTAGGGCTGGCTTAAATAAACCGCCGGGCCGCCGGAAGTTTCGCAGCCGCTCAAAAAAAGCGCCGCTGCCAGGGTTGGAATCCAAACGGCAATTGAAATCAAATCCCGATGCCGGCGTCCGGGTCTTCTGAAATGGCCGGCTGGAGCGGTTCCGTTCATTTTAGAGCGCGCCGCTGCTGACCTGTTGAGACAGGTAGGTCAGCTCCTGGTTGGTCTGCGATTCGGCCTCTTCCATGGCCGTAAATTCACTGTTCCAATTTGTGGTGTCCGAGGTGATTTTCGTCTCCAGATTGCTGATCTGGGTGGTGATGTCGCTGCTTTGCGTGCTCAAGTCCGTCTCATGCTGCGTCAGCGTCCCAGGCGTCGTGGTGCTGGCGCCGCCGATGGTGTCATCGAGATAATTCATCAACTGCGTGCCGAGACCGTTCGTGGAATTCGTGAAAAACGACTGCACGGCGTTCAGATTGGAGGCCAATGCGCTGTTGAGCGTGTCCGTGTCCACGGTGGCGGTGTTGTTCTGGCCGTTGGTGGTGACGCCGAGATCCGCCAGGCTGCTGATGGTGGATGAGGTGATACCCGCAAAGCTCAACGCGCGCAGGCTGGAGGCGATGCCGTTGGCGGTCATATCGCCGGTCAGCAGGCCGGCGGTCACCGAGCCGTCGGAGTTGTTGGTCACCGCCATCTGGCTGGTGATATACGTTTGGGCGGAGTTGTAATCCGTGACGAACTGCTGGATGGCGGAGGAAATCTTGCTGGTGTCGCTGGCCACCGTGACGGTGAACGACGCGGCTTGTGTGGCGGTGACGGTAAGGCCGGAAATGCCGGAGCTGCCGCTGGAGATGGTGTTCGACAGGCTGGTCAGTTGCTGCGTGCCGCCGTTGAGCGTGTAAAGCAGGTTTTGTCCGCTGATCGTCGTGCCGGTGGACAGGCCGGTGGCGGCGAGAAAATTGCCGGTCACGTCCTTCATGGAAACGCCCACGTTGCCGGTGGTGTTGTTGGTCAGCACAAAGCGGCTGTTCTGGGAATCGAACGAGGCCGTGACGCCGGCGCTGGAACCATTGATGCGATCCAGAACATTCTGGATGCTGTCGGAACTGGTGTTGTAACTGATGGAGACGCCGTTGATGGTGAATGATCCATTGTTGCTGCTGTCGCCCTGAACGGCGGTTTTCAAATCCGCATCCTGCATCGAGGCGCTCAACTGGACGCTGCCTAGCGCGGCGGAACTGGTGATGGAGGTGGCGCTGGTGCTGCCATTATACAGCCGGGCGGCTTGAAGAAAATTGCTCGTGTCCGCCGCGCTGCCCAGGGTGATATTGTTGCCCTTGGTGTCGGTGAGGGTGATTTTGTCTGCGGTGGAATCGTAGCTGGCGGTCACCTCGCCGCTGGTGGCGCTGGAAATGGCGTCGAAAACCTGCTGCAAGGAATCGGTGGTGGCGACGGTCACCTGTGCGCCATTGACGGTGAATGTGCCGGAGGTGACGGAGGTGGCAAATCCCGCCGTGCCGATGGTCACGTTGCTCAAATCGCCGTCCGGGCTTAAAACGGAATTGACGCCACTCTTGCCGTTGATGGTGGTGGCGGTGGCGAGCTGCGAGATGTCAAAACTGTAGGTGCCGATGTTGGTGCCGGATGCGGCGGTGGCGGTGGCGCTGCTGTCGGAAGATTGCGCGGTGCGGCTCGTGTAAAGGCTCGAATTCTGCAGCGTCTCAACGTCCGTTTGCAGCGTCGTCAGGTCGCCCTGAATGGTGGTGAACGCGGAGTTCTGGTTGTTCAGGGTGGTTTGTTGAGTTTTCCATTGCGTTTCCGGGGCGCGTTCCGCGTCGGCCAGTTCCGAAACCACCGTTGACCAATCCATGCCGGAGGCCAGGCCGGTCACGGCCAGCGACGGTGAAGTCGAGGTGGTTGGAGTCAGGCCGATTTGTGTGACTGTGGAGGACATATCTTGATTTTGGTCGGAAATCTCATCAGAAATCCCGATGACGATTCTTTCGACCGTTGCACAACTCGTTCATTCATTTTGCCGGCGACCGTTTCGCCGCCGGCGATGTCTGGCAATCAATCGTGTTCGCGGGCAATCATGCCCGGTTTGCTTCATCTCTCTCATCGGCTAACCTGCGAATATCTTGAGCAAATTTTTTCAGCGAGGCTGGGGCGGTTGTCCGGCGGGCAGGGCGGATTTCCATTGAATTTTGAAGGACTTTCCCGCCGCTTTCATTATGCTTCAGCCGGTTCGCACGCGATCCCATGAATTCAAAAACCAGCGATCTTGGAAGGTGGACCGGGCCGGAAGGAAGAAATTCCCGGCTGATGGATTCGTTTGACCGGTCGCTCAAACTGGCGTTTGAGATGCACAACGCCGGTCGCAGCGTGGAGGCGGAAGCCCTCTGCCGCGTCCTGATGCCGATCCGCCCGCAGGACGCGCAGTTGCTTTTCCTGCTCGGAATGATTCTCCACAAAGGCAGCCGCGACGAGGAGGCGGCGGAGTGGCTGTCGCTGGCCGCCCGATGCCAGTCGCAATCCGCGCGGATTTTCAACGGGCTGGGCTGCGTGTATCAGAAGCTGCGGGATCATTCGCGCGCCGCCGCCGCCTTTGAAAAGGCGCTGAAGCTGGAGCCGCAATCGGCGGCCACCGAATACAATCTCGGCAGCACCTGCTATAAACTGGGCCAGGTTGGAAAGGCGGAGACGCTGTTCCGCAGCGCCGTGGAAAAGGATCCGCGCGACTCGGCGTGTTGGAACAATCTGGGGAAATGCCTGAAGGAATTGAACCGGCTGGACGAATCCATCGCGGCCTACAACCGCGCGCTGGAGATCGCGCCCGAATACGCGCTGGCGAGGTATGGACGGGCCGTTTCCCTGCTGACGGCGGGGCGGCTGTCGGAGGGATTTCGCGATTATGAATGGCGCTGGCATTTGGTCACGCCGCGCCAGTTCCGGCAGCCGGAATGGGATGGAACTCCGGCTCCCGGCCAGACGTTGTTTCTGCACGCCGAACAGGGTTTTGGCGATGCGATGCAGATGGTCCGGTTTGTTCCGGCCGCGCGCGAACGGGTCGGGCGCGTCATCCTTGAATGCAGGCCGGGACTGGAAAAATTGTTCCAATACTCGAACTGCGCGGACGGGGTCATCCCGTATGGCGTGGAAATTCCGCCGTTTGATTTCCGCCTGTCGCTGATCAGCCTGCCGCGCGTCCTCGGCGCCGCGCTCGACACGATTCCCAATCGGACGCCTTATCTTCGGGCACCGGCCTGCAAGCGGCTGCCGCCGGCGCAACCGGGCCGGCTGAAAGTCGGGCTGGCCTGGGCGGGCAATTCCGAACATCACCAGGATGCCGCGCGCTCGCTCCGGCTGGAACAGCTCGTGCCTGTTTTGCAGGTGCCGGGCGTTGTGTTTTACAATTTGCAGCTGCCCGTGCCGGCGGGTGATCAATCTTGCCTGCAACGGTTTTCCGCGGTTATTCAGTCGGATTTGAGGCTGGCTGATTTTCTGGACACCGCATCGGTTGTCGCAGAAATGGATCTGGTCATTTCGGTGGACACGGCGGTGGCGCATCTGGCCGGGGCGCTGGGCAAACCGGTCTGGATTCTCCTTCAACATTCACCCGACTGGCGCTGGTTTTTGGAGCGCCCGGATTCGCCGTGGTATCCCACCGCGCAATTGTTCCGGCAGGCGGAAAGGAACAAATGGGAAGAGCCAATTTTCCGTGTGGCCGAAGCATTGAAACGCCAAAAAGAGTCAGTAGTCAGCAGTCAATAGTTGGTGGCTGTTGCACATAAAACCATTGACTGCGAACCGTCGGCAACTGACTTCAGACAAAAAAAGCTCGGACGGCGCTTGCGCACCGTCCGAGGATTTTTACCAGTTTTTCAAACCGGCCTGCTGCTTTTAACCCAAAAGCTTGAGGGCGATTTGCGGCAGAGCATTGGCCTGCGCCAGCATCGCCGTGCCGGTTTGCACGAGGATGTTTTCTTTGGCGTAGTTGGTGCTCTCCTGCGCGACGTCCACATCCGTGATCTGGCTGTTGGCCGCCGACAGGTTGTTGTTCAACGTCGAGAGCTGATTGCTGTAAGCCGTCAGCGTTTCGATGTTGGAGCCGATTTGAGCGCGATCCGTGCCAAGCTGCGAGATGGCTTTCTTGACATCGTTCAACGCCTTGATGGAACCGCTGGAGCTGTTTCCAACCGTGGCGATCGAATCGCTCGCCAATGTCGAATAGGTTGTGGCACCGAGGTCCACGCCCTTGTTGGCGAACGTGTTCGCGTCGCTGTCGATTGTTACGTTCAGGGTGTTCGTAGTGAACAGGCTGACGCCGTTGAAGTCCTTCCCGGCCACGTTATTGATGTAGGTGGCCAGAGTGCTGAACTCCTGTTGATACAACCCGCGGTCGCTGTCCGACTTGGTGACGTCCTGGGATTGCACCGCCAGTTCGCTCATGCGATTCAGGGCATTGGACACCTGCTGGAGGTAGCCGTCCTGGGTCTGGTTGAACGAGATGGCGTTGTTGACGTTATCACTCGCTGCTGTGTTGCGTCCAATTTGAGCCGTGAGGTTCATTGAGACGGCCAGACCCGCGCTGTCGTCCGCCGGCGAATTGATCTTCGATCCGGATGACAATCGCTCGAGCGACTGGCTCAACAGCGCGCTAGACTGCCCGAGCAATCCAGCCGTCGTTTGTGCTGATATGTTTGTGTTTATGACCATACTGCTGACTCCTTCCTTGAGTCACCCCTTTCGGGGGATTTGTTTTTCACGGCATCCCTGCCGTGAGACGGACCTTTTTTCACAGGCGTCCGCCGATTGTTCCTTCCGGCCGTTTGCGGTCGCCGGGCACCGTTTTCCGACAACTCACTATCGGCGGCTTGCGCCGCGACTTGAGCGCCGAAATCTTTGAAATCAAACCGCGTTCCCACCCGGCCACGCCCCGGGAAAAATCCGTCTGCATCACAATCCCACAACATATGCCTGACCATGACAATGCTGCGGGCTGCGGATTTTTCTAGGAGTTGGCGTTTCACTGTTTTGCCTTCGCTGGATGCGGAGCTTTGGTTTTGGGACGGACAGTTTGATTAATTATTATGATGGAACGGGACAAACTGCTTCACCGGCTCTTTCCTTTCGACGGCTGGCGGACGACCCGGACGACCTTGCGGCCGTCCGGGTTTGCCCACCTGCCGCGACCAAGCTGTGTCTTAATTAGCTCAGAAGTTTCAGAACCGATTGAGGCATGGCGTTTGCCTGGGCCAGCATCGCCGTGCCGGTTTGGACCAGGATGTTCCATTTGGCGTAGTTGGTGCTTTCCTGCGCCACATCCACATCCGTGATCTGGCTGTTGGCCGCCGACAGGTTGTTGTTCAACGTCGAGAGCTGATTGCCGTAGGCGGTCAGCGTCTCGATGTTCGCGCCGATCAGGGCGCGATCCTTTGCCAGTTGCGAGATGGCAGTCTTGACATCACCCAGTGCCGTCTTGGCCGAATCCAACGTGCCAATGCTGTCAGTCTGGGCCAGCGTGGTGAACGTTGTGCCGGTGAGGTCAACCCCACCCATAGCGAACGTGTTGGCATCGCTGTCAATCGTCACGTTCAGGGGCGCCCCACTGAACAGGCTGACCCCGTTGAAGTCCTTCGTGGACACACTGCCGATATAGCTGGCCAGCGTGTTGAACTCCTGTTGATACAGCGAACGGTCGCTGTCCGACTTCGTGACGTCCTGGGACTGCACTGCCAGTTCGCTCATGCGATTCAGGGCGTTGGCCACCTGCTGGAGGTAGCCGTCCTGCGTCTGATTGAACGAGATGGCGTTGTTGACGTTGTCATTCGCCGCCGTGTTCCGTCCCATTTGAGCCGTGAGGTTCATGGAGACGGCCAGGCCTGCGCTGTCATCCGCCGGCGAATTGATTTTCGATCCGGAAGACAAACGGGCGAGTGACTGACTTAACTGCGTTTGGGATTGCATAAGCAGGTTTGCACTGCTTTCTGCAGATAGGTTTGTATTAATTACCATAACTCTAACTCTTTCCTTGAGTCGCCCCGTGGGCGGGGGCCTTGATTTGCGCGGCGTCCTTGCCGCGGGCGAACCATTGTCATCGGGCGGTTCGTCGTTTGCCCGGCCAATTCTTTGTGGCGACTGGCTGCCTGTCTTGCGACGCCTTCTTATCGGTGAAACGCGCCGGGACTTTAGCCAACGCGTTTGGAAATTAATTTGGCCGGTCTGGAAAGCGATGCTGCTGGTGAAAGGCGCCCGCCAACACAGGCAGGTCATCAACAGAAAATTGCGCCCGGTTTTGAAAACGCCGGATGCGCGCGGCGGTTGTTCCTCAACTCTCCGGGCGTTCAAGCGGGCAAACGCCGCCGCAAACGGGGATGGCGCGTCGTGCTTGATTCCGAATTCCGCAAAGGAAAGTGGAAGGCCTGTGCTCTCGCGCGGGAGGTTGGGCGTCGCGTCTGATATTCTCTTCCCGCGCCTCGGAGCTTCCATCTGGGACAATTTGTGTGCCGGGGATTTTTGTGTGGCGTTCAAAGTTTTACGCCGGAGATGCATGCTCCTTGGGACAAAATCTGCGTCCGTTTTCAATTTCCGGATCAGGGCTGATGGCGTAATTATATGCCCGAAGTGGTGTAAGACAGTTAAAGTCCCGGCCGAAACAGCCGATAAACCAGCGAACAACGATACGTCACAACGAACAATTTGGGCGAGGATATGAAAATTGAATTTAATCCCAGTCGAGTCACCGGCTCCGCCGCCAGCCAGCCGGTCGCCAAAGGCGCCGCGCCGGGGTCCCAACAGGACAGCGCGTCGCTAGGCGCGACGGACGCGCTGAAGTCGGCCATCAACAACATTCCCCTGGTGCGCCCCGAAAAAGTGGACAGCGCGCGCGCCGCGGTTTCGGACACGCATTTTCCGCCGGATGCCATGTTGAAAGCCGTCGCCTCCCTGATCGCGGAGAAAATCCAGTAAACCCGCCACCGCCCGCACGCCATGCCTGCCGCCAACCCCTGGAAATCCTACCGTCAAATCGCCACGCAAACTGCGCCGCCCGGCCAGTTGATCCTGATGCTTTTTGACGGCGCGCTTCGGTTTCTGGAACGCGGGCTCCTGGGTTTTGCCTGCAATGACCCGGCCGAGGCGAACATGACCATCCACAATAATTTTCAGCGCGCACAGGATATCGTGCGGGAATTGAACCGCGCGCTGAACTTGGAACAGGGCGGCGAGTGCGCGGAAACGTTCCGCCGGCTCTACGACTATTTCGAGCGGAAGATCTGGGAAAGCAACGTGAAAAAACGCCCCGAAGGCGCCCGGGAAGTCATCAAACATCTCACCGTTTTGCGCGAAGCCTGGGCCACCATGCTGGCCAACCAGGGAACGCCGCCGGGAGAAACCGCTGGTCGCGCCGCTGCGCTGGCGGCCGCCTGAAATTTTTTGCCATGAACGCCGACCACGATTTGCGAAAAAGCTACCGGGAATGGCAGCGGCTCGCCGAGGCGGAGGGTGAAGCCATCCGCGCCGGCAACTGGATGCTGGTCTTCGACTGCCAGAACGTCCTGCGCCAGCTTCAGCCGCGCATCGTTCACCAGACCGAGGCGGCGCACCGGGAATGGATGACCTTGGGCTTGGATTCCGAGGCAAGGCAAAACGACTTGGACGCGGTGATCCACAAACTGATCGAACTTGAAACCCGCAACCTTTCCCTGATTGACGCCCGCCGCCGTCTGGGACTGGAGGAGCTGGCGAAACTGGAGCAGGCCAGCCTCACCTTGCGGCGCATCCAGCGAAGTTACACGTCGGCCAGTTCCTCAAGGTGGACCTCATTTTCCTAGCCGTTCGGGTATTTCCAAAAAAATCCTCAAGTTAGTTCCAGCCCTGCCGATGGATGGGTGATGCCGTGGCGGGGCTTGTCCTCCCCATTCGTGTCTCTGTCCGGAAGCCGGAGACATCGGGCGTCATTCGAGGATATGTCGGAAAGTGGCGCAAACAATCTGCAGTCAGCCGTGTCGAACCGCATCTTGGTGGTGGACGACGAGTAAATTGTCTTGTCCGCCCTGCGCGACACGCTCCGCCGCCAGAATTACGAGGTGGTTGCCACCACCCAGCCAGCCTTCGCGCTGGAGGAGCTGCGGAAAAATCCATTTGCGGTCGTCATCGCCGACCAGCGGATGCCCCTCATCAGCGGGCTGGAATTGCTGGATCAGGCCAAGCAGATACAGCCCGGCGCCACACGCATCCTCATCGCGGCGGTGGTGAGCCTGGACACCGTCATTGACGCCATCAACAAGGGGGAAATCTACCGGTTCATCGTCAAGCCGTGGCTGCGCGAGGAACTGCTCATGACCATCAAAAACGCGGTCCAGCGTCACGAGCTTCTCCAGCAAAACCTCCGCCTGCAAACCGCCACGCAGACGATGAACGGCCAGCTTTTGAAATTGAACCAGTCGCTCGAGGAACAGGTGAAGCTCGTCGCCCGGCAGAACCAGCAGCTTCTGCAGATGAACCAGACCCTCGAACAAAACCTGCTCCGTTCCCTGGAACTTTCCCTGCACACCACGCAGATGTTCTATCCGACGCTGGGCAGCCAGGGCCGGCGCGTGGCGCAGCTCTGCCACCCCATGGCGCACGTGCTCAACCTGGCCGGCGAAGACCGCCGCGCCCTGGAAAGCGCCGCGCTGTTGCATGACATCGGACTGGTCGGCACCCCGCGTTCGCTGATCCGGCGCTGGCTGGAAAATCCGGCGTCGCTCAACAGCGCCGAACGCGCGCTCATCGAACAGCATCCCGTCCTCGGCCAGGAATTGTCCGCCTTCGGCACCGGCATGGAACGGGCCGGTGTGCTCATTCGCGCCCATCACGAACGGATGGACGGCATGGGTTATCCGGACCGGCTGGCCGGCGACAAAATCCCCTGGCTGGGCCGGCTGCTGGCCGTGGCCGTGGCCTTTGCCTCCAGCAAACTCGTTCACGACGACGCGGTGGAGGAAATCAAGATGCAGGCCAACACCGCTTTTGATGCGGATGCGATCCGGGTTTTTCTGCGCGCCCTGCCGCTGTCCCGCGCGCCGCGCAAGGAGCGGCAGATTTCGCTTTCCGAACTCCGTCCCGGCATGGTGCTGGCGCGGGAAATTTATGCGCCCAGCGGCCTGTTGCTGGCACCGGAAGGCCAGCAGTTGAGCTTCACCTACATCGAAAAACTTCTCAACCACGACCGGCTTCAGCCGATTGACCAGTCGCTGGTGGTGTATTGCTGAATCCATGCTGACACCTGCGATCATTCCAGAGCAGACGGACGGGGGCAGGGTAATATCGCGTCCCAGCCTGGATCAGTGGTGGAACAGCTTCTTTGAAGCCACCGAGGATGCGCAGGTCGTCTGCCGTTCGGATGGATTGGTGGTGAAAATCAATTCCAAGGCCGAGCGCCTGCTCAAGCTCGACGGCGCGGCGACCGAAGGACACTTTTCCATTTTCGATGTCCTGCTGCCTCCCTCCGGCCAGAAACTGCGCGAGGTGTTCCACCATGGACGCGCCCGTTCCAACACGCTGCATTCCGTCCTCATCATGGCCGGCGGCCGGCAGGGCGGCATGACGGATTTGGAACTGGTGCCGCTGGATGACAACCACACGCTCGTCACCTTCAAGGATGTCGCCCGCCGGATGCGGCTGGAATCACACGTCAACCGCCTGGTCACCGCCATTGATGCCACGCCGGATGTTTTTTTCCTGACGAACGCCGATTTCCGCATCACCTTCGTCAATCCCGCCTTCCACACCGTCACCGGCTACGGCATCGAAACCGTGCTGGACCGCACGGACGATTTCCTGCGCGCGCCGTCCGAGGCGGAAAAGGTCCGCGCCTATCTGGAGCACATCGGCCAGGGACGCGAATGGATCGGCGAACTGGTCAATCTCCGCAGCGACGGCACGCCTTACCATGTCGAGGCCACCATCTCGCCGATTTCCGACATGATGGGCCGGTTCATCGGTTATGTGGCCTGCGAGCGCGACATCACCGCGCGCAAAAAACTGGAGAGCGATCTCCGGTTGCAGCACGATTTTGTCCGCAGCATCCTGCATTCGCTCAACGGCGCCATTTACAGCCTCGACCGAGAATTCCGCGTGACGCACGCCAACGACGGCTGGCGGCAACTGCCCGCCGAGCACGGCGGCCTCCGGCTGGACGGGCCTCCGGAAATCGGCCGCTCCCTGCTGGAATATGTCCCCGACGCCACGCGCCGGCGGGAATTGCGGGAAATTTTTGACGCCGTCCTCCAGACCGGCCTGGCGCAGGACAGCCGGTTCCAGGCGCCGGACGGCCACCACTGGCTCGTGAAATTCTCGCCGTGGATTCACGCCGGCCAGGTGCGCGGCCTCATCTGCAACATCTCCGACCAGACCCGCTACCAGGAGCTGCAAAACCAGTTGTTCCAGTCGCAGAAAATGGAAATCATCGGCACGCTCGCCGCCGGCGTCGCCCACGATTTCAACAACCTGTTGCAGGCCATTCAAGGCAACACCAACCTCGTCATCCGGCAGGCGCCGCAAAATTCCGAGCTGCATCACTGGGGCGAGCAAATCAGCCTCGCCGCCACGCGCGCCGCCGACATCACGCGGCAGTTGCTTTCCTTCAGCCACCGTTCCGAGGGCCGACAGCGCGCCGTGCTGGATTTGAACCAGATTGTCCAGGAGGCCGGCCAGCTCGCGCGCCGCACGCTCCGGGCCAACGTGAACCTGGAAATCATCCCGGCGCCGGAACCCGTCCCGGTGAAGATCGAATTGAGCCGGGCCACGCAGACGCTGCTCAACCTTTGCGTCAATGCCCAGGACGCCATGCCCGACGGCGGCACGCTCACCATCACCAACGCCCTGGTGAAACTGCCTCCCGAAACCACGGCACGGCACGGCGCATCGGCGGAAGCTGAACATGCCCGTTGCAGCATTTCGGACACCGGGGTTGGCATCGCCTCCAGTCTATTGCCGCGCATCTTTGAGGCGTTTTTCACCACCAAGGGAAAGGCCGGCACCGGCCTCGGCCTCTCCATCGTCCAGCGCATCATGCAGGAGGCCGGCGGTTTTGTCGAAGTGGACAGCGCGCTCGGCTTTGGCACCACGTTCCACCTTTTTTTCCCCGTTGCCCGCGAAAAATTGACGACGAAGACGCCGTCGGCGGAGCAGGCCCTGCCTTCCGGCCAGGGCCGGGTGCTGGTCGTGGACGATCTTGATTTGCTGCGCGAATTCGCCAAGACCTTTCTCGAAACCACCGGGCTGACCGTTCTGGTGGCCGCCTCCGGGCGCGAGGCGCTCGATCTTTTGGAAAAGGAAAAAGGCGCGGTGGACATTCTCTTCACCGATTACGCGATGCCCGGCATGAACGGCGCCGACCTCATCGAGCAGGTCGCCGCGCTCTGGCCGGACATCCACCCGGTGCTGGCATCGGGCTACCTTGACGAACGGGTCACGAAGCGGCTTGAAAATTTGAAGGTCAAAGTTTTGGCCAAGCCCTACGAAATGCAGGAAGCCGCGGCCATGCTCATCGGCCTGCTGCCCAAGCGCGGTTGATATTTTTCAAGGCGCGCCGGAATCGGCGGTTTGGACCTGGCGGGTTGAGGCAATCACGCCGTCGAGAACTTCCGCCGCCGCCGGCAGGATTGGACGCAGCGTTTCCACCCGTGAATTCAAACCCACAATGGCGTCGCGCGCCCCGGCCGCCACCAGGCGGCGATACCAGTCCACAAACGCCCGGCTCACGGCGGCCTCCACATCCCGGTCGCAAAGCCCCTCGACCGGCTGCGCGGCCGCCGTCGCGCAAAGAATCTGCGCGGCCACGGCACGCGGTGGGCGCGCGCCGTTGACGGCGCGGTTCCACAACGGCAGCGCCGCCGCCATTTCCTGGCTCAAAAGCAGCGATTCGGCGCGCTGCGCGACGATGACGCCGTCGTCCGGGAACTGGCGGAGGGCTTCGCTCAACCACTCGCGGGAGAATTCCAGAAATTCCGGCCGGCTCAACGCAATCTCGCCGCCCAGCCGCCACACACCGGCCTGTTGCGCATTGGATTGCAGCGCCTCGTGCAACAGTTGCAGCGCCTCCACCGGACGATTTTTGCCGGCGAGGAATTTTGCATAATCCAGTCTCAATTCCTCCGTCCGCCCGTTTTCGGCCAGCCCGGCCTTGAACGCCTTTTCCGCGCCGGTGGCGTCGCCGTCTTTGAGCAGGCTCATGGCCAGGCAATGAGCCGGCACGGCGGTGAGGATGTCCGTGTTGATTGGCGCGAAGGCGGTTTGCTTGCGTTTGGCCAGGCATTGGCGCATTTGTTCCGTCGCCTCGCGGAATTGCTTCAATTCAAAATGCGCCAGACCCAGCGCGAAATGCAGCGACGCGGTCAGCCCGCCATTTTTCGCCAGCGGCGAATTCAGCGTCTGAACAATCTCGTCGTGGGCGCGCACCTTGTAGAGGTGGGACGTGAATTGCGTGAGCAGCACCTCGCGCAATTCGGGGGCAACGTCACCCGGCGGCTGCGCGGACATGAGCCGGAACGCCTCGCGGTAATGCACCAGACCGGTTTGCAAATCGTCGGTGTGAACCAGCTCAAGACCGAGGTTCATCTGCAAATTCGCATCGTCCGGATATTCCGTCACGGCCTGACGGAGCAGGCGGAGATTGCGCTCGATCTTGTTGCGGTCCTGGACGATTTCCTTGGCGTAGCCGTGATGGAGCAATTGCGCCGTGCCGATGGCGGTTTTCATTTCCCACGCCTGGCCGCATTTGATCAGGCCCGGAAAAACCTGCTCGTGAATCCGGCTGTAATAAAAAACGCCCGGCGCGTTGCGGAACAGGCGCGGGACAAAATGCCGGCCGTGCGCCTCCTCGCCCTTGTTGACCAACGGCAGGCGGAGGGCGATCACGTCGGCGCGTTTCACGTCGGCGCGCAATTGTTCATGCTGATCGGCGGGCAACTCCTCGTCGGCGTCGAGCATCAAAACCCAGTCGCCGGTGGCGTGTTCGAGCGCGGCGTTGCGCGCGGCGGAAAAATCATCGCACCAGGCGAACGAATGCACCTCCGCGCCGAATTCCTTCGCGATTTCCACCGTGCGGTCGGTCGAGCCGGTGTCCACGACCACGATTTGACCGGCGACGCCCTTGACCGATGCCAGACACTGCGGGAGGAATTTCTCCTCGTTTTTGACGATCAGGCAGACGGACAATCTATTTCCGATTTGATCCGGCAGGACTAGCCAATCCAGTTTTACATTTCCTTTGAGCGGCTTGGTCAAAAACTGTTTTGGGGCTTTCCAATCCGGTGCCAGGCCGCGGGCATGCATTGCGCAAAGCTTTGCCGCCTTTCCGTCGCCGGCCGCCAGCGCGATGTCTGCGAGCAGCAAATATCCTTCGGGATGAAATGGCCGCCGGCTCATCGCCACGCACGCCGAATTCCAGGCGGTCTCAAGTTCGCGACGTTCGAACTGCGCGCGGGCTTCGACCAGATTGCCGAGCCGGGCGGCTGGCGGCGGGACCGATGTATTTTTTTGAGCCGGCGGCAAAGGTGATTTTGCGGTGCCTGACCCCCGGTTGACGGCCAGCATTTGCAGGCGCTGGCCGGCGATTTGCGCGGCGCGGTTCCAGGTCCATTCGCGGCGCGCGTATTCGCCGGCGCGAACGCCCCGGTCGCGGGCGGCCTCGCGGTTTGCGACCACCCATTTCATCTGCGCAACGAGCGCCTGACCGTCCGGTTCCAAAAGCCAGCCCTGGCCGGCGAGTTTCATGCCGCTGACGGAGTCGCCAATGGAAATGCGTTTTGCCGGAATGTGAAAGACGAATTCCTTGCCGGCAAAATCATCCGTCGCACCGCCGGCGGTGACGATGACCGGCAGGCCGCAGGCCATCGCTTCCAGCACCGGCAAACCGAAGCCCTCGCCGCGATAGGGATGCGCCAGGCAGTCGCAGGCGGTGTAAAGTCCGGGCAGCGCGTCGGGAGAAAGTTCGTCGTCGAGATAAAGGATTTCCGGCGCGTTGGGCCGGGACTGGGCGGCGCGGATTTGCGCGGCCAGTGTCTGACCCTGATAAAATGTTTTTCCGCCAAAATCCTTGATCACGAGGCAGACGTTGTCCCTGGCGGTGAACGAACTCAAAAACGCGTTGAGCAACACATCCGGGCCTTTGCGGCCGACGGTGCCACCGACGAAGAGGAATTTGAATTTCTTTTGCGTGGCCAGCTTCATCGGCGCGGCCTGCGGATTGAATTTGTCCGGGTCAATCCCGTTGGGCACGACAAAGACCTTTTCTGCGGCGATGCCGGACTCGATGTAGCGGTCGCGGACAAACCGGGTCGGCGTCCAAAACTCGTCCACGTCCCGCGCGCGGCTCACCCAATCCAGCGGCAGCGGGCCGAATTCCCACGGCTGGATGACGACCAGTTTTCCGTTGAGCGGGCGTTCCCAATCCGGTGGCCAGGCGTGGCGCACGGTCACGGCGGCGTCCACCGGGGCCACCGGCGAAATTTCCTGCGCAAGCTTTTCAAAACCCCGCGCTGCCGCCGCGCCGTTGCTGGTGCGCCGGACTTCGATGCCGGGAAATTGTCTCAACGCGCCCGTCAATTCCCGGTTCACATGGGAAAGGCTGCCGTGGTCCAGGAAGGATCCGATCCAGCCCACGACCGCGGCACCGGTGTTCGCGGCGGCGGCGTTTGCGGAAGGCTCCTGCAAAATCGCCGCGATCCGCCGGGCAAAATTCGGCCAGCGGGATTTCAGAAATTTGATATCCGCCGCCGGAAGCCGGCTGGTGGACGCGGCTTTTATTTCGGCCGCGGCCTCGTGGCAGGCGACGGTCTTCCATCCCAAGTCGTTCATCTGGAACGCGAGGTTGAATATTGTCGCCACCCGTCCCAGTTTTTCATTGAACCCCAGCCCTTCGATGCAGGCGGAACGGCGGATGAGGAAACAGCGGGTGAGTGCGTCCATGGAATTTTCCAGCGCCAGTTTTTCCGGATTTGCTTCCGGTTGGCGCAGTGATGGAAACATAATGGCGGCATCGGGCGCCGCGTTGATGGCGTTCAGCATCGCCACGTCCCAGCCCGGCGACAACGGCGTGTTTCCGTCAATGAAAACCACAAATGAGGCCACGGAACTGTCCACGACATAATTCAACTGCTGGACGCAGGATTGTTGAGGCGGGCGTTTGAGGACGCGAATCCATCTGATTTCGCTGGTAAACTCCTGCGCGATGATGGCGGTTTCCCGATCGTCCTTTTCGGCCAGCAAGACGATTTCGCAGCGCGGGTTGCGGCTGGAAATCAGTTTTAGCCGGTTCAGGCATTCGCGCAACAAGTGGACGTCGCGTTGGGGCGACACCGCAATCGTCAATTCCGGATGTTCGCCATTATCGTCTCCGCTGGGATTGCACAGCAGCATCGCCTTGCCGCAGGCAAAGAAATCAGAGGCGGTGCGGGCGTTTTCCGCGTGATAGACGCCCTGTGGCCAGTGAATGCCTGCCTGACCAAGGATATTCGCGTATCCCTGTTTGCGGAGTTTTTCGCGGTCGCTGGCACCGCACATGGGCTTGAACGAGTCGGCGAAATAATAGTCGTCCAGCGGCAGCGTGCCGTAGGCTGCCAGTTCAGATTGTGTGGGAAAGGCCGTGGCCCGAGCGAGAATGGGAGTGACCCGGCAATCCAGATCCGCCAGGATCCGCCGCGACAAATCCGTTTTCCCATCGAGCAAGCCGGGTTTTGTGGCGCGGAACCAGTGCCAGAGATTTTGAAACAACACGACGCCTTCCTTGAAACGGCGCTGGCGGAGGATTGTCGCATCGTCGAAACGAACTTGATCCAAAATGGGGACCACCGTGCCGTCGGACTGGCGGGCATAGCCGAGGGTGGTGCCGATGGACGCCACAAGGGATTGTTCCATGAATGCGGGCGAGCGGATGAAGGAGCGAAAATAATAATCCGGGTGACCAAAGGCTCCGAGGTAATGCCGGATGTCCACGCCGTCCAAAACTCGGTCGGCGGCGCGTTCGTAGCTCACGAGATAACAACCGACGACATGGGTGTTGTTTTTTTCCAGATCAAGGATGCGCTTCAACTGTGTTTGGGCGGAAGCGCTGTAGCCGATGTCGCAGACCCCGAACGCTTTTCCGCCTTCGAGCCAGGGGCGGAGATAATCAAGCACCTTTTGCCGCTCCTCGGCGCTTTTGGCCTCTATGCGCCGGGCGATTTTGGGTGTGAACAGAAATTTGGCGAGTTGGAGGATTTTGTCGGTCTGATCCACCTTGTCGTCGAGGGAAACCGGTGCGTGCTGAAATTCCGCCTCGTCCAGGCCGAACTGTGTCAGGATGGCCTTGACCGACAACGTGGGCCGTGCTTCCAGCCAGGCAATCAGATTGTCCGCCGTGAGCCGGCCAATGGCGGCGAGGTCGGTGGCCCGGCGGTTGACGTAGAGTGGAGTGATTTCGAGATCCAGACCGCGGGCATCGGCTTCATTCTGAAGCAACTTGCCGAAAAGCTCGCCTTCCCGCATCAACGCCCCAATCTTGCGGACGCCGCTGGCAACGAATTGATCACAAGCCCAGCTCGCAAACCGCGTCAGCACCGGCCCCATGATCAGCGCGCCGGCCCGGCCAAAAAAATCCTCGTCAGTTTCCCCGGGAAACAGGCGCGCGGCCATCATCCGCAACGAGTCGGCGCAGAAAATGGGCGATTGCCCGCCGAGCAGAAACCGTTCGCGTTCCAGAATGACCCATGTTTGTGGCGAGGCCTGGAGATGGTGGCAGCCGCACACCCCGGCCTTCCGGGCGCCGATCACATCCGGCAGAAAATTATCGCCGACGTGGAGCATTTCCTCCGGTTCCAACTTCAAGGCATTCAACGCCCGCTTGAAAAGATTTCCGGTGCCCTTGCAAACGCCTTCATCACAGGAGGTCAGCACAAGTTCAAACAGGCCCGGGTCGAACTGGTTCGCGCGGAGAATCTCCTTCAAGTGTTCGGCGGAAAGGTAGATGTCGGAAATGATCAACACTTTCAGGCCGCGCTGGTGCAAGTGCCGGATGAATCCAGCCATGACGGGGTTCAGCAAACACAAATCGCATTCGGCGGCATGCTCAATCTGCACCGCCGCCACGGGGTCTTTGACGACCATCCTCATCTGCGAATAGATGTCATTGATGTTGATGTCTTCCCAGGTGGAATCCTTGGCGATCTGATGTTCGCGGGTTTTGATCTCGGCATGGCGGCGCAACACTTCGTAATCGGCGGTTGAAACCGTTGCGGGCAGCAGGTTCTCGCGGGTCAGGCGGTGGGCGACTTCACAAAATACATCGGTGGGTTTTCCGGTGAGTCTCCAGACGAGGGTGTCGAAAAAATCGAAGGAGACGGCGCGCACGCGGCCGGCGCTGCGTTCGATCCGTTCGGCGGCGCGGCGCAATGGCTCGTCGCGCTGCCAGAGGTCGGCGGGAAGGTCTGACGATGGATGCGGGGGGTGGTTCATGCGTGGGAAGGGTTGCATTCGTGGCTGGCGCAAACCGGCGCGTCGCCGGTGCGTTCAATTTGTCCGAGGCAGATTTGACAATCCCGGCTGCGCGCCACGCCGTTTGACAGTTCGGCAAAGAAACGGAAACAGGCTTCACTGGTCAGGGCGTCCTTCAAGCTGCCGAAGTCCTGCAGACGTCCAAACGAGGCGTTTTGGTCCACGCTCAAACAGCAGACGCCCAGATTGCCGTTGGAGAAAATGGCCAGCCCGGGAGTGCGGGTGAAGCAGCAACCGCCGGGGTTGAGGATCTGTTGTTTCACCGCCCAGCCGGGAGTGTGATGCGGCAATTGATTGGCATAAGTGCCCACGGGTCTCGGGCTGATGAAGGCGGTTTGTTCGCCGCCGCGCTCGTCCTTCCAGCGAAGCAAATCCAGTTTGACCCACCAGGCTGGATGATCGGCCTGCTCAAAAGCCTCGCGAATCTGATCATCCGTGTTGCGCACGGCCTGGACATTGCGGCCGTCGGCCAGCGGACGGAGGGATTCCTCCCAACTGCGCACGGCGGCGGCAAACCGTTTCCATTCCGGAGGGAACGCCTGCAATACCCGCTCCGGAACGCCCCAGCCTTCCTTGCCATTGCGAACCAGTTGATAGAGACGCACATGACACGCGCGGCGGTTTTGGACGAACCGTTCGATCAAATTCCTGGTTTGCGCGGCCAGTTTGGCGTAGTTGCCAATGCGCGAATCCCGTGACAAGGCGTAGGATTCTTCGCCGTCGTTTTGCAGTGAGACGCAAATGCCGTGCGGATGTGCCCGGTCAAGCATGGCAATGTTGCGCTCGTTCAGCGTCATCCCGTGAGTGGTGAAAAAGAAGGGACTGGGCGCGTTGCCGTTCCGCAGGTAGGTCAGGATTTGTTCAAAGTTCGGATGCAGCAGCGGCTCGCCGTAGGCGTTGAGCTGGAGATATTCGACGTGGAAATCCCGTCTCAACTCGTCCACGTATCGTTTGAACACGTCCAGATCAATGAACTGGCGTTTGGCCTGACGCCATTGATCAGGACAAAATGAACATTTCTGGTTGCAGAACGAAGTCACCTCGAACCACACCGGATTCAGCTTGGGCTTTCCGTCGGCCGCCAGGGGATAAGGTGTTGGGCGTTGGACAGCCCATCCTCCTGCTTGGCTGGCCTCGACATTTGCGGAAGCGGCGGCCCGCAGTTCCTCGAATCCCTCGTTGAATTGCGGCGAAACAATTCCTGATTTTTGATTCGGGGTCAGAAGCGAACGCGCTTCCAAGGGACGGTTGGCGGCAAAGTAAGTTGCGCCCAGTGCGAAGGTCAGCGCCGCCGCCTCACGGGTCGCAAATTCTTCCAACGCAAGAGCGAAACGCCCCGCCAGCCGGGGATGCAAACGGAGTGCGCGCACCAGGCCGGACGTTTCCGCCGGCTGCGCCCCTTGCAGCCACCGGGGGAGGAGACACGCGATTTCCTTCGCCAATGCCGCATTTTCTTCGTCCGTAAAAGTGGTCGAAGCTGCCAGCATTTGACGGTATAAGTGGAAAGCACCCGCCAAATCTCCGGCTGCGGCCTTTGTCTTTGCCTGAATGTGCAGATCGGTCAAATCGGGCGCTTCCTTGCGCGGCTCGTTTGGTTCGTTGTGGCTTGCGTCTCCATTGGATTCCGTCGTCGCCTGTTTGCTGGCTGGGGGTTCAATTGTCTCTTGCTGGAACATACGCGATCCGTTTGCGCTGGGATTCAAGCGTGTTTCCGACAACACCCCGTTTCGGATCGGGGATTGTTCCCCTTGTTCTGGCGGGGTTTCCTTCGACATTGCGGATTTTCCGTTGACAGCGCGAGCACCGGATGGCGTGATTTTTTCGGCCTTTCCGTTATCCATTCCGGAATCAAATGTTATGGGAACCCCCTGACCGTTATTATAATTTTTTCGGGTGGGAGCCGCCGTGGGTTGGGATGATGAGAAAAGAGCGGGACGTGCCACATCCGGCGTGCCGTTCAAGGCTTTCGTGTAGCTCGGCGCTGAACCAACCGTCCCGTCGCTGCCGATCGTTGCCGGAACATTTGCCCTCAACTCTTCGAGGGCTTGTTCGGTGTGCTGCCAGCGTTCTTCCGCCGTTGCCAGATGGCGGCTGTCCAGTGAAGTGCGGGCGATGAAACCGGCAAAATCGCGCAGCTTTCGGCGTGTTGGAATATTTTCGGAACAACCGATGAGAAACTGATCCATCATCCAAGCGATAAAGGCATGGGCGTTGGCCCGGCGGGTGTTCCAATCACGACGATTCAAAGCTGCATCCAAGGCAGCCAGCACGCCGGCGCGCTGGTCCACTTCATAGGTGGCGTTGCGCCCCCACCAGGCGCTGCGGCCCAGCAGCACGACCGCCTTTTCGTAGAGGGCGGCTTCAAATTGCAGCGTGGTGAACTGCGTTGCCACCACGTCCGCCAGTTCGATGAGGGCATGCACGTTCACGTCGCGCACGATGTGAACGCCTTGAACTTTGGCGACTGCGTAGGAACAAGTGTCGAGCGGATGCGGTTTGAAAACCACCGCAACTCCGGCATTCCTGGCCAGAATATCCCCCACCGCCGTCAGCGCGTCGGCAGTCGAGTCAAAGACCGGGGAGTTATAACGCCGCTGGTTGCTGTTCTTTGGTGCCAGTCCGCAGGCGTCATAATGGCCGAGGAAAACGATGACCTTTTTCCCTTCCAATCCGAGACTCTGGCGCAAGGTTTTGCCGCCGCCGCCAAATTCGGGTTGATCATATTTTTGCGGTTTGCGGGACACGTAATAGGAACGAATCCGTTCGTAGGCCGCCGGGTCGAAGGCGGAGGACGGCATTTCCTGGGCGAGCCAGTGTGTGCGCAAATCGGTGTAGCCCTGGAGGTTGCGGCTTTCGACCATCAAAGTTTCCGGCAACAGTCCGCGTTCGATGCCTTGGACCGGCAACCCGGATTCACGGGCCAGCGACTGGAGCATTTGAGCCAACGGTGAGGTGGAATCCCATGTGAGCACGTAACCGGGTTGCAAGGTGTCCAGCAGTGTCGTCAGTAATTCGCGGCAGGCGAACATTCCTTGCAGCGCTTCACCAGGCTGATAAGCATGGTTGGAGCGAATCCTGTCGGTTCGTAGGAATTCCATGTCACCAGCAGACACATTTCCACCGGCGCCACCGGCCCGGGGAAACATGCTAGCGTAATCACGGAGCAGAAACGGAATAGGAATGACGGGAAATGGAAAAGGTATTTCCGGCACAATGGTGGACATGAGCACCAGCCGGCTGCCAAATTCTTCAAGATGGCGGTCCAGATCAATCCACATCTGCCGGGTTGTCGGCGTCATCAGCAGATAATTGGTTGCCAGGCAAAGATTGTTCATGTCAGTGCCGGTTCCGTTGATTTTTCCTCATAGAGTTGGCGCAGACTCCGGGCGATCTGAAAATCTTCCAACACATCAATATCCACGCCCGCCACCTTGCTCACGAGAAATTTGAACGGGTTCGGTCCGAGGAAATAACTGTCCCGCAGGATGGATTCCCGGTCGCGCATATAGAGGCCGTTGGTGACGCGGTAAATGTCCGGCAATTGCTGGCTGATGGTGTGCTGACGGTCGGCCCGATAATTCAATGGCCGGTCCGGCCACCAGAGATATTCCTTCACCAGATTCGCGGCGAACAACGAATCATTCTTGCCCCGCTGCACGACATGCTCATGGTATTTCTGAAAACCCTCGCGGTATTCGGTTGGACTCATCAGCGGAACCACCACGGTGGCCCAGGCAATGTGCGCGTGCGGAATGTCCTGCACAATGCCGGCGATGACGTCGGAAAAAGTGGCTTCGTGGCCGCGGCAAAGGCGCGTTTCGCGGTTGTGAATCTTTACGCCGTAAGGCGCGGCCAGCCGCTTCAGATTGTCCGAGTCCGTGCTGACATAAATGCGTTCAGCCGGCCACACCTGACAAAGCTGCTCCAGTTTCCATTCGAGCAGGCTTAAGTGGTCGCCAAACGGAAGCAGCACCTTGTCCTTGATTCGCGAACTGCCTTCGCGCACGGGAATGACCACGCCCAAATCAAAGGCCGGACAGATGGCGCCAAAATCCGTCGCGGCGACATTGGGGCCGGAACTGGCCGGCTGACACCTTTCCGGCCGGAGATCCGTCCGCTTTGGGCAGCACCCGGTTTCTCGTTCCGTTCCGGTGTTGTTTGTTGGGAATGAAGGCATGATTTATGGCGGGAAGGCATGGGCGGGATCCAAAACGGCAGCGTGGCGCGTGGGATCGCGCAGCGATGCAGCCGTTTTTTTTAGCACAAACGCCATGAACCGGTTTTCAGGGTCGCAATCAACGCCTTCGACTTCAAATCCGCCGCCGCAGGATGCGCAGCCGACGGCCAGCTCGTTCAAGAAACTCAAATGCGCCTCGCGGGAGTAATCCGCATCGGGCGGCGGCAGCAGGGCGATGAGCCGGCCGTCTTCACGCAGGATGTCCGCCATCCGGGGCAGGAGCGCGTGCAATTCAAAACTGTGTTCCAGATCGTGCCGGAAAAAAACGGCCTGCGCCTTCTGCCCGATGCGATGGATCCAGCCCAAAAAATTTTCCGCGCTGCAGCAATGCAGCGTGCGCGCGTCAAAACCATGATCCCGTCGCGCCAGTTCCGCGAGGAGGGCCGACGGCTCGCAGCCCATGACCGCAAAGCCGTGCTGGCGCAGCGTGTCCATCATTTCGCCGTGGCCGGCGCCGAAATGCAGGATCGCGCCGTTCGCGGCGTTCAATCCAGATTCGTAGCGGCTGACGATGCCCTCGCAGCTGGCCATCGCCCACGCGTCCCCGGCCTCGGATGCCTCCGGCAGGTCCGCGCCCTGGAATTCAACCGGCAGCGGGCAGCCCCACAAGATGGCTGGAGCCGCGCCACAACTGGAATGATCAAACGTCTGGAACGGCTCTCGTGCGAGAAGGTTGGCGGCGCTCATAAAATGTCTCGTTCGTTTATTTACGGGCGGACCGACTTGCGTCGGCCCGCCCGAGGAAGGAGCCAGCGGTCCCGTCCTTTGGACGGACGAAATTCGCTGACCATGTGTCACTGACACAACCCTGGCGTGGCTCGCGGCGTGTGGTCAGGCACGCCGGCGGTTGCACGCCGGACTGCGTCAGAATCCGTTGTCCGGCCGGGCTGGCGGCCGGAGAAATTTTCTTTGCCCGTCGTCATGGGACCTTTGAACCTTTTCTGGCCGGCTTCACCGGCTTGGGTGACGGCAGCTTGGGCAGCGCCGTGTTCTGGCGGGTGAGCGCCTGCTGGTTGCTGCGCTGGATTTCCTCATAAACCTCGCGGCGATGCACCGGCACCTCGGACGGCGCTTCAATGCCGATTTTCACGGCCTCGCCCTCCACGCGCACGACCTTCACGTGAATGCGCCCGTCAATCACGATGCTTTCGCCGGTTTTACGCGAGAGGATGAGCATATTTCCGGCGATTAGGCGGCTTCGTTGACCGGCAGGGGATGCTGCACGGAATACTGGGCCGCGTTGGCAATGACGACCTGCTTGCCCACGCCGGTGTTCCGGTTGATGACGACCGGCCCCTTCAAATTGACCGTTGCGCCTTTCGAATTATGCACCGTCACGATATTGAAAACCGCCGCGTCGTCCGGCGACGACAGGCCGAGAAAATTCACGTCCTGCTGCGGGATGTCCGGGCTGTAATCCGGCATGAAAAAGAACGGTTCGATGACGACAAACGCCAGCGACGGGTTGTCTTTCACCTGCAGCCAGCGGAACGGCGCTTCCGCAGGGTTGGCGATGAGCAGGAAGTTTTTGATTTGCTCGAATCCCAGCAGGCCTGCCGGCATCCGCACTTCGCAACCGGAAGTGGTTTCAACCGTTTCCGGTTCCTCGATTTCAATTACATTGGCGCTGTTCATGGTAAAGTTTGTTTAGCAACGAGTGTGCCACGGAATTATCCGGCGGCGTGAATGGGTTTATTGGCTCCAAATCCAGCGAAATGCCCGCCCGACAGGCAGGCCGTCCGCCGAAAGACAGATTCTGGATCAAGATGCCCGGCAATTTTGTCTCCGGCCCGGCGGAAATTGCCCCGTGCATTCCTGAAAAATGGGTTTGAGCGGATGACATGGCTTATGACAGTGAACTCAAGACGGATTGTTGCATTTGCAGGATCTGCGAACTGGTCTGGAGCGCGACTTGGTAGGCATTTTGCGCCTGGGTCAATTGCGTCAGCGTCTGCGCCAGGTCCGCCCCGGCCACGTTGGTGAGGCTCGTCTGCAATCCGCTCTGCTGCGTGGAGGCAAATGCAGCCGCCGCCGTGAGCCGCGTCTGCGCCGCGCCGTTGTTGGCGACCTGCCAGATGATGTTGTCATCGTCCTTGCTCAAATTCGCCGCGTCCGTCGAGGTGATGGCGCTCGTGTTCCCGGATTGCAAATCGTTTTGTAGCGCGATCAGATGGTTGAACAAATCCGCGCCATAGCGGCTGTCGCTGACCACTCCGCGCGCGCCGGAACCACTGTTGTTTTCGCCCGGCACGTCCACGGACATCGTCGTGTTCGCCGCGATCTGGCTCTGCGTGACGGCGGTGTTGCCCGAATAGGTGACGGCGGTGACGTTGCCGTTGGCGTCGGTGCTCACCGTGAACGGCGCCTGGCTGGAGTCGGTGCCGCCAAAAACATACTGGCTGCCGTTCTTGCTGTTCATCAACTGCGCGGCCTGCTGGATCAACTGGGTGACTTCGGTCGCGTCAGCCTGCAATGCTGACGGCGAGGTGGCACCGTCGGCAGAGGTGGCGATTTCACTGGCCCGGTCGGTGAGGGTTTGCAGGGAGCTCAGGGCGCTGCCGGCGGTGGTGGCGCGGGTTTGCAGCGTCGTGATATTCTGTGCATATTGTGTGACGGCGCTGTTCTGGGCCTGCAAATTCAACGCCGCCGCCATGCCCGACGGATCGTCCTCCGGCGCGGAAATGCTCTGGTCGGTCGAGGCCTGGTTCTGAAGCTGGTATTCCTGCGCGGACAGGAGATTCAAGTGGCTGACCATTGAATCCGTGTATGAAGTGCCGGCGATGCGCATAATCGTGTGGGGTTTGAAAGATGATCAAAATCAACTGCTCTTCAGATTCACCACCGTCGTCAGCATCTGGTTGACGGTCGAGATGATCTGCGCCGAGGTTTCGTAGGCCTTCTGATAGGTGATCAAATTCGCCATTTCCTCCTCCAGCGAAACGCCGCTCACCGAGTCGCGCTGGTTCAACAGCATGGTGTTGACGGAATTGTAATTGGTCACCTGGTCGTTGGCGTTGGACAGCGCGTCGCCGAAATTTTCCACGTCCAGCGAGCAGGCGCCGCTGAACGTCTGGTTGTTGAGCGCGGTCAGGGACTGGCTTCCGAGC